>Ga0136612_10000078_pt1 | contig 22524 bp, 23 predicted proteins | sample AntDryUQ224A2306_2_FD_106644 | JGI IMG/M metagenome (GOLD analysis project Ga0136612, IMG submission 106644) | Polar desert sand microbial communities from Dry Valleys, Antarctica - metaG UQ224A (23.06) | ecosystem: Environmental > Terrestrial > Soil > Desert | place: Antarctica: Dry Valley... | reverse complement strand
CCCCCACCCCCACACCGGGCCGTTTTTCTGCCCGGGGCGGGCGCCGCCGAGGTGGAGGGTGACGGGGCCGGCTTTGGCCTCCTGGGCCTCCACCGGTGCGGGCGGCACGGAGGTGCAGGGCCCCAAGGCCAGTTTTGGCCTTCCGGGCCTTCACCGGTGCGTGTGTCAGCTGGCGAGCTTGAGACCCCTGCGACGGCGAGCTCGGGCAGCGAGCACGACGGCGCCGGCCGAAGCAGCCGCGCCGGCGACGGCCAGGCTGGAGATGTAGGCGACCTTGTGGCCCGCCAGCATCGAGCGGATGGCCCGTTTCTCCCCAGCCGCCTCGATCCCCGCCAGGATCTCAGCGAAGAGCCCGGGGGCCGGCTCGATGACCTCGGTGCGCAAGTGATGCAGCGCCCTCAGCAGGCGGCGGTACTGGGCGGCCTCTGCCTGGCAGCGGAGGCAGTGATCGACGTGGGCCAGCAGGCGACGGTCGCCGATCTCCGCCCCGTCAGCGGCCGCGGCCAACGAAAGGGCCACGTCCTCACACTTAGGTTCAGACGGCATCTGCGGTCCCTGCCTTCTGCCCGGCCGGGCACCCCAACCCGGCCTCCTCCGGAGCGTGGGGCCCCGCCCCCACGCCCGGCCGTCGGGTGCTCAGGTCAGACAGCATCTGCGGTCCCTTCTGTGGCTTCGGCGCGGAGGGGGAACAGGCTCTCCCGGAGTTTCTGGCGGGCTCGGTGGAGCCGGACCTTGGCTGCCCCCTCGGTGATCCCGAGTTCGGCGGCTATTGCCTCGTGGGGCAGGTCGTAGACGTCGCGCAGCACGACCACTCGGCGCAGGTTCTCCGGCAGGTGCTGGAGGGCCGCCGACACCCGGTCGCGGTCGAGTGAGTCTTCCGCCCGGGCTTCCGGGTCGGAGCCGGGCCGGGTATCGGCCGGCAGGGCTTCCTCGATCAGTTCGTCGTGGCGGTGCTTGGCCTGGCGGCTGCGGTGGGTGGACGCGCAGTTGGCGGTGATCCGGTAGAGCCACGTAGTGAAACGGGCATCTCCCCGGAACTTGTCCAAGCCTCGATAGGCCCGTAGGTAAGCCTCCTGCGTCACGTCCCTTGCGTCCTCCTCGTTACCCGTCAGGCGCAGCGCCAGCGTGTAGGTATCGGCCGTCGTCCGGCGCACGAGCTCCTCGAAGGCGCTCTTGTCGCCGGAAACGGCGGCCTCGACCAACACCGCCAGCTCGGAGTCCCCGGGATCGATCCCGGAGCCCTCTGCTCCTGACACTGCCCGTTTCGACTCGGAACGGGGGCGCAGGGTTACGGGCCTAGCGGGTTTCGCGGTGGAGGGTGTGGGAACGCTCCCAGCGGCAGTACTTCTTCATCTCGATGCGTTCGCGGTCGTTGATCTTCGACTTCATCGTGATGTAGTTGCGTCGTTTGCAGGTCTCGCAGGCCAGGGTGACCTTGATCCGCTTGTCGCTTCGAGCCATCTGTTTCTCCTGATCTGGTGGTGCGAGCGTTGTAGCGGCGGTGGGACTCGAACCCACGACCCCTCGATTATGAGCCGAGTGCTCTTACCGTCTGAGCTACGCCGCCATGCTTGGTTGGCCATTGTGTTCGAGCAGTTCTGTTCAAGCTGTTTTGTACGAGCCCCCTGTCGGAATCGAACCGACGACACCAGCCTTACCATGGCTGTGCTCTGCCTACTGAGCTAAGGGGGCAGGTGCCTCTCCAGACGGAGCTGCGGGGTGCCATGGTAGCCGTCGCCGCTGGCCTAGCGTCCGCCCCGGTGGAAGGCGATCGCACCTGGTCGGTTCGCCTGGCTACGACGGCCGACGCCGAGGGAATCTTGCGGATCTACAACGCCGCTGTGACCGGGTCGGTGGACACCTTCGATCTCGTCCCCCGCACCCTCGACGACCAGATCGCCTGGATCGACGACCACGCCGGCGCCCACCCGGCAGTCGTGGCGGTGGAGTCGGGCGGCGAGGTGCTCGGATTCGGATCGCTCTCCCCCTATCGGCCCCGCCCCGCCTATGCGACGACGGTGGAGGATTCGGTCTATGTGGCCGAAGCCGCTCGAGGGCGGGGCTTGGGGCGCGGGATGCTCTCCGAGCTCGTGCGGCTGGCCGCCGACCACGGCTTCCACTCGGTAATCGGCCGAATCGTCGGCCACAACGAGGTGTCCATCGGGCTTCACCGAGCCTGTGGCTTCAGCGAAGTGGGCACCGAGCGCGAGGTGGGCCGCAAGTTCGGCCGCTGGCTCGACGTCGTGGTGATGCAACTGCTTCTGCTATCCGAGAGTTAGCGAATACGCTAACATCGAAGGGTGCGCACTGCGGCCGGCTTGATCCGAGTCGCCCGTCGACTGTCGGGGCTCCGGCAAGCTGACCTGGCCCGCCGAGCGGGAATTCCCAGGTCGGTGCTCAGTGCCTACGAGAGCAGAAGCCGCGACCCCCGTGCCACTGCTCTCATCGCAACGCTGTCGGCGGCGGGCTTCGGACTCGATCTCCACCGGGCGCCGACGCCCGCCGAAGACCGCGAGTCCGCCCGGATCCTCACGCAGGTAGTTGAGCTCGCGGAGGCTCTCCCGTACCGATCTCCCGGACTCCGCTTCCCGTCGTTCCGAAAGCGGAGCGCGTGAGCCTGCTCCTAGACCGCCTGATGGAGATCCATCAGGGACTCGATGATCATGGGATTCCGCATGCCGTCGGAGGGGCGCTCGCTCTGGCCTTCTGCGTAGCCGAGCCGCGGGGCACCCGGGACCTTGACTTAAACCTGTTCATAGAGACCGAGCGAGCCGAGGAGGCTTTCGCCGCGCTACCCGTCGGGGTGGTCGTTACTGACGAAGACCGCATGCTCGTCGCCCGCGACGATCAAGTTCGCCTCTGGTGGGGCGACGTGCCCATCGATCTCTTCTTCCAGTGCCATGAGTTCCACCGGGAAGTGGCGGATCGGGTACGAATCGTCGACATCGTGGCTGGTTGTCCTGTGCCGATCATCGACTGTGGCTCGCTCGCCGTCTTCAAGGTTTTGTTCAATCGAACCCGCGACTGGGCCGACCTCGAAGCAGTGGCCGAACGGGGAACCCTCGACTTTGATTGGGCACTCGGCTGGCTTCACCGGTTACTTGGGCCCGATGACGAGGCTTGCATGCGCTTCGCCCAGTTGCGCCCAGCGCTCTAAACGGAGCTATAAGGCTGCTCGCCCTTAGGTGGTTCCTCCGTCTTACGGGCGCGGAGACGCTCCCCCGATCTGGCCGACGGCGCCAGATCAGCCGTAACGAGACTCGGCTTCGTCAGCGGATATGCCGAGCGAGCTCGCGATCGAGCTCCACTCCAGCCCCTTGGTGCGAGCCTGGCGGACCAACTTGGCCAGTTCGACCTCGGCGGTTCGCGCCGTCCTGGCTCGTGTCCTAAGCATGGCGGACCAGGCGGCGGCCAGCCGCTCCTCTGACGGCTCGATCTCCTCCGTCTCCTCGGAGATGATCTCCGCGCAGAGAGCGACGCACTCGTCGCAGATGTAGCTGTCCGGTCCGGCGATCAGCTTCTTCACATCCTTTTGCGACTTTCTGCAGAAGGAGCAGCTGAAGATCTCGGGGATCGGGGTGTCGGGAGTTTCGGTATCGGTCATAGGTGGTTCCTCCGTCTTACGGGCGCGGAGGTGCCGGAGCGACGTCGAGTAGGACTCGCCAGTGCGCGCCGCTCGGGCTCGCACGAGTCGCTTGAACTTCTTGTTCTCGGTCATCCGGCTCTCCGCAGCGTCGGGCCGGCTCCCCAGCGGCCGTCCGGCGCTCGGCTCCGGACACCGACCCGAGGACTCGTGTCCCCTTTGCCTTCACGAAGCGGCCCGGCTGGGGCGGGCCGACGAAGGTTCGGCGTGGATCTCGCCGATCAGACTTTACCCCCGTCGAGCGTCGGCCCGATGACTTCCACAGTGTCTGGCGATAGTTGCTAGCGCACCACGGCTCCGAGAGCGCCAGAACCGAGCGCGTGAGGCTCACGCAAGCAGGGAGCCGATGTAGAGAGCCAGGCCGAGGGCCAGCACACCGTTGAACACGGTCAGGTCGAACAGATTGAAGCCCGCGAGGGCGCAGAGTACGAAGCAGACGAGCGCCCCGAGGAGCAGCAGGCGGTTGGCATTGAGGTTCTTCATGGTGTCCCCTTAGGTTGGTGGTTCGTCGGTGGCCTAGGCGGCAGCGTCTTCAGCGTTCTACCTGCGGGTTCTCTTTTGTGGGCCGGGAAGGATTCGAACCTCCGTAGGCTAAGCCGGCGGGTTTACAGCCCGCTCCCATTGGCCACTCGGGCACCGACCCCAGGTGTTGCTGGATGCAGAGGGTAATGGCTCCGGCGGGGGCTAGCTTCCAAGGCATGCCTACCTTCGATGTCGTCTCCGAGGTCGACATGCAAGAAGTCCGCAACGCAGTCGACCAGGCCGCCCGCGAGGTCGCCACCCGCTTCGACTTCAAGAACACCGACTCGTCGGTCGAGCTCTCGGGGGAGGAAATCACCCTGAGGTCCAACACCGAGGAGCGGCTGAAGGCTCTCTCCCAAGTGCTGGAGGAGAAGTTCGTGAAGCGCAACGTGTCACTCAAGTCGCTCGACCACGGCAACATCGAAGAAGCCACCAAGGGCACCGCCCGCCAGACCATCAAGCTCCAGATGGGCATCAACAGCGACCGTGCCAAGCAGGTCAACGTGGCTATCAAGGAGCTGGGCCTCAAGGGCGTCAGCTCACAGACTCAGGGCGATCAGGTGCGGGTGACGGGCAAGAAGCGCGACGACCTCCAAGCCGTAATCGCCGCCCTCAAGGAGAAGGACCTCGGGATCCCCCTCCAGTTCAACAACTTCCGGGACTAGCGGTCGGCCCCTCGAAGGCAGGGCACAGGGGTCAGTCGCCGGCGTTCTCGGCGGACACGGCCGAGAACATCACCGACGGTGAAGGCCGCTCGGCTGGTGTGTCAGGCATCCCGAGGTAACGGGCGAGGGGCCGGGGGGTCACCGGGCCGAGGAGGGCGGTGGCCCGACGTTCGGCAGTCGCCCATCGAACCGAATCGTCGTGACGGGTGCGGGCGAGCGCGTCCCAGTCGATACGGCGACCGGCCGCGTTGACCTCGGCGTCGGCCAGAGCCAAAGCGCCTCCGGGGCTCGAGGAGGAGGCCCAGAGAAGTTCCGACCGGGGCGGCGAGCCGGGCGAAGCGAAAGCGCTACGGCCCTCGGTGAGTCGACGGGTCAGCCCAGTGGTGAGCAGGGCACGAGGCCGGCCTTCCTCTCGGCTGGCGATCAACTTGGGGACGTTCGCCAGCGCCTCGGCGACGAACTCGTCGAGGTAGGGCTTGGGGTTGATCGGCGGCCCACCGCGGGGATGCATCTGCATGTGCACATGGGGGGCGCCGCCAGCCGCGTTACCAGAGTCGCCGACATACCCGACAACCTCGCCGACCTTCACCTGTTGGCCCGTGGCTTGGCCGGCAACGAAAGCCGACAGGTGCGCCAGGTAGAAGCAGGTGCCGTCGGGTTGTGTGATGTAGGCCGCTAGGCCCCCGATGGCACCGTTGCTCTGCTTGAGTACGCCGTCGACCGGCGAGCGCACCGGCGTGCCGTGAGCCGCGAAGATGTCGGTGCCCTGGTGAAGGTGGAAGCTCGGCGTGAAGCGTGGGAACCACCAGTCGTCGACGAAGGTGGCGTAGCCCCCGATTGGAAAGCGACCGAAGCCGTCGGCTATCGCCTCTTCCGGGGTGAGCCCCATGTCGACGAGTGGCTCCACGGCGGAGACCAGGGCGGCCGTGTTGTTGGCCTTGGAACGGCGAACTGAGTTGATGAGCTCCTGATAACCCGGGGGTACCACTCGCGCTTCGCCCACTTCGGGGGGGCTGTCGCCACCGTCGCCTCCGCCCTGACTCCCCTGGCCGCCGCCTCCGGACGATCCCCCTCCGGAACCGCCAGAACCACCGGAGCCACCCGACCCACCGCCGTCACCGTCACCGTCGCCGCCGCCCGGGTCCACCGGCAGCCGGGGCCGCGGCGGGCCGGGCTGGGTGGTAGTCGAGGACGGGGGAGGCGGCTGCGACCCGTCGCCCGACGGCTGCCCGTCCTCTGGTGGGTCCTGAGGACGGGTAGTGGTGGTCGGCTGATAGTGCGGGTCGGCCGTGGTGGTGGTCGACGACGGCTTACGGGTAGTGGAGGTGGACGAGCCTCCGCTGGTCTGGGCGCGGGCGGCGCTGACCCCCAGCCCAGCGACCAGCGACAGTACGGCCGCCAGCGCGAAGAGTGTTCTCGCCCCCCTGATCATCCCCGTCATTGTGCCTCACCCCGCCGGCGTCCTGGAACTCAGCCGTAGTACCCCGAGTGAACATAGACACAGGGCACCCCTTCGGCCCTGAACATCTCGGCATTGCGGAGGTCGTCCTCGAACCCGAGCCGAAGATCGAACCCGCCAGCTCGCAACTCAGAGATGGCTTCCCTCTTGAACGCCAGAGCAGCCGAGTAGTCCCCCCACGGCCTCATTACCAATAGGTCCCAACGCAGCTCGTTGGCCGTCAGCCAGTCGACCGTTCGCTGTTGCACTCGCACCGGTCGACCCGTGAGCAGCACGATCCGGAGGGCCGGGTCCAACAGGTCGAGCAGCGGAGAGACGTTGTCGAGGACGGGGTCGTCGCTACAGGCGTCGAAGAAGCCTTCCCAGTCTCGCCGGGGGCCCTCCAAGAAGTGCTGTCTTCCGGCGGCGTCGCTCAGCACGCCGTCGATGTCGAAGATGACCGCCGGGCCAGCCACTGATCCCGCCCGCCAGCGCCAGTGATCCGGAATTGGATTCTCGGCTGCGCTCATTCCTCGGAGGTCGCACCGGATTCGGCCCGGCGACGGATCTCGTCGACCACTCCAGGATCAGCCAGGGTGGTGGTGTCGCCCAGATCACGACCCTCGGCCACATCGCGGAGGAGGCGGCGCATGATCTTCCCCGAGCGCGTCTTGGGAAGGTCGTCGGTGAAGATGAGCGTGCGAGGTCGAGCGATAGGTCCAATCTTGGTGGCCACGTGGCCCCGAAGCATTTCGCCGTGCTCCTCTGACGCCTCGTGTTCTCCCTTGAGGGTCACGAAGGCCACGATGGCCTGGCCCGTCGTGGAGTCGGTGGCACCCACGACGGCCGCCTCGGCCACGCTCGGATGGTCCACCAGCGCGCTCTCCACTTCGGTGGTCGACACCCGGTGGCCCGAGACATTCATGACATCGTCCACTCGGCCCAACAGCCAGAAGTAGCCCTCGTCGTCGAGCTTGGCGCCGTCTCCCGCGAAATACCGGCCCTCGAAGCGGGCCCAGTACGTGTCGCGGTAGCGCTGCGGATCGCCGTAGATCCCCCGCAACATGGCGGGCCACGGACGGGTGAGGGTGAGGTATCCGCCACCGCGTTCTACCGGCTGGCCGGCGTCGTCGACCACCTCGGCCCCGATGCCGGGGAGGGGGAAGGTGGCCGAGCCCGGTTTGAGGGTGGTGGCCCCAGGGAGGGGGGAGATCATGATCGCCCCGGTTTCGGTCTGCCACCAGGTGTCGACCACCGGACAGTTGCCGCCTCCGATGTTTTGCCAGTACCAGATCCAGGCTTCAGGGTTGATGGGCTCGCCGACGCTGCCCAAGACCCGCAAGCTCGACAGGTCATGCCCGTCAGGGTGCTCAGTGCCCCACTTCATGAACGTGCGGATGGCCGTCGGCGCGGTGTAGAGGATGGTGACGCCGTAACGCTCGATGATCGACCACCACCGATCGCGCCCCGGGGAGTCAGGGGTTCCCTCGTACATCACCGAGGTCGCTCCGTTGGCCAAAGGTCCGTAGACGATGTAACTGTGACCGGTTACCCAGCCGATGTCAGCGGCGCACCAATAGACGTCGGTTTCGGGGTGGAGGTCGAACACGTAGCGGTGGGTGAAGGCCACCTGGGTGAGGTAGCCCCCGGTGGTGTGCATGATCCCCTTGGGCTTGGCAGTGGTACCCGATGTGTAGAGCAGGTAGAGGAGCTGTTCGGCGTCGACCGGCTCGGCTGCGCAATCGGCGGAGACCGACTCCATGAGTTCGTGATACCAGTGGTCGCGGCCCTCGCGCCACTGCACATCCGCCTCCGTACGCCGAACCACCACGACGTGTCGGACGCTGGCGCATTGATCCGCGGCGGTATCGACGTGGGGCTTCAGCGGACTGGCCGCCCCTTTACGGAACCCGCCGTCGGCGGTGATGACCACCTCGGCCTGGGCGTCGTCGATCCGGTCGCGCAGGGCGTCCGAGGAGAACCCGCCGAACACCACAGAGTGGGCGGCGCCAATCCGGGCGCAGGCCAGCATGGCCACCGGAAGTTCGGGGATCATCGGCATGTAAATGGCTACGCGGTCGCCCTTGGAAACGCCGAGACCCTTCAGCACGTTGGCAAAACGGCTCACCTCGTCGAGCAGATCGGCGTAGGTGATGGTGCGGGTGTCGCCGGGCTCGCCTTCCCAATGAAAGGCCACCCGCCCGCCCCTGCCGGCGAGCACGTGGCGATCGAGACAGTTGTAGGAGGCGTTCAGCCGTCCGCCGACGAACCAGCGTACGAAAGGCAGATCCCACTCGAGGAGGGTGTCCCACGGATCGAACCAGTCGATCAACTCCTCCGCCTGCTTGGCCCAGAAACCCTGCCAATCCGTCTCCGCCTCCTCGTAGAGCGAGACGTCGGTGACTAGTGCGTTCTTCTTGAACTTGGCCGAGGGCGGGAAGGTGCGGGCTTCGCTGAGGTAGTCCTCAATCGTGGGATTCGCGCCACCGGAAACCGAAGGGAGAATCACGATCTCGTCACCGTCGCGCACCGGAGTGTCGATCCCTGCCAGGGCGCGAACGTGGGTGCCGTTGAGGAAAAGGTTGACGTGGACGCGCACCCGACCTTGGTCGTCGAGCACCCGGTGTCGGACGCCTTCGAGCGACTGAACTGCGGCCCCGACGGTGGAGCCTTCGACCTGGACGACGGCTTGTCCGCCGGTCAGGTTCTGCAGAGCGCGCGGTATGTGAACCTTGACGGGCACGGCCTCAGTCGACCTGAGCGGCTCGGACCGACAGCACGGGAGGAAGGTTCTCGGCCAACAGGCTCCAACTGTCACCGTCGTCGTTCGACCCGAAGATCTGGCCAGTACGGGTGCCGAAGTAGAGGCCAGCGGGCGACATGGCGTCGGTGCAGAACCCATCTCGCAAGACGGTGAGGTGGGCATCGGTTTGCGGAAGCCCTTCGGTAAGGGCCTCCCACGACTTGCCGGAGTCGCTGGTGCGGTAGACGCGGCAGCGACCCTCTGGCGTGACCCGGAAGCCGTCGGACTGCAGCGGGATCACATAGGCAGTGCCGGCCCGGGTGGGGTGGGTCACAACTGGAAACCCGAAGTCGGACGGCACTCCGGTGTCGGGACCGGCGCCCTTCCCGACGTCGATCCAGGTGTCGCCGCTGTCGTCCGAGCGGTAAATGCCCCAGTGATGCTGCAAGTAGAAGGTGTCGGGGGAGGTGGCGTCCCGGGCGATCTTGTGGACGCACTGGCCGAACTCGAGCTCCTGCTGGCCCTCGGGCATGAAGGCCATGACGATCCCTTTGTTGCGGGCCTCCCACGTGCTCCCTCGGTCGTCGCTGCGGTAGTGACCCCCGGTGGACATGGCGATGTCGAGGCGGTTCGGGTCACGCGGGTCCACATGGACCGTGTGGAGGCACTTGCCGCCGCCGCCCGGGGTCCACTCCGGCCGGTGGGGGTGATTCCACAGACCCTCCACCAACTCGAAGGTCTCACCCCCGTCCTCGGAACGAAACAGGGCACTGGGCTCGACCCCCGCATAGACAACATCGGGCTCCGCGTCGGTGGAGGGCTGCACCTGCCATACCTGAGCCACGCTCGGGTCGCCGTCGAGACCCTCGGGGAAGGCGATGGCCCTTTCCCGAGGTTGAGTCCAGGTGGCGCCGAAGTCGTCGGTATGGCGGACCTGCGGCCCCCAGTGCCATGACCCTCCCCCGGCGAAGATCCGCCGACGTCCGGCCCGCGTATCGATGCCCACCGAGTAGATGGCCTCGCCCTCCAGCATTGGGCTGCTCACCTCGAAGCCGGAGCGGGAATCGTCCGAGGTCAGGAGGAACACACCTTTGGCGGTGCCGGCTGCGAGCACTGTGGTCATGCGCGGAACCTAGCCAAACCGCCGTCGGCTTGCCGGGGCCGGTCGGCCGAGCGGGGAGAATGGCGGGTGGCCCGAAACAAGGATGCACCCGACTTCTCAGACAAGCCCTACCGGGGGGCGCTCCACCAAGGGTCGGTCTCGCTGGCCGCCAACAAGGTGAGGCTCACGCTCGACGTCGGACTCGGCGTATTCAGCGGCGCCACCGTCGACGTGGGCACCCAACTGCTGCTGAGAACGCTGGTTGACACGCCCGCAGATCAAATCTTCGACTTGGGATGCGGCTACGGACCCATCGGACTGATGCTGGCCAGCCGCTGCCCGGGCAGCCACACGTTGATGATGGATCGCGACGCAGTAGCTGTGGCCTACGCGGCGCACAACGCGGCGGTCAACGGCGTGGCCGATGTGATCGTGGTGCCTGGGCTCGGCTGGGCAGACGTCCCCGACAACGTCACGCCGACTCTCACCGCTTCGAACATCCCCGCCAAGGCGGGCCCGGAAGTGGTGCGCCATCTGTTGACGGGAGGCCCTCGGCCAGCAGAATCACAGCGGGCCGTCGTGGTGATCGAGCGCATTGCCGCCGAGGTGGAGGCCGATCTGCAGGCCGCGGGCGCCGAGATCGATCTGAGGAAAGAGAACAGAGCCCACCTTGCCCTCCACTACCGGCTCCCTGAGCTGGAGCAGGGGCCCTCGGAGCTCGCCCTCCACAGCCGCGGCCGGCGCACATTCTCGGCGGGAAAACTCGACTGGGAACTCGACACTGCGTGGGGACTGCCGGAGTTCGACACCCTCACGCATTCCACAAAGTTGGCTGTGAAAGCCCTGCGCGACATCCATCGGCGACCAGAGATGGTGGCGATGATCGTCAACCCGGGAGTAGGCCACCTTCCCCTGGCAGCGGCCCGGCTCATCGACCCAGAGACAATTCACCTAGCGGGCCGCGACTTGCTGGCCCTGCGCCAAACCGAGGCCAACTTGGCGTCCGATTCGGGCCCGCCTGCAGTGCTCCACCACACACCGCTGCCCGATCTCGATCCGGAGTCGGTGGACCTCTGCGTGGTCAATCTGAGCGAGAAGCTGACGACCTCCGCGGTGGATGCCCTTGTCCGCCGCCTTTCCGCCGCGCTGCGTCCGGCGGGGCGACTAGTGGTGGCGGGCACCTCGACGGCGGTTCACCGTCTCACGGCGGCGGCTCACGTCGCCAAACTGCCCCTGATCCATCTGGACCAGCGCAAGGACATGGCCCATTCGGCGGCCGACCTCGTCCGCACCTGACCGGTTCAGGTGCCTCCGCGGATCCATCGGGCCGGCGCGTGCACCCGCATGGCCTCGATCTGGGAATCGTGCACGCCAAGGGAGCGCAGAGCCGGGACCACGACTTCGTCGACGTACAAATAGGTGGAGGGAGGCAGCCCGGCCAAGGTGGCGGGCGAGATCCAGTCGATGTGACATGCGGCGTCGTGGCTGAGCATCATCGAGTCGGCGAAGCCCCGACGGCACATCTCGGCGACGATGGGAATGCGGGGGTCGGGCTGGCTTCCCGGTGGCGGCCCGAACCGGTCCATGCCGAGGAAGTAGCCGGCCCGGGCGAGTTCCTCCAAGTATTCGGGCTCGGTGGAGTCGCCGCTGTGGGCCAGCACCACCGACTCGGGGCGGACCCCCGCGGACTCCAGGTTCTCGGCGACCTGCAGGCCGTTGCGCGTCCCCGGGTGGGTGTGCACCATCAAGGGCGCGCCAGTCTCGAGGTGGGCTCTGGTCGCCGCCGTCAAGATGCGGGTGAGCCCTCGCGTGATGCCGGGCTCGTCGACGCTGCACTTGATGAAACCGGCGTGTACTCCCCCGCTGCCGCGGATGCCCTCTGTCAAGTCACTCACGAAGGCGGCCGCCATCTCCGAGGTGGGTCGATATCGGAAATAGAAGGGCTCGTCACCCCAGGTGTAGATCCCCGTTGCCACCACGATGTTGAGGTCGGGGACGAGCTCGTTGACCCGTGCCACCAGGGCGATATCCCTACCGAGGCCGTCGACCGTCGGGTCGAAAATCGTGGAGACCCCGGCATCGACCACCGCCTGCAACCGGGCCGCGGCCCGCTCGACTTGGGTGGGCTCGTCGAAGGGTTCGGCCCACTGCCGCTCCGAATCCTGCGTTCGTACGAAGAGGTGCTCGTGGGCCAATGTCACCCCGAGGGCGTCGGCGGCGACAGGCCCCCGCACCGTCGGCACCGACGGGTTCACCGCTGCACCGACGGGCTCACCGCTGCACCCATTCCAAGGCACGGAACCCTCCCAGCCCGTCGGCGTCGGTAAGGGCGGCTGCCTCCGAGACAGTCGAGCGGGCTCGGAAGGCTTCCAGGTCTCCCTTCGACGCTCCGTCGTGCCACCGGCGGCGGGCGTCATCCCAGAAGTCATCAATGCCGTGCGCCCGCAGGAAGGCGGCCTGGGAGCGATCCCTGTCGGGAGCTCGTGCGTTCCGGGCCAGCTGGTCGACACAGACTTCAGCGGTGATGTCTTGTAGACCCGGGGCATCGAGGGGATGACCTCCGCGCCGATGGCCCGAATAGGTCCGCAGCCAGTCAGCCCAGGGGCGACCGGCCAGCACCGATGTGGAGGGCACGGCGTAATCAAAGGCGATGAGACGGCCGCGGAGGAGCACTTCGAGGGCCCCTCGGATCCAGTCAGCGGCTGCGGACTGGAGGGGGATGCGGGCCCCGGGTAACGCTCCCGGGGCCAAGACGTCGGCCTCGGCTGCCATTTTTGGACTGGCCGGAGCCCGCTCCTCTCGGAGCACACCCTGGTCATCCTGCGCCACCCGGACTTCCAGCCAACCCCCCTCGGTCCGCTCCACCAGATCAAAGGCCAGATTGTCGAGCAACTCGTTGGCCAGGATGACCCCCACGAAGGGCTCGTCGGGCATCTCCGACCGGCTGGTGAAGCTCTCGTTCGGTTGCAGGTTGCGTAGCCGTATCGAGCGCTCCACGGTGACGTACCGCAGTGCGCCGGCGGAACGGGGCGATGCCGAGAGGATGGCCTCGGCCAGAGCGCCGCGCCCCGCGCCAGCCTCCACGACGATGAAGGGGTCGGGGCGGCCGAGCCCGTCCCACCAGGAGTCGATAGCCCGGGCCAGCACTGCACCAAAGAGAGGGCCCACCTCCACGCTGGTCAGAAAATCCCCGCGGCGGCCGGCCGATCCGTTAGCTCCGTAGAAGCCCCGTGCCGGGTCGTAAAGCGCCACCTCCATGTACTCCGAGAAGGAGAGGGTGGGCCTCATGGCGTGGTGGTGGAAGGAGCCGCCGAAGAGGCGGGTGTCGGAACTAGCGGACCAGGACGGCGAGGTCGCCGAGGTGCGCAATGGCGTTGGGGTAGACGCCCATCGCCAGGGTCAGCACCAGGCAGATGCCCACCGCGGCGGACAAGGCGGCTGGCACCCGGATGCGGCTCCGGTCGTCGAGACCCTCGGCGGGCTCGCCGAACCACATCTCCCTCGCCACCGAGGCGTAATAGAAGAGGGCGATCACCGAGTTCACCGCGGCAATCACACCCAGCGCAATCGCCGGGCCGGTGCCAGCGTCGAGCACCGCCCGGAACACCACCAGCTTGGCGAACCAGCCGCCCAGCGGCGGGATGCCGGCCAGCGAGAACATGAACAGGGTCATGGCCAGGGCCAGCCCGGGTGAGTAGCGGAACAGGCCTCGGTAGGAGGAGATCTCTCCCGAGCCGGTGCGCCGGGCCACGGCGATCACCATGGCAAAGGCCCCGAGGTTCATGGCTGCGTAGATGGCGAGGTAGGTGATGCTCGAGGCCTGGGCGGTGGCCAGCGCCCGCGAGCTCTCCCCGGCGACGGCGAAGGGAACGAGGATGTAGCCGGCCTGAGCGATCGAGGAGTAGGCCAGCATTCGCACGATGTTCGTCTGACGCAGGGCGACCAGGTTGCCCACCGTCATGGTTAGGGCGGCCAGCGCCCAGAAAAGCGGCACCCACACGTCCTCCCGGCCCAGGAAACCGATGAAGACCAGCTGAATCAGGGCCACGAAGCCGGCCGCTTTGGAGGCCACCGACAAGAAAGCAGTGACCGGCGTGGGGGCGCCCTCGTAGGTATCGGGGGCCCAGGCGTGGAAGGGCACGGCCGAGACCTTGAAGGCGAATCCCACGATCACCAGGAAGATCCCCACCGTCACCAAAGGCAAACGGCCGAAGCTGGAACCGAGCACCTCGCCGATCTCGTAAAGGTTGGTGGACCCCACCACGCCGAAGATCAACGACATCCCGTAGAGCATCACGCCCGAGGCCAAGACGCCGAGGAGGTAGTACTTCAGCGCGGCTTCGTTCGACTTGAGATCGCGCTTGCGCCAGCCGGCGAGCATGTAGGCGGGGATCGACAGCAACTCGAGGGCCACGAAGATGGAGAGCAGGTCACGGGCCGAGGCCATGACCGTCATCCCCAGCAACGAGGACAGCAAGAGGAACGAGTACTCGCCTTCGTAGTAGTCGCCCTCGTCGAGGTAGTTGATCGACATAAGGATGGTGACGTAGCCGGTGACGAGAAACAGGCCCTTCAGGAGGAGGGAGAAGTTGTCCACCACGTAGGCGTTCCCGAACATGGCCCGGTCGGCCCCGTCGAGGGCCAGGGTGAACACCGGCACCAGCGAAGCCAGCAGGGTTAGCCCCGCCAGGTTGGTGACCAGGACCTTGCGGTCCTCACCCACGAAGAGGTCGACCACCAGAACCAAGCAGAGCCCGGCGGTGAGGATCAGCTCAGGCGCAAGTGCGTGGTAGTCGAGAAGTGGCGTCAAGGCGCCGGCTCCTCCACTTGATCGCCACCGACGGGTGCGTCTTCAGCGGCTTCATCGGGGAAGTCCTGGTGGTCTTCCTCCGCATGGGCATCTTCATTGATCAGCCGGGCTGAATCCCCGCGCAACGAGGTGGCGATGCCCTGGACTGCGCCGTCAGTCACGTTGAAGATGACTCCGGGGAAGATCCCGAAGCCCAAGATGGCCACCAGCAGCGGCGCCCAAGCGACCCACTCCGGGCCGTGCACATCGTGGATGTGGGTATCGGCGAACTCCTCCTTCGGGGTGCCGAACGCGGTGCGCTGGTACATCCACAGGAGATAACCCGCAGCCAGCACGGTCCCGATGGCGGCCACCACCATGAAGCCTCGGAATAGGCCGACGGGGAGCCCCTCGGCGGGCTGGTAGGCGGAGAGGATGGCGGGGAACTCGCCCCAGAAGCCGGCGAGGCCGGGTAGCCCCAGCGAAGCCATGGCGCAGAAGCCCAGGATCCACCCCAACTTGGGAGCCTGGGTGAGCAGGCCACCGAGGCGGGAGATCTCGCGAGTGCCGAAACGCTCTTGGATGGAGCCCGCCACGAAGAAGAGCATCCCGGTGATCAGGCCGTGGGACACCATGCCGAAGATGGCGGCGTTTAGGCCGTAGTCGGTGAGGGTGGCGATTCCCAACATCACGAAGCCCATGTGGGCAACCGACGAGAAGGCGATCAGACGTTTGAGGTCGCGTTGGGCCAGACAGCCGAGCGCGCCGTAGATGATGCCGATGACGGCCAGGAGACCTATCCACGGAGCGAAGGCCACGGCGCCTTCGGGGAGGATGGGGAGGGCCACCCGGATGAAGCCGTAGGTTCCGAGCTTCAGGAGGACGGCGGCAAGCACCACCGAGCCGACGGTGGGCGCCTCGGTGTGGGCATCGGGCAGCCAAGTGTGGAAGGGGAACATCGGCACCTTGATGGCGAAGCCCATGAAGAGCCCGCCGAACAACAGGATCTGAGTGCCGTGGGCGATCGACGAGCCGTTGGCAATGAGCTCGGGGATGTCGAAGGTATTACCGCCGAGGAAGTAGAGCCCCAGGAAGCTCAGGATCATCAGCGCGGACCCGAACAGGGTGAAGAGGAAGAACTTGATGGCTGCGTATTGGCGATTCGGGCCGCCCCACACGCCGATCATGAAGTACATGGGCAGGAGCACCAGTTCGAAGAAGACGAAGAACAGGATCAGATCCTGAGAGACGAAGGTGCCGTTCATTCCCGTGGCCAGCACCAGAAGCAGCGCCAAGAACGCCTTGGGATTGTGGGGCTCAGGGAAGTGGTCCCAGCTGTAGATGATGCACAGCAGAGTGATCACCATCGACAGCAACAGGAGCGGAAGCGAGATTCCGTCGATGGCGACGTGGTAGTTGCTGTTGATCACGTCGATCCAGGGGAGGTTCACATCCAGCTGGAGGACCCCTGAGCGCCCGTAGTCGAACGCCAGCATGATCCAGAGGCCGATGATCGAGGTGGCGGCGGCGGCCAGGAAGGCCACCGACTTCACCAAGACCTCTGATTCCCGAGGGATTAGCAGGATCACGCTCGCGCCGACCAGCGGCAGGAATACCGCCAGGGTCAACGCCCATGATTCGAAGCCGTTCATAAGAACCGTTCCCTCCTAGATGGTGACGAAGATCAGCACGGCGGCGAAGATGGCCGTGGCGGCGAAAAGAATGGCGGCGTACTGCTGGACCCGACCGGTTTGCAGTGTCCGCAGGAAACCACCACCGGCTCCAGCCATGGAGGCCGAACCGTTGACAGCCCCGTCGACCAGGCGTTGGTCGACGATGTCGTAGATGAAGTCGCCCCCTCGACGGGCAACGATGCCCACAGCGTTGACGACGCCGTCGATGACGTTCTGATTGACCCAGTAAGCCGCCCGGGCGATCGGGCCCTTGATGGAACCGACGATGCCTCCGGTGTAGAGGTTGTCGAGGTAATAACGGTTGAGCAGCAGCGTGTAACCCGCTCGAGCCGCCGGGTTGCGCTTCGTGATGCCGTGCGGGCCCATGTTCTTCACGTACCAGGCGGCTGCCAGTGCGATGCCGGCCAATGCCACCAGAGTGCCCATGAGGGCCGTGGTGATGGAGAAGGCATGGTGCTCGACGCCGGCCGTGAGGGTTACCGCGTTGTCGGTCCAGTCGGTAAAGAGCCCGATGCCGGGAGCGTTGAGGAATCCTGCCCCGATGGCCATGACTGACAGCGCTATGAGGGGCACGGTGATCGCCTTGGGCGACTCGTGCGGGTGGCCGTGGCCCCGGTACTCGCCGTAGAAGGTGAGCCAGACGCAGCGGGTCATGTAGGCGGCCGTCATTACGGCGCCGATGAGGCCCATCACCAGCATGATCGGGTAGCCGCCTTCGCTCGCTCCCACCAGGATCTCGTCCTTCGACCAGAAGCCGGCCAGCGGGGGTATGCCCGCCAGGGCGATTGAGCCGATCATGAAGGTCTTGAAGGTGGTGGGCATGTGCTTGCGCAGCCCACCCATCTCCCGCATGTCGAAGGTGTGCACCGCGTGGCTCACCGAGCCGGAGCCGAGGAAGAGCAGCGCCTTGAACATGGCGTGGGTGAACAGGTGGAAAACGCCCGCGGTCCAGGCGCCCACACACAGCGCCATCACCATGTAGCCGAGCTGGCTGACTGTCGAGTAGGCCAGCACGCGCTTGATGTCGGTCTGCACGAAAGCCAGCAGGGCGGCGATAAGGATCGTTATCCCACCGATGACAGCCCCGAGGTTGACCCCTCCGGCGGAGATGGAGAACCCCTCCCAGAAGACGCCGTAGACCCGGGCCACCAGGTAGACCCCGGCCACCACCATGGTGGCTGCGTGGATCAGGGCCGAGACGGGCGTCGGGCCAGCCATGGCGTCGGGCAGCCAGGTGTGCAGCGGGAACTGGGCGCTCTTGCCGACAACTCCGGCAAAGAGGGCGATGGCCCCGATGGTGAGCACGCCCTTGCTGATCCCGCCGGTGAGGGCCGCCTCGTTGAGGGTGGCGATGTCGAAGGTCTGGCCGGCGGCGAAGAAGAGGATCGAGATCCCCACGAGCAGCCCGATGTCCCCCGTACGGGTGGTGAAGAAGGCTTTGAGCGCCGCGCTGGAGTTCTCCTTCTTCTCCCACCAGTGGCCGATGAGCATGAACGAACAGAGACCCATCGCCTCCCAGCCGAACAACAGGAGCAGCGTGGTCGAGGCGGTGACCATGACCAGCATCCCTGCAGTGAACAGGCTGAGGGCGGCGAAGTAGTGGGTTATGCGGACGTCGTCGGCCATGTAGTTGGTCGAGAAAACGTGGACGGCCAGCGAGATAAGAGTGACCACGAAGAGCATGACCACGGCCAAGCCATCGATGTGGGTGCCCACCTCGATGTCGATAGGCCCGTTGGAGTACCACGTGACCGTGTTGCGAACCGGTTCGCGGATGGCCTGCGCCCCGCCATGACCTTCCTCCGATTCGCCCTCCGCTGATTCGCCCTCACCTGTGTCACCCGCCGCGGATTCGCCCTCCGCGGCACTCTCGAATACGACGGCGTGACCTTCGTTCTCCTGAGCCTCGCCTCTGGCGGCACCGGCCGCTGGGGCGTCCTCGCCGTGAGCCGCTCCAGCGGAGTAAGCCGACACCTCGAGGGTTTTGGGCAGGCTGACCCACTGGGCCACGGCCACCACCGACAGCAGGAAGGCGGCGCCGATGGCAGCCACCCCAATCCACGAACCCCCCTTAGGCGTGCGCTTGCCGAAGAAGAGGATGAGGAAGAAGGAAAGGATCGGAATGGCGGGGATGACCCACGCGTTCTCGAGCACCATCAACCCTTCATGATGTCGACCTCGGTGAGGTCGACAGATCGGCGGTTGCGGTAGATGAGCAGCACGATGGCCAGACCTACGCCCACCTCGGCAGCGGCCACGGCGATGACGAACAGGGCGAAGACCTGGCCTGCAATGTTGTCGTGGAAGGCGCCGAAGGCGATGAGGTTGATGTTGACCGCATTGAGGATGAGCTCGACAGACATCAGCACGAGCACCCCGTTGCGGCGAGCGAGCACCCCGTAGACGCCGATGCAGAAGAGCACCGCCGAGAGCAGGAGGAACTGGTTGAGAATCACCGCCGGCCCCTTAATCCTTGCGGGCGATGACTACGGCGCCCACGAGGGCGGCCAGCAGCAACACCGAGATGACTTCGAACGGGATGAGGTACTGCAGGAAGATCGAGTCGCCCACCTGGCCAGAAGTCTGTACCGAGCCGGGCTCGATGACGACCCGGCCAAAGGCGTCGAGCTGGCTCCAAGCCAATACGGCGAACAGCATCAGAGCGACGACGACAGCGATCCCCTTCTGGGTGTTGTCGAGATCTGAGGTTCGCCCGATGGGGGCGCGGGTGAGCATCAGACCGAAGAGGAAGAGCACCACGACTGCCCCGATGTACACGAGGATCTGGGTGACGGCCGCGAACTCGGCGGCCAGGAGGATGAAGATCCCAGCCACGCCACCAAGCACGACCACGAGGTATAGGGCGGCGTGCACCACGTTCTGGGTGGTGACCACCCGGATGGCGGCCACGCCCATGATGGCGGAGAGCACGCCGAAGAAGAGGTTCTGAGCTACCAAGTTCGCCTCACTTCTTCTTCGCGTCGGCGCCGACTTCGAGCGGCGGGGGCTCGGGGACACTGCCCATCCATTCGCCGAGCTTGTCCTTGTCGTGGAGAAGATCGGCGATGGAGACCTCGGAATACTCGTACTCGGGGCTCCAGAAGAGGGCGTCGAAGGGGCACACCTCGACGCAGATCCCGCAGTACATGCAAAGGGCGTAGTCGATGTCGAATCGGTCGAGCAGGAACACGGTGCGGGGCTTGCCCCCCTCGCGGCGGGGTGGGGCTTTGTCGCCGTGGCCCTCGATGTAAATGCACCAGTCCGGGCACTCCCGGGCGCAGAGCATGCAAACCGTGCAGTTCTCTTCTTTCAGGGCGATAACCCCGCGGGCCCGCGTGGGCGGGGCCTCCTTGACGTGGGGGTACTGCACGGTGACGGCGGGCTTCAGCATCGTCCGGAGCGTCACCCCGAGGCCCTTCACCACGCCGGGAACGAGCGCCATCAGAACACCACCTTCAGCACGGCGGTAACCGCGATGTTGACGAGGGAAATTGGGATGAGGAACTTCCAGGCAATGGCCTGGAGCTGGTCTTCACGGAAGCGGGGGAAGGTGAATCGCATCCAGAAGATGAGGAAGGCGATCACCATGATCTTGCCGCCGAGCACCGCCGGGCCGATCAGGTTCCCCAGGAGCCCGTCGGGCAGGAAGGGCACGTACCAGCCGCCCAAGAACATGGTGGCGGCGATGCCGGCTAGGGCGAAGGCAGTACCGAACTCAGCGATGAAGAAGAAGAGGAAGCGGAACCCGGAGTACTCGGTCATGTAGCCGGCCACCAGCTCCGACTCGGCGACGGGCATGTCGAAGGGGGTCTGGGTGAGCTCCGCCTGGGCCGCCAGAATGAAGATCACGAATCCCACGAACTGGGTGAGGATGAAGGGGTTGCCGATCAGGCCGAAGCCGAAGATCTCACCCTGGGCCTGGGAGGTCACGATGCCCTGCAGGCTCATGGTGCCGGCCTGGATCACCACGCCAACCACGGCGAGGACGAGGGGCAGCTCGTAGGCGATGAGCTGTCCAGCCGCCCGTAGAGCACCTAGCAACGAGTACTTCGAAGCTGAGGACCACCCAGCCATGAGCACCCCGATCACCGAGATGGACCCAACGGCGAGGGCGAAGAAGATCCCGGTATCGAGATCCTCGACCACCAGGTCGGGCCCGGCGGGAATCACCGCGTAGAGCATGAAGGTGGAGACGATCACCACCACTGGGGCCAACGCGAACACCGTGCGATCGGCACGGGCCGGGAAGATGTCCTCCTTCTGGAGGAACTTGCCCGCCTCAGCCAGCACCTGCAACGAGCCGTGGGGACCGGCTTCCATGGGTCCGAGCCGGGACTGCATGTGGCTCATCATCTTGAAGAGGAATACGTAGACCAGCACCAGCGAACCCAGGGGGATGACGGTGAGCACCGCTCCCAACTTGATGGCGGTGAGCTGCCACCAGGCCAACTCGATGGCGAGGAACATCAGCGGTCACCCCCCATACAGGGCGAGCTGAAGGTGCGGGTGAGCCCGAGGTTCATCGGTCGATGTCTCCGAGGATGAAATAGAGGCTGGCCAGGATGGTGATTACGTCCGGGATGTAGACGCCCTTGAGGAGCCAGGGCACGATCGAGACGTTGGAGAAGCTGGCCGAACGGATCTTGCAGCGGAACGGCCCAAGACCGCCTTGGCTCACGATGTAGTAGCCCATCTCGCCGAGGGGGTTCTCGGTGTGGCACCACACCTCGCCGGCGGGCACCTTGATGATCTTGGGGACCTTGGTCATGATCGGCCCAGCCGGCAGGCCGTCGAGCAACTGATCGATGATCGAGGTGGCTTCGCGCACTTCCTGGAGCCGAACCCAGTAGCGGGCGAAGGAGTCGCCGTCGGGGTGGGTCCAGACCTTCCAGTCGACTTCCTTCCACGCCAATGGCGAAGGGGCGTCGCGGCGCAGGTCCCAGTCGACGCCTGAGGCGCGGATGTTGGCGCCCGACAACCCGTAGTCGAGGCCAATGGAGGCGGGGATGACGCCGACGCCCCGGGTGCGGGTCTGGAAGATCTCGTTGCCCATGAGGAGGTCTTCGAGCTCGTCGCAGAAGTTGCGCACTTTGCTCATCGCGCCCTTGCACTCGTCGACCCAGCCGCGGGGCAGATCGTCTTTGATGCCGCCGATCCGGTCGTAGTTGGGGTGGAAGCGCCCACCGGTGGCCGCCTCGATGAGGTTGAGGACGTACTCCCGGTCGCGGAAGGCATAGAAGACCGGCGTCAGCGCGCCGAGCTGAACCCCCATGTCGCCCAAGAACAGGGTGAGGTTGGCGATCCGCGCCATCTCGAACAAGATCGTGCGGATCCACTGCGCCCGAGGCGGTGCCTCGATCCCCATCAGCTGCTCGGCGCCAAGGATGAAGGGCACCTCGTTGGCGAAGCTACCCAGCCAGTCGATGCGGTTGATCAGCGTGGTGACCTGCGGATAAGTGCGGACCTCGGTGAGCTTCTCGTAGCCCCGATGCATGTAACCGCAGATGGGCTCAGCCCAGATGACCTCTTCACCGTCGAGACGGACCACTATCCGCAGCGTGCCGTGGGTGGCCGGGTGCTGCGGCCCGATGTTGAGGATCATCCCCTCGGTCTCGAGCTCCAAGTTGATGCGGGCATCGGCGGCCTGGGCCGACACGTAGGAAGCCTTCTGCCAGTCCGTGGGTGCGGGTTGCGAGGTGACGCTCACGCCGATGCCTCCGGGTTCTCGGTGCTGGCCCCGGCCGTTTCGGAGGCGGGCACCGCGTCATCAGACCCTGTGTCGTCGGCAGAAGCAGGTTCGCCGGGGATCTGCTCCTTGTCGACCAGCCCCGGCCAAGGCTTGACCTCGCGGGCCAGCATGGGGAAGTCCTTGCGCAAGGGGTTGCCCTCGAATTCACCGGGGAGGTACATGTGGCGTAGGCCGGGGTG
>Ga0136612_10000077_pt1 | contig 22626 bp, 29 predicted proteins | sample AntDryUQ224A2306_2_FD_106644 | JGI IMG/M metagenome (GOLD analysis project Ga0136612, IMG submission 106644) | Polar desert sand microbial communities from Dry Valleys, Antarctica - metaG UQ224A (23.06) | ecosystem: Environmental > Terrestrial > Soil > Desert | place: Antarctica: Dry Valley... | reverse complement strand
TGCCCGTCCAGGCCGGGCTTGCCGACCAGGATCTTCACCCGGCGCCCGAGCGCCTCGGAGACGCGGTCGACCTCCGCCCGGAGCTCGTCGAGCTGCTCGTCGGAGGCTCCGGCCGCCGCCTCGCCGACGCCGGTCGGCGCCCGGTAGGGGCCGAAGGCCTCGCGCAGGGCGTGGGCCCACTCGCCGGTCGTGGCGCCCGCGCGGGCCGCCGCGATGGTCGCGGGCATGATGTTGGCGTCCTCGTCGCGCGCCGTGGCGGCGAGCTCGGTCAGCGCGGCGTCCACGGCGGGCTGGTCGCGCGCTGCTCGCCACTCCTCGAGCGCATGGACCTGCCCGGCCTCGGTCTCCGGATCCACGACGAGGATGCCACCCTCGGCATCGGCGGTCAGGGGTGAGGACTCGGTCTCCGTGAAGCGGTTCTGGCCGACCACCGTCAGGTCACCGGACTCGATGCGCCGCATCCGCTCGCGGTGGGAGTCCACCAGCGCGGCCTTCATGTAGGGCACGGCCTCGACGGCGCCGCCCTGCTCGGCGACCTCGCTCATCTCGGCGCGCCCCCCCGTGAGCAGATCGCCGACGAGCCCCTCCATGACCGTGGAGCCCTCGAAGAGGTCGGGGTACTCGAGCAGGTCGGTCTCGAAGGCCAGCACCTGCTGGATGCGCAGCGACCACTGCTGGTCCCACGGCCGCGGGAGGCCGAGGGCCTCGTTCCAGGCGGGGAGCTGGATCGCGCGGGCGCGCGCGTTGCGCCCCAGCGTAACCGCGAGGGCCTCGATCACGATGCGCTGGACGTTGTTCTCGGGCTGGGCCTCGGTGAGGCCGAGGGAGTTGACCTGCACCCCGTAGCGGAAGCGCCGCAGCTTGGAATCGGTGACCCCGTAGCGCTCGCGCCCCAGCTCGTCCCACAGGACCCCCATCGCGCGGAGCTTGGCGTGCTCCTCGACGAAGCGCACGCCGGCGTTGACGAAGAAGGAGATGCGCGCGAAGACCTTGGGCATGAGCGCTTCGTCCACGCGCTCGCGCACCGCGTCGAGCACGGCGATCGCGTTGGACATGGAGAAGGCGATCTCCTGCACCGGTGTCGCCCCGGCCTCCTGGAGGTGATAGGAGCAGATGTTGATCGGGTTCCACCGCGGGACCTCGGTCACCGTGTAGGCGACCATGTCGGCGATGAGCCGCATGGACGGGCCGGGGGGGAACGCGTAGGTGCCCCGGGAGAGGTACTCCTTGAGGATGTCGTTCTGGGTGGTGCCCTGCAGCGCCGCCGCCTCGACGCCCTGCTCCTCGGCGGCCACCACGTAGAGCGCGAGCAGCCAGGCGGCCGTCGCGTTGATCGTCATGGAGGTGTTCATCTCGCCGAGCGGGATGCCGTCCATGAGCGCGGCCATGTCGCCCCGGTGGGCGACCGGCACCCCGACCTTGCCGACCTCGCCGCGGGCCAGCTCGTGGTCGGAGTCATAGCCCGTCTGCGTGGGCAGGTCGAAGGCGATCGACAGGCCGGTCTGGCCCTTGGCCAGGTTGCCCCGGTAGAGCTCGTTGGACTTCTGCGCCGTCGAGTGGCCCGCGTAGGTCCGCATCATCCACGGACGGTCGCGCTCGGGCAGGCGGTGCTCGCCGTCGCTCATGCCCCGATTCTACGGATGCCGGCCCGCCCGAAGGCGACGCCGGCCGCCTCGAGGGAGCGGGCGGCCTTCCCGCACGGGCACAGTCGGTCGGTGGGGGTGAGACAGCGATACAGCTGATGGGTCGCCATGAACGCCTCCGGGTCTTGGTGCCTGCCACCATCCTCCTTCATGCGGGCGATCGACGTGAGGCATCTCGGGCGCGAGCGCGTCATCTGCTGCTGGGAGGTGGACGGGGTGCTGATCGATCCGGGCCCCGAGTCGTGTCTGGACACGCTGCTGGAGGCGCTGGACGGCGCGGAGCCGCGCGCGCTCCTGCTGACCCACATCCACCTCGACCACGCCGGAGCGACCGGGGCGCTCGTCGAGCGCTTCGGAGACCTGCCGGTCTTCGTACACGAGCGCGGCGCGCGCCATCTGGTGGATCCGTCGATCCTGCTCGACAGCGCCGGCCGGCTCTACGGCGACGAGATGGAGCGGCTGTGGGGCCGTGTCGCCCCCGTGCCCGAGGCCAATGTCCGTCCGCTGGCCGGCGGCGAGACCGTCGCGGGCTTCGAGGTCGCCTACACGCCCGGCCACGCCTCCCATCACGTCGCCTATCTGCACGGCGACAGCGGCACGGTGTTCGCCGGCGACGTGGCCGGGGTGCGCATCCCGCCCGAGAACCTCGTGCTCCCGCCCACCCCACCGCCCGACATCGACGTCGAGGCGTGGCTCCAGTCCCTGGACCGGGTCGCGGCCTGGGCACCGAGCCGGCTGGGCATCACCCACTTCGGCGCGGTCGAGGATCCCGCGGCGCATCTCGAGATCGTGCGCGAGCGGCTGCGGGCGTGGGCCGACCTGGCGCGGCGCCTGGACGCGGACTCCTTCGAGGCGCAGATCCGCGCGGAGGTCCAGCGGCAGGCTCCGGAGGCCGCGCCCTCGCTGCTGCAGGCCGTGCCCCCCGGGCAGCAGTGGCACGGTCTGGATCGCTACTGGCGCAAGCGCGACGCGTCGCTATCCTCGCCCGGATGAGCGACACGATCGAGCTGCCGCGCACCCAGGACCCGGGTTCGGGCCTCGGCGGCGCCTGGCGGGTGATCGTCTGCAACGACAACCACAACACCTTCGATCACGTCGCCCACACCCTCGCGGCCTTCATCCCCGGAATTAACGTGAGCAGCGGCTTCGCGATCGCCGACACGATCCACAACAAGGGCCAGGCCATCGTGTGGACCGGCCCGCGCGAGCCCGCCGAGCTCTACTGGGAGCAGCTGTCTGACGCGGGGCTGACGATGGCGCCGCTCGAGCAGGGCTAGCGGCCCGGCGCGCCGTGCTGGTGGCGGCTCGAACGGCATCAATGAGGGAAGGCCTTTCCGAGCGGCGCCGCGCGCCAGGGTGGATGCAGTTCCTCTCGCATAGCGGGCGTAACTCCATCCACCTCGATCCACCTCTCGATGAAGGCCGTTGAAACCGCGCAGGATCGCGCAGCCGAGCACCGGGATCCAGCGGCCGCGCCGGAATCAGCCCCCGCCGCCCCGGCGCTCCGCCAGACTGCGGTCGAACCACTCGCCCAGGGTGCCGGCGGCATTGGCGACGCCGTGACCGGCGCGCCCCAGGGTGCCGTCGTCGAGCGGCGCGATGGCGCTGTCGGGGTAGTGCCCCTCGGCGATCGCGGCCTTGCGCACCGCTGTCTCCAGGCGCTTGAGCTTTCGCTCCCAGCGCCCGTGCCACTCCGCCAGCTCCTCGTCCTCGCGGCCGCCGGCCAGCACCGCGAGGTAGGCCTGGAGCGTCGTGAGGTGGCCCATGTCGAGGACGGCGAACCGCAGCGCCTGGTTTCGCTCGAAGGTGCGATCGGTGACCGCGTTGCGCAACCCGGCGACGCGGGCGCCGACGCCCTGGGCGGCGGGGGATCCGTGCAGGCCGCGCGCGGCCGTGAGCCCGGCGAGCTCGTCGAGCAGCTCGCGGGCGGCCGCGGCGCCGGCGCGCAGAGCGACCGGGCCGTCGCCGTCGCCGAGGCGATCGGCGAGCGTGGTCCAGTGCGACGCCAGCTGGCGCGCGCCGGCGTAGAGCTCGCGCAAACCGCGGTTCTGCGCGGGGTCCAGCCGCGGCGTCGGGTTCGTCACGCCGCGTCGGGCTCGGCGGAAGCGGCCTGGGCGCCCGCCGCGGCGGCCTCGGCGCGCGAGCCGGCGGTCACGCGGTCGGCCCAGCCGTAGATCACCGGCACCTGGTACCACGACGAGTGCTTCGCGCGCCAGGCGACGAACTCCGGGCCATACCAGTAGCGCTCGAAGTCCATCGGGCGCTCAAAGGATGCCGTCTGGGCGAACTTGTAGGTGTCGTCACGCATGCGATGGACGGCGTACTCCGTCGCGCCGTAGCGCATCGCCACGGGCGCGATCTCCGTCAGGGCGGCCTCGAGGTCCTCGCCGCGAAAGCCCGTGGCGTACCACGGGATCTGGATCACGCCGCCGCGACCGCCGGCCATCAGTTGCCCACCTCGGCGTAGATGGCGCCCGGCCCCTCGCCCGTCTTGCCCAGGCCCTCCTTCTCGGCGCCGACGAGGATCGCGATCTTCCCGAGGTGCTGGTTGTCGCGCATGAGCTGATGTGCCTCACCCACGCCCTCGAAGCCCATCGTGCGCCAGATGACCGGCTGGATCAGGCCCTGGTCGATGAGCTCGTTGGCCTTCGTGCACTCCCACGCGTTGGCGAAGTGCGAGCCGATGATCTGCTTCTGGCGCATCCAGAGGTAGCGCACGTCGAAGTCCAGGTTGAAGCCGGTCGTCCCGGCGCAGATGACGACCTTTCCGAACGGCTTGACCACGAGCACCGACGTGGGGAAGGTCGCCTGGCCGACGTGCTCGAAGACGATGTCGGGTGGGCCGCCGAGGATCTCCGAGACGCGCTTGCCGAACGCCCGCGACACCTTGAAGCGCGCCTTCTCCTCCTCGGGCGACTCGCCGCCCTTGCGCATCATCCCGGCGAACTCCGAGCGGTCGATCCACCCGGTCGCCCCGAGGTCCTCGACGAGCTTGCCCTTCTCGGGCGAGGAGACCACGCCGACCGACTGGGCGCCCGTGAGCTTGCACAGCTGCGTGGCAAAGACGCCGAGCCCGCCGGCGGCGCCCCAGATGAGGACGCGGTGCCCGGCCTGCAGCTCGCACTGGTCGATGAGCATGCGGTAGGCGGTGAAATAGGTCAGCCCGTAGGAGGCCGCCTCCTCCCAGGAGAGGGCCTCTGGCTTGGCCAGCAGCTGCTGGGCCTGCACCTTGGTGAACTGGGCAAAGGAGCCCCACGTCGTCTCATAGCCCCAGATCTTCTGCGAGGGAGCGGCGAGCGGATCGAGGCCGTGGACCTCGGGATCCTCGTAGGAGGCCTGGTTGCAGTGGATCACGACCTCGTCGCCGGGCTTCCAGCGCGTGACGCCCGCGCCGACCTTCCACACGACGCCCGAGGCGTCGGAGCCACCGATGTGGTGGCCGTACTCCGGGTGGTCGCCGTACTTCATGACCGAGACGGGCTCTCCGAGGGCGGCCCAGACGTTGTTGTAGTTCACGCCCGCCGCCATCACCCGCACGATCACCTCGAAGGCGCCCGGCTCGGGCACCTCGATCTCCTCCACCTGGAAGGCGTCGCGCGGCTCGCCGAAGCGTTCCTCGCGGATGACCCATGCGGCCATCGTGGGGGGGAGCTCGCCCGGCTCCGTGCTGACCTGCGTCACCTGCTCGAGATCGACTGCCATCGGCGGCTGAGCACCTTCCTTCGTCGGTCGGTCGGGAGGCGCGAAGCCTACCGGCGAGCGGTGGCGCCCGTCGCTCTGCGCAGCCACAGCCAGAGGAGCACGCCGGCCGCGACGAGGCCGCCGACGCCCCAGATCAAAAAGGCGGTCAGCGAGTCGACGTGCTCGACCATCCAGCCGAAGTTCTGCCCGAAGAACCCGGTGACGAAGGCAAGGGGGAGAAAGATCGTCGCTACGAGGGTGAGACGCTCCATCGTGCGGTTGAGCCGGTAGGAGGCGTTCGAGAAGAAGGCGTTGGTCACCGTGCTCAGGAGGCTGCGCTGGGAGTTCAGCCGGCTCGCGATATCGATGAGGTGGTCATGGATGTCACGGAAGTAGTTGTGCGCGGCGGGCTCGAGCCCGCGCAGCGCGACGATCCGGTCCCCGGCGTGGGCGAACAGATCACGTTGCGGCGTCGCCACCCGGGTCATCGTCACCAGCTCCCGGCTCAGCGTCGTGGTCTGGTGCAGCTGCTGGTCGCTGGGCCGGGCCAGCACGTCGGCCTCGAGCGCCTGGATGTGCGCGTCGATCCGCGCGAGGACCGGGAAGAAGGAGTCGGTCAGCGCGTCGATGACGTGGTAGACGACCCGTTGCTCGTTGTGGTCGGCCGTGTTGACCAAGCGCTCGCGCAGGTGGTCGAGCTCGGCGCAGGGCCGCTCGTGCACCGTGACGACGAACTGCCCCGAGATCACGATCTCCACCTCCACCAGCTGGACGCCGTCGGCCGGATCGGTCTCGACGCCGAAGACCACGAGCAGGACGTGGTCGTCGTAGTCGTCGAGCTTTGGACGCTGGTCACGTTCGCGGAGGTCCTCGACGACGAGGCCTTCAAGATCCAGGAGGTCGCCGAGCGCCTCGATCGCCGCATCGTCGGGTTGCGCGACGTCGAGCCAGAAGAACTCGTCGCGCTCACGCAGCGCCGTGATGGCGTCGCGGTCGATCTCGGTCAGCACCTGCACGCTGCGCCGCACGCTAGACGCGCGGCAGGACGCTCAGCGCGGGCCGGGCAGGCGCACGGTTCCGCCGCTGAACAGCCTGGCGGTGCGGCGGTTCCAGCGAAACGACTCGTCCTGGAGCTGGGCGGGGCAGCAGAGGTCGTTGTTGGCGACGTACCGCGGCGTGCGCACGACGAGGGCGTTGCGCCGGATGAGCGCCGATGCGCGAAAGAGCGACTCGAGCCGCAGCACCGGGCGGATGGCCACCGTCGTGCGGTTCGGGCCCTCCGTGCTGAAGACGTAGAGCGCGATGTCGCCGGCGGCACCGCCGCTGGACACCAGCGCGACCGCGTCGTCGCGCGTGTCCCCGGTCAGGTCGGCGAAGTGGATCTTCGGGTCAACGAAGCCGCCCTCGCGGCGCAGCAGCTGGGAGATCCTGGGCGCCGTCTGCGTGTCGCGCAGGATCAGGTTGCGAAAAAAGCGCTGGGAGTTCGTGGCCGCGCCGGCGGAGGGCACGACGGCAAGTGCGGCGGTGAGGGCCGCCAGCCCTGCGATGAAGGCGGTGCGGAGTCGCATCGTGGCGATTCTGACACGCCCTCGCCCCCGGAGTTGCGGTGCAAGCCCCCGTTCAGCCGATCAGGCGCAGAACGCCGCTGGCTTGCGGCGGGCGCTCAGGGCTGGAGCACGTCGTTCTGCGCGCTGGCCCGCTTCGCTCCGACCTTGATGGTCGCGGGCCGGATCGGGGAGTCGCCGGCCAGCGTCTTCTCGCCCACCCGCAGCTGGTAGGTGCCCGGCGGCACGTCCACCTTGATCGTCCCGGTGCCGCCGGGGTTGATCAGCCCGCTGTCCTGGGCGAAGTCGGGCTCGGCGCCACCGGACGTGGCCGTCTCGAGCGTGGCCTTCTGCGAGGTCGCGCTCTGATTGGCGACGATGACCACGATCGGCCCCCCGCCGAACGACGTGGGGGACACCGACACCGCGCGCTGGGAGATGAAGGCCGTCACGTTGATCGGCGACGGCGGGCGCAGGTCGTTCTTGTAGCTCGTGTCATCGCCACAGCCCGTGACGACGACGGCGGCGAGCACGGCCACGATGGCCCCGCTCGAGAACGGCCTGGTTGTCCGCTGGATCCTCTCCATCCCTGGGGTCGGACCCTACCTGCCGCGACCCAGGGAAACCCTAACCGACCACGCGGATGTGCGTACGGAGGTCTGAGATGTCCGCCAGCTCCTCCTGAAGCCGGTCCCATGAACGCGTCTCGGCCTCGTCATAGGGCCGGCCCGTGAGCTCCCGCAGGCTCTCGCGATAGGCCGACCAGGCGTCCAGCGTGCGCTCGTCCAACTCCTCCGCGGTATTCGCACGGTCGTCTCTCGGGGCGGCGGTGGTCATGCTGACGCTCCCTTCGTACGTTGGACGTGGGCCATCCTAGCGACCGGGGACGACCGGTTGGACTGCATGGGTCCGTGCATGCCATCCGCGGCCCGTCGTAGACCGCGTCGATGGATCACTCCGATCGCCTGCTCGCCGGTTCCGAGTTCCTCGTGCTCGACACCGAGACCAACGGCCTGGCCGGCCGGGATTGCGAGCTGACCGAGGTCGGCGCGGTGCTCGTCGGCGCCGGCGAGCTGCATGACCGGTTCGAGTCGCTCGTTGCGGTGCGCGCCCCGCTCTCGTCGGGAATCCAGCGCTTCACGGGGATCTCCCAGGCGATGGCCGACGCCGCCCCGGGCCCCGCCGGAGTGCTGGAAGAGCTCGCCCGGCGGATGGAGGGCCGGGTGCTCGTCGCCCACAACGCCGCGTTTGACCGGCGGGTGCTCCGCGGCGCCTTCGAGCGCGCCGGCATCGCCTGGCCCGAGGAGCCCTGGCTGTGCACCGTGGCCATCGCGCGGCGCTTTGCCCCGCTCGTGCGCCGGCGGGGACTCGCGGCCCTGGCGGCCGCGCTGGACATCGACGTGCAGCGCTCCCACCGCGCGCTCGCCGACGCCGAGACGTGCGCGCGGATCTTCTGCGCGCTCTTCGGTCGCCTGTGTGCCAACGCGGCGACGGTGGGCGACGCACTCGCGCTGTTCGCACGCCGCCGCCGGTCACGCGGGCGACGGCGCCCGCCCGGTCGCCTGGCCGGGGTCGCCGGCGCGCCCGTGCCGGCGGCGCCGCTGGATTTTGGCGCGTTGCCGCGCACGCCGGGGGTCTACGTGTTTCGCGACGCGGGCGGCCGGGCGCTCTACGTCGGCAAGTCGGTCTCGCTGCGCACCCGCGCGCGCGCACACTTCGCCCCCGGCGCCGAGCCCGCCGGATGGACCGCGCACGCCGCGCTGCTCGACCATCGCTGCACGGCCTCCGAGCTCGGCGCGCTCGTGCTCGAGAACCGGCTCATCAAGGCCGAGCGCCCACCGGGCAACGTCGCGTTGAAGCGCAGGGACGCCTGGGTCTACGTCCGCTGCCGGCTGGACATCGCGTTTCCGATCCTCGAGCTGGCGCGCGAGCCGGCCGCCGGCCATGCCGTGAACATCGGCCCGCTGCGGGGGAGGGCAGCCGCCGCCGAGCTGGTCGAGCAGCTCAACTCGCTCTTCTCGCTGCGCCGCTGTGGCCGCCGGCTGCCCCGTCGCGAGCATCCGTCGGCCTACGGCCAGATGGGCCGCTGCCTGTCGCCCTGCCTGCGCGACCTGGACCCCAACCTCTACCGCCGCCGGCTCGACGGCGCGCTGGGCCTCTTCGCCGCCGGGGAGGACGGGCGCGCGGCGATACTCGCCCACGCCGACGCCGCGATGCGCGCGGCGGCCGCCGAGCAGCGCTACGAGCGGGCCGCCGCGCTGCAGCGCCGGCGCGAGCGCCTCGAGTACCTGCTCGGGCGCCTCGGCGGAGTCCTGCGCGCGATCCACGCCCACCCGCGCCTCGTCCTGGCCCCGGCGCCGGACGTGAGCGCCTGGGACGCCTTCTGGCTCGTCGGCGGCCGGGTCGCCGACTGGGGGCGGCTGTCCGGGCCCGAGGACCTCGCGCGGCGTACGGCGGCGGCGCTGGGCACCCGGCCGGTCGCGGGTCCCGGGGGCGTGATCGCGCCGGACGCCGTCGACGAGCTGCGCATCGTCGCGGGCTGGCTCGCCGCTCACACCGGAGAGGTGCGTGAGCTGGCGCTGGACTCTGCGCCCGCGCCCGAGCGCCTCGCTGCCTTCGCCGCCGCTGCGCTGGCCGGTCGCGTGGCGGCCTGAAAGGATTTGAGCCCCGTCACGATCAGCGACCCGAGGCGACCATGACCGACGAGCACACCCACCCCCACACCCATGACGACGTCACGCATACGCACGCGCACACCGAGCATGAGCACGAGCACGTCGAGCACGAGCACTCCCACGAGCACGACGGCGAGGCCCACGAACATCCCCACGTGCACGAGGCCGGGCTCGAGGAGTCCCACGAGCACGATCACGGGGAAGGTGGCGCCTAGAAGTAGTACGGCACGGCGTCGAGCGCGCCCAGGGCGTACCAGACCCCGAAGGCCAGGCTGAGCACTCCCAGAGCGGGAGCGACCGCGCTGAAGCGTCGGCGCACTGGCCCCCTGGTGATGGCGTAGCCAAAGCCCGTCGAGGCGATGGCCATCGAGACCGCGGTGAACAGGGCGAGGATCGCGAGCGCGATGAGGCCCTCGACGTGATCGGGGATCGCCGCGAGCAGCAGGATGCCGACTCCCGCCGAGCCCCCCATGCCGTGGATCAGCCCGATCCCGTAGGCGCCGGCGGGCGTGCGCATGGGTCCCGGCCTGTGGGCATGGTCGTGCGCAGGGGCCTGGCGGTGGGGATGGAGATGGCGATGCTCGAGCTCGCCGTGGCGATGAACGTGTGCATGGAAGCGGCCGCGGCGCCAGCGAAGCAGGAGCCGCATTGCCAAGAGGGCGATGACGAGCCCGATCAGGACCTCGGCGCCCTGCTGGACGCGCTCGGGCAAGTAGGACTCGAACAGGATGATCGGGATCCCGAAGATCAGGAGCGTCGTCGCATGCCCCAGGCCCCAGGCGAGCCCCAGCCGCCCGGCCGCTCCCGGGGAGCGTTCGTCGTCGCCGGCGATGAGCGTCGACACGGCCGTGAGGTGGTCGGGGTCGGTGGCGTGGCGCAGCCCGAGCAGGACGGCGATGAGGGCGATCACGAGGAACGCCTCACCCGAGCCCATCTCGACGAGCCGTTCATCCAGGCCGAACATGCGAGGCCTCCTGGCACTCGGGGCAGAGACCGACGATCGGGAAGTGCGTGAAGCTCGCCTCGTAGCCGAACGCCTCGCGGATTGCGTCGCGGGCGCCGTCGAGCTGATGGGGATGCACGGCGACGTAGCCCTCGCAGCCCTCGCAGGCGACGTACTCGTGCAGCGCGATACCCGCATGCACGTAGAGGCCGGGCCCGTGGCCGAGATGGACGTGGCGGACGAGCCCGAGCTCCTCGAGGGTCTCCAGGTTCCGGTAGACCGACGCGATGTCCGAGCGCGGCAGCCTGCCGTCGAGACCGGCGGCGATCCGCTCGGCGGTCACGGGCTCCATCGCCGCGTAGAGCGCCTCGAGCAGCAGCCGGCGCGCGGCGGAGAGGCGCAGCCCCCGCTGGCGGAGCGCCGAGAACGCCGCGTCGAGCGTAGGGGCCGGGAGCAGTGGCGTGTGCGCATGGGCGGTCACGAGGGCTACCTGCGACTCTCTCGCAAGTAGGACCGGATGGCAAGGGCCGGCCGCGACCGCCGGCGCGAGTTCCGGACCGGCCGCTTCTCTTCGGGGCGCTCAGCCGGCGTGGAACGGCAGGTCCACGACCTCGGCCGTTCCTTGGTCATCGCCCACGGCGACGGTGGAGCCTGGCTCTGCCTCGCGGCGGACGAGGGCGAGGGCGAGGGGGCCCAGGTCGGGGGAGACCGCGACGCTGCTCACCCGGCCGACGACCTTCGGGCCGAGCCGCAGCTCGTCGCCGGGAGTGGCGGGGGCCGACAGGCGCAGCCCGCGCAGGTGGCGGTTGGGCTTGCCCCGGTAGTGGAGCCGGGCGACGGTCTCCTGTCCGGGGTAGCAGCCCTTGGTGAAGGAGACGGCGCGCTCGTTGAGGCCCGCCTCCTGGGGGATCGTGGTGTCGTCGAGGTCCAGGCCGTAGCGGGGACGCCCGCGCTCCACCCGCAGCGTCTCGGCCGCCGCCTCGCCCACCGGCACGGCACCGCGGGCGCGCAGCTCGGTGCCGACTGCGACGGTGTCGGCGGCGTCGCAGAGCACGTCCACGCCGGCGTCGGTGACGACCAGGTGCACCGCGATCCCGCCGAGCTGCGCCGCGGCGTTTGAGTGCTCGGTCGCCGGGAGGTCCTCGGCGCGCGCCACCGCCCGGGCCTGCGGCCCCAGCAGCGAGAGCAGCCCGCGCTGGACCGTGCGCTTGTGCAGCTCTGCGTCCCAGCCGATGCTCGCGCGGCGGATGAGGTTGAAGAGGCCCTGCAGGGAGACGCGCTCCGTGTCGAGGAAGAGCTCGTCGCCGAGGTCGAGGATCCGCAGGTCGCCGAGCATCTTGCCCTTGGGGGTCAGGAACGCCGCGTAGCGCCCCTCGCCCGGGGAGAGCCCGATGACGTCGTTGGTCACCTGCGCATCCAGGAAAGCCTTGGCCTCGGCGCCGGTCAGCGCGAGCTTGCCCCGCTCGGAGCGGTCGATCAGGCCCGCACCGGTGCGCAGTGCCTCGTGCTCGGCGGCGGGTTGCTCGGTTAGGGCCATGCCTTCGAGGATAGATAGTCCACGAAAGCGGTTCTCTTCCTCAGACGAAAGGCTTCGTACATGATCGGTGCCATCATTCTCGGCCTGGTGGCCGGCTACATCGCCAAGGCCCTGCTCCCCGGCAAGGACCCGGGCGGGTTCTTCGTGACCATCGCCCTGGGCGTCGTGGGGTCCCTGGTGGGCTTCTTCCTGTTCACGGAGCTGCTGGGCATCGGGGACTCGAAGATCTTCGACCTCGGCGGCCTGATCGGCGCGATTATCGGCACCATCCTGGTGCTGCTGGTCTACCGCAAGCTCGCGGGTGGGACGCGCGACGACGCACCAGTCGCCAGAACTTAGATTTAGCCTGAACTAAATCTATTGCTAGGCTGGGCAGCATGACGCTGTCCCGCCGGGGTTTTCTCTGCAAGCTGCCCGCCGTGGCGGCGCTGCCGGCGGTCCACGCCCTGAGCGGGCGCGAGGCCGCCGCGGCGCCCGCGGGCACCGGTCACGCCGGCCACGGCGGCACGGAGGTCCCAGGCGAGAGCGGCCGCCTGCTCGGCCACGCGGGAACCCGTGGCCGCGTGGACCCGCGCGTCAACGGGTTCGATCCGCAGGAGATCCTGCGCGACTTCGACGCGGGGACCACGAGCCGGCTGCCCGACGGCCGCACGCTGCGGGAGTGGAAGGTCGTCGCCCAGGAGAAGGAGATCGAGATCGCCCCGGGCGTGAAGTACCCCGCCTGGACCTACAACGGCCGCGTTCCCGGCCCGACCTTCCGGGCCCGGGAGGGCGAGCGCCTGCGCATCACCTTCATCAACGGCACGCGCCACGCCCACACGATGCACTTCCACGGCATCCACCGCGACAACATGGACGGGGTGGTCGGCTTCGGGCCCGGCGGTCACGTCAACCCGGGCGAGCGCTATGTCTACGAGTTCGACGCCGAGCCTTTCGGGCTGCACCTCTACCACTGCCACACCACCCCGCTCGCCGACCACATCGCCAAGGGTCTCTACGGGACGTTCATCATCGATCCCAAGCGGGGCCGGCGGCCGGCCGACGAGCTCGTCATGGTCATGGCCGGCTTCGACACGAACTTCGACCGCGCCAACGAGTTCTACGCGGTCAACACGGTGGCCTTCGAGTACATGCAGCGCCCGGTGAAGGTCAAACGCGGCGAGCTCGTGCGCATCTACCTCGTCAACGTCCTGGAGTTCGACCCGCTCAACTCGTTTCACATCCACGCGAACTTCTTTCACCACTTCCCCACGGGGACGTCGCTGGAGCCGACGGAGCTGACCGACACGATCGTCCAGGGGCAGGGCCAGCGCTCGATCCTCGAGCTGCGGTTCCCCTTCGCCGGGCGCTTCATGTTCCACGCCCACGTGTCCGAGTTCGCCGAGCTGGGATGGATGGGGTTCTTCGAGGTGACGGACTGATGGAGGCCGGGTCCGCCGCCGCCCGCCTGCGCGCTCGTCCCGCGTGGCTCTCCGGCCTCGTCCCGCTGCTCGTGCTCGGCGCGGCGATCGCGCTGTTCACCGTGCTGGGCGCGCCCGGCCTCGATCGCAACGGCATCCCCGTCGAGGACGTCGCGATCGAGCGCACCGTCCTGCGGCCCGGTGAGATCGAGCTCAAGCTGCGCAACGACGGCCCAGACCCGGTGCGGATCTCCCAGGTCTTCGTCAACGACGGCTTCGTCGACTTCAGCCAGGACCGGACGACGATCGGGCGCCTCCAGGGGAACACGGTGACGCTCGTGTACCCGTGGATCGAGGGCGAGGCCTACGAGATCGGGCTGGTCACCGCGACGGGGGGGACCGTGACCACGGCGGTGGACGTCGCTGCCGAGACGCCCGCCGCCGACGGCGGGTTCTTCGGGCTGATGATCCTCATCGGGCTCTACGTCGGAGTCATCCCGGTGGCGATCGGGATGCTGTGGCTGCCGTGGCTGCGGCGCATCGACCCGCGCTGGGTCCAGTTCCTGATGGCCTTCACCGTCGGGCTGCTCGCCTTTTTGGCCATCGACGCCGTGCTCGAAGGCCAGGACTTCGCGAGCACGGGCTCGCAGGCCTTCGGGGGCGCGGGCCTGGTCTTCGTCGGCGCGCTCGTCGCCTACCTCGCGCTGTCGGGAATCGACGCGTTTATGCGCGCGCGGAGAGCGCGCGCCAAGGACGCGGGCGCGGGCGCCTTCACCCTCGCCATGCTGATCGCCACGGGAATCGGGCTGCACAACCTCGGCGAGGGGCTGGCGATCGGCTCGGCCTATGCCGTCGGGTCGCTCGCGCTGGGCGCCGCGCTCATCGTCGGCTTCGCCCTGCACAACACGACCGAGGGCCTGGCCATCGTCGCGCCGATCTCCAAGCAGGCGCCGGGCCTGCCCCGCCTGGCCGCTCTGGGCCTCGTCGCGGGGCTACCCGCCGTCGTGGGAGCCGCGATCGGCGCCAGCGCCTTCCACCCCAGCCTCGCCGCGTTCCTGTTCGGACTGGGCGCCGGCGCGATCCTCCAGGTGGTCGTGCAGATCGCCCCGGCGCTGCGCGACGCCCAGGGCAAGCTGCTCAACCCCCTGTCGGTCGGGGGGATTCTCACGGGCATCGCGCTCATGTACGTCACCGGCCTGTTCATCGTGCTCTAGATGTCCACGCCCGCCCACCACCATCCGCGCCTGGAGCCCGAGGCCTCGGAGGCTGTCGAGGATTACGCGAAGGCGATCTACGCGCTCGAGCGCCGCGGCGGTCCCGTGTCGACCAACGCCCTGGCCGAGCGCCTCGGGGTGACCGCGGCCTCCGCCTCGGGCATGGTCAAGAAGCTCGACGCGCAGGGCTTCGTCTCCCACGTCCCCTACAAGGGCGTCGCGCTGACCGCGGCCGGGCGGCGCATCGCGCTGCGCGTCCTGCGTCAGCACCGCCTGCTCGAGCTCTACCTCGCCGAGAGCCTCGGCGTCCCCTGGGACCGCGTCCACGACGAGGCCGAGGTGCTCGAGCACGTGCTCTCCGAGGAGCTCGGCGAGCTGATCGCCGCCAAGCTCGGTGACCCGACGCACGATCCCCACGGCGACCCCATCCCCACCCGCGACGGCCAGGTGGAGGAGAGCCCGACGGACTCGATGCAGGATCTCGAGGTCGGCGCGAAGGGGACCTTCACCCGCGTGTCGGATTCGGACCCCGAGATGCTGCGCTACCTCTCCGAGCGCGGGATCGCGCCGGGCGATGCCTTCGAGGTCGTCGATCGCCAGCCGTTCGGCGGGCCGGTCTTCGTGCAGATCGGCGGCGACGTCCACGTGCTCGGCGGACTGCTCGCCGCGGCGATGCGCGTCGAGCTTCGGGGATGAGCACCTGAGGACCGTCGAGCGGAGCTCCACCGTGGCAGCGCGGCCGCCCGACGTCTGGGCGCGCGTGACGTCGCCCGCGGGCGTCAACCACGAGCTGGGCCCGTGGCTGCGGATGACCATCCCCCGCAGCGCGCAGGGCCTCTCCATCGACAGCATCGAGCTCGGCAAGCCGGCGGGGCGAAGCTGGATCCTCCTGTTCGGCGTACTGCCGGTGGACTACGACGACCTGGTTCTCGCCGAGCGCGACCCGGGCCGGCGCTTTCTCGAGCGTTCCTCACTGGCCACGCTGCGGCCGTGGATCCATGAGCGGGTCGTCGAAGCGGCGGGGACCGGGAGCACGGTGACCGACCGGCTGACCTTCACGCCGCGCGGCGTGCTGCGGCGAGTGCCGGGGGCCCAGGCGCTGGCGGCGCGGATCGTCGGCACGCTCTTCTCGCACCGCCACCGGCGCCTGCGGGCGTACTTCGGCGCCCCTCATCACGCCGATGGCGCGACAGCATCACGCTAGGCTGGCCGCATGGCGCTGGCCGAGACCTTTCAGGAGATCGTGGACGGACTGCCCGACGACTGGACCGACCTCGAGTTCGACCTGCGCCTCCGCGACGAGCGCCGCTACGTCGAGGCCGCCACCTACCTGGTCACTTGCAACGCCCAGCCCTACTCGAGGCACGCCTGGCACTGGCGGGTGCTCGTCGCCCACCGCTTCGGCCACGCTGCCGCCGCCCCCGCCGTCCACGGCACGCTGAAGCTGCTCGACAACGCCGGCATCGCGGGTGAGGTGCGCGTGCGCCAGGTCCGCAGCGGCCGCGCCGAGGTCGAGCCGATGTGGGGGCGCCCCGAGTCCGTGCGCCGGCAGCTGCGCAAGCTCAACGCGCAGTAGCGTCGTGGCCACCGTCGTCGCGCTGCTGCCGGACCTGCTCTTCGGCTCCAAGGTCGCCGCGATGCTCTCGGACGCCGGCCACGACGTGGTGACCTGCACGCAGGAGGACCAGGTCCGCGGCCAGGCCGACCGCGCCGACGTCCTGGTCGTGGACCTGACCACGGACCTCGTCGACGGCGTGATGCTGGTCGACTCGATGCGCTCGGGCGGGGAGCTCCCGGGCGTCCCGGTCCTCGGGTACTACCGCCACACCGACACCGACACGCGCGAGCAGGCCGAGACGGCGGGGTTCAGCCTCGTGGTCCCGCGCTCGCGGATGGCCCGCGAGGCCGCCGAGCTCGTCGCGGGCCTCGCAGGCTAGGATCGCGCGGCACATGACCCCAGGGGAGGCCGATCACATGGAAGAGCGCGGCGCGAACGCCTACGTGGCGGAGTTCATCGGGACCTTCTTCCTGGTCCTGTTCATCGCATCCGTCGTGGCGGTCAACTCGGCCGACGGCCTCGGCGTCACGGACTTCGCAGTCATCGGCCTCGTCCACGCCTTCTTGCTGGCGATGCTCATCTACACCCTCGGCGCGACGTCGGGCGCCCACTTCAACCCGGCCGTCACCATCGCGCTGGCCGCGATCCGCAGGATCTCCATCGCCGACGCGGCGATCTACATCCTCGTCCAGCTCTCTGGCGGGGTCGCGGGCGCGCTGGTCTGCAAGCTGCTGCTGCTCGACGAAGGCAGCGGGGTCAACTACGGCGCGGCCACCGTGTCCGAGCAGTTCGCCCAGGGCAAGGCTCTCACCGGCCTGCTGGCCGAGTGCATCGGCACCTTCGTCCTGATGTGGGCGATCATGGGCGTCGCCGTCAACGAGCGCGGCGAGCGCGCCTGGGCCGGCTGGGTCATCGGCGCGACGCTGGGCTTCGCCGTCATGACCCTGGCCCCGATCAGCGGCGCGGGCTTCAACCCGGCGCGCTGGTTCGGTCCGGCGATCGTCTCGGGCACCTACGACGACGGCTGGGTCTACGTCGTCGGCCCGGTCCTCGCCGCGCTGGCCGCAGCCTTCCTCTACACGGCGCTGGTGCTGAAGCCCGAGGGCAAGCTGGCCGAGCGCCCGATCGACACCTACGACGAGCCCGAAACCCCCAGGAGGCCAACATGATCAGCAAGCTCGACTTCATCGGCGTGCCTTCGCAGGACGCCGAGCGCTCACGCAGCTTCTACGTCGACACGCTCGGGCTGCGCCCGGACGACAAGTCGCGCGCTGAGTTTTGGCTCGGCGACACCTGCTTCGGCATCTGGGAGCCGGCGAAGTTCGGGATGGAGTTCGCCCCGCAGAAGAACGCGCATCCGGCGCTGCACGTCGAGGACGTGGCGGCGGCGCGCGCCGAGCTCGAGGCCAAGGGGGTCGAGTTCGCCGGCGACGTGCTGGACACCGGCGTCTGCCACATGGCGTTCTTCTCAGATCCCGACGGCAACGACCTCATGCTCCACAGCCGCTACGCCCCGCACGACGGCTGAGCCTCGCCCCTAGACTTCGCGGCGTGCGCCGCCGCGTCACCTTCAGCCGCAACGAGACGCTGTCGCTCTCGCGGACGTGCCAGTGCTTTTGCAAGTACTGCGCGTTCGCGACCCACCAGCCGCATCTGTACGCCCCCGACGAGGTCGAGGCGATCCTCGGTCGCGCGGCGCAGCGCCGCATCAAGGAGCTGCTCGTGCTCACCGGCGAGCGTCCCGAGCACCATCCCGAGGTGGCGGCGCGCCTGGCCGAGTACGGGCACGAAGACTTCACGGGCTACGTCGCCTGGGTATGCGAGCGCGCGCTGGAACGGGGCCTGCTGCCGCACACCAATCTCGGCGTGCTGGATGCCGCCGACCTGGCCCGCCTGCGCGAGGTCACCGCCTCGCAGGGGCTGATGCTCGAGTCGGTGTCAGACCGGCTGATGCAGACGGTCCACGCCGGCTCGCCGACCAAGCACCCCGAACGCCGGCTGGCCTGCATCCGCAGCGCGGGCGAGCTGCGGATCCCCTTCACCAGCGGCATCCTCGTGGGCATCGGGGAGACCGAGGACGAGCGCGTCGCGTCGCTGGAGCGCCTCGCCGCCGTCCACGCCGAGTTCGGCCACCTCCAGGAGGTCATCCTCCAGAACTTCGTCCCCCACCAGCGCTACTACGGCCAGGAGCCCGCCGAGATCGCCGGCGAGGCGGCCGAGCGCTACTGGCGCACCGGCGTGAGCGAGGGCCCCGAGCTGGCCCTGCCCGACTGGGCCTGCGAGGTGACCATCGAGGACATGAAGCGCCTGATCGCCGAGTGCGAGCGGCTCATGCCTGGGGTCGGCATCCAGATCCCGCCGAACCTCGCCGACTGGTGGCCCGAGCTGGTCGCCGCGGGCGCGACCGATCTCGGCGGCCTGTCGGCCAACGGCGACCACATCTCGCCCGAGCATCCCTTCCCGTCGCCCCATCAGGTGCGCAAGCGCCTGGCGGCGGACGGGGTCGCGCTGACCGAGCGCCTGTGCGTGTACCCGGAGTACATCGACCCCGAGTGGGTCGCCCAGGGCGTGCTGGACACGATCCGCGCGGAGTACTGGTCCTTCATCCCGCGCCGGGGTTCGGGGCGGCGCGAGGACCGCTCGATCGACGCGGCGCTCGTCCCCGGCGCGATCGAGCGCGCGCGCGACGGGGCCGCGCTCACGCCCGAGGAGCTCACTGCGCTGTTCGCCGAGACGCGGCCGGAGGCGATCGAGGACATGCGGTCCGCCGCCGACGAGCTGCGCGCCGAGCTGGCGGGGGACACCGTCACCTTCGTGGTCAACCGCAACATCAACGTCTCGAACATCTGCGTGGTCGGCTGTGCCTTCTGCGGCTTCGGCCAGGGCAAGCGCTCGCCCGACGCCTACGAGCACGACCGCGACGAGTTCACCCGCCGGCTCGAGGAGGCGATCGACTTCGGGGCGACCGAGGTCTGCATGCAGTCGGGCATCCACCCCGACTGGGGCCTGGAGGACTACGAGGGCTGGCTGCGCCTGGCCAAGGAGGTCGCGCCCCAGCTGCACCTGCACGCCTACTCGGCGATGGAGGTGGCGCACATGTGCGACGTCTCGGGCCTCGAGCCGCGGGCGGTCTTCGCACGCCTGCGCGAGGCGGGCCTGGACTCCACGCCTGGCACCGCGGCCGAGGTGCTCCACGACGGCGTGCGCGAGCGCATCAGCCCGAACAAGCTGCCCGTCGCGCGCTGGGTCGAGATCATCGAGGCCTCCCACGCCGAGGGCCTGCGCTCCACGGTGACGGTGATGTTCGGCCACATCGAGGAGCCCTGGGAGCTGGCCGAGCACATGCGCGTCGTGCGCGAGCTCCAGGAGCGCACGGGCGGGTTCACCGAGTTCGTCCCGCTCTCGTTCATCCCGTTCCACACCCTGCTCGGGCGCACGCACGGGGTGGAGGAGATCTCGCGCGAGGAGAACCTCAAGCACACGGCCGCCTTCCGGCTCGCCCTGGGCCGCACCGTACCCTCGCTCCAGGCCTCCTGGGTGAAGATGGGCCTGGACGCGGCGACCGAGTCACTGCGCTGGGGCGTCAACGACCTCGGCGGCACGCTGATGGAGGAGAGCATCTCGCGCCTGGCGGGCTCCTACCACGGCGTGCGCCTCGAGCCCGCAGACCTCATCGCCGCCGCCCACCGGGCGGGACGTCCCGCCGCCGAGCGCACCACGCTCTACGACATCCGCACCCGGCACCCGCTGCCCGTGGCGGCGTAGCCCGCTACTCGGAGCCGGAGCGCCTTAGCGGGTGACGACCAGGCGGGCGGTGGCGGTGGAGGCCTGGCCGGTGACGAACGCTCTGAGGCGCAGTGTGAACGTGCCACGGGCGAGGTTCAGGTCCTCCCGCGGGGAAGTTTCGCCTTAGCAGCTCCCGGCCACGACCTTCGCCGACACCAGCTCCCAGTCGAAGCCGCGGCCCGCGGGCGCGCCGGCCACCTGGAAGTCGCCGGTCACCTTGCCCTCGCACTCGCGGTTGAGCAGCTGCTCGCGGACGTCAGAGTCGAGGTCGAGGTCGGGGGCGGCGGCGGTGAGCAGCGGCGCCCCTTTGCCGGGGACCAGCGTGAAGAGCGTGAGCGTCGCCGGCTTGCTGCCGTCCACACTGGGCAGCACCGTGGCGCGGATGCCCTTCACCTTCGCGATGACGTCGATGCGCTCGCGGCCTTTGGGCTGGCGGACGGCGATGTCTTCCGCGGCGGTCGGCGCCGCCGGCTTCTCCTCCTGGGCGCCGCACCCGGCTCCCGCGGCGGCCAGGGCGGCGACGGCGAGCGCGGCGGCGAGGATCCAGCGCCTCATCCCGCCGCCTGCCATTCAGACCACGGGAGGAGCCCGCGCTCCACATCGGGCTCCTCGTCGAGCATCGCGAGATACTCGAGCAGGTGCCCGTCGGGATCGCGGAAGTACAGGGTCGCCGCGGGCATCCAGCCGATAACGGTCGGCTCGTCGGTCTCCTGGCCGAAGAACGACAGCGGGGTGATGCCCAGCTCGCGCAGCCGGGCCGGGGCGGTGAGAACGTCGTCGAGCGCCACGTCGAAGGCGATGTGCAGAGAGAGGCCCATCGGCATCGAGGCCACCGACCACAGGCCGAGCATGGTGTGCCCGGGCGCGCCGATCCAGTGGAAGGCGGCGCCCCGCTCTGGGACCTCGAGGGCGACGGGCAGCCCGACCTTGTCGCGGTAAAAGGCGACCGACCGGCCGACGTCGGCGACGGTCAGATGGGCCTCGAAGAGCCGGCGAACGGGAACGGGCGCGGCCATCAGCGAAACAGATCCTCCCCCTCGGGCCGGACGAGCGCCGCGGCGCCCGGGCCGTCCTCGCGCGTCACGTGGCGCTCGAGGCCCGAGATGACGACCACTGGCTCGCATGAGTCCTTGCCGCGCACCAGGTCGGCCGCCGCGGCCGCCTCGTCGGCCACGGCGATCCATGTCGCGCGCAGCTCGCGGCCCTCGGAATCCTCGCGGCCGCGCCAGTCGTCCAGCGGTCGCAGGCCCGCGCAGCCGATGGCGACCTCGCACTGGCCGTGGCGCCAGGCCCGCCCGAAGGAGTCGGTGATCACCACGGCCGGGGCGGCGCCGGTCAGCTCGCGGAGGCGGGCGCGCAGGGCCCGGGCCGAGGAGTCCGGGTCCTCGGGCAGCAGGACGAGCCGGTCGGGAGCGCCCGCGTTGGAGGCGTCCACGCCGGCGTTCGCGCACACGTAGCCGTGACGCGTGACCGTGATGAGCACGCCGTGGTCGGCGCGCAGCAGCTCGTCTGCTTCGTCGAGGACCGCCTGGATCACCCGCGGGTCCTTTCCCTGCGTGCCGGCCAGGTCGCGCGCGCGGACGCCCGGCTCGATGCCGGCGAGGTCACGGACGCGGCCCTCGGCCTTCGAGACGACCTTGTGGGCGACGCACAGCACGTCGTCGCTCCCGAGGCCGCCGCGCGCCGCGCGGGCCACCAGCGCACCGAGGTCTGAACCCTGGACCACCTCGGGAAGCCCCTCGAGCGCCCTGGCCGAAACCGTCATGGCGAGTCCAGCATGCCCGCCAGTGCCGCGCGGGTGCGCGGGGCGCCGCCGTCGATCGCGTCGAGGCGCTCGCGCAGAGCGGCGAGGTCTGATCCCGTGTCGACGTCGAGGGCCAGCGAGGGCAGGTCGGTCACCGTCAGGGCCGCGCCGGCTTCGCGAACCCGGTCCTCGTGCCGCTCGCGTGATCCCGGCCCGAACGCCGGCGCGATCACCTCCAGCGGCGCGAGCAGCAGCGCGTTGGTCCCGGTCCCGTGGCGGTCGGGGACGACGGTGACCGCCGGCGGTCGGCCGCCCGCGGCGACGAGCCCCGCGACCTCGGCGGGGTCCAGCGCCGGGCAGTCGCCCGGGACCAGCAGCACGCGCTCGGCGCCGGCCTCAAAGGCCCGCGCGATGCCGCGCGTCGCCGCGGCGCTCTGGCCGGCGTCCAGCGCGTCGTCGACCGTGACCGCACCGGCGTCTGCGGCCAGCGCGCGCCCCGCCCGCTCCCCGGTGACGACGATGAGGCCCTCGAGCTCGCGCACCTCCCGCAGGGCCGCCAGCACGTCGCCGACCATGGCCTCGGCCAGGTCGCGCCGGGCTGCGGCGTCCAGCGCGGGATCCAGGCGCTGCTTGGCCTCCCCGAAGCGCTTCACGGGGAGGATCGCGTAGGTCCTCATGACCGGCAAGCCCGGTGCAGCCACTCCATCGGGGCGGTCTCCATGACGCGATTATCCGTCCCGGAGGCCGTCGGCGAAGGTCAGCGCCTCGGCGGCGACGCGGCGCCGGCCGGCGCCATCGCTCATGCGCGTGTCGGTGCGCAGCAGCGCGAGCCCCGGGACGGGCTCGTCGGCGACCATCCCGTCGAGCAGGCCCGCGTAGAGGGCGGCGACGCCGGCGGCGC
>Ga0136612_10000076_pt1 | contig 22726 bp, 27 predicted proteins | sample AntDryUQ224A2306_2_FD_106644 | JGI IMG/M metagenome (GOLD analysis project Ga0136612, IMG submission 106644) | Polar desert sand microbial communities from Dry Valleys, Antarctica - metaG UQ224A (23.06) | ecosystem: Environmental > Terrestrial > Soil > Desert | place: Antarctica: Dry Valley... | reverse complement strand
GAGCACGCCGATCCCGAGCAGGTACGAGCCGATCGTCGAGGCGATGTTGTAGCCCTCCCAGCCGGCGCTCTCCGGGTAGTAGTAGATCCGCCGCGGCATGCCCGACAGCCCGGCCGAGTGCTGCACCAGGAACGTCAGGTTGAAGCCGACGAACATGACCCAGAAGGACAGCTTCCCGAGCGCCTCGGAATACATCCGCCCGGACATCTTCGGATACCAGTAGTAGAGCCCGGCGAAGATCCCGAAGACGCTGCCGCCGAAGAGCACGTAGTGCAGGTGAGCGACGATGAAGTAGGTGTCGTGCAGCTGCCAGTCGACCGGGAAGATCGCCATCATCACGCCCGAGATCCCGCCGATCACGAACAGCCCGACGAACCCGACCGCATAGAGCAGGGGCGTAGCGAACGTGATCGACCCCGCCCACAGCGTCGCGATCCAGTTGAAGATCTTGACGCCCGTCGGCACCGCGATGACGAACGACGACAGCATGAAGAACGCGAGCACGACGGTCGCGGTCGGCGTCGTGAACATGTGGTGCGCCCACACCAACATGCTGAGGAAGCCGATGGCCGCGGTCGACGCCGCGATCGCCGTGTAGCCGAAGATCGGCTTGCGCGCGAACACCGGCAGGATCTCGGAGATCATGCCCATCGCCGGCAGGACCATGATGTAGACCTCGGGGTGGCCGAAGAACCAGAACAGGTGCTGCCAGAGCACCGGATCGCCGCCGCGGGTGACGTCGAAGAAGCCCGTGCCGAAGTTGCGGTCCGTCAGCAGCATCGTGACGGCGGCGGCCACCGAAGGCAGCGCCAGGATCAGCAGGTAGGAGTAGATCAGGATCGTCCACACGAACAGAGGCATGCGCCCGAACCCCATTCCGCGCGCGCGCATGTTGTGGATCGTCGCGACGAAGTTGATCGCCCCCACGAGCGACGACAGGCCGGTCAGGTGGATCAGGATGATCCACGAGTCGATCCCCGTGCCGGGCAGGTAGGCGTCGTCCGAGAGCGGCGCGTAGGAGGTCCAGCCGGCGGCCGGGGGCTCGAAGAAGAGCGACACGTAAAAGGCGATCCCGCCGAACAGCAGCAGCCAGAACGACAGCGCGTTCAGCTTCGGGAAGGCCATGTCGCGCGCGCCGATCATCAGCGGCACGAGGTAGTTACCAAAGCCGGCGAGGATCGGGACCACGAACAGGAAGACCATCGTCGTGCCGTGCAGCGCGACCAGGCCGTTGTAGGTCGTGCCGTCGATCAGGGTGTTGTTCGACCACGCGAGCTGCAGGCGGATCAGCAGCGCCTCGACGCCGCCGAGGATGAAGAAGATGAACGTGGCGAACAGGTACATCAGGCCGATCCGCTTGTGGTCGGTCGTGGTCAGCCACGCGAGCCAGCCGCTCGGGCGCTCGCGGATCCCGTGCAGCACGATCTCGGGCCGGGCGAGCGGCGCGCGGCCGTCGGCCTCGTTCGTCTGGGGCGGCGTGGCGAGCGTCTCGCTCACTGGCTCTTCTCCTGGGCTTCGCGCGTAAGCGCCAGCAGGCGCTGGGACTCGGCGATCCCAGCCGCCTGGCGCTGGGCCCAGGCGCGGTACTCCGCCACCGGCACGGCGCGCACGCGGGCGCATCTGGGCGTGGTTCTCCCCGCACAGCTCCGAGCACTGGCCCTCGTAGATCCCCGGGCGCTAGACCTCGAACCAGGTCTCGTTTCCGGCCTCAAGTTCCGCGCCACGTCCGTCAAGGTGTCATCGCCAGCTCGGAGGGCATCAAGGCACTGGTCGGGAAGTAGTGAGCGTGAGCAACGATTCGCCTCATGCCAGACCTGTCTCAGTGTGGCACGACACCGCCGCGCAACCGCGGGACGGAGCATCGTAAGCCGCCCGCCCGCGCGCGGCTATCTCGACGGGATCGCTGGGCTCACCGAATTGGCCAGCACCTCCTTGAGCCTGTGGCGTTGGCCACGCCGCCGTCACGATCAGTCCTTCCCCCTCCCACTTCGCGGCGGCGAGCCCGCCTGAAATGGCAGCGCTGGCCATCGCGTCGAGCGCCGGACCCGGGGAGAGGCGGTGCTCAGAGCCGGTGAAGAGATCGCTACGACTGTCAAGGCCAGTTGAAAAGTGGGTTCTCGCCGATCGAGCGGGGGGCGCCGCGTGATCCCATCAATCACGGCCCAGGTCGGGCAGGTCCGGGCGACGCCTACCACCCCCGCTCGCTGGAGGCCCGCGATGAGGTCGAGCAGCAGGCTCAGCGACGCTTGTCTTGCCTGCTGGGGGAGGCGCCGTAATTCGGCGCCGGCGCGTTCGTCCCAGGCCCCGAGCCGGTCGCCGACGGCGCGGCCGCGGGCCGTGAGCCGAAGCGTCGCCGAGCGCGCGTCGGCCGTGTCGCGGCGGCGCTCGAGAAGCCCCTTGCGCTCGAGCGCGGCAACTGCGTCGGAGATCGTCGGTTGGCGGACGTCGAGCGCGGCCGCAAGCGCGCCGACGCGCCGGCGCGGCGGGCGCTCGGAGGCGAGGTGCAGCAGAATCTGCGCTTGCGTAGGCGTGAGGCCGTGATCCCCCGCCCGCTCGCGCAACTCGACCCGCAGCGCCTGGCCGACGCGCTCCAGCGCGGCGACGAGCTTCGTTGCCGCTTCTTTCGCTTCGAAGCGCGCCCCCACGCGGCCAGGCCCCACCACTGCGCGCTGCTCGACATGCCGCTCGGCCCGGCCGACCTGCGCCTCGACTGCCCCGAGCACGATCAGAGCGCGGCCTGAACGAGCCCTTCGGCGGCTGTGCAAGCGCGGCGGGTGACCGGCTGTCACTCCGCGTTTAGACGGCCTAGAAGAAGCGCCCCCAGCGTCGCGCCCGCACCCTTCTTTCGCCGCTTGGGCTGCCGGTCATTGACCAGCCGCAATATCCAGCTTTCTGTCGGCGGCGAACTCCCTTTTCGAGCCTTCGCCCATCGACAGTGGCGCGTGCGGCCTGCCCGGCGGTAAGAACCGCCCACCAGTCGTCGCAGAACCAGTCGAGCTACTTGACTGGGGGCGACATGGATACCGAACAACCCCGTCCAACGGCACCCCCCTCTCGGTCACGCGTGCTGGTTGTCGCGGACTGGAGCGCCGACGCGCAGGCGATCGTGTCGGCCTGCGAGCGACACGACAAGGAGCAGTCGGCGTCGTTCGGCCTGATCGTGCCGGGGTGGCTGCATGGCCTCGACTGGGTGGGCGATTCGACCGCCGGCTTGCCCTGCGCGCGCCCCCAGCTCGAGCGCATCAAGGCTTTGCCGACGCCGCCGGGGCTGAGCTTCGCGGTCGCCGGCGTACGCGATCCCGACGTGGTGGCCGCGATCTGCGATGCAACGGCGGACTGGCCGGCGGACGAGCTCCTGCTGTGCCCGCCCGCGCGGCGACTCGACGTCGCCCATGTCCTCGATCTGAGTCATCGCGCCCAGCGGCTGACCGGGCTTCCCGTACGGCGTATCGCCGTTCCCGCGCCCGCTGCGGCCCACGGCGGTGCGTGGCTGTCTCTGCGCGGTGGCCACTGCGCGATCGAGTGCGCGTTGGCGGCCTGAGCAGCGAGGTAAGTTCGGCGCCGGTCGCGACGCCAACCCCTTAGAAACGTCTCCCAAGGAGGATCCATCATGAGCAGCGCCATCGCGGCCGCCCTGCGGCCGATCCCCGTTCCCACCGCTAGCGTGCTGCGCCGCGATCCGGCCGCGCAGGCCTTCATGCTGCTGCGGATCGCGTTCACCGTCGCGCCGATCCTGTTCGGCCTCGACAAGTTCGTCGAGGTCATGATCAACGACTGGCCGAAATACCTGGCACCCGAGTTCAACACCTTGATCCCGGGCAGCGCCTCGGACGCGATGCTGATCGTCGGCGCGGTGGAGATCGTCGCCGGCGTCGCGGTCGCCGTGATGCCGCGCTTCGGTGGCCTTCTGGTCGCCGGCTGGCTCGGCGGCATCATCGTCAGTCTGCTGCTGGTCGGCGGTTACGGCGACATCGCGCTGCGCGACTTCGGGCTGCTGCTGGGCGCCCTTGCCCTCGCGCGCCTGTCGAGCGCCTACTCCGGACGCGTACCTTCCGAGGACCGCGTCCGCTAGTCCTGCCGCGTCGCGGTCGGCGACGATGTCGGCCGCGCCGTCTATCGGCGGCGTACTCGCTTGCATGACGCGCACGGAGAAGCACCCGGGCCGATCGGCCGGATACGGCTACAAGGCGATCCGCGACTACGCCGCGGTCGGCGACGGGCGCACGGTGGCGCTGGTTGCCCGCGATGGGTCGATCGACTGGCTCTGCCTACCGGACCTCGACTCCGGGAGCGTCTTCGCGGCGCTCCTCGACGCCGAGCGCGGGGGCGCCTTTCGCCTTTCGCCAGTCGAGCCCTACGCCGCGGAGCGACGGTATGTGCCGGACACCAACGTCCTCGAGACGACCTTCACCACCGTCGGCGGCAAGGTTCGGCTGACGGACGCCATGCCGCTGGCGCTCGCCGGCCTCGCCCCCACGCGTGAGGTCGCACGCCGGGTGGAGGGCCTCTCCGGTCGGGTCTCCATGCGCTGGGAGGTCGAGCCGCGCTTCGGCGTCGATCGGATCGGCGCCGGCCGCCAACTCGGCGTCGAGCGCCGGCGCCCGCCACCAGGTGATGCAGCGAAGCCACACACCGCCGAGCAGCGGACCCCGGGTTCGCCGCGCCAGGCGTCCGCGCGGGAGCCATCGCCGGGTGTGCAACCCCCTCGGTGTCATCGATTGAAGGCCTCCTCGCGCGCCGTCCGGCCTGGTTGCAATCGGCGGCGTTGAGGTGGGACGAAGCGGGCTGGACTGCCTACCACGCCGCGCGCCGCCAATCGCTCGTGCCGCTCGACCCGAGCAATCCCGCCGCCGCCGCGCGCGGCCGACACGCGCCTGTCGATCAGCGGCGCGACCGTCGGCCGCGCATCTCGGCATACCCGCGCGCAGCGTGCGAAGGCGGCGGCGACGTCATGCAGAGTCGCGACCAGGCGAACCTCCTGTTCGCGCGAGAGGCCGTCGTCCGTCCGTGGCCATACTCGCCCCGCGCGGCGACCCGGCGGGCGCCCCTCGGGGATCCCCGAAACGGCGTCGGCTGCCACTTGGTACCAACCGGCGCTAAGCGCCCGCAGGGCCTCCTCCAAGCACGCCAGTGCGGCGGTCGCGGACTCGTAGCTGCCGGGCTCCCCGGCCGCCTTATCGAGCGTCCGGGCGGTGTTGAGCAGGTCGGACGCGTGGTCGTCGATGCGATCAGCGGAGCTCATGTCGGTTATGATCGCCTCGCGGTTCCCTCGGGACGATGGGTGTAGTGCCCATATCCGGCCGGTCCTAACGTCCATTCCCGCCGCGACCAACCGGTCTCGCCGGGGGCTCCGAGCGAAGCGTCGCCTCCGACTGCCCGTCCCCGTCAATCTCCGGACGATCTTCGAGCACGACACGCTAACTCGCACCGCCTTGATGCGCAGCGACATGCGCTCTCGGCCTCCCGGGGCTGGACAACCGAGAGACTTTCGAGGCGCCCGGGGGACCGCTTACCTGCTCGGCGTACTCGCGAAACCGCGGCGGCGACGGCCTTGGCAACGTGCCCCTCCTGTTCTCGGACGACCGCTGGGGCGCAGGTGATTGTGGCCTACCCTTCGAGGACCAGAGCGCAGAGCTCACGAGCGTCTGGCGCACGGACTGGTCGCCTCCCGTCGGGTGAGTGCCAGGCGGGGATCGAGGGAGCACGCAGCCCGTTGCGAGCGCTCGGTTCTGCTGGACTGTCAGCGACAGCCTGGAGCCGGACCCCTTGGCTTCGAACCGACCCACCTCAACAGCACCGCCCGACCTCGGGGGGACGTCGGCGTCAGCCGCCAATAGCTTGCCGCAGCCGTCGGAGTCGAGGCCGGGGCGCCGCCTCTCGCTGCTCTGGTGGGTGTTCCTCACCAACGGCTCGGTGCTCGTCGTCGCGTTCCTCTTGCTCGCGGTCACCCCGATCAGAATCAGCGCCCCGATCACGGTCGGCCAGCTCGCGCTCCTGCTTGCCGGCCTGGCGGCGATGCTGGCGTTGAACCTCGTGCTGCTGCGGCGCGTGCTGGCGCCCCTGTTCAGGCTCACAGAGTTGATGAGCACGGTCGATCCGGACAGGCCGGGGCGGGGCCTGGCCGCGTTCGAGCCCCGCAGCGCGGAGGGCGCGGCGCTCGCCGACGCCTTCAACGCCATGCTCGGCAGGCTGGAGAGCGCCCGGCGCGATGCGGCGCGCACGGCGCTGCGCGCCCAAGAAGCGGAGAGGCTGCGGGTCGCACGCGAGCTTCACGACGAGATCGGGCAGACCTTGACCGCGGTCATCATCCACGCAGAACGGGGAGCCGACGGCGATCCGGCGCTGGCGTCGCGGGAGCTCGCCCGCGTGGCCGCCGCGGTCCACGCGAGTCTCGACGACGTGCGTCGCATCGCCCGCGAGCTGCGCCCGGAGGCGCTCGACGACCTCGGCCTCGTCAACGCCCTGATCGCGCTCTGCTCGCGAATCGACGCTCAGGCAGGCCCGCGCGTCAGGCGAGAGCTCGACGGCGGGCTGCCGCCGCTCCCGCCGGAGGTCGAGCTTGTGATCTATCGCGTCGCGCAGGAGAGCCTGACCAACGCTCTGCGTCACGCCGAGGCCAGCACGGCGACAGTCTCGCTCGCGGCGGGCGCGGACGGCGTGACGCTCTCGATCGAGGACGACGGCAAGGGCATGCCGGCCGACCCGCCGCACGGCACGGCCGGCATCGCCGGCATGAACGAGCGGGCGCTGCTCGTGGGCGGGCGCCTGTCGATCGAAGCGCCTCCGGGCGGGGGAACCCGGGTCCGGCTCGGGGTGCCGCTTGACTGGAACGGGCAATGACCGTCCCGCTGAAGACGCGGATCCTGCTCGCCGACGACCATACGGTCGTCCGCGACGGCCTGCGCATGGTGCTCGACTCGGCACCTGACCTCGAGGTCGTCGCCGTCGCCGCCGACGGCGCCGAGGCGGTCGAACTCGCCCTGTCCGAGCAGGTCGACCTGGCCGTGCTCGACGTCTCGATGCCGCGAATGACCGGACTGCAGGCCGCGCACGAGCTCGCCCGGCGCAAGCCCGAGCTGCGCGTCCTGATCCTGTCGATGCACGACAACGAGCAGTACTTCTTCGAGGCGCTGAAGGCGGGCGCCTCGGGCTATGTGCTGAAGACCGTCGCGAACCGCGATCTGATCGAGGCCTGCCGGGCGACGATGCGCGGCGAGCCGTTTCTGTACCCGGCCGCGGTCAGGGCGCTCGTGCGCGACTACCTCGACCGCGCCAGCCGCGGCGAGACGACGCCCGAGGACCCGCTCAGCCCGCGCGAGCTCGAGGTCGTCAAGCTGATCGCGGAGGGATTCACGAGCGAGGAGATCGCCGAGCGGCTGTTCATCAGCAAGAAGACCGTCGACCGCCACCGAGCGAACATGCTCGAGAAGCTCGGCATGCGCAACCGCGTCGAGCTGACCCGCTACGCGATCCGTCGCGGCCTCGTCGAGCCCTGAGGCGCCGACTCGCCGTCCGCGGCGCGCGGAACGACCACCAGCGGCGACTGCGCCGCACGGACCAGCGCACTCGAGACGCTGCCGAGCAGCACGGCGCGCAGCGGGCCGTATCTCCGCGAGCCCACGACGAGCAGGTCCAGTTCGCCCGATTCGCGGGCCAGGAGTTCTATCGCGTCGCCATCGAGCAGCGTCTCACTGGCGTCGATGCCCGCGTCGAGCCCCGACACCGCCCGGGCGAGCTCCTCCTCCCGCTGTTCGCGCAGGACGTCGTTGATCGACGCCGTCGCCAGCCCGCCGCCGACCGCGAGCGACGCCGGCAGGGTGCGCTCGTAGACGCTCAGCACGCGGAGCCGCGCCGCTGCCGTCCGCGCGAGCGCGGCCGCCCAAGCGAGCGCCCGCTGCGACTCCTGCGAGCCGTCGAAGCCGCACCCCACTGTCTGGATCGCGCGCCCGGCCCCGGCGTAGCCCGCCGGGGCGACCGCGACAGGCGCCGAGGCTCCGGAGAGCAGACGTTCGCCAGTCCCGCCGACGAGGATACGACCGATGCTCGACCGATGCGACGAGCCGACCACGATCAGCGTCGCCGCTTCCCGCTCCGCCAGTGCATGTAGACCCGCCAGACGGAGCGCTGCGAGCCGTCGACGCCGACGATGACCGGCCCGCTCTCGGAGTGGTTCTCGATCATGAAACGCTCCCACGCCGGCGCAGCATGCGAGATCGGTGAGCTAAAGGGGCGGACGCAGAGCTGGAGGCGGTGCTCGATCTGGTTCGCGCCGGACACGACCGCCCTGCGGTCGTGTCCGGCGTGTCGGGTTGTGGCTTACGTCGCGCCAGACGCGCAATTAGGTCGCGCTCGTCGAGCGCGGCGGCGCTCCCGCCCGCTCGTGTTGCGGCGGGCTCGTCGCCGTCGGACAAGGCGGCGTCGACCGCGCCGGCCAGGGCGGCGAGCGCGACGATCAGGCTCAGCAGCGCCAGCGCGAGCGCCCAGCCGGACTGTGTCGCGCCAAGCAGCGCGACCGGCGCGACCACGAGGGCGAGGCAGGCCGCGCTGACGATCAGCAGGGCCGGATAGCCAGCGGCCTCCGCAGCTCGGTGGAAGGAGAGAAAGGATTGGCGCGCGGGTCGCATGGGTCTGGGACCGGCGGGGTCGGGACTCGATCGCCACCCATGATCGCCGGGCGCCGCGCGCGCGCCCATACGCTCTAACGACCATTCCAGGGCGCGTTGTCGCATCTGAGCCCGGCACGATGCAGGCTGACACCCATTGCCGTCGGCGCTGTCGACGAGGACGATTGGTGCATGGTTCAGCTCGCGATCCGCTGCCACCCGCGTGTGCCGGTTCCCGCCGACGAGCTCGAGCGCTGGCTCGAGGGGCAGCTGCAGGAGCTTCGGGCCGCGGCGCCACACGCCACCGTGCGACTGTCGCGCCTCGTGCAGGGAGGGCCGAGCGCCGATCTCGAGATCGGCTGGCTGATCGAGCTCGAGCTGGCCGAGGACGAGCCGCTGCTCGCCGGGCATCGCCTCGCCGACGCGCTGAGCGACATGCGACTGCTCGGCCTCCAGCCGACGCTGTTGACCCCGCGCGGCGCGCGGACTACCGAAAGGGCCGGCGTGAGCATGTCCCGACACCTGGGGCTCGATACCGCCGGCCACGCCAACGATCCGCGAGCCCGGGTGACGGCCGCGCTCGAGGCAACACGCCAAGCACCAGGCACCCTCGCATGTTTCGCCGACCTCTCGTAGCCGTCGACAGCTCAGCGCACGCGCGATGGGCGCTGGCGGCAGCCATCGAACTCGCCCAGACAAACAACGGCAGGCTGACCGTGATCACCGTCGTCCCCGAGCCCTCCGCCTGGGCGCTGGCCGGCCACGAGGTGCCAGTCAGCGTCCCTCACCTCACCGAACAGATCGAGCGCGCGCACCAGACCCTGCTCGACGCCGCCGTCGACACCGTGCCCGACGACCTCCCAGTCACCAGGGTCCTCAGCCGGGGAGCCGCCGGCCCGGCGATCGTCGATGAGGCCACCGCTCGCGATCACGACCTCATCGTCATGGGGTCGCGCGGGCGCGGTGAGCTTCGCTCACTCCTGCTCGGCAGCGTCAGCCACCACGTGCTTCACGCGAGTCCCGTCCCCGTGCTCGTGTTCCACGCCTCCGCCGAGCCCTCCAAGCCCCACCCAGCCATGCGCTCACCCGCAGGACTTCTGGCGTGAGCTGGCGGCCGACGCAAGGTCGACGCACTGCTGCCAGCCGGCTTCGATGGGGCCTCGACCCCGCCGCCAGCTCTTGCACTCGCGGCAATGAACTGAGACAGAAACCGCGCCCGGCGGCCAGGGCGGCAGCCTACAATCGGCCCCGGGCGCTGCTCCTCCAAACAGGTAGAGTGCGGTCGATGCCTCAGGCGCCGTCTGGAGAAAGCGCCGTCAGCATGGTCGAGCGAGTGGGCGACGAAGCCCTCGCGGGGCTCGTAGCGAACGCCGACGACGCCGTGATCGTGGGTGACGCGTCCGGGGTCGTGCGCTACTGGAACCGTGCGGCCGAGGCGATGTTCGGCCACTCTCGACAGGACGCGGTTGGCGCCTCGCTCGACCTGATCATTCCCGAGAAGCTGCGCGAGCGCCACTGGGACGGCTTCCGGCGCGTAATGGCCACTGGGGAGACGGAGTACGTCGGACGCATGCTCGCAGTCCCGGCGATGCGGTCCGACGGGACGCGGATCTCGGTGGAGTTCACGGTTACGCTGTTGCGCGATGCAGCCGGCCGCCTGTGGGGGATCGGTGCCATCCTTCGCGATGTCACCGCCCGCTGGGAGGAGCAGCGCGCGCTCGACCGGCGGCTGCACGAGCTTGAGCACGAACTCGCAGCACTCCGAGCGTGATCGACGCCCCGATGCGGCACCGCGGGCTTCATCGACGGACCACGCCTCCCGTCGTCACCAGGCGGGCCGTTTCGTCCCGTACTGCGCGGGGTGATGCTCACCGGACGCGGCAGCCACTGGATGCGCCACGATCTGTCGGGCGGCGCTGGCGAGGAACCCGCAGCGCGCCACGCGCCCCATCTCGCGGCGCTCGACGGCACCGAGGCAGTCGATGAAGCGCGACCGCATGGCGAGCCGGTCGAGCCCGGCGCCTGATGTTCAGAGTCGGCGGACGACCGGGGGGCACATGAAGAGCTGGGACATCAACGCGCTGGACGTAGAGCCGCACAAGCCGCACATCGTCTCGTCATCGCAGGACGCTCGTGCGATCGTGCTTCACCTCCCAGAGGGCGAGCGGATGCAGGACCATGAGGTTCACGAGCGCGCGTGGGTCGTGCTGATCGCGGGCGAGGTCGAGATCTCCACTGCGGCCGGTGAGCGCGTCGAGGGTGGCCCTGGGCTCCTGGTCGAGTTCGACCCGCGCGAGCGCCATGAGGTCGTCGCTCGCTCCGACGCCCGCTTCCTGTTGCTCCTGACCCCGTGGCCGGGAGTCGGACATCCCGGCACATTGACCCTCGAGGAGAAGGGCGAGGTCCGGGCGCGCGCGGCCGAGCACGTGAAGACATCGGATCGAAGGTCCGGGCAGTAGCCCGGGCCCCCACCGCATGCTGGCCTTCGGCGACTCCTATCAGCAGCCGCTGAGCTGCATCGACTCGCTGACGGTGACGTCGTGAGTGCCGTGCCCGCCCAACCTGGCCCCCGAGAGCCGGCCCGTCCGCGCGTTGTGATCGCCGGGGGAGGTGTCGCGGGCTTGGAGGCGCTGCTCGCGCTGCGGGCGCTGGCCAGGGCTCGCGTCGACATCACGATGGTGACGCCGGAGCTGCAGTTCTTCAACCGCTCGATGTCCGTGGAGCAGCCGTTCAAGCCGAAGCGCGGGCGCGGTATCAGGCTGGAGAACATGTTCGCGGAGTTCGACGCCCGCTGGGTTCGGGACAAGCTGGACCGTGTCGAGCATGAACGGTGCGTGGCGTGCACCAAGGGCGGCGAGCGCCTCGCCTACGACAGGCTCGTGATCGCGCTGGGGGCTCATCCAGAGCAGTGGGTGTCACGCTCCTTGACCAATCGGGACTGGTCGCACGCCCTGAGCTATCACGGCGGTCGCGACAGCTCCGACTACCGCCTCCTGCTCGACCGTGTGCGCGAGGGCCGCGTCAACAAGGTGGCGTTCGTCAAGCCGGGCGGGGTGAGCTGGCCGTTGCCGCTCTACGACCTGGCGTTGATGACCGCCGCGGAGTGCGCCGCCCACGGGCGCTCGGAGGTCGAGCTGAGCCTGGTCACGCCCGAGGAGGAGCCGCTCCGGGTCTTCGGCAAGCGCGCCAGCGCCGCCGTGCGACGTCTCCTCGAGGAAAGCGGGGTGACGCTCCTCACCGCCAGCTACGGCGAGCCGGGCGCCCCCGGATGGCTCGACATCTCTCCCGGCGACCGCGGCTTGGAGGTCGATCGGGTGGTCACCGAGCCGCGGCTTGCCGGTCCCGGCCTGCGCGGCCTTCCCTGCGACCGCGACGGGTTCATGGCGACCGACGCGCATGGTCGCCTGCCCGACCTGCAAGGCGTGTTCGCCGCCGGTGACGCGACCAGCTTTCCTGTCAAGCAAGGTGGTCTGGCTGCACAGCAGGCCGATGCAGTTGCCGAAGCGATCGCGGCATCCGTTGGCATCGAGATCGACCCACAGCCGTTCCGGCCGGTGCTGCGTGGTGTGCTGCTGACCGGCGGGCCGCCGCGCTATCTGCGCTCCGACATCAGCGGGCGGGCAGGCGACGACTCGACCAGCTCCGGGCAGGCCCTGTGGTGGCCGCCGAACAAGCTGGCCGGACGCTACCTCGCTCCCTATCTCAGCAACCAGGTCGGTGAGGCCCTCGACGTCATGCCCCAGGATGTCGAGGGAATCCACGTCGAGACGGAGCTCGACCCCGGCCCGGCGGACGGGCCGCCCGTGCTCACCGACCTCTCAGACACGAGCCCGAGCTAGGAGCTATGGCCGCGTAGGCTCTCTGGGTGCTCGGCTTACCTGCTGGCGTGAGGGCGTGCCTGTTTGACCTCGACGGGGAGCTCACGAAGACCGCCAAGGTCCATGCCGCTGCTTGGAAGGAGATGTTCGACGGCTATCTGCGCCAGCGTGCCGAGAGGAGCGGCGACGAGTTCGTCGCGTTCGACCCGGTCGGCGACTATGACGAGTATGTCGACGGCAAGCTGCGCTACGAGGGCGTGCGCTCATTCCTCGCCTCGCGGGATATCGAGTTGCCACGGGGCAGCAGAACGATCCGCCCGACGCCGAGACGGTCGACGGCCTCGGCAACCGCAAGCACGAGATCGTGCTGCGAATGATCCGAGACGAGGGCGTGCACGCCTATGACGGTGCTGGGGTGGATGCGCCTCGTCGACGTGTCGCGAGTCCGCTGATCCCGGCGCGGTTGATCCCGAACGCGGTGGCGAGGCGTGCGACCTCGGTGCCGATCGAGCCCAGCCCGAGTACCAACAGCGTGGCGCGGCGCAGGTCCGCCATCGGGTAGTGGTCCCAGTGGTGCGCGTGCTGGTCGGCCTGCAGGCGAGGCAGGCCCTTGATGAACGCCAGCAGCCCCAGCAAATTTGAGGCGCTCGTACTGCTGCGCGTCGCGCGGGTCGCCGACGCGAGCGGTAGGCCTTGGCGACCTGCGCCGGGCCGATGAACTCGGGATCGACCTCCATGGAGAGGCAGTCCGACACGCAGGCTCCGCACTGGATGCGGGCCATCGTCTGGGTGACGTCGACCATGCTCTCCGGTGCGACGACGTACTCGCGCTCGGACACCGGCTCCTTGTTGATCAGCCACGGGGTGACGCGCTGGATCTTCTTCCAGTGCACGGCGTCCATGTCCACGATCAGGTCCTTGATCACCGGCATGTTGCCCATCGGCTCCACGGTGATGATCCGGCTGCCCTCGGGAGCGGCCTGGGCCGCCCGCTCGAGGTGGGTGTGGCAGGCCAGCCCCGGCTTGTCGTTGATCCGCACGCCGCACGATCCGCAGATCGCCGCGCGGCACGAACAGCGGATCCCGATCGAGCCGTCGACCTCGTCGCGCTCTGCCGGTGTGGGGAGTGGCATCCATGTTCGCCTCCTAGCGTCGCTTCACGCCGCGTTCCTACGGTCGGGCGACGCCCCCACGACGTCCGTGTCGGGGACGATGTCCCCCGGCCCGGTGATCAGTCGCGCGCCGCGTCCGCGGGTCACGAAGCTGAATGCCCAGCGGGTGATGACGAGCAAGCGGTTCTGGAAGCCGATGAGGTAGAAGATGTGGACCATCACCCAGGTCAGCCAGGCGAGTGTGCCGCTGATCTGGATGCCCTTGATGTCCGCGACGGCGCGTGCCCGGCCGATCGTGGCGAGGTTGCCCTTGTCGACGTAGCGGAAGGGCTGCGATGGCGCGCCGCGCAGACGGGCGCGAACGGAGCTGGCGGCGTAGCGACCCTGCTGCATCGCGACCGACGCCAGGCCGGGTAGTGGGACCTGGTTGCCGGCGGCGTCGTGGACGCTGACCATGTCGCCGAGCGCGATCACTTCGGGCCGTCCCTGGATCGTCAGGTCCTCTCCCACCGCCACCCGTCCCCCGCGATCGCTCTCAGTTCCGCTGGCGGCGGCGAGCGCGCCGGCGAGCTCGGAGGCGACCACGCCGGTCGCCCACACCATGGTTCGCGTCGGCACGCGCCCGGTCGTGCCGTCAGGACGTCGAGTCGAGACCGACTGCTCGTCGAGGTCGACGACTGCCGTGTCGAGCACGACCGTGACCCCGAGGCGCTCGAGCGCACGGGCGGCTCTCGTCGAGAGCCGCGGCGGGAACGTCGACAGGATGCGTCCGGATGCCTCGACGAGGAGGATCCGGGCGTGGCGCGAATCGATCGCCTGGAAGTCGTGGGCCAGCGTGTCGCGCGCGAGTTCCGCGATCTGCCCGGCCATCTCGACGCCGGTCGGCCCGCCACCGACCACCACGAAGGTCAACCAGGCCTCGCGACGCTCCGGGTCCTGTTCGATCTCGGCGGCCTCGAAGGCGGTGAAGATCCGTCGTCTGACCGCGAGTGCGCTCTCCAGCGACTTGACCTCGAGGGCGAAGCGCTGCCACTCGTCGTGCCCGAAGTAGGAGTAGCGCGAGCCGGCCGCGACGATCAGCGTGTCGTAGTCGATCGCGACGCCTTGATCGCCGTTTGGGAGGGCATCCATGACGACGCTTCGACGGTCGAGGTCGAACCGGCGCACCTCACCCAGCACAACGCGGACGTTGCGCTGGTGCTTGAGGATGGCGCGCAGGGGCGCGGCGATCTCGTCCGGCGAGAGGGCGCCCGTCGCGACCTGATAGAGCAGCGGTTGGAAGAGGTGGAAGTTGCGGCGGTCGATCAGCGTCACCTCGACCGGCGCCCCGCGAAGCCGGCGGATGGCCTGAAGGCCGCCAAAGCCGCCCCCCACGACGACGACCCGATGGCGCGCTTCGGGCTGGCCCATGCGTGAGATCGGCGCACCTTTCCTTGCGCTCTGTACGAGGTTCGCCCAGCGTCGTTGAGGCCAGAGGTACCGCACGGCTCAGGCCGTCGAGCGCGCGCCGATGAGCGATTGCGCCGCGCGGACAATGTGGTCGCGGTCGATGCCGGCCTGCTCGAGCAGCTCCGCCGGCGTTCCGGACGTCGGCATCTCCCGTACGGCGAGCGTGACGATGCCTGTCCGCGACGCACCGTCGGCGAAGACCTCCAGGACGGCGTCTCTGATCCCCCTCGGGGTGGCGGTCGTGGACGGTGAGGATCGCGCCGGTCGCCTCGGCCGCTTCGACAAGCGCGCGTTCGTCGATGGGCTTGACCGAGTAGAGGTCCACGACCCGGGCGGCGACCCCCTCGTGCGCGAGCTCGTCGGCGGCGGCGAGCACCTCGTGGAGCGTGATCCCCGCCGCGGCGAGCGTGACCTCGTGCGCTCGGAGGAGCGCACGACCCGCGAGCCGCCAATCTCGAAGCGCTCCTCGGGTCCGTAGAGCGCCGGCGTCGCCGCGCGCGTCGTGCGCAGGTAGACGATGCCGGGCCGATCGACCATCGCTGCGACGAGCTTGGCGGTCTGGTTGGCGCAGGAGGGGTAGAGGACCGTGCTGCTCTGCACGGCGCGCAGCGCCGCGATGTCCTCGAGCGCCATCTGCGACGGCCCGTCCTCGCCGATCGACACGCCACAGTGCCAGCCGACGAGCCGGATGTCGGCGCGACTGACCGCCGCCATCCGGATGAAGTCATAGGCGCGCGAGAAGAAGGCCGCGAACGTCGCGGCGAGCGGGACCCAGCCGCGCACCTGCAGGCCTACGGCGGCGGCGACGAGCTGCTGCTCGGCGATGTACATCTCGAAGTAGCGCTCGGGATGCACATCGGCGAACAGCCCGGCGTCTGTCGAGTTGCCAACCTCGCCGTCGAGCACGACGATTCGCCCGTCCGACGCGGCGAGAGCGGCAAGCGTATCGCCGAACACCCTGCGCGTCGCGACCTTCTCGCCCACCTCCCAGCTCGTCGCCAGGGCGTCGTCGGTCGCGAACCGGTGCGGCTCGGCATCGTGCGCAGGCGGCGTGGGAGGCACGGTGAGGTTGCGCTGCCCGCCGAGCTCGCGCACTGCCGCGTCGGGGTCCTCGAGCGGCTTGCCGTGAAAGCCGTTGCGGTTCTCGACCGCGCTCACGCCCTTGCCCTTGAGCGTTCGTGCCACAATCGCGACGGGTTGGCCGTCGCTGGCCAGCGCCCCCTCGTAGGCGCGATCGATCTCCTCCACGTCGTGGCCGTCGATCTCGAGCGCCCGCCAGCCGAACGCCTCGGCCCGGCGGACGTAGGCGGAGGTGTTCCAGCCCAACATCGTTTCGCCCCGCTGGCCGAGGCGGTTGACGTCGATGATCGCGATCAGGTTGTCGAGCGCCTCATGACTTGCGTGGTCGAAGACCTCCCAGATCGACCCCTCCGCCATCTCGCTGTCGCCGCAGAGCACCCAGGTGCGGTACGCGAGCCGCTCCAAGCGCTTGGCCGACAGCGCGACGCCGACGGCGCACGGCAGCCCTGGCCCAGCGACCCGGTCCCGACGTCGACCACCGGGATCTCGGCGGTCGGATGGCCCTCGAGCCGGCTTCCGAGCTTCCGAAAGCTCAACAGCTCCTCATCGGAGATCGCGCCCGCCGCCTTGTAGAGCGCGTACAGCAGCGGCGACGCGTGCCCCTTGGAGAAGATCAGATGGTCATTGAGCGTCCGCTCGGGCCGATCGAAGTCATAGCGCAGGAACCTCGCCAGCAGGACCGCCATCAGGTCCGCCACCGACATCGACGACGTCGGGTGACCCGACCCCGCGGCGGGCGCGTCTTCGCTGGCCGCGTGGACCGGCCAGAAGATCGTCGGGTGCTTTCCGCGCGTCGGTGCTTTGGAGGTGACCGCGGAAGACCGCCACGAGCGTCTCTGGGTCGCTGCGCTCGACGATCCGGACGGCCACGCGCGAGCCTTCGAGCGCAGCCAGCGCTTCGACGACCTCGCCCCAGTCCAGCTCGAGGGTCTGGGTGTGATGGGGTCTGCCGGGGGTGGGGTGGCGTCCACGTCGACGAACACTCTCTCGTTAGGCTTCGTCGCGCCCCACGACGTGTCCTTCGCTGTCGAAGTAGAACACGACCGTCGCCACGTCGAAGTGCGAGCGCACCTTCTCGGCTATCCGGTGCTCACGCCAGTTCTCGTGCTCGCTACCCGGAACGTGGAGCCTGAGCACGATCAGATCAGCATCGAATCGAGCTAGCGCATCGGCGATCGCGGTGACCTGGTTCTCGGCTCCAACCTCCCCATGGGGCTTCAGGCCAGCCGAGCGCATGTGGTCAAAGACTGTCCGCAGACGTTCGTCGGCCGACACAAGTGCGCTGTCTCTGTCGTCGGTCAGCCATTGCATCCAGGACGTCAACGCCGGGGCGACGACGTAGATCTCCTCTGCCTCATCGATGAACGGCCGAATCGATGCGGGCACCTCGTTGGCGTCGGCCAAATCCTCGTTGGTCAGGACAAGCACACGTTGTGCCATCGGCCTCCTCCTCGGTTGAGAGCGCTGGTTCGTGAGCGTCCCGACCCCAGTCTAGGCTCGGTCCGAGCGTCACGGGGAAGCTCAGATCACCGCCGCTTCCCGGCCCTCGGCAATCCGCGCCGCAGCACTTCCGCGAGCACGACCGCGTCGTTGTGCTCGGTGTCCCCGGCAGAGTAGACGAGCGTGAGCGTGCCGTTCCGCGCCCGGCGACGGAGCTCCGTCAACCGCGAGCGCTGGCCGCGCAGCTCCTCTATGTAGCGGCGGCGGAACTCTTCGAAGCGGCTCGGCTCGTGCCCGAACCATCGTCGCAGCTCCGTACTCGGCGACAGCTCGCGCTCCCACTCGTCGAGCTTGGCCCGCTCCCGGGACACCCCGCGCGGCCAGAGCCGGTCGATCAGGACGCGATAGCCATCAGACGGCCCTGCCGGCTCATAGGCACGCGTCAGACGGAGGTCCATCCGAGTCAAGCGACGGCCGTCGCAGTCCTGAGCGTCGTGCGGGCGTCGTACAGGGCCTTGTAGATCGCCCCAGGCGTCGTACCGAGCTCGGACGCGAGCGCAGCGGTTGACTCGCCATTGATCGCGATCGCGATCACAACGGTCCGCTGGCGCTCGGTCAGCTGACCGATGATCAGGGCGGCGACCGTCTGCGGCAGCTCACGCACCTCGACGCGCTCCTGGCACGAGCACGCCGGATCGGGAACCGCAGACAGCGCGCGCTCGGGATCACCGGGCGCGAGCCGATCGTGTCCCAGGCGCCGGCGGCTGCTGACCGGCGCCTCGATCTGGACGAACCTTCGCGCCCACGTCCAGAGCTGACTGTCGCGCGAAAGTCGTCGAGCCTGCGCAGCAGCGTCATCAGCGCGTCGTCAGCCGCCGGCACTGCGAGATCGTCGAGATCGCTGCGGGGAAAGCTCCGGCAAGCCCCTGGCGCGCCGATGAATCTCAAAGCGCGCCTCGCGCCGCAGGCGCTCGTGGAGCTCTTCGATCGCGCAGCGGCGTATCGGCTCAACCGCGTGGAGCCGGCACCACCACGCCCGCGACTCGGCATCCAAAGACGGGCGGGCCTCGGCGCCGCGCCGCGCTCGTAGGGGCAGGGAACGCCAGAACACCGAGCCGGTCACGCGCCGCGGTTGGTGAGGGTTCCCTGCGTCATGTCTGACACCGCATCGCGCTCACTTTGCTGGGCTTGTCTTCTGGATGGCTCGATCGCGCGGACTCTTCGGGCGCGAGGCGCCGCCAATCGTAGCCTCACGGGAGTAGAAGAGCGCTGCTCGACGCGTGAGATGGTTCGCTCGCGTCAGATCTGATCGCGGTAGCCGAAGAACTCATGGTCTTCCTGGTATCCGCCGTATCCGGCGAAGCGCTCTGAGAAGTGACGGACGAACTCGATCTCGCTGACCCATTTGACGTGCTTGAAGCCGAGCTGGTTCTCCACACGCAGGCGCAGGGGCCGGCCGTGCAGGATCGGCAGGCGTTCGCCGTTCATCTCATAGGCGAGCAGGCTCTGGGCATGGCGCAGGTCGTGAATGCTGTGGGAGTCGTAGTAGACGCCGCCATCCCCGCCCTTCCCGAACGAGTAGAACATCACCCACTGAACCTCGGGCTCGGGGCGCACGAGGTCGATCAGGGCCGAGAACGGCAGGCCACCCCTACGCGCGGCCGTAGACGGGTATCGCGGCGCCACTCGTGGGGGCGGAGTCGTCCGAGACCAGGAAGCGCACGACCTTGGCGATCTGCTCCGGGGGGACCCATCGCGAGTGGTCCGCGTCGGGCTGGCCGCGGCGGTTGGCCGGGGTGTCGATCACGCTCGGCAGGATCGCGTTGCAGCGAACTCCCCGCGACCCGTACTCGACGTCGAGCGCCTGCGTGAACGCCAGCACGCCGGCCTTCGCGGTGACGTAGGCGGCGGCACCCGGAAAGGGGCGAAGCGCCGAGCGAGCGGAGACGCCCACCCATGCTCCGCCGCCGGCCTCGACCAGGCGCGGCATGGCCGCGCGAGCCAACAGGAACCCTGGGCGCAGATTGAGCGCCAGCATGCGGTCGAACTCGGCGGGCTCGGCCTCGTGGACGCGCGGCCCGGCGCTGAAGCCGCCGACCAGGTTGACCACCGCTCCCAGGCCCTCCACGCCGGCGACGACCGCGTCCGCCGAGTCCGGGTCCATGAGGTCGGCGGGCACGAGCTCGAGTCCCTCGGCGCCGGCGAGCGCCGCGTGCGTGCGGTCGCGCTCCGCCTCGCTCCGGTAGGTGGCGGTCACCGCCCGCCCGGCCGCCAGCAGCTCGGCCACCACGGCGCCGCCGAGCGCGCCGGTGCCGCCGGCGACCAGTACGCGCGTGCCGCTCACGCCGCCATCATGGCGCACCGGCCAACGACCCGTAAGGAACCGGGCGGCTCGGACGCAAAGGACCTGGAGCGAATTCGGTAGGCCGCTTCCCTGGTCCTCTTTCCGCGAAGGAGCCGCGATGCCCGACAAGCCCACCCACGTCATAGTCGGCGCCAGCCTGGGGGCCAAGGCGGCCGAGGCGCTGCGCGAGGAGGGCTTCGCAGGCCGCATCGTGCTGATCGGCGCGGAACCCGACCGCCCGTACGAGCGCCCGCCGCTCTCCAAGGAGTACATACGGGGCGAGGCGCCGCGTGAGAAGGCCTTCGTGCACAACGAGGGCTTCTACGACGAGCACGACATCGAGCTGCGGACGTCGACGACCGTCACCGCGATCGACTCGGGGAGCTCGGAGGTTGCAATGGGCGGCGGCGAGCGACTGCGCTACGACCGCCTGCTGCTGACAACCGGCGCCGCCCCCCGGCGCCTCTCCCTTCCCGGCGCCGACCTCGAGGGCGTCCTCTACCTGCGCGACCTCGAGGACGCCGAGCAGATCCGCGAGCGGATCGCGCGCGGCGGGAAGGTGGCGGTGATCGAAGCCGGCTGGATCGGGGCCGAGGTCGGCGCGTCGGCACGCGAGCAGGGACTCGAGGTCGCGATCATCGAGCGCGGCGCGGTGCCGCTCGAGCGCGTGCTCGGGCCGGAGCTCGGCGCGGTGTTTCGCGACATCCACCGCGACCACGGCGTCGACCTGATCGCCGGAGCCGGGCTCGAGGCGTTTGACGGCGCCCGAGAGGTTGAGCGCGTGCTCCTGAGCGACGGGCGCGCGGTCGACTGCGACTTCGTGGTCGTGGGGATCGGCGTCGCGCCCCGCACCGAGCTGGCCGAGGCGGCGGGGCTCACCGTCCGGGACGGGATCGTCGTCGACGAGCGGCTCGAGGCGAGCGTCGCCGGCATCTACGCCGCCGGCGACGTGGCCAACACGCCGCATCCGCTGTTCGGGCGACTGCGGGTCGAGCACTGGGCCAACGCACTCAACCAGGGTCCGGCCGCTGCCCGGGCGATGCTCGGCCGCGAGGAACGCTACGAGCGCATCCCCTACTTCTTCTCCGACCAGTACGACGTCGGACTCGAGTACTCGGGCCACGCCGATGGCTCGCGGCCGGTCGTCTTCCGCGGCGATCCAGCATCGCGCGAGTTCATCGCCTTCTGGCTGGATGGCGGACGCGTCGCCGCGGGCATGAACGTCAACGTCTGGGAGGTGGCCGAGACGATCCAGGCGCTCGTGCGCTCACAGGTCGTGGTCGATCCGGCCCAGCTCGCCGACGAGAGCTTCCCGCTCGAGGACATCGGCACCGAGCGCCCCACCCCGGCGCGACCGGTGTCGGGGGCGCGCAAGCTCGTCTCACAGGGCGCTCAGTTCCCGAAGCGCTTGCTCAAGACGCGCCTCGGGAAGAGCGAGGCGACGCTCGTCTCGGCGCTCGGCCGCGGCGAGGCAAAGATCCTCCAGCTGGACGGGGACAAGGCCGCCGTCTACCGCGACGACGAGGGTCGCCTCCACTCCGTGTCGCCCGTGTGCACGCACATGGGCTGCCTTGTCGACTGGAACGACGGCGACCGCGGATGGGACTGCCATTGCCACGGCTCACGCTTCGACCCCGACGGCCGGGTGCTGCGCGGGCCGGCAAAGGAGGACCTCGAGGCGAGGCCGCTTACCGCTGGCGACGAGGCGGCTGGGAAGCCCGCGTAGGGCCGAGCGCCGACGACCCTGATGTGCTCCTTCGGAACTTCGAGCGCTCCGAGCGCGTATGGTTCGACAATGGTCGACAGGCGCTCGTGTTCGGCGACAGGTCCGTGAGCTGACGCGGATCGCCGGCGGAGGCGGGCGCCGGGCGTCATCGGGGGCGACGCCGGCGACGAGCGTGGAAAGCCGCCTCGACGAGACGCTCGATGCAAGCTTCCCGGCCAGCGACCCACCGTCCTCGTGGGCAGGCGCCGAACTGGAGGGCGCGGCGATGGAGCGGCCAGGCGACATCGGCTCGCCGGACGCACGCAGGTCGTCGCCGACCGCGGCAGCGTCGCGCCCGCGATAGCGTCGGGCCGGCTCGGCCGGCGCCCGCGGAGATCCTCTTCATGTTCCTGTCCGATCTCACCAACCACTCGCTGCTCGCCACCCGCTTCGTCGAGGTGATCGATCTCGATCCCGTCGGCGGCCGCGTGCGCGTGAGGGGCCCCGGCGGCCTCCACCAGACGGCGGTGACCCGGATGGAGCGCACGCGGGGGCCGCTCGCTCGGCTCGCCCAGATCGCGGCCGAAGAGCCGTCGGCGCTCGGCGGGCGCAGGGCGGGCGCCTGAGCCGGCGTGGGAGCGAAGCCGCGAGGGGCGCGACTGGGACCCGAGGCGCCGCTGCGCGCCGAGCCATCTGGTGCGCGCGCGCCGGGGCTGCGGCTGGCCGGGCGCGAGCTCGGGGCGACGCCCGAGCGGCCGCTGCTGGTCGGCATCGTGAACGCAACTCCCGATTCGTTCTCCGATGGAGGGCGCTATCGCGGCCTCGACGCCCAGGTGGCCCGAGCCGACGAGCTGATCGAGGCCGGCGCGGGGCTGATCGACGTCGGCGGCGAGTCTGGCGTCACGAACCGCCCGCCCGTCGATGCAAGGGAGGAGATCGCACGCGTGGTGCCGCTGGTCAAGCGGCTCGCCGCCCTCGGCTCCTGGTGTCGGTCGACACCTGGAAGGCCGCGGTCGCGCGCGCGGCGCTCGACGCCGGCGCCTGCCTCGTCAACGACGTCAGCGGACTGCGCGATCGCTCGCTCGCCGATGTCTGCGCCGCGGCGAGCGCCGGCCTCGTGCTGACCCACACTCGCGCGCGTCCGAAGGTGAAGGCGTTTCCGCGCTACGACGACG
>Ga0136612_10000075_pt1 | contig 22730 bp, 23 predicted proteins | sample AntDryUQ224A2306_2_FD_106644 | JGI IMG/M metagenome (GOLD analysis project Ga0136612, IMG submission 106644) | Polar desert sand microbial communities from Dry Valleys, Antarctica - metaG UQ224A (23.06) | ecosystem: Environmental > Terrestrial > Soil > Desert | place: Antarctica: Dry Valley... | reverse complement strand
GTGTTGGCCCAGCTCGTACCCGCTGCCGACACCGTCGAGGTGACACTGCGCCGACCGCCCCCACTCGAGACCCCCCTCGAAACCATGCGGACCGCGGCCGGTTGGGAGCTGCGGGACGGGGCCGACGCGGTCGCCGAGGCAGTTGCCGTGCCGACACCGTGCGACGTGGTGCCACGAGTCGACCCCGCCACCGCCCGGGCGGCCGAGGAGTCGTACCGCGGACTGCGCTCGCACCCGTTCCCCGAATGTTTCGTGTGCGGCCCCCGACGCCGACCGGGCGACGGGCTGAGGCTGCGCCCGGGGCTTCTGGATGAGGAGCGCACCGCCTGCACATGGACACCCGACGTGTCGCTGGCCGGAGACGACGGGAGGGTCGGCGGCCCGTACGTCTGGGCCGCGCTGGACTGCCCCGCCGGATGGACCGGTGACCTCGCGGGCCGGCCGATGGTGCTCGGCCGGATGACCGTCTCGCTCAGCGCTGCCGTCCGCGCGGGGTCGACGTACGTCGTCGTCGGTCAGCGCACCGGCATCGAGGGGCGCAAGACGTTCACCGCGAGTACGGTGTACGACGCAGGGGGCCAGCCATGTGGTCGCGCCACCCACACCTGGCTCCAGGTCGACCCGTCGCAGTTTCGTTGACCGTTCCCCGCTCCCTCCGAGGACCTCGATGACGCACGCACCGTGGTGGCGGCACGCCGTCTGCTACCAGATCTATGTTCGCAGCTACGCCGACTCCGACGGTGACGGCGTCGGTGACCTGCGCGGCGTCCTGGCCCGGCTGTCGTACGTCGCCGAGCTGGGTGCCGATGCGGTCTGGCTGACGCCGTTCTACCCCTCTCCGCAAGCCGACCACGGGTACGACGTGGCCGACTACCGCGACGTGGACCCGCTCTTCGGGACGCTCGACGACTTCGACGCGATGCTCGCCCAGGCACACCGCCTGGGCTTGCGGGTCATCGTCGACGTCGTGCCGAACCACTCCTCGAGCGACCACCGCTGGTTCCAGGAGGCGCTGACGGCTTCGCCGGGCAGCCGGGAACGCGCCCGCTACATCTTCCGCGACGGCCACGCAGACGACGCGGCCGGCACCACGACCCGGCCGCCCAACAACTGGCGCTCGGTGTTCGGGGGCCCGGCATGGACCCGGGTGCCGGACGGGCAGTGGTACCTGCACCTGTTCGACCCCGGCCAGCCCGACTTCGACTGGACGAATCCACAGGTGCACGCGGAGTTCGAGACCACGCTGCGCTTCTGGCTCGACCGTGGGGTGGACGGTTTCCGCGTCGACGTGGCTCACGCCCTGGCCAAGGCCGACGGTCTGCCGGACATCGACGACCCGCTACCCGACGGTGAGCTCGAGGACGCGCAGACCCGGGGCCGCCGGCCATACTGGGACCAGCCGGCGGTGCACGAGATCTACCGCCGCTGGCACCGGGTGCTCGCGGCGTACCCCGGCGACCGGATGGCGATCGGGGAGGCCTGGGTCGGCACCCCGGAGGCGATGGCCCGGTACGTGGCCCCGGACGAGCTGCAGCAGTGTTTCAACTTCCACTGGCTGGAGGCCGACTGGTCTGCCCAGGAGTTCCGCGACGTACTCGCGGCCACGCTAGCCGCGGTGGAGCCGGTCGGCGCCTCGCCGACGTGGGTGCTGTCGAACCATGACGTCGAGCGCACGGTGACCCGCTACGGCGGCGGCTCGGTGGGGCTGTCGCGGGCTAGGGCGGCCCTGCTGGCGATGCTGGCGCTGCCCGGATCGGCGTACGTGTACCAAGGAGAGGAGCTCGGTCTGCCGGAGGTAGACGTCCCGCCCGTGGAGCGGCAGGACCCGCAGTGGCTGCGTGGGGGTGGACCGAGCCGTGACGGCTGCCGGGTGCCGATGCCATGGGGCGGGGACGAGCCCCCGTACGGCTTCTCGGCGGACGGCGTGACACCGTGGCTGCGGCAGCCTGCGGAGTGGGCGACGCTGACGGTCGAGCACCAGGAGCGCGACCCGAGCTCGACCCTGTTGCTGGTACGCAGCGCGCTGCGGCTGCGACGCGAGCTGCTCAAGTCGTTGGGTGACAAGATCGAGGTGCTCGACCGCGGCTCACAGGTGCTGGCCTTTACCCGTCCCGGCCCGACTGGTCCGCCGCTGGTCTGCGTGCTCAACTCCGACACCGTCGCCATCGACACGTCCGACCTCGGTGAACCCGTGTTGCGCAGCCATCCCGCCGCCCTGACCGACGGCCATCTCGCCCCCGACTGCGCCGTCTGGTTCCGGGACTAGACGGTCACCTGCGCACTTCCACTGGCTGAGGAGCACGTCTCCCGCACCACACTGCCAATGGCTCCTATACCAGGTGAACATGGGATAGAAACCCGGTCACGGCACCGGGGCGCGGGCGTCGTAGCGCAGGAAGCGGGGCTGCAGGGCGCACGCGACCACGACGCCGGTGATGCAGGCACAGCCGCCGAGTGCCACCGCCCACGTGTCGGTCGTCAGGTCGGCCAGCGAACCGGCGAGGAAGTCGCCGAGCCGGGGCCCACCGGCCACGACGACGGTGAACACGCCCTGCAGTCGCCCGCGCATCTCGTCCGGCGCCGCCGCCTGCAGCATCGTCGAGCGGTACGCCGCACTGACCATGTCCGCCGAACCGGAGAGCGCGAGGAACGTGACACCAAGCCACAGCAGGCCCGGCAGCCCGATCGCTGCCGCGCCGGCTGCAGCCACGGCCAGTCCATAACAAACCACCGCCACCGCGATCGCCAGGCCGTGGCGGTGGACGTGACCAATCCAGCCCGAGAGAGCGAAAGCCACCAGGGAACCGATCGCCGGTGCGGCCTGCAGCAGCCCTAGCGTGCTGGCGCCCCCCACGTACACCGTCAGTGCGAGCGCCGGGAACACCGCCCGCGGTTGCGCAAGCACCATCGCGCACAGGTCGAGCACGAAGGTCATGCGCAGGTTCGGCGCCCGGCGCAAGAAGCGCAGCCCGTCGACCACCGCACCCAGACCCGGTGGTCGGCCGGTGGCGTTGTCAGGATGCATCGGCTGCAGCCGCACGAGCGCGTACAGCGAGGCGGTAAAAGCGACGACGTCGATCGCGTAGGCCCACCCCACGCCCTGCCATGCGATGAGCACACCCCCGAGGAGCGGGCCCACGGTGAAACCGAGGTTGAACGACGCCATCGTCAAAGCGTTCGCCGCCGGCAGCAGGTCGGGCGGCAGGAGCTTGGGGATGATCGCCGAGCGCGCCGCGTTGACGACCGCGAAGCAGCCCGACTGGACGGCGACGACGGCGTACAAGACGCCCACCGACCGCAGGTCCAGCACGGCCTGCGCGAGCAGCGCCAACGACATCAGCCACAACCCCGCGGAGGCGACCAGCGCCACCCGGCGGCGGTCCATCACATCGAGCAAGGCGCCGCCGTACAGGCCGAAGGCGACGAGCGGGATCAGCGCGTACAGGCCGACGAGCCCGACCGCGAACGACGAGCGAGTCAGCGTGTACACCTGGTAGGCGATCGTCACCGCGGCCATCTGCTGGCCGAGCTGCGCCACCGTCTGCCCGAACCACAGCCGCCGGAAGTCGGCTGAGTGACGCAAGGGGCGGACGTCGGTCACCACACGCAACCAGCGGCGCGGCCGCCGACCGGTCACAGACACGAGCAGCGATCCTCGCATGCGGTGATTTGCCTTGCCGAGCGGCGGTCAGCAACGTAGCGTCGTCAGTACACGGGAAGGAGGTGGTCCAGTACATGTATAGCCATAGGACTTGTGAGGTGGCTGTCCGCTAGCCGCTCCGGGGAACGACCCGCGTCAGCGGCTCGCAAATCCCGGCAGTCACCCGGCCCGCAGGGGGCCGAGTTCAGTCCGCTCGGCCCGTGGTCACGGCCACAACCCTGCGGGCCGCTCCATGCCCCACCCGCTGCACCGGCCCGGTCAAGGGGCCAACCTGGTCCGCCGCCAGCCGTCGCCGTCGCCGTCGTTGTCGTAGCGGATCCGGTCGTGCAACCGGTTCACCCGGCCCTGCCAGAACTCGATGACCGTGGGCGCAACCCGGTACCCGCCCCAGTACGGCGGGCACGGCACCGGCTCGTCGGCACCGAAACGGGCCGCCATCGTGTCAAACCGCTGCTCGAGGTATCCCCGGTCAGGAACCTCCTGCGACTGCGGCGACGCCCACGCCGCCAGCTGTGAGCCGCGGGGGCGGACCGCGAAGTACGCCTCGTTCTCCGGTCGCGTCAGCCGGGTCGCGGCGCCCTCGACCCGCACCTGCCGCTGCAACGGGTGCCACACCAGCACCAGGGCAGCCGCGCCACTAGCGAGCTCGTCGGCCTTGCGCGACTCGTAGTTCGTAAAGAACGTCAACCCGTCGGCGTCGATCCCCTTCAGCAGCACCATGCGTGCCGACGGGGCCCCCGTGGCCGCCACCGTCGCCAGGACCATGGCGTTCGGCTCGTGCAGGCCGGAAGTCATCGCATCAGCCAGCCAACGGCGCAGCAGCGGGTACGGGTCGTCACCGGCCGCGCCCTCGGCCAGCCCGGAGCTGGCGTACTCACGGCGCAGCCGGGCCATGATGTCGTTCTCCACGGGCGCCTCACGTCGAGCTCCGTCAGTGCGGCTGCCACACTAGGGGAACGTGCCCGCAGCGAACTCGCAGCCCCTCACGATCCCAGCAGCTCTCCGCCCCGTTGACGGCCGCTTTGGCTCCGGTCCGTCGAAGGTGCGCCTGGAGGCGCTCCGCGCCTTGGCGGAGTCGGGGCGGTCGCTGCTCGGCACCTCCCACCGCCAGCCGCCGGTCCGCCAGCTCGTGGCCCGGGTGCGTGAGGGGCTGACGCGGTTCTTCGCCCTCCCCGAGGGGTACCAGGTGGTGCTGGGCAACGGCGGCTCGACGGCCTTCTGGGACATCGCGACGTGCAACCTGATCCGCGAGCGCAGTCAGCACCTGGCGTACGGGGAGTTTTCGGGCAGGTTTGCCGCAGTGGTCGAGACGGCGCCGTTCCTGCGGTCGCCGAGCGTGCTGCGCGGCGAGGCGGGAACTCGGCCGCGACCCTGCCCGGAGGTCGGGATCGACGTGTACGCCTGGGCGCACAACGAGACGTCGACCGGGGTGATGGCGCCGGTGCACCGGGTGGAGGGCGCCGACGCCGACGCGCTCCTGCTGGTCGACGCCACCTCCGGTGCGGGTGGCCTGCCGGTCGACGTGGCCGAGGCGGACGCGTACTACTTCGCACCGCAGAAGGCGTTCGGCTCCGACGGTGGCCTGTGGCTGGCGTTGTTGTCACCGGCCGCGCGAGAGCGCGCGGCGCAGGTCGCCTCGACCGGGCGGTGGATCCCCCCGTTCCTCGACCTGGGGACGGCGATCGACAACGCGAGCAAGGACCAGACGTACAACACGCCGGCCATCGCGACGCTGTTCCTCCTCGCCGAGCAGGTCGACTGGTTCAACGCGCAGGGCGGGATGGAGTGGACTCTGGGGCGCACCAGCGACTCCGCCCGCATCCTGTACGGGTGGGCGAGCGCCAGTGGCTACGCGGCACCGTTCGTGGCCGAGCCGGCGGATCGCTCGCTGGTGGTCGCCACGATCGACTTCGTCGACGCGGTCGACGCGGCGACGCTGGCGGCGACGCTGCGCAGCAACGGCATCGTCGATGTGGAGCCCTACCGCAAGCTGGGGCGCAACCAGCTCCGGATCGCGATGTACCCCGGCATCGAGCCGGCCGACGTCGAGGCGCTCACCCGCTGCGTGGACTACGTCGTCGAGCGGTGGCGCTGAGCGCGTCGCACCGCCAGCCAGGCACCACCCAGGACCACCGTGCTGGCACCGACGGCCCACGCCGGCCACCAACTCCCGGAGTCCCCCGCGCTGGGCTCAGGAGCGGGAGCCGAGCCGGCCGGGTCGGGCTCCGGAGTCGCGGGGAGTGACGGCCGCTGCCGGGGCTCCGGGACGCCCACCTCGACCAGCGGGGAGGGCAGACCCTCGGTGCCGAGCAGCAGGGTGCTCCCAGCGCCGGTCACCGCGACCGACTCCCCTTGCCGCTGCTGTGGCACGTCAGTGGCGGCGGCGCGCTGCCAACCCGGCAGGCGGAAGACCACGGCGTCGGTGTAGGTGCGCACGACGACGTCTCCGTCGGGCAGTGCCGCCGCGTCGGTCACCAGACCGGGCATCCGGACGCCAGGGACGCGCTGAGCGGTCATGACCGAGTCGGACCGCAGTCGGCTCGGCAGCTGGTAGACCGCGCCGGAGAACAGTCCCTTGGTCACCACGCTCAGCCGGCCAGTGGCCGAGTCGGCCACCAGCGCCTCGGCGTCGTGCGGCTCGTCGGCGTACCGGAATTCGTACACCGTCGGGGTGACAGTGACGTCGCGGCGACTCGGCTGGTCCAGCGCATACAAGGCCACGGTCCCACGACCGGCGTCGTTGTCGCCGATGTCGGCGACGTACAACCGCTCGTCCGTTCCGATCGCGAGCGCCTCGGGGTCTACCGCGTCCACTCCGCTCAACCGGGCGGTCCCGACGACCCGTCCCGTGCCCAGCGCCACGACGTACACGACGGGTGCGTTGCCGGAGTCGTTCACGGTATAGACGAGCCCGGGCTGGCGGGTGGACAGCGCCAGCCCGCTCGACTCGGAGATACGGGCGTCACGGATGACGCTCACGACGCGGGGTCGATCGTCGGCCACCGCCGAGCCGGTGGTGCAACTCAGCGCGAACAGCGCGCCGGCGAGCAGCAGCGCCCGCTTCATCCGGCGGCTGCCAGCAGCTCCGCTAGCCGCGGCCGGACCTGCCACATCGACTCGAGAGCGGCGTAGTCGCGCAGCAGGTCCTGGGCTTCGGTGCAACCGGTGTGCAGTGCCCGCAGCATCGTGTTGCGCGGTGTGTGCCGGCTTGCCACGAACTCGACGACGTCGACCCGGTAACCGCGCTGTCGCAGCAGCGCCGCCCGCATCGCGTCGGTGAGGATATCTCCCAGCCTCTCTCGCAGGATGCCGTGGCGCATCACAGGCCCGAACGGTTGTGGCGTGGGCGCCCGCCGCAGCTGCGCCTGTACGTAGTGGTGGCAGCATGGGGCGGCCAGCACGAGCGGACTTCCCCAGCCCACGGCTCGGGCCAGGGCGTCGTCGGTTGCGGTGTCGCAGGCGTGCAGCGCGAGCACCACGTCGACGGGCTGCTCGACCTGGGCGGCGGCGATCGAGCCCTTGTGGAACTGCAGCTCGTCGGAGCACCCGAGGTCGACCGCCAGTGCGGTGTTGCGCTGCAGCGCCTGGCCCTTGAGGTCGATGCCGGTCATGACGACGGGCAGCTCGTGGACGCGCGTGAGGTAGCGGAAGGCGGCGAAGGTCAGGTACGCGTTGCCGCAGCCGAGGTCGACCACCCGCAGCGGGCGTCCGCGCTCGCCGATCCGGCCGGCCGCCTGCGCGGCGGCCATCGAGTCCGAGAGCAACCGGAGGAACTCCTCGATCTGGCGGTACTTCGCCTGCATCGACGGTTTGACCTTGCCGCGTTCGTCACTAACGCCGACGCCTCGCACAAAGGCGTCGTCGGCCGGCAGCAGCCGCGGCTTCTCCCGGTCGTGGCCGCGGCTGCTCACCGCCGCTGCCGGGTCGCGCGGCTCGGTGCGCAGCTGGGCGTGGCCCTTCTTGGTGACGCGCATTGAGGTGAGCGCCTCGGTGGTTTCGATGTGCCAGGTGCCGAAGGGTTCCGCGAGCAGGTCGTCGACGGCTCCTGCCGCCGGCTCACCGACTGGCACGTTGCGCGTGAACGCCTGGGTGTCGTCGTACGAGGTGACCTGCAGGTGCCGCCCCGAGCGTAGGTCGACGTAGCGCAGCTCGACCCGGCGCCACGGCGGGCTGGCGCTTCGCCGACGGCCGGAGGCGACGGCACGCACCAGCTCCTCGGCGTCCAGCAGGCGTTCACGCATCCGGGCCAGCCCGCTGTGCAAGGAGTCGGACACGCCATCCAGCCTGCCACGGCGCCGTCAGCCTCGGCGCAGCACCGCGGTGGAGAGCACCACCACCAGCAGACCGACCAGCAGGGCAAGAATTACCCAGCGGCGGATGCGCGGGTTCATCAGGCGGGGAGGAAGGGGTGCTCCCCCAGCAGCTCGTAGAACGGCCGGTCCCCCTCGCCCACGCGCGACCAGACGACCGCGATCGCCGGCAGGTTCCAGTACGGGCCGGAGTAGTCGGCGAGCTGGTCGACGGCGGGCGACAGGTCCGTAGGGTTGGGGGCCTGGGCCAGCGCGAGATGCCCACGGAACGCCCGCCGGTCGAGCATCCATCCCAGATGCTGCAAGGAGAGGATGAGCTCGCGGGACAGGTCGCCCAGCGCATTGCCGGGACACTCCAGTCCGGCCCACAGCGTCTGCGCGGTCTGGAGTTCGGGGAACGCGCCGGCACCGGCAAGCCGTACCCGCAGCGCCCGCCGGCCTTGCACGAAGTCGGCCACCGCCCGGTTGAGCAGCACCTGGTCCACCTGGGTGATGTTCCCGAAGTACGACAGGGTGAGGTGCCACAGCGGCGGGACGGTCCAGGCGAGATCGGTGCGCGCCTGCTGGATTGGTTCGACCACACGGGCAAGGTCGTCGACGGCCTCGTCGGGCGGAAAGACCGCGGCGAACACGCGCACGGGCCTAAATTTGACACGACGGCGCCGCTAGGGCGTGCCGAAACGCCCGAAGTGCGACTCCGGTCGCAGGTCCGGCCTCCGGTTAGGTGACCTCCGCCAGCCGGCTCCGGAACGCCACTGCCACCTCGGAGTCGCCGGTCACCGCCAACCCCGAGTCATCGCGCCGGCCCCACAGATAGAGGTAGACGTCGTCGGGTGCCCCGGAGACCTCGACCGCGACCTCGTCTGAGTCACCCTCGACCACCCGGACCGCTGCGTCCAGCGTCACCGTCCAGGAACGACCTCCGCTGCTGACGCGTACCCGCTCGGCGACCGACGAGCCAGTGTGACCGGCCGCGGCCCAGGGTGCCCCCAGCATGATCCGCAGGACCTCGTCGATCCCGTCGACCGCGAGCTCCTCGTCGATTGGGGTCACGACGTCGTGCGCCAGCTCGGCGTCGACCCTGTGGACCGCGGTCTCCAGCGCCATCCGCCGGTACCAGAAGCCGACGGTCTGGTCGTCCGGCCACCAGGTGCCGCGCACCTCGCTCGGATCGCGCGCCGTCAGCTCGTCGATCAACACAGACGTGGCCTCCCCGTACAGCTCGCGGGGGTCGCGCTCGTCGAGGCCGGCGGGCGGCCAGTCCTGCGGCAGGTCGCCGAGGCGCATGGTCTCGACCTTGTGCAGGTAGACAGCGGCCGTGTGCTGCACGAGGTCTGCCACCGTCCAACCGGGGCAGGACGGCACCGGGCGGTCGACCCCCATCCGGGCGACCTCCGCGAGCCGGGCCGCGTCGAGCCGCAGCGCCGCGAGGTAGTCGTCCCAGTCGAGCCAGCCGGTCCGGTCGGGTTCGGGTGTTGGTGTGGTCATGGGGCCAGAGCATGCCACCGACCGGTGACAGTCCCTCGGCCGCGGCTCAGCTGGCGAGGGCGGAGTCCGGCGCTGCTTCCTGCTCGGTCCCCCGTTGCGCCACGACCGCGTTACGCCGGACGTGCAAGGTGGGGTGCCATCCGAGCCGCGGTCGGACGACGAATCGTTCGTGCCGCACGTAGACCGCCAAGGCGACCAGGGTGCCCACCAGTGTGATGGCCGCGCCGGCGAACAGCGTCCACCGGGCGCCGTACTGCTCGCCGATCCACCCGATGATGGGCGAGCCCACGGGGGTACCGCCCATGAAGATCATCAGGTACAGCGCCGTCACGCGGCCCCGCATCTCCGGCGCGACGGTCAGCTGGATCGTCGCGTTGGCGCTCGTGATCATCGTCAGGGCGCACAGCCCAACGACGGGGAGAAACAGCGCGAACGTCCAGTAGGTGGGCATGAATCCCAGCACGAGCTCGGCGGCGCCGAACACCAGAGCTGCTCCAACGACGAGGCGCAGTCGTGGCTTGCTGCGTCGCGCGGCCACCAGTGAGCCCGCGAGCGAGCCCACCGCCATCATCGAGCCGAGCAGCCCGAACTCGCCGGCACCCTTGCCGAACACATCGGTGGCCACCAGTGCAGTCGTCAGCTGGAAGTTCATCCCGAAGGTGCCAACGACGAAGACCGTGGCGAACAGCAGCAACAGGTCCGGGCGGGAGCGTACGTACTGGATCCCCTCGCGCACCGCACCGCGACCCTGGGGCGTGGGTGTCGCCGGCTGTAACCGCGAACCGTCCAGCGACCGTAGCGACGTCAGCACGGCCAGGTAGCTGGCAGCGTTGAGCAGGATCGCCCAGCCGGTGGCCTCGACCCCCGACCCGAACGCCGCGATCAAGAGCCCAGCGGCCGCCGGGCCGATGATGCGGGCAGAGTTGAACGAGGCGGAGTTCAGGCCGACCGCATTGGCCAGATCATCGGTTCCGACCATCTCGACGACGAACGACTGCCGGGCTGGCCCGTCGAACGCGGTGCCGATGCCGAAGCAGAAAGCCAGGACGTACACATGCCAGGCCGAAGCCGTCCCGGTGACCGCCAAAAGGCCGAGCACGACGGCCGGGGCCGCCATCATCAGCTGGGTGACGACGAGCACCTTGCGCTTGGGGAACCGGTCGGCGACGACGCCCGCGATCGGCGACAGCAACAACATCGGCAGGAACTGCAACCCGGTCGTGATGCCCAGTGCGGTACCGCTGCCGGTGAGCTGCAACACCAGCCAGTCCTGGGCCACCCGCTGCATCCAGGTGCCGATGTTGGACACCAGCGCGCCGGCCGCGTAGATGCGGTAGTTGCGCACGTGTAGGGCGCGAAACATCGGGCTCATGCGTGCGCCAGGCGCTCCAGGACGCCCACGGCACGCCGCACCAGCTCCTTGTCGGCCGGATCGAGCTCACGCAGCCGCTGTGCCAGCCAGGCGTCACGGCGTTGCCGCTCGGCGGCGAGCAGCTCCTCGCCGTCTACAGACAGGTGCAGGACGACCTGGCGTCGGTCCGAGGGGTGCGCCTCGCGCCGCAGCAGGCCGAGCTCGGCGAGGTAGTGGACGGTCCGGGTGATCGACGGTGGTCGCACCCTCTCGTACGCAGCCAGCGTCCCCATCGCCATGGGGCCGTGCTGCCGGATCGTGCCGAGCACCGACAGCTGCGTGGCGGTCAGGTCGGTACGGCGCTCCTGGCGCAGTCGCCGGGCGAGCCGGGTGACCGACGCCGCCACCAGCTCAGCCAGCCGGGCGTCCGCATGGGTGCTCTGGCGGGTATCCGCAGACATTTGGTTAGCATAACTCATTACCTGCGCTAACGATGTGCCAGTGGGATGTATTCCCATGGCCGCCCCGCGGTGTGGCGGGCGGCTAGCCTGGCGTGGTGACCAGTCCGCCGGCCGACTTCGAGCGGGTTGCCGACATCGAGCCGCTCGACGTCGACGGCGTGCACACCATCGCGGTCGGGTCGGTGCTGTGGCTCATCGCGTTGCTTGCCCTGCTGCCCTTCCTCGAGACGCTGCGCGACACCGACCGGCTCTGGTGGCTGTGGACCTGCGGTGCCGGCCTCGGCATCGGCCTGATCGGATTCGTGTACTGCCGCCGCCGTCGCAACGCAATCCGACGGCAGCCGGGGAACGTGCCGATCGAGACCAGCCAGTTCGGCGCCGCGGGCTGAGGGTCTCAGAAGCTCTCGACGTCGTCGAAGCCGACCGTGTCCAGCACAGGCTCCGGCAGCGCCAGGGAGGGCGGCACCCCCTTCGGGTTCGCCTCCGAGTGGGCCCCGCAGCCGTGGTCGAACGACACCACGCGACCGTCATCGATGGCCACCTCGTTGGCGCAGACGCCGAACACGGTGGACAGCGGCCCCGCCATCCGTACCAGGAAGCCGCACGACGCACAGGACGCCGGCGCTCCCTGAGTCACCGCCGCATCCGGCCCGTGCTCCCCGCCATACCAGCGCGCGGTGGCCAGGTCGCGCCCCTCCAGGGACAGCACGCGGGCACGCCCGAGCCCGATCTCGGCAGCGACGACGACGGGGGCGGGGTCGTCGTCAGGCAGCGGCTCGGTGCGCTCGTCGCCGGCAAGCCACCCTGGCACCAGCCGTGGGTCGTCGTCGTCGGTCGGCAGCAGATCGCCGGGACCGACATCGCCCGGCCGGACACGTTCGCGGTAGGGCACCCACACCGGTGAGACGAGGGCTGCGTCCCCCGGCAGCAAGGCGATCTCGTTGACGGTCACGTCCCGCTGCCGAGATGCCCGGGTGACGACCACCGACCACTGCCACCCGCGGTAGCCGGGCCGGTCGCAGCCGAAGACATGGCTCACCAGGCGTTCGCCCTCGACCTCGTGACCGAGATGGTCACCGACGGCGGCGGCGCCAACGGCGTCGACCAGAGCGGCGCGCGCGACGTCGACCGCCTCGATACAGCCGGCGTCCGGGCGGTGCCTGCGCACGGAGGTGACCATGCGGGCCAGTGTCCCGCACCGCCGCCGGCCACCCAAATTCCGTCCCGGTGGCCCTCCCGGACTTCACGTCGAGGGCCGCGCCGTGCGGCAGGATGGAGCTGTGGAGCAACCGCGGGCGCCGCTGCGGCCGACCCGGTCGGCGCGGCTCGCAGGCACCACCGGACGGGCGGCCCGGGCATCGGGGCGCTTCGCGAAGCGAGGGGTCCGCGGCGCACGTCGCCTGACGCACGCCCACGGGGCCGGTGAGAGCGGGCTCGCCCGCCTGCTGGAGATGCACGCGTTCAACACCGCCGGTGACGCCGCCGTAGCGGTCGCGCTCGCCGGAACGCTGTTCTTCCAGGTCCCGAGCGGAGAGGCGCGCGGGCAGGTCGCGTTGTTCCTGGGGCTGACGATGCTGCCGTTCGCGATCGTGGCACCGCTGATCGGCCCGTTTCTCGACCGATTCCGACGGGGCCGACGCTGGGCCATCGGTGTGACGATGGCGACCCGGGCCTTCTGCTGCTGGGTGCTCGCGGGAGCCGTCAGCGCCGATTCCGCGTGGCTCTTCCCGGCGGCGCTGGGCGTGCTGGTGTCGTCGAAGGCGTACGGCGTCACCCGTGCCTCAGCGGTTCCGCGCGTGCTGCCGAGCGGGTTCACGCTGGTGAAGGCCAACTCCCGGATCTCGTTGACCGGCACTGCCGGAGCCGCGGTGTCCGCGCCGATCGCTGTCATGGCGGCGAAAGTCGGCGTGGAGTGGACCCTGCGCTACGCGTTCGTGCTCTTCGTGATCGCCACCGTGCTCGCGATCCTGCTTCCCAGCACGGTCGACTCCTCGTCGGGCGAGGAGCAGGTGGCGATGGCTGCCATGGGCGCAGGCACCTCGGGCGTTCGGGCCGGGATCACCGCTGTGGTCGTGAGCGCCTTGCGCTGCAACGCCGGACTGCGCTTCTTGTCCGGCTTTCTGACGATGTTCATGGCGTTCCTGCTCCGGCAGTATCCGTTCGCCGGTTGGGAGGACCGAGCGTCCTGGCTGCTCGGTCTGGTGATCGGCGCCGCCGGTGTCGGCAACATCATCGGCACCACGGCAGGCGCCATGCTGCGGCCGCGCCGGCCCGAGGTGGTCGTGCTCGTCGTGCTGGTCGTCGACGCCGCCGTCACCGGCGTGACTGCACTGTTCTACGGTCTCCTCACGGCGGTGACGCTCGGCCTGACCGTCGGACTCTGCCAGTCGCTGGGCAAACTCAGCCTCGACGCGCTGATCCAGCGCGACGTACCCGAGTCGGTACGCACGAGTGTGTTCGCGCGGTCCGAGACGCTGCTGCAGCTGTCGTGGGTGCTCGGCGGCTTCCTCGGCATCCTGGTCCCGCTGACGCCGCCGCAGATCGGGCTCGGGGTCACCGCTGCCCTGCTCATCACCTGGGCAGTAGTCGTCCTCCGCTTCAACGCTCTGCAGCGCGCTGCAGCACTCAGCATTCAAACGGAAGGTTAGGAATCGTGGCGGGCGGGGCAGCCACGATCCCCAACCATCGATCTAGACGTCCAGCTCGTCGGCGAGCGCGCGCAGCAGCGCAGCAGCCCGCTTGGTCGTCCGCGCGTCCGGATGCCGGTCGTGCCGGAAGGTGCCACCCATGCCATCGAGCAGTCGGATCGTGTCCTCGACGATGATCGACATCTCCTCCGCAGACTTGCGTCTGGCTCTGGCCAGCGACGGCATCGGCTCCAGCAGCCGCACTTGCAGAGCCTGGTCACCTCGCCGGCCCTCCACGATCCCGAACTCCACTCGAGCCCCCGCCCGCAGCGTGTCCACTCCGTCGGGCAGCGCCGACGCGCGTACGTAGACGTCCCCGCCGTCGTCCTTGCTCAAGAAGCCGAAGCCCTTGTCGGCGTCATACCACTTGACCTTGCCCGTCGGCACCGCTGACCTCGCATTCATTCGACGTCGGCGGTGGTAGGCCACCCCGCTGCGAATGCCTCAGCGTACGGCCGTTACCGCGACCTGAGCTGCACCGGGTTGCGGCAGCAGCTCGTTGAGCGAGCCGGAGCGAAAGCCACGAGTGTCTACCTCAACGTCGTCAAAGCCAGCCTCGCGGACCGCGTCGTGAACGCCGGCACACTCCGCGACCCGCCCGACCGCCCCGGCGTCGACCTCCACCCGTGCCCGCTCCCCGAGATCGCGGACCCGCAGATTCACCACCTCAATGCCGTCGGCGGCCAGGGCTGCCCGCACCGCAGCCTCCGCTCGTTCGACCCGAGCGAGCCTGTGAGGGGTGATCGCAACCCCGTAGGCGACCCGTGACGACAGGCAGGCCGCAGCCGGCTTGTCCCAAGTCGGCAACCCCCACCGGCGTGACGCCTCGCGCACCTGAGCCTTGCTCAGGCCCGCGTCACGCAGCGGCGTGAGCGCACCCCGTTCGGCGGCTGCCCGGATACCGGGCCGAAAACCAGCCACCGCATCGTCGGCGTTGGTACCGGTGGCGACCGCGGCCAGCCCCGCCGCCCGCGCCAGCGGAGCCAGCACATCGAGCAGCTCGGACTTGCAGAAGTAGCACCGGTCGCCGTCGTTCGCGGCGTAGCCGGGGCGGGTCATCTCATCCGTTCGAGGCCTCAGCTGGCGCACGCCGAGGGCGGCGCAGAAGGCTGCGGCCGGCCCGCGCTCCGCCAGCGGCAACGAGTCGGAGTACGCCGTTGCCGCCATCACCTTGTCGGAGCCGAGCGCGCGTACCGCCGCGGTCAACAAGAACGCCGAGTAGGCGCCACCGCTGAAAGCGACGAGCAACGAACCGAGCCCGGCCAACGAGGCGGCCAGGTCGTCCACCCGGGTGGTCAGCAGGTGTTCGTCGAGCCAGCCCGGAAACTGCTCGAGGGAGTCCAGGACGACGTCAGCGCCGGCCGCTGCCAGCGCCTTGCGTGAGCTGCTGCCGCTGGTCACGGCGATGCCGACTACCCCGCAAGTACGTGCCGCCTCGACGTCGTCGACATGATCACCGACGTACATGGTCGCGAGCTCTGCCAAGAGCGCAGCTGCCTTGCCCTCTCGCCACACGTCACCGTGCACGCTGTCGACGTCGAGCCCGAGATGGTCCACGTGTAGGACAGCGTTCGGTCCGTGCTTGGCCGTGACCAGCACGCTACGCCCGCGCTGCCGGCGTACTGCCGCCAGCGCCTCGTGTGCCCCGGGCATCACCTCGACCGGTTCGATCGCGGCGCCCGGATAGAGAGCGCGGTACCGCTGTGCCGCATCGGCCAGCTGGTCAGAGGCGTACCAGTGGGCCAGCTCGACCTCCACAGGAGGGCCCAGCCGGGACACGACCATGGCAGTGTCGATCCGTGTGGCCGTCTGCGCCGCCAGCAGCTCGTACGTTGCTGCGATGCCGGGCCGCGAGTCGATGAGCGTCATGTCGAGGTCGAAGCCAATGACGGGAGCAGACGCCTTCGATGTCACCGCCTCAGCGTATTCGCTGTGCCGGACGGATGTCGGTCCGGCCATCCGGCGCTAGCGACGAGAGCGCTGAAGGAGAGTCGCACCCGGTGTCTGGCGGTGCCGTTGAGTCTGGCGATGCTGTTGGTGTAACTGAAGCGACACGTTCGGTAGAAAAACCGCTGAATCCGCTTCCGTGCTGTCACTGTGTGCCCACAATGGATGACATCTGGTGATGGTCAGGTCAGACGAGGGGTGACGGGCCTGAGAATCGCTGAGACACGGCAGGACGCGGCCTGCAACCGGCGATGCGAACGCGAGGGCTTGTGCAGGACAGCGACGACGAGGCGCACGGTCGAGAGTCAGAGGCACTCTGGATCGCCACCTACACCGACTGGTTGCAGCGCGCCCAGACCGGCGACCACAGCCGCGTCGTCGTCGAGATCGAGCAGCGCCAGGGCCAGGTCTCGGTCCCGCCGCACACCCAGGCACTGTGGAACTACGCCAAGAGCATCGCGCTGTTCGTCGGGCGCCGCACCCGTGAAGCGCTGGTCACGGTCGAGGAGATCATTGCCGCCGGGCGCATGGCCGACGACGACGCGCTCGTGGCGCTCGGCCTGGCGGCGCAGGCCCGGCTGCTCAACCGCACCGGATCACCGCTGGAGGCGCTGTACTCGTACGGCCAGGCGGAGTCGCTGCTGCGCCGCAACGTCAACGACATCGAAGACAGCCTGACCTGGCCAGGAGCGCTTGTCGAGCTCTTCGCCTGCGCGCTCGACCTCGACTCGCGTGAGCGCGCAGACAACCTGCTGAAGCTGTGCCGCCGTTTCCCCGAGGAACGCCTGCTCGCGGTCGAGCGGCTCGCGATCGCCCACAACACCGCAGAGGTACGCCTCTGGGACGCGCTGCGCACGGCGCGGGTGCCACCGTTCTCGGTCAACGCAGCTGTGCTCGAGGAGGCCGTCGCCGCGGCCGGCGAGGCGAACCGGCTCGCCGAGAAGATCGGCATCGTGGTAGCCCAGGCCGACCCGCTGCTCTGGCAGGGGATCTGGCACGCCTGGTGCGGTGACCCGAGGCTCGGTGTCTCGTTGCTCGACCCGATCCTCGAGGACGGTGCCCAGCACCTGGACACCATGCGCCTCACCGGTGCCGCCTCGCGGCTGCACGGGCTGCGCCGCGCCGGGCAGCAGGACCGGCTTCGCGAGGTGGCGGAGCGGGAGTCGCACATCGCGGCGGAGGCGGCGCGCAGCCGCTCCCCCGCCGGGGTGGCCTACCTGTGGGAGCGGGCGGTCACCGAGCACCCGGAGCTCGGCGGCAGCGGATCGCAGCTCGGTCATCTGTTGCGGCTGTGGGAGCAGCGGGATCGGGAACGGGTGCAGTTCGCCCATGACCTGCTCGAGCTGCGCATCACCCATGACGACCTGGAGTCGAAACGACAGGAGCTGGACGACCTGGCTCGGCGTGACCCGCTGACCGGGGTGCTCAACCGTCGCGGCCTCGACCCGCTGCTGCGCGCCTCTGCGCGGTTGCCGATCGGCGAGACCGCGGCGCTGCTGCTCATCGACGTCGACCGCCTCAAGGAGGTCAACGACTCTCGCGGTCACCTCGCGGGTGACGAGTACCTCCAGACCGTGGCCCGGGCGCTCACCGGCGAGAGCCGGCAGGACGACGTCGTGGCCCGCATCGGAGGCGACGAGTTCGTCGTGCTCGCCTACCTGTCCCCCAACGCCACCGAGCAGCCGCAGGCGATCGGCGAGCGCATCCGCACCCGTATCGCCCACAACACCGGCGGCGCTCTGTCCGTCAGTGTCGGAGTCGCCACCCGAACCCAGCCGGTCAACCCGCGCGAGTGGACCGCGGCTGCCGACCGCTCGATGTACGAGTCGAAGCGGATCGGCGGCAACAAGGTCCACGCTGTGATGCTGCCGGCGGCCGGTGAGCCCGAGGCGCAGATCTCTGGCTGAGCCCCTCGGTGGCAGGCAACCGCGATGGGTGACAGGCTGAGGCCATGTCCATCCAGCCGGGGACAGTGAGACGGGGCTACGCCCACCAGGCCACGCTCGGGCTCGAAGCAGACGCCGACCCGGCAGCGCCCGGCGGCGCCGTGACGGTCGCACTGTGCGGCTCCTGGGAACACGACGGCCGCTGCACCTGGCCGCACCACAGCGACCTCTCCTCGACGCCCGACGGCTCGACGCTGCGAACGGTGTTCGTTGCCGAGCCGGAGCAGGAACACCACGTACGCGCTCTGATCGAGGATTGCCTGCGTGTCGGTGCGCTGACCGGGCCGGACGAGCGGGTCAGCGCCTGGGGGGTCCGCGCCAGCGGACCTGTTCCGCTGTCGGCGGACGAGCAGCGGCTGGTGGATCACCTGACGTCGTGACTGCCCTCACCGCGCCACTCCCCGTGGACGACCTGGCCGTGCTGCGGCGTCGCGGCAGCACGGCCGTGGCGCATGTACCCCGGTGACGTGCTGCCGCTGCCCGTGGCCGAGATGGACTTTGCTCTCGCACCGGTGATCGCCGACGCCCTGCACGCCGCTGTCGACGCCTCGGACACCGGCTACTCGATGCTCGGGGACGAGCTCGGGAGCTCCTTCGCCGCCTTCGCGGCCGGCCGCTGGTCCTGGCAGCTCGACGCGGGCTCGGTCGTGCCCGTGACCGACGTAGGCGTTGGTGCCGTCGAGCTGCTGAGGTCGCTGTGCACGCCCGGCGATGCGGTGGTCATAAACCCGCCGGTGTACGCACCGTTCTTCCACTGGGTGGCGGAGACACGCACCCGGCTGGTCGAGGCACCACTGCGGCAGGACAGCTCCGGCTGTTGGCGCCTGGACCTCGACGTTCTCGAGAACGCTTTCCGCCAGCACCCGGCCGCGTACATCCTCTGCAACCCGCACAACCCCGTCGGCAGGGTCCATGACGCCGACGAGCTGCGCACGGTCGTCGCCTTGGCGCACGAGCACGAAGTGGCGATCATCAGCGACGAGATCCACGCGCCGCTGGTGCTGCCGGGGGCCACGTTCACCCCGCTCCTGACGCTGCCCGGCGCCAACGAGGTGGCGGTCAGCCTGGTCTCCGCGAGCAAGGCTTGGAACCTGGCCGGTCTGAAGTGCGCTCTCGTGGTCAGCGCACCCGCGATGCGGTCGGTCGTCGACGCGATGCCACCGGACGGTCGTTGGCGCATCGGTCACTTCGGGGCACTGGCCACCGTCGCGGCGTTCCGCTCCGGTGAGCCGTGGCTTGACCTGCTCCACCAAACCCTCGACGTCCGGCGCCGCGAGCTGGCGTCGCTGCTGAGCGAACACCTGCCGCAGGTCCGGATGCAGCCGCCCGAGGCGACGTACCTAGCCTGGCTTGACTGCCGCAGCCACGGCTCCGGGGACGAGCCGCGCGACCTCTTCCTGCAGCGGGCCAGGGTGGCGTTGGAGCCGGGTCCGGCATTCGGCACACCGGGCAGCGGGCATGTGCGCCTCAACTTCGCGACGAGCGCCCATATCCTCTCCGAGGCGGTCGAGCGGATGGGCGCTGCGGTGCGCTGACGTGCCGGCCGGCGGCCCCGGACAAGCGGCAGGGGGTGGCCCGGCGAACCGGAACCACCCCCTGCCGAGGTGGGTCAGACCGGGCGTACCTGCTCCGCCTGCGGACCCTTCTGGCCCTGCGTGATGTTGAACTCCACGCGCTGCCCCTCGTCGAGGCTCCGGAAGCCGGAGGCGTCGATCGCGGAGTAGTGGACGAAGACGTCCGGTCCGTCGCCGTCGGGGGCGATGAAGCCGAAGCCCTTTTCAGCGTTGAACCACTTGACAGTGCCTTGAGCCATTCGCGGGCTCTCCTTCTGGGTGTGTCGTTTCGAGACCGCAATCACCATCTCGGGTCGCGACGAGGCGCCCCGCTCCTGGTTGACCCCAGAAATCAGAAAGCGCCCGCTGTCAGACTTCGCGGGCGTTGAGCACGAACCTTGAAGTACAACTGCAACCAGGGAAAACGGTACGGGTGCAAACCCGCCCGGTCAACCCGGCACCCGGGACCCAGGTCGCGTCGCCTCACGATTCGCTGATGTTCACCGTCTGTGTGCGGGCTTCCGCCCCCCGGGCCGCGCACGCTGGTTAGCGTCACCAACGATGCCGACCTGACCGGCGAGAGACCCCCTCGTGTCCCACCCTGTCGTCGAGGCTCTGGTGCGCCCGGGGGCGTATTCGGAGATGTCGAGCGCGAGGCCGAGAGCCAGTGGGAATGCGACGATGATCGCTACCCTGGTGTCGCTTGTCGACCTGATGGCTGCTGTCCCGAGCGTCGTCTACGGGTTGTGGGGGGTGGCCCTGCTCATGCCGCACGCCCTGTACCTGTCGCACTGGCTCGCCGAGCACTTCGGTTGGTTCCCGCTCTTCCACGTCGGCACCGACCCGGAGGCGGCCCTGTGGAAGAAGGGCGCGTACACCTCCTCGATCTTCATCGCCGGGCTCGTTGTCGCGATGATGGTCCTGCCGATGGCCTGCTCGGGAATGCGGGAGGTCTTCTCGCTCACCCCCAGGATGAGAAGGAGGCGGCGCTGGCGTTGGGCGCCACCCTGTGGGGGATGATCCGGGCCGTCGTGCTGCCGTTCGGCCGCGGCGGCATCGTCGGGGGACGATGCTCGGACTCGGGCGGGCTCTCGGCGAGACGATCGCCGTGTTGATGGTGCTGTCGTTGGCGTTCGACGCGAAGCTCAGCATCCTCGAGCTCGGTGGGTCGACAACCTCCGCGTTGATCGCGTCCCGGTTCGGCGACGCGTCCCCGTTCCAACTCTCGGCGCTGCTGGCGGCCGGTCTGGTGCTCTTCGCGCTGACCTTCGTCGTCAACACGGGCGCTCGGGTGGCTGCTCGCCGACCGGGTGCTGCCCACGTCCAGGCCCGCCGGCGCGCTCGTGCTGAGCTACCTGGCGTTCCTTGCGATCTACAGCACAGTGTCTTGGGTCGGCAACTCGACCACGGTCGTCGTCGGGTACACGTTGTGGACCGGCCGGGGCGCCCTGCGCCACCTCGACCTGTTCCGGACGACCTCAGCCGCACCGGCCCCCTCGCACCCATCACGTCCGGCGGCGTGCTGCACGTCGTGCGTTCTTCCTCGCCGAGGAGGGGACGCCCGGGCACGTCGCCGAGTGCGGTGCGACCCGGGACGTGTTCGACTCGCCAGTCGATCCACGCAGGTCTGACTACGTCAACGGACGCTTCGGCTAGGAGCCGGTGGCGGCGCCCCAGCCGTGCCAGTAGTCCACCTCGATCCAGGCGGTGACCCGCGGCCGCTCACGGTCCGGGTACGGTCGGCCGTTGTAGTGCCGCGACACCCGGTCAGCGTCTGCCAGGCCGTCGTCGTCGCGCATCTCGACCACGCGGCCCTGCACGCTCACCTGGCTGTACCAGTCGTCGGCCTGCAGTGCGGTCAGGCTGACCCGAGGGTCGGCGCGCAGGTAGGCCAGCCGCTTGCGCGCCGCGTCCATCGTCACCATCACCCGGTCACCGTCGAGCAGGTACCAGGTCGCGACCGAGACCGGCTGGCCGTCGGATCTCACTGTGGTGATGACCGCCGGGTTCGGGCCGGCGAGCAGCTCTCGGGCTAATTGCGGCAGCGGCGGCTTCGGCACGTACGCCATCGTCGCACGTCGCAACCTGTGCGAAGGTGCCTGCCATGGAGGACTACCGCGCTCTGAACCGGGCCAACTGGGACGAACGAGCCCCAGCGCACGCCGCCTCGGTCGACTACGCCTTCGACCGGTTCGTCGCCGACCCGGGGCACATCAGCGACGTGGTGCGCTTCGACCTCCCGCTGCTCGGCAAGGTCGCCGGCCTGCGCGGGGTGCATCTGCAGTGCCACATCGGCACCGACACGCTGTCGCTGGCCCGGCTCGGTGCCCGCATGTGCGGACTCGACTTCTCCCCGGCGTCGCTGGCGCAGGCCCGTCGCCTCGCGCAGCTGACCGGCACGGAGATCGACTTCGTCGAGGCTGATGTGTACGACGCGGTCGACCTGCTGGGCACCGAGGCGTACGACCTGGTGTTCACCGGTGTCGGTGCCTTGTGCTGGCTGCCTGACATCACCCGGTGGGCCTCGGTGGTGGCCGGCCTGCTTCGGCCCGGCGGGCGGCTGTTCATCCGCGAAGGGCACCCCGTGCTGTGGTCGCTGGCTGACCCCGACGAGAGCGGTCGCCTCGTCATCGGGTACCCATACTTCGAGCGCGCCCAGCCGACGGAGTGGGACGAGCCCGGCACGTACGTGGCAACCGACGTGGTCTTCACGCACAACCGCACTGTGGAGTGGAACCACGGCATCTCAGAGGTGGTCACCGCCCTGATGGCGACCGGTATGGAACTCACCGGACTCGTGGAGCACGACAGCGTCCCGTGGGAGGCGCTGCCCGGGATGATGGCGCCGCTGCCCGACCAGCCCAGCGAGTGGCGCCTGCTGGACCGACCGGAACGCCTGCCGCACACCTACACACTGCAGGCTCGCAAGCGGTGAGCCCGGTCGGCGTGCGGGGCCGTGTCATTCCCGACGACGAGCTGCGGTGGCGCTTCTCGCGCTCGAGCGGTCCGGGCGGGCAGTCGGTCAACACGACCGACTCACGCGTCGAACTCTCGTACGACGTCGATGCGAGCCGGGTCCTTCCGGAGCGGCTCCGGCACCGTGCCCTTCAGCGGCTGGCGGGGCAGCTGGTCGACGGCGTACTGACCGTCACGGCGGCCGAGCACCGATCCCAGTGGCGCAACCGGCAGGCCGCATTGGCCCGGTTGCAGGGGTGGATCCAGGCGACGACGGCGCCGCCGCCAGCCACCCGCCCACCCACCAGCCCAAGTCGAGCGCGACCGTAGAGGCGGCTGGCCAGACAGAGCGCACGACCAGGGATCCACGC
>Ga0136612_10000074_pt1 | contig 22766 bp, 24 predicted proteins | sample AntDryUQ224A2306_2_FD_106644 | JGI IMG/M metagenome (GOLD analysis project Ga0136612, IMG submission 106644) | Polar desert sand microbial communities from Dry Valleys, Antarctica - metaG UQ224A (23.06) | ecosystem: Environmental > Terrestrial > Soil > Desert | place: Antarctica: Dry Valley... | reverse complement strand
CGAATCGGGTGCATCGATCGCGCTTGCTGCTTTTTTGGAGTATAGCCTCGGTCGGGCAGCGAGCCGGCCCGATGCGGACGCCGGCGTGCCTCCGCGAACGGTCAAATGCCCGGCTGGAGCGCAATAGCCGACCGATGAGCTGTGTAACGGTCGCGTGGAGCGTCAATCGGCGTGCGTGCACCCTACAGCCGCCCGCTGATGACCGCCGGGGCGGCTGATGTCACAACGCAGCATGGCGATGACACGTGACGTGAGGGCGGGCGGACGATAGAACGGACGCGTCGAGGGTTCAGCTGCTCGCGGTGCGATACCGCGCCAGCGTTCGCTGGCGAGCCTCCGCGTGATCGAGGAGCGGCTCGGGATAGGCCCTGGGAACCTGCGGGGCGCGCCACGGCTCGTGGATCAGCTCGTCGGGAAGGTGCGCGAGCTCCGGCACCCATCGGCGCACGTAGGCGCCATGTGGATCGAACTTCTTGGCCTGCAGGGTCGGGTTGAAGATGCGGAAATACGGTGCGGCATCGGTGCCGACCCCGGCGACCCACTGCCAGTTGCCGTTGTTCTGCTGTGTATCTGCGTCGAGCAGGTGCTCCAGGTAGACCGATTCGCCACGGCGCCAGTCGACGCCCGCATCCTTGACGAGGAAGCTCGCCGTGACCAGTCGGGCACGGTTGTGCATCCATCCGGTCGCGACCAGCTGACGCATGCCGGCGTCCACGAACGGGAAGCCGGTTCGTCCGTTCCGCCACGCGTCGAGGGCGGTGCCCGCCTCCGAGGCGGTCGACCACTCGATCCCGTCGAGCTCGCGGCGAAAGCTCTCGTTCGCCAATCGCGGATGGGCAGCAAGCACGTGCGCAAAGAACTCGCGCCAGGCCAGCTCGCCGCGCCACGTCAAAGCGCCCTGCGCGAGCCGTCGGTCGCTGCGCTCGCGAGCTCGCCCGGCCGCGTTGACGGCGGCTCGCCAGCAGGCGCGAATGCTGATCGCCCCGACGCGCAGATATGGCGACAGGTGGCTGGTCGAGTCGAGATCGGGACGATCGCGCTCGCCATGATAGTCGTCGATGTCCGCGCGGAGAAACGCACGCAGCCGGTTGGTGGCCGCCTCCTCGCCGGCATCGGGGAGCTCATGTGGCGCCGGCGGAGCCACGAACGCCTTGAGTCCCGTCCCCGCCGCGGGCGGCGGCGCCAACCTCGTGAGGTCTGCTTCCGCGCGAGACGTAAACGCCTCCGGCGCATCGTCGATCCGCGCGTCGAGCGACCGGCGGAAGGGCGTGAAGACCGTATAGGCATCGCCGGCGCCGGTTCGCAGCTCCGATGGCGGAACGATGCGCTGGTCATCGACCAGTCGCAGGTCGACCACGCCGGCGACCTCGGTCTCTCGGGCGATTGCCACGGGGTCCTCGTCGGCTGCGGCGTAGACGCGGTCGGCTCCGACGTCGGCAGCAAATGCCGGCAGGACGTCCTCCGGGCGGCCGCGCAGCACCGTCAGGCCGGAACCGGCGTCGCGCAACCGCGCGTCCAGGGCCGCGAGGTTGGCACCGAACCAGGCGATTCGGCCGGTGGCGAGCGCGTGCGTCTCGAGGAGCGCGGGATCGGCGACGAAGAGCGGCCAGACGCGTGCCGCGTCACGCGTGGCGGCCTCGAGCATGCGGTTGTCGGCCAGGCGCAGGTCGCGTCGAAACCAGGCGATCGCGCGCCGCGGATGATCGGTCACATGACCGGTACGCTACGGGACGCCGCCCGAACGTCAAGCTCGTGGATGGCATCCTCGACCTTCATGAGATCCTCCAACGGAACGCCGCTGGCGATGGGCATCGTCGTGCCGTCTGAGGTGCCGGGGAACACATGGCATCGAACCGCTCAATGGCGCCTGGGAGCGCATCGGCGCCGCCCGGTCAATGATTGGGAATTGCGCCGGTCGCCAGCTCGATACCGGCCGCGCGCGCATCGGCGACGAGCTCGTGGAGCGGATCCTCCGAATCGGCGGATGCCTGGTGGAGGCCGATGACCCGCGACACTCCGAGCTCGGCGTAGTCCGCCAGCAGCCCCTGTCGAGCCGATCCAGCCGCGCGCCAATCCGGCATGCCCCACCAGGCATGGACCGACACGGAGAGTGAGTCCGGGTCGCGACCGATCTCCTCGCACCGCGCGCGGATGGTGGGCAGCGCCTCGCGGACCTCGTCGGGCGAGAGGCCGTCGAGGTTGAGCTCATCGGCGTAGCGGGCGGCCAGGCGCCAGGTCACGTTCGGCCCGTTGCCGCCGACCATGAGCGGCATGCCGGTCTCAGCGATCGGCTTCGGAACGTTGCGAGCATCACGGATGCTGTGATGTGGACCCTCATACGTGGCGCGCGTCGTTCGCCCGGGCTCGAGCATGCGGGTTACGACCTCGAGCGCATCGTGGAGCATGGCGAGCCGCTCCTTCGTTTCGGGGAAGCCGTAGCCGTACGCCAGCCACTCGTCCTTCTTCCAGCCGGCACCGATGCCGAGCTCGAATCGGCCTCCGCTGATCGTATCGAGGGTGGACGCCATCTTCGCGGTCAGCGCCGGGTTGCGGAACCCGTTGCAGATGACGATCTGTCCGAGCTTCACGCGCTCCGTCAGCGCCGAGAGGGCGGAGAGCGAGGTGAACGACTCGAAGGTCAGCTCGTCGGTCGGCTTCGGGACGGTGTGAACGTGGTCGAACAGCCAGATCGACTCGAAACCGAGCCGATCCGCGAGCTGCGCGACCTCGACCGTTCGCGCCCACGCGCGCTCCGGCTCCCAGCCGTCGTACTCGCCCGTCCAACCCTGTGGAACGATCACGCCCAACTTCATCGATCCCTCCATAGTTCCTGGCCGCGAAGCGACTCAGCGCACGATCATCTGGGCACGTTCCGGTCCAACAGACACATGCGAGATCGGAACCGAGGCCAGCGCCTCGAGCCGCTCGACGTAGGCACGAGCGGCAGGCGGCAGGTCAGACCAGGCGCGGCAGGCGGTCGTATCGGTCTGCCATCCCGGCAGCTCTTCGTAGACGGGTTCCAGCCGCTCATAGACCGATGTCGAGGCCGGGACGGTGCTCCATTCATGGCCATCGACGGGATCACGGTAGGCGCGCGCCACGAGGATGCGCTCGAAGGCGTCGAGCACATCGATCTTGGTGAGCGCGATGCTCGAGTAGCCGGCCAGGCGCACGCTGAAGCGGACGGCGACCGCGTCGTACCACCCGCACCGGCGCGCCCGGCCGGTGGAGGTTCCGTATTCCTCGCCGCGCTCACGCAGTGCTTCGCCGTCGACATCCTCCAGCTCCGTCGGCAGCGGTCCGGCGCCGACGGCCGTCGTGTACGCCTTTGCCACGCCGAGGACGCGGTCGATGGCGACCGCTGGCAGGCCGGCCCCGAGGCTCGCCCCACCCGGGATCGGCGATGAGCTGGTCACGAACGGATAGATGCCCCAGTCGAGGTCGCGCATCGTGCCGAGCTGTCCTTCGAGGAGGATCCGCTCCCCACCGTCCAACGCCTCGTCGACGAGTGCCTGCCCGTCGACAACGTGGCCGGCCAGCCGGTCAGCGGCCCCGAGATAGGTCTCGGCGATCCGTGCCTGATCGGTGGCTTCCGCGATCTCACCGCGCATCTCTTCGTCGGCCCCCTGGTAGCCGGCCACGACGCGCCTGATGCGCGAGAGTGTCGCCGCCAGCCGTGACCGGAAGACGTCGGGCTCCATGAGGTCGACCACCCGGATCCCGCGACGGGCCACCTTGTCGACGTAGGCCGGGCCGATACCGCGCGAGGTCGTCCCCAGCTTTTCCGCTCCGCGCTCGCGCTCCTCGAGCTGGTCCAGCAGCACGTGGTACGGCATCACCAGGTGAGCCCTGTCGCTGATGAAGAAGTTCGTGCCGTCGAAGCCGGCGGCCCGGAGGGCGTCCAACTCTGCAACCAGTGCGGGCGGGTTGATCACCACCCCGTTGCCCAGCAAATTCCGGGTGCCGGGATGGAAGATGCCCGATGGGATCAGGTGGAGCTTGAAGCGACCGTGCGGGTTGACGACCGTATGCCCGGCATTGTTCCCTCCGCCGTAGCGGATGACCATGTCGGCGTCGACGGCAAGGTAGTCGACCACCCTGCCCTTCCCCTCGTCACCCCATTGGGCGCCAACGACGGCGATGACGGACATGGCCTGGCGGGGGAACCTCAGTGTGCGGGGACTTCGTATCCTAGCGCCGCGACGAGCGCGACGGCGTAGCCATCACCCGCCCGAGCCGTTCAGCCACAGGAGCTCGCGCAGCGTGAGCCCCGAGACGTGGACCTGCCTCGCGACTGCACGGCCGAGATAGCGGTAGCGCCACGGCTGGTGGTCGTAGCAGACGGTGGCGAAGCGGTTGCGCGGGTAGCTCAGCACAAAGCCATAGCGCCACGCGTTGGTCGGCTCCACCGAAACGCTCGACGGCCATCGCGGCGTGAGCGGTCGACGGTGCGGGACGACAACGGAGGTGATGGCGAAGAGAACGGCCGCGGCGAGCCGGGCGAGTCGAATCGACATTGGTCAGCAGGTGCGTGGGAAATTCAGGTCGAGCATCATTCTGGCCAGGCCAGCGCGCGGATGGAATGTTGCCGCATGCCGCGAAGGCTCTCGAACGGGTGACCGATGGCGAACGGCAACACGCCGCCCGATGGGCGGCGCTGTTCATCGGCGAAGTGTTCCGTGATTCAGGCCCGGGCGCGAACCTTGTCGAAGCAGTTGGAGCAGTAGACCGGCCGGTCGTTGCGTGGAAGGAATGGCACGAGTGCCTGCCCGCCGCACTCCGCGCAGACTGCGGCGTGCATCTCGCGTTGCCCACCGTTACCGTTCTCGCTGCCGCCTCCGATGCCAAGGGCGCGATTCTGCTTCGCGATGGCTCGGCAGCTCTGGCAGCGCTGTGGCTCGTTCACCAGCCCCTTGCTGGCGTAGAACTCCTGCTCGCCCGCTGAGAAAACGAAGTCCATCCCGCAGTCGCGACAGCGGATGGTCTTGTCGGCGTACACCCTCTCCAATGCCTCCTGCTCTCGCACGCTCGGTCCAAATGGACGGTCGCGGTCTGCGGGAGAGCCGGGATCTGCGTGCGAACAAAGGGCGCGGATCGAGCGTGCTCGAGTCAGACGTTGATGGACCGGTCGTTACTAGCGCGAGAGTGTACACCCGCCCACAAGTCAATTCGACGTTCGACCGCTTGCCCGGTCGGCGAGGTCAGTACGCGGCGATCTCTTCGCGGGCCGCCACGGTGTAGAAGCGGGTATTCGCCTTTCGGAACTGGAGTGGAACCTCGCCGATCGGTCCGTTGCGGTGCTTGGCGATTTTCGCCTTGATGAGCTCCACTTCCGCGTCTGGATTCTGCTCTCCGTCGCGGTAGAGGAAGATCACGACGTCAGAGTCCTGTTCGATGGAACCCGACTCGCGCAGGTCGCTCAGCCGCGGCTCCGCTGTACCGCGCTGCTCCACGCCCCGGGAGAGCTGGGAGAGCGCGACGACCGGAACCTTGAGCTCTCGAGCGAGCTGCTTCAGACCACGGCTGATCTCACTGACCTCCTGCACGCGGTTCGAGTCCTTGTTTGACGTCGACGCCTGCATCAGCTGGAGGTAATCGACGATGACGAGGTCGAGCCCACGCTGCTCCGCCTCCAACCTGCGGGCCTTGGTGCGCAGCTCCATGACCGATAGGGCCGGCGAGTCGTCGATCCACATCGGGGCAGTGGCCATGTCATTCATGACGATGGCGATCTTGCTCCAATCGGTCTCGTCCACGAACCCGGTCTGGAGCGGTCGCGGGTTGATCCCGGTCTCGGCGCTGAGCAGGCGCAGGGCGAGCTGCTCCTTCGACATCTCCAGTGAAAAGACCGCGACCTTCTTGCCCTCGCGCACCGCAGCGTGCTGCGCGATGTTCAGCGCCAGGCTCGTTTTTCCGACTGACGGCCGCGCCGCCAGGATGATGAGGTCGGACGGCTGCAGGCCGCCGAGCAGCGCATCGAGCTGGCTGAGGCCGGTCGGCACGCCGAGGATCTGGCCGCGATGCTCGTGCAGATACTCGAGCCGGTCGTAGGCCTGGCCGAGCAGGATCGAGAGCGCCTCGAACCCGCCATCGGTGCGTCGCTGGCTGATCTCGAACAGGATCGATTCCGCCCGATCGATCGCCACCTCGGCGTCGTTGGCCTCCTCGTAGCCGACCGCCGCAATCTTGCCGGCGGCACCGATCAGGTTACGCAGGACCGCCTTGCGCTCGACGATCCGGCCGTAGTGCTCCGCATGCACCGCGGTCGGCACCGCATTCATCAGCGAGGTCAGGTACGCGGGACCGCCGATCAACTCGAGCTTGTCGCGGCGTCTGAGCTCGTCGCCGAGCGTGACCAGGTCGATCGGCTCGCGCTGGCCGTGGAGAGAGAGCATCGCCTCGTACACGTCCGAGTGCTGGGCGCGGTAGAAGTCGACTGGACGCAGGAAGTCACCGACCTTGAGGATGGCGTCCGCGTCGATCAGGATCGAGCCGAGCACGCTCTGCTCGGCCTCGACCGCCTGCGGCGCCAGCTTGTCGATGCTCATGGGCGGTCCTGGGCGTGCGCGTTTCCCGCGCAGGGGTCGCGCCCGGCCGGACCGCGTTTGCGGTACCTATCGAACCGAGCGCACGGGTATCGTCTCAGCCGTCTCAAGAGCCTTATCCCCACCGCTGTGGGTATCTCCCACCGCGATGTGGACGGCCTGTGGACGAAGATACCTTCGGCGGATTGCCGGACCATTACTGCCGGCTTATCCGACAGCTCGTCTGTCGCAGTGGGTTATCGGCCCCAGCCTGCTGGCGGATCGCGACGTCCGGCGGCCATGTTCCACGCGTCCCACTGATCTGCCACCAGGCCATCAGCGTCGAAGCGCAGGACCGATGTCCCGGCCAACGTCACCTCTTCCCCGGCCTCGCGCAGCGCAGCCCACCACCTGACAGCGGCCCGATCACCATCGACGATCGGCTCGCCGTACCAGGCTCGGACCTCCGACTCATCGGCGAAGGCGCCCGCGACGTACTCGCGCACGCCGTCGCGACCTCGGTACACCTCGCGGAACGGCTCGCTCGAGTAGCGCACGTCCGGCGAATACAGCTCGACGACGGCGTCGACGTCCTTCGCTTCCCAGGCACGCAGCCAGGTGCTCGACCACGTGCGGGCGGCGTCGTGAATGTCGCTCATTGCTGCATGGTGCCAGATCGCCTCACCGTCGCGACTATGCCCGCGTCGGCGAGCATTCTGCAGGTCGGCCGCATCGGTTTGGAACAGTGCGCGTCTGGGTGAGCCCGTGGGCAGGATTCGCCGGGCACGGACCGAATCCACGCTCAGCGGAGGCTCCAGATCGCCTCAGCAGCCCGACAATGCGCGCCAGCGCGAGCAATTGTGCAGGTCAGGCGAATCAGCTTGGAACAATGAACACCAGGTGAGCAATCGGCCCATGCCCATCGAACTCAGGCTTCGGGGACGACGCTCACGGTGAGGGTGGCATCGACGCCGGGCATGAGGCGGACCTCGACCTTATGGTCGCCGAGCGCCTTGATCGGCTCACGAAGGTGAAGGGCATGACGGTCGATCTCGATGCCCTCGCGCGCGATGAGGTCGCTGATCTGGTGGCCGGTCACCGCGCCGAAGAGGCGCCCGCGCTCGCCAGACTTGACCGGCACCTCGAGCTTGAGCTCGCGAATGCGCTCCGCGGTCGCCTCAGCCTGCGCGCGGACGCTGCGGTCGCGCTCATCGCGCTGGTCCTTGTGCCGCTCCCAGTTCGCGACGGCGCCCTTGTCGGCCACGACGGCGGCGCCCGTCGGCAACAGGAAGTTGCGGGCGTGACCGTCCTTGACGTCCTTCAGGTCGCCCTCGCGACCGACACCCTTCACGTCGCGCTTCAAGATGACCTTCAATGGAGCTCCTCCGGTTCAATTGGATGCCGAGCCGTCCGTCGTCGTCGCCAGGACGCGAGGGCGCGCTTCAGCTCATCAGGGTCGCGCATGCGGCCGTATCGGTCCAGCAGGTCAGGCAGGTCGTCACGGATACGGTCGAATCGATCGCCCATCAGCAGCCGCGCACGGGCCAGATCGCGATCGAGATCGGCGGTGCCGTTGCGGGCCCGCGCAGTGTGCTCCGCGCGCACCTCGGCCGGTGCATTCTGGATGAACAGGTCGAGGACGAGCAGCAGGACGGTTAGATCATCGGCCTGGCCGAGAATCGGGATCACATCCGGAATCAGGTCGACCGGCATCACCACGTAGGCGAGGGCGGCGGCGAGCATGCCCTTGAGGCCGATCGGGGTGCGAGGATCGCGAAGGATCCCCCACACCATGCGTGCGTAGGTCGGGAGCTTCACAACGAGGCGAGCCATGCGCAGGTAGCGCGACGACGAGGACAGTTTCAAGCGGCGACTCCGGGGGTCTCGAGCGGGGTGGGCATGATAGCAGGAGGCTGTGGCCCCATCGGTTTGCATTAGAACATGCGTTCTGCTAAGGTGACCGGTGAGCAACCGAGATGCGCGTTGACGCGCCGGAGGGACATCGTGACCAGACATGACGCAGAGCGACGCCAGCGGATCCTCGACTGCATCGCACAGACGGTGGCCGAGCGCGGCTACCCGCCCTCGGTCCGCGAGATCGCGGACGCCGTCGGCCTCGCGTCGACGAGCGCGGTGCACCACCACCTGATCGCCCTGGAGCGCGACGGTCTGCTCGACCGCGGCATCGTGCTGTCCGGCGGGACACACGCCTCGCGCGCGCTCCGCCTGACGAGTCCGCCGCCGCAGGCCGCACCTTCCGGAAAGGTCACGCCCTTCCGGATGCCGGTCGAGCGTGACACGCTGTCATTGCCCGTCATGGGCGAGATCGCGGCCGGTCAGCCCATCGAGGCGTATGCGGACGCCGCCGAGACGCTCGAGGTGCCGCGCTCAATGGAGGCGCGCGAAGATTCGTATGTCCTGCGCGTGCGAGGCAAGAGCATGATCGACGCGCTGATCGATGATGGCGACTTCGTGATCGTCCAGCCTCAGGCGACGGCGCGTGACGGCGACATCGTCGTTGCGCTGCTGGAAGACAACGGCGTCACGCTGAAGCGGTACTTCCGCGAGAAGGACCGCATCCGGCTCCAACCCGCGAATGCGGAGATGGAGCCGATCTACGCGACCGATGTCCAGGTGCAGGGCAAGGTCGTCGGCGTCATTCGCCGCCTCTCCTAGCCCGTCTCCGCTCGGCCGGGGCTCGCATGGCGCCGATGACGGCGCGCGACCTCAATCGCGCCACGCTGGCGCGCCAGGGTCTGCTCGAGCCGATCCATGCGCGAAGCGTTGCCGCGGCGATCGAACGGCTCGGCTCACTCCAGGCACAGCACCCTGAGTGGCCTCCGGTCGCACTCGCCGCGCGAGCGGTCGACGCGCGCGGCGCCAACCTGCTCGGAGCGCTCGAGCGACGCAGTGTCGTTCGCAGCTCGCTCATGCGAATCACCATCCACGTCGTCAGCGCCACCGACCTGTGGCCGATGTTCGCCGTCTGCCAGCCGCTCCGCCTGAGCCAATGGCGACTGCTCGCCAAGGCCGACCCGATCGACTCGAAGCTGGGGCGTCGCATGATCGCCGCGCACCGGACGGTCCTTGCTGCATTGAGGGAGGGCCCTCGCAGCTCAACCGAGCTTGATCGGCTCATGGCCGCGGAGGTCGGGCCTGTCGAGAGCGCCGTAGCGCGCATCTACTGGCGCCACGTCGCCGCGCTCATCCCGATGGTCCACATCCCACACGCCGGCGAGGGTTACGGTCGCTCAATGTACGCGGTTGCCGCGGACTGGCTCGACGTCGAGCCGCCCGATGTCGACCTCGCCGAGGCACGCGTGCAAGTTGCCCGGCGATACCTCGGCGCATTCGGACCGGCGAGCGTCGACGACCTGGTCGCGTACGTCGGTCGCGGCCGCGGTGGGGTCGGCGCCTGGCGCGAGGCGATCGCGGCGCTCGGCGACGAGGTCATCACCCTGCGCGCGGACGGCGGACAGACCCTCTTCGACCTTGACGCCGCTCCGCGTCCATCGGCAGACACCCCGGCACCGCCGAGGCTCCTGGCGCGCTGGGACAGCATCCTCCTGTCGCATGCGCCGAAGGCTCGTGGTCGCATCATCGCCGACGAGCATCGACCAGCCGTGTTCAGCAAGAACGCGGACGTGCGTCCGACCTTCCTGGTCGACGGGATGGTGGCTGGAACCTGGGACTTCGCACGCACCGGCGGCGATGTCATGATCGAGATCCGGCCGTTTGAGCGAATCGAACCGGCCAGGAAGGCGGGCCTGGAGTCGGAGGCGCAGCGGATGCTGGAGCTGCTCGAGCCCGGCACCCCCTCGCGTCGAGTCCGCTTCGCGCCGTACTGAGAGCAATGCGGACGATCCTGCACGCCGATCTCGACGCGTTCTACGCCAGCGTCGAGGTGCTCGATGACCCGTCGCTGCGCGGAAAGCCCGTGATCGTCGGCGGACGACCTGACGAGCGCGGCGTCGTGAGCGCCGCTTCCTACGAAGCGCGGAAGTTCGGCGTCTTCTCCGCGATGCCACTCCGCACGGCCGGTCGCCGATGCCCGCACGGCGTCTTCCTCCCCGGCCGGCCCGAGCGCTATCGAGATCTCTCGCAGCAGGTCATGGCCATCTTCGCGTCCTACACGCCAATGGTCGAGCCGATCAGCCTGGACGAGGCCTTCCTGGATGTGACGGCCAGCGCCGCGGCGCTCGGGGATGGTCCGACCATCGGACGCCGCATCAAGGAGCGCGTGCTCGAGGAGGTCGGACTGGTCGTGTCGGTCGGGGTTGCAACGAACAAGCTGTGCGCCAAGGTGGCGTCGGACCTGCGCAAGCCGGATGCCCTGGTGATCGTGCCGCCCGGAGAGGAGGCCGCCTTCCTGGCGCCGCTTCCGATCCGGCGGCTGTGGGGTGTCGGACCACAGGCGCAGCAGGCCCTCGGCGAGTACGGCGTCATCACCATCGGACAGTTGGCTGCGCTCGCGCCCGGCACGCTTCAGCGCCGATTCGGACGTCACGGCCTGGAACTGTCTGCTCGTGCGCGCGGCATAGATTCGGCCGGCGTCGCGTCGATGCAGGCGCCGAAGAGCGTGGGACACGAGCACACCTTCGATCACGATACGGCCGATGTTGGCCGCCTCGAGGCAACCCTGCTCGACCTCGCCGAGTCTGTCGCCAGCCGACTGCGACGTCACGACCTGGCCGCCGGCGCCGTGCAGCTGAAGCTGCGCTACGAGGGGTTCGAGACCCTGACGCGCCAGACCCCGCTCCCGCACCAGACGCGCGACACCGACCCGTTGTTCGACACGGCCATCACGCTGCTGCGGCGGACACTGGTCGTGGGGCGAGGTGTCAGGCTGGTTGGATTGACCGCAATCTCCCTGACCGATGCACAGCAGCTCACGCTGTTCGACACGCCGGAACGAGAGGACCGATTGATCCGCTCCATCGACGCCGTCCGCGAGCGCTTCGGCGATGGCGCCATCCAACGTGCGCGGCTTCTCGCCGAACGGCCGCACCGGCGGTTCGACTTCGGTGAGCGGCCCACAGTCCAGCTCGACGATCCCGACGAAGGCACTTGACGAATCGAACGTCTGTTCGATAGTATCGGCTTCTAACCGAACACCTGTTCGAGTGCTGCGAACGGGCCGCCAGAACCACAGGAGCGTTGAACATGGCACTCGTCCAGATTTCCCCCGTCGAAGCGCACGTCCGCTGGGATCGACACGCTGATCGCCCATCCGAGGTCCGATGGAACGGACACCACCTGCGCGTCACCCAACTTGACGCCGTCCGCGACGAACGGTCCGCCTATCCGGCCGAGCGCGGCCCCCGTGTGACCTTCGTGCTGCGCACGGCCGACGGCGGTCGTGCCTCAGTCGCCTTTGACGGCCGGCGCCGGCGCTGGTTCCTGGAGGCGGTCGAGCGCGCGGCCTGAGTCCTCCTCACCTGCCTACAATCGGCCCGGCGTCGTTCCGGGCCGATTCGGGCGTCCGGGGGCGACCTCACGCGAGGTCACACGGTCGATGGATGAGCGCCTCACCGAGCTCAGCGTTCGCAGCTTCGTCGAGCACCTGGCGACCGGCGACCCGGTGCCCGGAGGCGGCAGCGCGTCGGCCCTGGCCGGTGCGATGGGGGCCGCCCTCGTCCACATGGTCGTGGAGCTCAGCGTCGGTCGCCCCGCCGCGGAGGGGCATGCAACGACCCTGATCGAGATCCAGACGGCTGCCATTGCCTGGCAGTCCGAGCTGCTGAACCTCGCCCAGCTCGACGCGAACGCCTACGACGCCGTGATCCGCGCCCGGAGGCTCCCCCGCGAGTCGGAGCGCGACCGCGGGTTGCGAGCCGTCCAGGTCGACGCGGCGGTGCGCGAGGCGACACGGGTTCCCCTGGCGACGGCCCGCGCGGCTTCCGAGGTTCTCGACCTTGCGGCACGGCTCGCACCCATCGGCAACCGCAATGCGATCAGCGACGCGGGAGTGGCGTCGTTGCTTGCGGTCGCCGCCCTGCGCGGCGCCGCGCTCAACGTCGAGATCAACCTGCCCTTCATCGCGGCCGACGAGGCATTGCGCGAGGAGGCCGCTGAGGGAATCAAGGCGTTGCTTGCCAGCGTCGACGCGCGCGACGCGGCGGTCCGTGACGCCGTCGCGGAGCGCCTTCGTTGACGGCGCGGCTGCTCGACGGCCGAAACCTGGCCTCCCGACTCCGACGAGAGCTGCACGACCGTGTGGATCGGCTCGCCCACGGCGATCCAGGCGCCGCGCCGCAGCTCGCGATCCTGCGATCGGGTTCACGCGAAGCGTCCGCTCTCTACGCCGCGAGCCTGGAGCGCGCGGCGCGCAGCGTGGGGATCGAGCCGCTTCCATTGGCGGAGAAGGGCGACCCGCTCCTCGCGACGATCGATCGGCTCAACGACGATCCACGGGTGGCCGGCATCGTCGTCGCGCAGCCGCTGGCGGACGCGGCGCACGGACGGCGCCTGGTCGAGCGCATCGACCCAGCCAAGGACGTCGACGGTGCCACGCCCACCAATGCCGGCTGGCTGGCGCGTGGCGAGCCGGCCTTCGTGCCCGCCACCGCGCTCGCCGTGATCGCCATCCTGGAGGCATACGACATTGAGGTGGCCGGCAGACGTGCGGTCATCATCGGTCGGTCAGCCGTGGTCGGTCGACCGGTCGCCGCGCTGCTCGTGGCGCGAGACGCCACGGTGATGGTCTGCCATCGCGCGACGCTTCACCTTGCGCGCGAGACGCGACGGGCAGAAATCCTGGTCGCCGCGGCCGGCGTGCCCGGACTTGTCGGTCCCGAGATGGTGGACCGCTCGGCGGCCATCATCGACTGCGGCATCAACGCCACTGCGGCGGGCATCGTCGGCGACGTCGATTTCGCGACGGTCGCCCCGATGGTGACGGCGATCAGCCCGGTGCCCGGCGGCGTGGGGCCGGTGACCCCGATGATGGTCCTGCGCCAGACCGTGGAAGCCGCCGAGCGCGCGGCCGCCGAACGGACCTAGCGCCGCGTCACGACGAACATCTCCTCGAGCGGTACGGAGCCGTCGATGAAGCCGAGGCGCATCATGGTCGCGTACCCGGCGGCCCATGCCTCCTGGTCGATCTCACCGTCGACAAAACCGTCGCCTTCCCACAGCCCGACGGTCGCATCCAGGATGGCACGTGCCACCTCCGGATCTTCCGCGATGGCCGGGACCGATGCCTCGGCCGCCGCGAAGCCGAGGTCGGGATCGTCGATGACGGCCGCCTGGGCCGCCGCCGTCGCCCCGACGAATGCCTGCACGAGGTTCGGATCCTCGGCCAGCAGCTCGTCACCGACGATCATGCCCGGACCGGGGAGCGGCGCGACCTCGTCGACGGTCAGCAGGCCGACTTCCGTCCCACGCGCCTCGAGCTGCAGCGGTTCGTTGTTGCGGAAGCCGGTGACCAGCGCCACGTCGCCGTTCGAGAGCCCATCCACCTGGTTGAACTGTGGGTACTCGCGGATCGTCACGTCGTCCTCCGTCAGGCCGCCCGCCTCGAGCAGGGCCAGCAGCGCGTGCCACGACGACCCGAACCTGCCAGGCGTGCCGATCGTCATCCCGGCCAGACCGGCCGGATCGGTCGGGACGGAGGCGGCCTCGCCGATCAGCGCGACCGGAAAGGACTGGTAGAGCGTGCTGACGTAGCGAATGGGGATGTCGGCCGTGCGCGCGATCATGACGTCGGTCGCATCGGCGACACCGAACTCGGCCTGGCCGTCGGCGACCAACCGCTGCACGTCGGGCGCCTGGTGGTGCTCGATGGTGACCTCGAGGCCGGCATCCGCATAGAAGCCCTCGCGTTGGGCGACGTAGAACGGGGCGAACTGGACATCGGGCCGATATCCGAGCGCAAGGGAGACCTGGCGCAGCTCGGCGTCCGCTGAGACGGGCGCCTCGGACGGCACGGGCGTTTGCTGGCAGGCGGCCAGCATGAGGCTGAGGGACGCGATGATGACGCGCGACAGAGACATCAGTCTTCCTTTCAATGGCTGAGGAGGCGCCGCTCGGCAAGGACGACCAATCCATAGAAGAAGAGGCCGATGATCGCGAGCGCGGCGAGGGCGACGAACATGAGCGGGGTGTCGAAAAGCCCCTGGTTGGCGATGTTGATGAGGACGCCGAGTCCGGTCGAGGCGCCCGCCCATTCGGCCACCACGGCGCCGATCACGGCGAGCGTCACGCCCACCCGTAGCCCGCCGAAGATGACCGGCAGCGCAGACGGGATCTCGAGCAGGCGCGTGCGCTGCGGGTCGGTGGCGCCCAGGCTGCGCAGCATCTCGTCCAAGAGCGGATCGGTCGAGCGGATGCCGACCATGGTGGCGATGGCGATCGGGAAGAAAACGATCAACGCGCAGATCACGACGCGCGCCAGCAGCCCGCCGCCGAACCAGATGTCGAGCAGCGGCGCGAGGGCCAGGATCGGGACCGCCTGGGCCGCCACGATGTACGGCGACAGGACCCGTTCGATGAGCAGACTCTTGCCAAGCGCGACCCCGGTGAGCACCGCGATCGACGCGCCGACCGCGAACCCGAGCACGACTTCGAGCAGCGTCACCGCGGTGTGCTCCCACAGGATGCCGGTGCCGATCGCGCGCCAGGCGCGCTCGGCCACCACCTCGGGCGCCGGCAGGATGTAGTCGGGATAGCCGCCGACGACGCTCACCAGCTTCCAGACCACGACGAACACTGCCAGGCTGACCAGCGCCGTACCGATGCGTCTCACGCCGCTCCCTCCTGTTCGGCCCACGGCCGCAGCTCGAGTGCGTGGCCATCTGCCAGCGCTGCGCGCACCTCAGCCGCCAGCTCGGCGGCGCGTCGGTCACCGAGCAGCTCGGCCGAGCGCGGCCGCGGCAGGTCGACCTGAATCGTGCGAGCCACTCGCCCCGGCCGTGGCGTCATCACCACCACGCGATCCGCAAGGGCGACAGCTTCGCCGACGCTGTGGGTGACGAGGATCACGGTCCGCCGCCGTTCGAGCCACAGGCGCTGGAGCTCGTCGTCGAACGTCTCGCGGGTCAGCGCGTCGAGCGCGCTGAACGGCTCGTCCAGCAGCAGTACCGGCGGGTCACCGATGAGCGCCCGGGCGAGCGCCGCCCGCTGGGCCATGCCGCCCGACAGCTCGCGCGGCCGCAGGCTCACCGCACCCGCAAGGCCGACTCGCTCGAGCGCCTCCACTGCCCTGGCCCGTCGCTCGTCGATCGCGACGCCCGCGAGCTCGAGCGGCAGCGCGACGTTGTCGAGCGTCGAGCGCCACGGCACGAGCCTCGGCTGCTGGAAACAGAGACCGACGCGCCCGTCGCCCGTGCGTGGCGCGCTCCCATCAACAGTCACGGCTCCGCTCGACCGCGAGATGAGACCGGCGACCAGTCGCAGGAGGGTGCTCTTGCCGCATCCGTTCGGCCCGATGATGACCGTAAACGAACCCGCCTCGACGTCCAGGCTGAGGCCGCTGAGCGCCTCGACGCCGCCGTGGCGCGCCCCGAAACGAACGCCGACATCACGAATCGTGACGTCGAGGCCGGTTCGAGGAGTCGTCTGCGGGCTCATCGTGCTCCCGTTGCGTGGCTGTCATCGCGCACGGGGCATCACCGCCGCCTCCACCGGACACGGCGGAGTGCGTGGTCGTCTTCTCCCTTCCGGACTGTGACCGTCGGCCCTGTCTGCCTCGGCACTCGGCCGTGGGTCAGGTCGGCCGCATCGGTGCAGGACCGATGCGGTTCGCGGGCTGGCTCGTGCTATCCGAGTCGACCGCCGGTGGGGACTCTCACCCCGCCCCGAAGACGATGGATGGTTCGATTGGCCCGATCGTGGCACGCACGCGCACGTCGGTCAACCGGCACCGCCCGCCCGGCGCTTGCCCCACCACCAGCGCGCCACCAACACCAGCACCAGGACGAACACCACGGCGTAGATCACGTACTCGAACGGCTTCATGGTCGCCGAGATCTGCGGATAGTTCTCCCCGACGACGAAGCCGGCGTAGATGAGCGCCGCGTTCCAGGGCAACGAGCCGAGCGTGCTGAACAGGAGGAAGCGGCCGATCGGCATGCGACTGATGCCGGCGGGATAGCTGACGAAGGTGCGCACCAGCGGGACCATCCGTCCCAGGAAGACGGCCCACGGGCCCCAGCGCTCGAACCAGCGGTCGGCCCGGTCAAGGTCCGAGGCGCCGATGCCGACGTAGCGACCGTATCGGTCAAGGAGAGGACGTCCGCCCCATGCGCCGATGGCGTAGCCGACCAGCGCCCCGACGATGCTGCCGACCGTCGCCAGCGCCACCGCCAGCGGGATGTTCCACGGCAGGTTCGTGAGTGGCTCGACGACGGACGGGTCGGCAACGGATTGGCTCACCTTCCAGCCGGCCATTGGCAGGATCACCTCCGACGGGATCGGCGCCACAATCGTCTCGAGCGCGACGGCAACGGCGACCCCCACGTAGCCGACGGCGTCGTACATCTGGAGGATGAACGGAATGACCTCGCGGTCGATGAAGTCGAGCAGCGCTCAGCCCTCGGTCGACGGGCGGCGCGGCACGGCCACGCGGCGTCCACGAGTCCCCGGATGGGCGGCAGCCTCCGCCAGCTCGCGGGCCCGTGCCCGCTCGTCGACGCCGAGCACGTGGACCGCGACGAGGATCGCGAGGAGCGCGCTGCCGGCCATGAGGCCGCCGAGCACATCGATCGGGTAGTGCGCGCCGAGGTAGACGCGGGTGGCGCTGATGGCACCGATGATGATCGCCGCGACGAGGTACGCGACCTGGCCCTGCCGGTGATCGTGCGCCAGGCGGGCCACGCAGAACGCGGCGATCCCGTAGAGCACCGTGGCGCGCAGCGCGTGACCAGCCGGAAAGTCGGCGATGTCATCAAGGCCGACGTCGTTCACGTTGAAGATCGCGCTGACGAGACCCGGCAGGCTGATCGCCTCGGCCGAGGTGAAGTACTTGAGCGCCCACTCCATCGGAAAGCAGAGCGTGCCGAGAGCCAGGAGCATCGCGAGGTCGCGGCGCCCGTTGGCAACTGCAAGCAGTCCCAGGGCAGCGAATGCGAGCGCCACGAACCATCCGCTGCCGAGCGCACTGATGCCGATGATCAGGAATTCGACCGGCGGCAGGTTCGTCTCGACCCAGCCGTGCACGGCCGGCACCAGGGTTCGCATCATCCACTGCTCGGGCGCGGTGTACTCGGTCGTGCGCTTCAGCATCACGAGCCAGAAGAGACCGGGAAGCGCGATCACGGCCAGCAGGAAGGCGCCGGCCGGGCTGGGCACCGCGCCACCGAGGTGGTGCGCTGCTTCGTCGCTCACCACGAGGCGGCTCAGGGGGTCCGGCAGCCGTCGCACGGTGCGTAGTATAGGGACCGATGCCGCCGCTTCCGCTCTCCGGCCGGGACCTGACGATCGACCATGTGATCGAGGTGGCACGTGGGCGACGAGCCGTTGCACTCGAACCGGCGGCGGCACAGCGCATGGCCGAGTCGCGGGCCGTCATCGAGCGCCTCGTGGACGACGGCGCCATCGTCTACGGGGTGACCACCGGCTTCGGCGATCTTGCCGACGTTCGCATCGAGCCATCACAGACTGAGGAGTTGCAGCGCAACCTGGTGCGGTCGCATGCCGCAGGCGTCGGCGATCCGCTGCCAGACGAAGTGGTTCGCGCCATGCTCGTCCTGCGCGCCAACACGCTCGCGGTTGGGCTCTCCGGCGTGCGCGTGGAGGTCGCCGAACTGCTGATCGGGATGCTCAACGCGGCCGTGCATCCGGTCGTGCCGTCCCGCGGCAGCCTGGGAGCGTCGGGCGACCTGGCGCCGCTGGCGCACCTGGCGCTGGTCCTTATCGGCGAGGGAGAAGCGACCGTGGACGGCGCCGGCCCAGGCCCGGGCGGCGAGACGTTGGCGCGTGCGAATCTGACCGCACTCACGCTGGGCGCTAAGGAGGGCCTCGCACTGCTGAACGGCACCCAGCTGATGGCCGGGATCGGTGCGCTTGCCCACCACGACGCGCTGCGACTGGCGATCAGCGCCGACGTCGTGGGTGCCATGAGCCTCGAGGCGATGCTGGGCACTGGGGCGGCCTTCGACGAGCGGCTGATTGGCGCCCGACCACATCCTGGCCAGGTGGCATCGGCCCGCCATCTGCGCGCGCTGCTGGCCGGGAGCCAGATCTGGGCGTCGCACCGCGCGGACACCGAGCACCGGGTGCAGGACGCGTACAGCCTGCGCTGCATGCCGCAGGTGCATGGCGCGGCGCGCGACGCGCTCGGAGAGCTGGAACGCGTGCTGATGGTCGAGATCAACTCGGTCACCGACAACCCACTCGTCTTTCCGAGCGGCGAGGTCATCTCGGGCGGCAACTTCCACGGCGAGCCGCTCGCCCTCGCGCTCGACTATGCGACGCTCGCCGTCGCCGAGCTCGCGTCCATCTCCGAACGCCGCACGGCGCGCCTGGTGGACACCCATCTCAGCGGGCTTCCGGCCTTTCTGGCCGAGCGCCCCGGGGTCGAGAGCGGCCTGATGATCGCCCACTACACGGCCGCGGCGCTGGTCAACGAGCTGCAGACGCTCGCGCATCCGTCATCGGTCGATACGATCCCGACCAGCGCGAACCAGGAGGACCACGTGAGCATGGGCGCAAATTCTGCGCTCCACCTGCGCGAGGCGATCGATCGCGCGGAACACGTGCTTGCCATCGAGGCCCTGTGCGCCGCCCAGGGGCTCGACTTCCGCGCACCGCTGCGGCCGGGTGACGGTGTCGCGCGTGCGCATGCCATCGTCCGATCCCGCGTGCGGCACCTGGACGCCGACCGCTCGCCTGCCCCGGATATCGGAGCGGTGCGCGAGCTCGTGCACTCCGGCGAGCTGCTCGCCAACGGCGCCACGCAGGACGCATATGCCTGAGCTTGCGTTCGAGCTGGTCGATGAGGCCTCATTCGACGACATTCCGAGTCCGGCACAGCCGGCCGCACACTGCCAGACCTGTGATTACTGGGAGCGCATCGAAGGAGGACGCGACGGCACCGCTGGCGATGCTCGTGACGGCACCGCGCGGGCGAGCCTCAAGCGCCGGCGATTGCTTGCCGGACAGGGCGTCTCCGGCTCGTACGCCATGCTCGCCTACCAGACCGATGCGGTGGCGCGCACCGCCGTCGGCTACGCCCAGTTCGGGCCGCTCAGCGCCTATCCCCGCGCCCAGTCGATCCGTGAGCGCTATCCGCAGCTCCCCGAGTCACCCGCCCCGTGGGTCATCACGTGCCTCCAGGTCACGCCCGACGCCGACGATCGCGCGGCAACGGGTACCAAGCTGCTCGAGGCGGTGTGCACGGAGCTGGACGGACGTGGCATCACCGCGGTCGAGGCGTATCCAGAGGGTGGCTCGGACGGATGGCTCCCATCCCCAGGTCCGTCATCGGTCTATGAGGCCGCCGACTTCGAGCGCGCTGCGGGAGACGACCGCTTCCCGGTCTACCGGCGCGAGCTCACCGGCGAGACCGATGCCAACGCATGGTCGGGCCTCCTGCGGGCGAGCGCCCCATCCGACGAGGACGATGCATGGCCGCTGCCCCTGCCGCCGAAGCGCGACCCGGACGACCTCTTCCGGCTGCCGGCTGAGAAGCCGAAGCGCCCGAACCCGTTCGGCGACGACTGAGCCTGCAAGAATCGGCGGCGCTCGCCTGTTGTACTGGGTGAGATGGAGGGATTCGCCTACATGGACGCCGCCGCTCCCGCCCGCGATGACGTCTTCGCCGCCGCAGTCGGCCAGCACTACCCCGGACTCGTCCGGCGCCTGACGGCGGTCGTCGGTGACCGGGAGTCGGCACTCGATCTGGCCCAGGAAACGTACCTGCGCGCGTACCGCGCATGGGGTCGCTTCGACGGGACCGACACGCGCGCCTGGCTTCACACGATCGGGCTTCGACTGGCCTTCAACGAGCGCAGCCGTCGCCGACGCTGGAGCAACCTCTTCGTCGGGCGCCAGGGAACCGATGGGTGGATGATGCCGGAGGACCTTGGCCTCCACGAGGCGCTGAGCGGACTCCGGCGCGAGGTCCGGGCGGCGCTCCTCCTCAATGCCGTGGACGGCTACACCCAGACCGAGATCGCATCGATGCTCGGCGTTTCGCCGGGCACGGTGGCGAGCTGGCTGTCCCGCGCCAAGGCGCACATGCGAAAGGTCCTGACCGATGCCTGATGACGCGTTCGACCGATACCTCGCCGGGCGCCTGCGCGCCTACGAATCGCGCATCCCCGACGAGGCGGCGCCGGCGCCCGGGGCTGCGCCTCCACGGCGAACGCCACGGGCGGCGCTGATTGGCGTCGGTGGCTTGACCGTCGTGGCGGGCGGCCTGCTCGCGCTCGTGCTGATCAATGCGCCGTTGGACGACGTCGGCGACTCGAGCTCGTCGCCAGACGGAAGCAATGGCGTGCCTGCGCCATCCGTTTCTGAGAGCGCAGCTCCGTCGTCCAGCGGGTCAGTCGCGCCATCGGAATCGGCCGTCGCGACCGCCACGCCGGCTCCGACCCAGACGGCGGCGAGCCTCACTGAGGTTCTCAGGCTCGGGGATGACGCCTCCATCAGTTTCGTCGATGCCATCCAGCCGCTTCCCAACAGCCGGTTCATCGCGGCGGTCAACACGATCATCGCCGAGCAGATCCCGCCCATCGGACCGACCGCGATGCACGGCAGCATCTACATCGGCGCGGCCGATGGCGCCTGGGAGCTGATCGATACCGGCGGCGTCTTCGACCACGTGGAGATCACACACCTGTTCGCCCCCGCGGACGACCAGCTCGTGGCCTACGGATATCGGCTGTCGGCGCCCGCGCCGATTCAGCCCGCGACGGATGGTGCGATCGCCTTCACGTCCACCGACGGAGTGAGCTGGACGGAGGCCGACGTCTTCCCCGCCGATGGAGACATTGTGTACGGCAGGCTCGGATTCGTGATGGCCCGAACCATCAGCGAGGAAGCAGGGCTCGCAATGGAGATCTACCGCAGCGACAACGCACGTGACTGGGAGCGGGTCTATCGCTCGCCGGAGGGTGGCAACTACTCACATCACGACGCAGGTGCCGGAGACGAGGGCTTCGTTGTCACGGCGCGGCGCGGGACCGGCGACGGCTCGCGACCAACCACGATCGCATCTGGTGACGGCGTCACCTGGCTCGAGTCCGCGGAGCAGCCCGCCTTCGCGGAATCAGTCAGTCTCTATCGGCTCACCCCGTATGGGGGCGACTGGATCGCGGCTGGGTTCGCCGGTGCCGAGGCCGGGGTGCCCGTCCTCTTCAGCGCCAACGGACTTGACTGGGAGGAGGTCTCGCGAGTGGTGGATCCCGCAGGAAGGGAGCTGTTCGGCTACCCCTCGCAGCTTGGCGCGATCGACGGCCGGCTCTTCCTGAGCATCGCGCTCCAGGCGGAGGGCGTCGAGTCCCGACCGGCCGGTGCCTGGACGAGCGTGGACGGGCGAACGTGGCAGATGCTCGAGCTCGGCGACGAGAGCGAGGTTCGCGCAGTAGTCGCGACCGATGACACGATCCTGATGGCGGGCAGGGCCGGCAACGATCGAGGGGACGCCGTGATCTGGTCAGCGAACGAGGCATGGTTCAACCGCTAATCCGGGGGGCCGTATCATCGGTTCGTGACGACCGTCGTTCCGAAGCGCGGACCACGAACCGTTCGAGCTCCCCGCGGCACCGAGCTTTCCTGCAGGGGTTGGCAGCAGGAGGCCGCGCTACGGATGCTCATGAACAACCTCGACCCAGACGTCGCCGAGGATCCGGATCACCTGATCGTCTATGGCGGGACCGGCCGAGCGGCGCGCAGCTGGGAGGCCTTCGACGCAATCGTCGCCGAGCTGCGTCGGCTCGCGAACGACGAGACATTGCTCGTGGCCAGCGGCAAGCCGGTCGGCGTCTTCCGAACCACGACCGATGCGCCGCGCGTCCTGATCGCCAACGCCAACCTGGTGCCCCACTGGGCGACGTGGGAGAAGTTCCGCGAGCTCGAGCGCGCCGGTCTGACGATGTACGGCCAGATGACCGCCGGCTCGTGGATCTACATCGCGACGCAGGGCATCATCCAGGGTACATACGAGACGTTCGGCGAGCTCGCCCGGCAGCATTTCGGCGGCTCGCTGCGGGGCACCGTGACGCTGACCGCCGGCCTGGGCGGGATGGGCGGCGCGCAGCCCATGGCGGTGACCATGAACGAGGGCGCGTGCCTGATCGT
>Ga0136612_10000073_pt1 | contig 22948 bp, 20 predicted proteins | sample AntDryUQ224A2306_2_FD_106644 | JGI IMG/M metagenome (GOLD analysis project Ga0136612, IMG submission 106644) | Polar desert sand microbial communities from Dry Valleys, Antarctica - metaG UQ224A (23.06) | ecosystem: Environmental > Terrestrial > Soil > Desert | place: Antarctica: Dry Valley... | reverse complement strand
TGAACGTCGAGATACTTAATGTGGAGGTGAGTGCTGTGCATCTGGATCCTGCAACGATGAGGCTGCTCGCAGCTGAACGATTCGCGCTGCTGCGAGCAGACGCAACCACCAACCCTCGCCGACGGGAGCCGCGCCGCGCTCGCACCCGCATCGGGTTCTGGCTCGTGGGGCTCGAACTCCGCCTCGCGGGGCCTTCGGCAGCACGGTCGACAGCAGACCGCGGGGGAGCCTCACGGCTCTCCCGCGGTCTGCCTCTGGTTAAGAAGGCCTCGGAGAGGAGCGCTTCGAGGTCGAACGGCGCGTTGAACATCGCGACGCCGCCGTCCGCGGCGCGCGGCCAGTCCGCCTCGGGCCGATCGCGGTAGAGCTCGATGCCGTTCTCGTCGGGGTCTCGGAGGTAGATCGCCTCGCTGACGCCGTGGTCCGTGGAGCCGTCGATCGGGTGGCCGGCCGCAAGCAGGCGCCTGAGCGCATCGCCGAGCGAGGCGCGGTCGGGATAGCGGATCGCGGTATGAAAGAGACCGTCGTTCCGACCGGCGGCGGTGAGCCGCCCTTCGACTGCCAGGTGTTGAGGCCGATGTGGTGGTGGTAGCCGCCGGCCGAGACGAATGCGGCCTGATCGCCGGCCCGCTGCTGGAGCTCGAAGCCGAGGATCCCGCAGTAGAAGGCGAGGGCACGTTCGAGGTCGGCGACCTTCAGGTGGACGTGGCCGATGTCGACGCGGGGATCGATCGCCATTCCCGGATCGTACGCCCCGGGAGGTGCGAAGCTGCGCGCATGTTCGATCGTTCCGCCGAGCTCTACGACCTCGTCTACGGCTTCAAGGATTACGCCGGGGAGGCAGATCGGCTCGATGAGTTGATCCGAGAGCGCCTGCCCCACGCGCGCTCGCTCCTCGACGTCGCCTGCGGGACCGGCAAGCACCTCGCCGAGCTCGCCGACCGATATCCGGACGTGGCCGGACTCGATCTCGACGAGGGTCTCCTCGCAATCGCCCGCGAGCGACTTCCGCACGTCCCGCTCCACCACTGCGACATGACCGCTTTCGACCTCGGCCGGCGCTTCGACGCTGTGACGTGCCTCTTCTCCGCGATCGGCTACACGGGGACCGAGGCGAGGCTCCGCACCTCGATCGCGGCGATGGCCCGCCACCTCGAGCCCGGCGGCGTCCTGCTCGTGGAGCCGTGGCTCGATCCGCAGACCTGGAAGCCCGGCCATTTGCATCTCCTCACGGTGGACGACCCCGAGGTCAAGATCGCGCGGGCGACCGTGGCCGCGCTCGAGGGGACGACCTCGATCCTGGACTTCCACTACCTCGTGGTCACCGCGGCCGGCGTCGAGCACTTCACGGAGCACCACGAGGCCGCTCTCTTCACCCGGGAGCAGTACGTCGGCGCGTTCGAGGCAGCCCGCCTCGTGGTCGAACACGACGAGGAGGGCCTGATCGGCCGCGGCCTCTACGTCGCCGCTGCTCGCTAGGTACGGTCGCCCGCCAACGTCCACAGCACGAAGGCGAGCCAGTGGACACCGATCACGTCTGTCTGGATCCCGAGTGCCAGCACTCCCGCGAGAGCGGCTCCGAGCCAGGGGGCACGGGGCAGGATCCGCAGAAGCAGCGCCAGGTTCCAGGCCACGAAGGCGAGCATCCCGAGCAGGCCGAGCTCGACGCCGAGCTCGGTGTAGGTGGATTCGCCGGCTTTGATCTCCCCGCCGGTGCGCTTCGCCGTGACGCCGGCGTTCCCGAGCCCGAAGCCCTGCGGATGGCGAACGACAGTGCGGATCCCTTCGCGGAGGCTGTCGAGGTGGCTGTCGACGGAGGGCTCGTCGAAGCTCGTCGGGTCACCGCTCGCGCCGGGCTCCTGCCGGGCGTTGGCGCGCTGGAACTCGAGCTCGGCGGGTGTGAACGTCGTCTCCGGCCCGATTTCCGGATACGCCTTCACGAAGAAGAACCCCGTCACGACGAGCACGGTCGCGGCAGCGAGTGGCCACCAGCTCCGGAGCGCCCAGGCGAGCACGAGGAGCGCCAGCGCGAGCGCGGCGATCGCCGTTCGAGAGTGGGTGAAGAGAAGGCCGACGAGCAGCAGCCCGCTCAGGGCGTTCAACCACCTCGCCCGCTCCCATGCCGCTGCGACGAGGAGCGCGACGAGGAGCATGTAGGCGGTGGCGAGCGGGCTGAGAAAGGTCGAGACGAGGCGGCGCAGCGGCCGCTCGTCGCCGGGGTTGTAGACGAAGTTCTCGGGGAGGCCCGAGACCGCAGGGCCGTAGTCGAGCCCCAGCTGCTCGGAGAACCAGCCTGGTGCCCCGGAGTTGCGCCACGTATCAAGCGGGATCGCGTAGACGTCGAGCAGCCCCCACGCAGCGACGACGGCCGCGGTCCCGAGAACGAGCACGCCGACCCGGCGGAGATCATCGCGCCCGAGGTGGAGGCTGCGGCCGAGCACATACGCGGCCACGGGGGTGAGGGCGTGGCGCAGTCCGTAGAGAATCCCCTCGCTCGAGGCATTGCCGCCGAGCGCATCCTGCGGGATCACCGCGTAAAGGACGGCGAAGCCGGCGAAGGCGAGCGCGAGCCAGTCGGTCGAGGTCGACTTCAAGGGGATCCCGCGTCGCGTCCAGGCAACGACGCCGAGCGCCGCGGCGAGCAGAGCCTCCTTCCAGGCAGAGATGACGTCGAGCGCGAGCCCGCGGACGCCGAGCTCCCAGAGCTCCGCCATGACCACGTTGTGGAAGGGGAGACCGACGATGAACGCGTAGAGCGCATAGCGGGGGAACCTTTCGGCCAACGCCTGGTCAGCCAACGATCGCCGCAAGCGTCATGCCGAGATTGACGATCCGGACCTCGCCGGGGAAGAGCTCCTCCAGCCCACCGGGCCCGAGCAGCCGGTTCTCCTTTGCCCACGGCTTCTGGACAAGGTCGTACCCACGATGGGCAAGCGGCTGGGGAAGCCAATGCACGAGCGGGAGCCGGGTGTGCACCTCGACCGGGAACCAGCGATTCGGGGTCGTGATGAACGCCCGCGGCGCAACCCGAAGCGCCTCGGCGACGAAGTGGCGCTGCGCCTCGACGCCGCCCACGTGCTCGATCACGGCGTTCGAGTAGACGACATCGAAGCTCGAGTCCTCGAAGGGAAGGTCGGTCGCGTTCCCCTGCACGTAGTGGATCGAGGGATAGCGATCGCTGAACGTTGTGCCCTCGTGCTGGCCGAGCGCCGTGATCCGCTCCGGCCACGGGTAGGCCTGCTCGAAGAAGTTGAGCGTGCCGCAGGAGCCATGGTCGGTGACGCGGATCTCGCCGAAGCCGAAGTCGTCGACGCCGACGTCGAGGACGGCGGTCTCGCCAGTCGGCCGCATCGTCTCCATGAAGAGGGCGAACTTGCGGCGGCGGGAGCGGAGGGAGATCGCGTCGACGAGCCTCATCTGGGCACAACAGTAAGGTCTGACCCGGTGATCGAGGCAGTCGTCAAGCCGCTCGGGCCCTACTCGCTACGGCTGAGCGCGCGCCGAGACGTCTTCGAGTGTGGGCTTCCCGGAGGCGGCCGCGGAGTCGCGTGGCAGCGCTACGACGGGACGGTCTCGCTGCGTGCGCCGGACGAGGGCGGTGTGGCGTTGCTCCGCTTCATGCTAGCCCTCGACCACGACACGACGGAGTTCGGGCGCCGGTTTCGCTCCGACCGCCTGCTCGGCCCCACGATCGGCCGACTGTCCGGCCTGCGTCCCCTCCGGCTGCCGACGGTCGCCCACGCCGTGCTGCGAGCGATCTGCGGCCAGCTGATCGAGGCGAGACGGGCGCGCGCGATCGAGCGCGCCGTGATCCGGGCCTCCCGCGAGCCGGTGCCGACCCGCGAGGCGATCGGCCGGCTCTCGCCTGCGGAGCTGCGCCGGCTCGGGCTCGCGACGCATCGCGCGGCTGCGCTCGTCCGGCTCTGCCGCACGCTCGATCTCGAACGACTCCGAGAGCTGCCGATCGAGGCGGTGGAGGCGCGACTCCTGCGCGAGCGTGGCTTCGGGCCGTGGTCGCTCGGCGTCGTCGCGCTCGAAGGGCTTGGCAGCTATCGCCACGGACTGGTCGGCGACCTTTCGCTCGTCAAGCTCTGCTCGGCGCTGCGCGGCCGCTGGGTCGAGCTCCCGGAGACGGCGGAGCTGCTCGCGCCGTACGACGAATGGGCGGGGCTCGCCGGCATCTACCTGCTGGCCGGCTGGAGCCGCGGACTCGTGCCCGGCGCGAGCGCGGACGCCGCTCGCGCCCTGCGGATCGCTGCGCGCCGAGCCGCCTAGACTTGGCCGCATGATCGACGAGCGGAAGATCGCGATTCTCGGCGCGGGGAAGATTGGCGAGGCGCTCGTTTCCGGCCTGCTCTCGTCGGGCTGGCGGGAGCCGGGCGAGATCGCCGCCTCGACCCGCCGCGACGAGCGCGTGATCGAGCTGCGCGAGCGACACGGGATCGAGGTGACGCGCTCGAACGCGGAGGCGCTCGCGCGGGCTGCGCTCGTCGTGATCGCCGTCAAGCCGCAGGACCTCGAGGCGCTGCTGGGCGAGATCGGGGCGCTGATCCAGCCTGAGCAGACCGTCCTCTCGATCGCGGCCGCGATCCCGACCGCCGCGATCGAGCGGCACCTCGGGAGCGGCGTCCCCGTCGTGAGGGCGATGCCGAACACACCGGCGATCGTGCACGAGGGAATCGCGGGAATCTGCGCCGGCTCGCACGCGGGCGAGGAGCATCTGAACCTGGCCGAGGAGGCGCTCAAGCACCTCGGCGGCGTGGTCCGCGTCTCGGAGCCGTACATGGATGCCGTGACCGCGGTCTCGGGCTCCGGACCTGCCTACTTCGCCCTGCTCGCGGAGGCGATGATCGAGGCGGGGATCCTGCTCGGGCTCTCACGGGAGATCTCGACGCAGCTCGTGGTCCAGACGATGCTCGGCACGGCCAAGCAGCTGCGTGACCTGAAGATGCACCCCGTCGAGCTGCGCGAGATGGTGACCTCGCCGGGCGGGACGACGATCGCCGCGATCCGAGAGCTCGAGCAGGCCGGCGTCCGGGCGGCTTTCCTGAACGCGATCCAGGCGGCGATGAACCGCTCGAAGGAGCTCGCGCGCGGCGACCCGCCGTGACGGTCGAGATTCGCGTTCTCGACGACCCGGCCGGGGTGGCGGGCGGGCTGCTCGCGGAGGCGGCGGTCCCGGGCGCGAACCTCGCGCTCTCGGGCGGGTCGACGGTCGGCGGGGCATACGAGGCCGCGGCGCGGCTTCAGGGTCGCTGGACGGACGTCCACGTCTGGTTCGGCGACGAGCGGGCGGTGCCACCCGACGACGAGGACTCGAACTTCCGGCTCGTCCGCGAGCAGCTTCTCGACGGGCTCGCCGCGCCTCCAGTGCTGCACCGGATCCTCGGCGAGGAACCGGTGCTGGCGGCCGCCGCTCTCTACCACGACGAGCTCGCAGGAGTCGTGCTGGACCTGGCGCTGAACGGGATCGGGGCTGACGGGCACACCGCGTCGCTCTTCCCGAACGCAGCCGCGCTCGACGAGACCGAGCGCCGCGCGCTCGCCGCCGAGCCGGGCCTCGAGCCGTTCGTCTCCCGGGTGACGCTCGCGCCGCCCGTCTTCGCCACCTGCAGCGTGCTCGTCTACCTCGTCAGCGGGGTGGGCAAGGCCGAGGCGGTCCGTCGGGCGTTCGCCGAGGCGCCGGATCGGCAGACGCCCGCAAGCCTCGTCCGCGGCCGCCGCACGATCGCCCTACTCGACGCCGCCGCAGCGTCCCTTCTGGACATCTGACTCCCCGTGCTCAGCCGGGAAGGAGCGGCGACTCGAGCTCTGCCGCCATCCGTCGCCGGGCGGCGAGGGCCTGGAGGACGAGCACGGTGTCCGCAACCGGCATCTCTTCTAGGTACTCCGTCCGCCTCTCGAACGACGAGAGCACGCGTTCGACCGCCTCGACGTAGCCGAGCACGTCCTCGGCCGAGATCGTCGCGAGCGCGTCGCCCACATCGGCCGGGAAGCCGTCGTGAGTGCGGGCGAAGTCCGCGTGTGTGCGGGCCTGACCCCATTCGCCGAGCACGAGATGGGCGAGCGCCGCGGCGTAGCGGCCAATCGGCGAAACCGTCTCCCCCGCGCCCAGCTCGAGCGTCCAGCGCGCCTCCGCCGCTGCTCCGTCCCAGTCGCCGGCGAGGATCCGCGCTTTGATCGCGCCGATCGGGCGGCCCCAGCTCCCGGGCGGAGCGCCGTCGAAGCTCTCCCGATAGCGCTCGGCCGCTCGCGCGAAACAGAGACGCCCGTCGCTGCCGGCCATGAGCGCGGCGAGGCCGGCCGCGCCGGCCGCGTTGCCCATCCGCGTCAGCTGTCGCTGGCGCGCGTCGCCGCTGCCGGGAAGCCGGCGCTCGCCGTCGGCGTAGCGCTCCTCTGCGCGACGTCCGAGCTCGTTCCAGTCAGGCTTCATCGTCGCAATCGTAATTCCGCCGCCGGGCGTCAGTCGTCCGGGGAATCGGATATGCTGTGACCAGCGCCGCCCGCCGCCTTGATCCACGAGCGAGTGCGCGAACTTCCTCAAGGGGTTAGCAGCGCGAAGCGGCGTTGCCCAGATGTCAGAAGCGATACTGAACCCGACCAACACGTCGGATGCGGCAGACGGCCTGCGAGCCGACGCGCTCCGCGCGCACGACTGGGCCGCCGAGCCCTTCCTCCACACCGGGGAGGATCCCGTCCAGGCGCTCGCCCCCGGCACCGCGAGGCGGATTGCGCTCGACGAGGCACTCGCCGAGCTGGACGCAGGCCTCACGATCCCGTCTGCGCGCTGGAAGGTGCGGTTCGGGCTGATGCTCGGGCTCGAGCGGGTCCTCTCCTCCCGGCCGCCCGCCACCGCCGCGGGCACGGAGCTGCGCAGGCACCAGATCGACGCGCTTGCCGGGATGCTGACCGAGCTGATCGCCGCGAACCAGCGTGCGGCAGAGGAGGACGAGAACGGCAACGGGCACGCGGACACCGACCAGGAGCTCGAGGAGGACGACGAGCTGGGCGAGGCGGAGCTCGAGACCGACGACGAGCCGCAGGAGCTCGAGCGCGAAGACGCGGGAGCCTCGCGCCGCTACCGCTTCCGCCATCCGACCGCGTCGGGCAAGACGATCGCCGCCGCCGGCTTCGTGGAGTCGGCCGGCTCCCTCGGGATCCTGATCCTCACCCACCGCCGGCTGCTCGTGACCCAGTTCCGCGGCGACCTGACGACCGAGGGCTACGGAGACCGCTTCACCGAGGCGATCGAGACCGGGAAGGAGCCGCTGCGCCGCGACCCGATCACGATCCAGACCTACGCCTGGTTCGCGCGGCACGTCGGCTCGCTCTCCCGCGAGGCGTACCAGCTCGTGATCTGCGACGAGGCGCACACGGCGCTCGGCGAGAAGACGAGCGCCGCGATCCGCAGCTTCCCCGAGCCCATCTACATCGGGATGACCGCGACCGAGCAGCTGATCGCGAAGCAGGTCTCGGACGTCTTTCCCGCCTCGGTCGACGATCTGCCGCTGGCGGACGCCGCGCGTCGGGGCCTGATCGCCCCGCTCCGCTGCCTGCGCCTCGCCCCGGCCGCCGCGATCAACTCGGTCCCGATCGTCGGCGGCGACTTCGAGGAGCGCGCGCTCGCCGCGGCGCTCGACCATCAGGCTCTGAATCAGGCCGCCGCCAGCCTCTATCGCGAGCGATTCGGCTCGACCCCGGGAATCGTCTACGCAGCCGGGGTCGAGCACGCCTACAACCTCGCTCAGGAGTTCCGCGCGGCCGGGCTGAAGGCGGAGGCCGTCTCGGGCAAGACCCCGCCGGTCCGACTCGCCGAGACGCTGGCCGCCTACGAGCGCGGCGAGATCAACGTCCTGATCAACGCGATGCTGCTCGCCGAGGGGTGGAACTCACCGCGAGCCACGATCTGCATGCACCTCGCCCCGACGGCGTCGAAGCGGGTCTACCAGCAGCGGATCGGCCGGATCATGCGCACCCACCCGCGCAAGGAGGCGGGGATCGTCGTCGACTTCGTGGTCAAGTCGGCGACCCACAGCGACCGCGCCGTCTCGCTGCACTCGCTGCTCGACGCCGACTTCTACCGCGAGGGCGCGCGCGTCACCCCGGCTCCGCGCCGCCGTGTGCAGCGTCGCGCGCGCCGCCAGCTCTCGCCGGCGAACTGGCTCGTCCCCGTCACCCCGGACGTCGCCCGCCGGCTCGCCGTGATCCAGCGCGAGTGGCAGCGGATCGATCCGAAGTACATGGACGAGGACGAGCAGCGGTACTGGGCGACGATCGCGGGCCGCCAGCTTCGCTTCGACCAGCGGGCCGACTTCGCGAAGAAGTTCGCCGAGAGCCGGGCTTCCAAGGCGGCGCTCGAACAGTTCCTCTCGAGCTGTGCCGCCGAGAACCCGAACCGACGGCTGCGGATGACAGCGCTCCAGGACCGGGTCTCGATGATCGTGGAGCGCGCCGAGTTCGACGACCTCGTCACGCTCGTGAGCCAGGCGCTGCCGTGGGAGAAGGACCGCGCAGCCGGTGTTCGGATCCTGCTGCGCGCGGTCGGCGAGGGCAAGGCCAACGCGCCCGATCAGATCTTGCAACGCTGGACGTGGCGGCTCGCGAAGGCGACGCGCAAGATCCAGGACCGCCGCGCCAGCGCCGAGTTCTCCGAGGCGAAGCGGCTGCTCGGGTCGGTCGCGAACTCGCGCGGGCACCGGCACGAGGAAAACGTGGGTCGGCTTGTGCAGGTCGCAAGGGCTCTGCCGCTTGCGGTCGGGGCCGCGCTGCTGGCCTCGGCCGACGGCTACACGCCACGAGCGATGTCCTCCCTCGACCGCGCCCGCGAGGAACTCGGCGAGACGACGGCGGTCGCGAGCGCGCTGGCGGACAACCTGCCCGCGCCGAAGGCGCCAGCCCGCAAGCAGCGCCGCCGGCGCAAGCGGAAGAAGCCCGGCGAGGGCCAGACGCAGCAGGACGGCCGGCAGCCTGCCGCGGAGACGTCGGACAACGTTTCCTCCGCGCCACCCGCCTCCGAGCAGCCCTCCAAACCGCGCCGGCGGCGCCGCCGCAGGCCCGCTGGCGCCACCGGCGAGCCGGGCACGGCCGGCCGGCCGAACGACGGGAACGAGGCTCCGGCGGCGGCGCCGGAATCCGTAACACCTGCGTAACCGAGCACGGCTACCGTTTCAGGCGTGCTCGTGCTGATCGCCATCGGGCTCGTCGCGGGCATCGTCACCGCCCTCTCCCCCTGCGTCCTCCCGGTCCTGCCCATCGTCCTCGCCGGAGGCGCGACCGGCCGTCGGCCGCTGGCGATCATCGCCGGGATCGTCCTCAGCTTCACGGTCTTCACGCTCTCCGCGGCCTGGCTGCTCGACCGGATCGGGCTTCCGGACGATTTCCTCCGCAACCTCGCGATCGCGGTGCTCCTGCTGATGGGCGTATCGCTCCTCTGGCCGCGGGCAGCGGATCTCCTGGCTCGGCCGCTGCAGGCACTCAGCCGGCGGCGGAGCGGCGACGCCGGCGGCGGTTTCCTCCTCGGGGTCTCGCTCGGGCTCGTCTTCGTTCCCTGCGCGGGACCGGTTCTCGCGGCGGTGACGGTGATCGCCGCCCAGCGGAGCGTGGGGTTGGACGGCGTCGTGCTCACTCTCGCCTACGCCGTCGGAGCCGCGGTTCCGATGCTGGCGATCGCCTTCGCCGGCCAGCGCGCCGCGGTTCGGCTCCGCGCCCGCGCGACGGCCGTCCGCCGCGTCGCCGGCGCGCTCGTGGTCGTCGCGGCGCTCACGATCGCGCTCGGCGTCGATCAGGATCTGCAGACCCGGATTCCGGGCTACACCGAGGCAGTCCAGGAGCGAATCGAGCGTTCCAAGCCGGCTCAGCGCGAGCTCGAGGAGCTGACCGGGGCGCGCGCGCCCCAGGCCGTGGCCGATCCCGAATCGGACGGGACGTTGGAGGACTACGGCCGCGCTCCGGAGTTCGCCGGGCTCGTGGGCTGGCTCAACTCGCGGCCGCTCACCCTGGCTGGGCTCCGCGGCAAGGTCGTCCTGATCGACTTCTGGACGTACTCCTGCATCAACTGCCTCCGCACGCTCCCGTACATCAGGGCCTGGGACGATCGCTATCGCTCTCGCGGGCTCGCGATCGTCGGCGTCCACACGCCCGAGTTCGCGTTCGAGCGCGTGCCCTCGAACGTGCGCGAGAACGCGAAGGAGCTGGGGATCGACTATCCGATCGCGCTCGACAACGACTTCGGCACCTGGAACGCCTGGCACAACCAGTACTGGCCCGCGAAATACCTGATCGACCGCGACGGCCACGTTCGCTACTACCACTTCGGGGAGGGCGACTACGACGAGTCCGAGAGCGCGATCCGCGAGCTGCTCGCGCAGCCCGGTGCCGGCTCGAAAGGCGCCGCTTTGCCCCCACCAGCGGCGCTCGCCGACAGGAGCCCGGTCGGACTCGTCACGCCCGAGAGCTACCTCGGCAGCCAGCGGCTCGCTCGCTACGTGGGCACGACGATCGCGCCGGACCGCGAGCAGGCGTACGTGCCCGCGTCGTCGCTGGCCGAGAACGAGCTCACCCTCGGCGGACGCTGGAAGGTGGAGGGCGAGCGTGCGGTCGCCGGGCGCGAGGCCAGGCTGCGCCTGCGCTACCGCGCCAGCGACGTCCACCTCGTGCTCACCGGCAGAGGGACCGTCGAGGTGCTCGTCGACGGCAAGCGGGAGCGGCGCCTGCGAGTCACCGGCGACCGTCTCTACACCCTGGTCGAGCGGCCCCGGCTCGGCGAGCACCTGCTCGAGCTGCGCCTCACACCGGGCCTTGCCGGCTACGCGTTCACCTTCGGCTGAGTCACGACCGCACCTTCGGCTGGTGACGACCGGGCGCCGAGGGCGAGGCGCCGTTCGTTAGGCTCGAGCGGATGGCCTACCTTCCCGCAACCGACCGCTACGAGCGGATGGCGTGTCGGCGCAGCGGCCGCAGCGGCCTCCAGCTCCCGGCCCTGTCGCTCGGGCTCTGGCACAACTTCGGCCACGACCGCCCCTACGAGACCGGCCGCGCAATCGCCCGCCGCGCGTTCGACCTCGGAATCTTCCACTTCGACCTCGCGAACAACTACGGGCCGCCGTACGGCTCCGCCGAGGAGAACTTCGGCCGCATCCTCCGCGACGACTTTCGTCCCTACCGCGACGAGCTCGTGATCTCCACGAAAGCCGGCTACGACATGTGGCCCGGGCCCTACGGCGACTGGGGCTCGCGCAAGTACCTGCTCTCGAGCCTCGACCAGTCGCTCGGGCGAATGGGCCTCGACTACGTCGACATCTTCTACTCCCATCGCTTCGATCCGGAGACGCCGCTCGAGGAGACGATGGGCGCCCTCGACACGGCCGTGCGCCAGGGGAAGGCGCTCTACGCGGGGATCTCGTCGTATTCCGCCGAGAGGACGCGCGAGGCCGCGGGGATCATGCGCAACCTCGGCACACCGATCGTGATCCATCAGCCGTCGTACTCGCTGCTCAACCGCTGGATCGAGCCGGAGTTGCTCGACACGCTGGAGCGGGAGGGAATCGGCTGTATCGGCTTCTCGCCACTTGCCCAGGGGATGCTGACCGACCGCTACCTGGACGGGATTCCGGCGGGCTCGCGGGCGAGCAGAGACGATTCTCTGTCGCCCGACCTACTGACCGCGGAGACGCTCGGGAAAGTACGGGCGCTGACCGAGATCGCCGGCGGCCGGGGGCAGACGCTGGCCCAGATGGCGCTGGCCTGGACGCTGCGCGACGCCCGGATGACCTCGACACTCGCTGGAGCGAGCAGCGTCGAGCAGCTGGAGGCGAACGTGGCGGCGCTCGCAGCTGCCGAGTTCGAGCCCGAGGAGCTGGCCGAGATCGACCGGTACGCGACCGAGAGCGAGATCAATCTCTGGTCGCGCTCCAGCGCGACCTGACGTTACTGCTGTCGGGGGCCGTCGCCCGATTCCTCGTCGCGCTCGCGCAGGAAGCGCGTCAGCTCGGCAGCGAGCGAGTCTCCGGACGGAAGCTCCTCGTGCTCCTCGAGGTCGAGCTCGTCGGTGCGCCGCTCGAGCTCCTCGACGTACGCGGACGTCTCCGCGTCCGAGGAGACCGCTTCCGTGACCTGCTCCGAGTACGCCTGCTCCGCCTCGACGAGCTCCGCCGTATCGATCGGCACGTCGAGGAGCGTGCCGAGCCGGTCGCACAGCGCCCGAGCGGCTCGGGGGCTCGGAGCGAGCGAGACGTAGTGCGGAACGGCGGCCCAGAGGCTCGCCGCCGGCATCCCTGCGTCGCGGCAGGCGTCCTGGAGCACGCCGACGATCCCGGTCGGGCCCTCGTAGCGCGAGTGCTGCAGGCCCAGGCTCTCCACCAGGCCGGGGTCGCTCGCCGCACCAGTCACGGGCGCCGCCCGCGTGTGGGGCACGTCTGCGAGCAGCGAGCCGAGCGTGACCACGAGTTCCACGCCGAGGTCGCGAGCGAGCCCGAGCACGAGCCCGGAGAAGGTGCGCCAGCGCAGGCTCGGCTCGACCCCGAGCAGCAGGATCACGTCGCGCTCCGCGCCCGGGATCCGCGCGTGGTAGAAGGCGTTCTCGGGCCAGTCGATCTTGCGCGTCAGGCCCTCGTCGAGCGAGACGTGAGGCCGGTTCGACTGAAAATCGACGAAGCCCTCCGGGTCGATCTCTGCGAAGCGCTCCGCCTCCCAGACCCGCGCGAGATACCCCGCGGCGAGCGTTGCCCCCTGACCGCCGTCGTTCCACCCCCGGAAGGCGGCGACCAGCACAGGTCTCGTCAGCTCTGGGCGCGCGTCGATCCGCAATTCCTGGTCGGCCACGGGCGAAGTCTAGATGCGTACCAGCGGGGCAGGAGTACGCCAGAGGGCGGTCGCGAGCCCGACCGTCCACGCCCAGACGGCTGCCGCAAGACCTACGTGCACGAGCACGAGCCACCAGGGGAGCTGGTTGCGAAACTGGATCTCGCCCACTCCCATCTGGAGAACGAGCAGGGCCAGTAGCCCGAGCATCGCCCGTACGAGACCCGGTGCGCGGCGGCGCTCGCGCACGAGCCACGCGATCAGGAGCAGGAAGGAGAGACCGAACACCGCGGTCGCTCGAACGTGCCACCAGACTGCGTCGAGCAGGTGCCAGAAACGGTCGATCTCGGCGCTGTCTCCGGGGTGGGGGCCAGCCGCGGTCGAGAGCGTCCCGGTCACGACGAGGACGCCGCAGGCGACGACGAGCAGGACCGCGACCTTGCGGAGCCAAGGCGGCGCAGGCGACTCGACGCGACCGCGGGCGTTTCCCCATGCCTCGACCGCGAGCGCGACCGCTCCGGCAAGCACGAGGAGCGCGAGCAGGAAGTGGGTACCCACCATGAGCGGGTGCAGGTCGAGCCTGATCGTCAGCAAGCCGAGCGGCGCCTGCGCGATCGTGCCGAGAAATACCCCCGCGGCGATCCAGGTCGCGCCTCGTCCGAGACCGGGGGTTCGACGGGCGGCGATCCAGGCCAGGAGGCTGAGCACGATCGGACCGAGCGCGACGACGCGGTTAGCGAACTCGATCGTCGAGTGCTCGCCGACCTCGGGGAAGAACGCGCCCTCCTGGCACCCGGGCCAGGACTCGCACGCCAGCCCGGATCCTGTCAGGCGGACGAGCGCCCCGGTGAGAACGATCAGGTAGAGCGAGAGCGCCGACGCGCCCGCGAGCTGGAGGTACCGTGCCGGGGAGAGCTCGTGCGACCGGCCTCTGGCGACGGAGTCCATCAGGCGAGCACCACGCCCGCACCCACCTCGACGCGGCCGATCCGACCGATGAAGAGCTCCCGGGCGGCGAAGCTCGCGGCCAGCACCGCTCCCTTGTCGGCCGGTAAGGAGACGAGCAGCCCACCCGCGGTCTGGGGGTCGTAGGCGAGCGCGAGCAACTCCTCGCTCGTGTCCGCCTCGACCGCCGCTTCTGCGAAGTCGCGGTTGCGCCGGTCCCCGCCCGTGCGAACCCCCTCGCGCGCGAGCTCGAGAGCGCCGGGTAGGACGGGCAGCGCAGCGGCGTCGAGCACGACCCGCACCTCGCTCCGCTCGGCGGTCTCGTAGGCGTGACCGAGCAAACCGAACCCTGTGACGTCCGTCACGGCGCTTGGCTCGAAGGGACGGAGCGCCTCCGCTGCCGCACGCGAGAGCTCGGTCATCTGGTCGTACGCCTGCGCGAGTCCCTCCGCGTGCCGCCGGCCCTCGCGAGCAGCGTGCAGCAGGAGCCCGGTTCCGAGAGGCTTCGTCAGGAAGAGCGCATCGCCGGGTCGCGCGCCGCTCTTCGTCCAGACCCCTTCGGGATGCACGGTGCCGACGACCGCGAGCCCGTACTTCGGCTCCTCGTCCCGCAGCGTGTGCCCGCCCGCGAGGAGCCCGCCGGCTGCTACCACCTGCTCGGCCGCGGCGCCGAAGATCGCCGCGATTGTCTCGTTCGACAGGCTCTCGGGAAAGGCCGCGATCGAGAGCGCGAGCAGCGGGGCGCCCCCCATCGCGAAAACGTCGTTCAGCGCGTTCGTCGCCGCGATCCTGCCGTAGAGGGCCGGGTCGTCGACGAGGGGGGGAAAGAAGTCCAGCGTGAACACGAGCGCCCGCTCGTCGTCGAGTCGGTAGACCGCGGCATCGTCGGAGGGCGCGAGCCCGACGAGAAGGTTCGCGGACTCGGCAGGCACGAAGCCGCGCACGAGCTCCGCCAGCCGCGCGGCCGAGAACTTGGCCGCACAGCCGCCGCTCTTCGCGAGGTCGGTCAGCTTCAGGGAGCTCACTGCTTCTAGCTTATGCCCGGCAAATGCGACGACCGGGAGGGGACCCGGTCGTCGCGCTCTCAGGGGAGAGAGGAGGTGCGGTGCTGCTCCGGTTTCTGCACCACACCGTTTTTTCCTGCCGGCCTTCTGAGATAGTCGTCGGATGCCATCGGCGCTGGTCACGGGAGGCTCGTCCGGAATCGGGCTCGCGATTGCGCGGATGCTCGCGGAGGAGGACTACGGCCTGACGCTCGCCTCACGGACTGCGGAGAAGGTCGACGCGGCGGCACAGGAGCTCGGTGCGCTCGCCGTCGCGGCCGACGTGTCCAAGCCGGACGACTGCGAGCGCGTCGTCGCCGAGCACGTCGCGCACCACGGCGGTCTCGACGTGCTCGTGAACTCGGCCGGGGTCGGGATCGCCGGCCGCGTCGAGGACGCGCAGCTGAAGCACATCGACCGACAGCTGAACATCAACCTCCGCGGTCTCGTGCTCGTGACCCAGGCGGCGATCCCGCACCTCCGGGCGACGCGCGGCTGGATCGTCAACCTCGCCTCGATCGCCGGCACGACAGCCGTGCCGATCCTGCCGATCTACGCCGCCTCCAAGGCGGCAGTGATCTCGCTCACGCACTCGCTGAACGCCGACCTGGACGGCGACGGTGTCCGCTCGATCGCGATCTGCCCGGGCTTCGTGGACACGCCGATGGCAGAGTTCTCCGGCCTTTCCGGCGAGGTGATGATCCAGCCCGAGGACTGCGCCGAGGTCGTCCGGATGTGTCTCAGGCTGAGCCCCCACGCCCGTGTTCCCCAGGTCGTGATCGAGCGCGTCGGCGGCAACGGCGTGGGCTAGCCGGGCGGAAAATGGAACGGCCGCCCGGTTAGGGCACGAGCTCACGCTCGACCGCAGCGGTCAGCTCTCGCACCGAGAACGTGCCCTCGAATCGATCCTTGACTCGCCCGTCGGCGCCGACGAGGAACGTGTATGGCTCGGAGGGAAGCCTCCACTCCGCGACCCACCGATTCGTGCCCTTCGCCGGATCGTTGTCGGTGTAGATCTCGACGTGGATGAACCGGATGGGGGTCTTCGCGAACCGCTTGCGGACGGCGCTGACGACGTCGACCACCGGCCCACAGGTGCGGGTCGTGCAGAACTGCGGGGTCGCGAAGGTGAGCACGAACGGCGCCTTCGCCGCGAGCGCCTCTGCGACGGAGGAGCGGAGGAGCTCACGATCGGGCGGCTTCTGCGTGGAGAGGCTCGCCAGGTCTCCGCGAGTGCTGCCGATCGTCGGCGTCTTCGACGCGATCGCGCGGTCGCCGACGTTCGGCGCTGCACTCCGCTTTGCGACGACCACGTTTCCGATCGCCTGGATCTTGCGGCCGCCGACCGGCTCCGCCAGCAGCCAGTACTTGCCGGGGGCGGGGATCTGGAGCTGGGTGACGAAGATCTCGGACGGATCGGCCTCTTCCTGCGAGCCCTCGAGACCGATCGGCTCGGCCGTCGCGGTCACCTCGAGAAACGGCTCCCGGTCGAGGCCACGGGCCAGCCAGACCCGCGCCGTCGGGCGCGCCACGACCTGTCCCCGCCCGTCGACGACGAGGAAGGAGAAGCGCACGCGACCGGGCGCGAAGTCGGCCGTCCCCGGCACGATCGCCACGTCCTCGCCCGGTGCCTGCCGGAGCGCCTCGAGCGAGCCGGCCGCGGGTTCCTCCTTCACGGATGTCGTGGAGGAGCCGCCGCAGCCGGCGAGCAAGAGGGAGAGAGCGAGAACGACGGCGGGTGAAGCGACGGGTGAAGCGAGGCGTGGCACACCGGCGAGTGTAGCCGCGAGTCTCCTTTAGTTGCCGTCCTGCCAGCCGCGGAAAATGGGGCTGAGCCAACCGCCGGAAGCGGCGAGAAGCACGGGCGCCGAAAGCAGTAGAGAAAGTAGGCGCGTCCTCATCGTGGAGTCCTCCTTTCTTCTAGAAGCGGATGTCCTGAAGTGCCTCGGCGGCGTTTCGGAAGAGGCGCGCCGCTTCCGGATCGTCGCCGCGGCGAGCAGCCAGGTCGCCGAGCGCGACCCACGCGCCCGCTCTGTGGCTGACGGAGGAAAGTTGTTCGTACGCAGCGTCGGCGGCGCGGAAGCACACCTCTGCCTCCTCGAGGCGCCCGCGCTCCAGAAGCGAGCGACCGAGGACGAGCTGCGAGCTTCCGATCTCGTCCAGGAAGTCCTCGCGACCCACGAGCAGCTCCAGGGCATGCCGCGCGTGCTTCTCGGCCTCCTCCCACTCGCCGAGCTGGAGGTGCACCGTGCCGAGCCCGCCCATCGCGACTGCCGCGTCGCCCTGCGACTCGACCTCGACTGCGACGGCGAAGGAGGCCTTGAGAAGCTCGATCGCCTCATGCGGCTTGCCGAGCAGGAGATTGAGCCCGCCGAGGTTGTTCAGCACGCGGCCGACCGTACGCTCGTCGTTCAGCTCCTGATAGAGCGCCTTTGCGCGCTCGGCATAGCTGCGCGAGAGCACCCAGTGCCCCGTGCGCTCGGCGACGAGCGACGCCTGGAAATAGCTGTTGGCGGTCATGCTGCGATCGCCGACGGCCTGTGCGAGCTCCAGCGCCCGTTCTGCGTCCTCACGGGCCGCCTCGAAGTCGCGCTGGCGGCGGTGGCAGCGGGAGCGCCACTGGAAGATGTCGGCCCGCAGTACGTCGCAGGGGAGGTCGGAGCGCTCGGCGAGCGTCAGCGCCTCGCCGAAGAGGGCGATCGCGGTGCCGGTACTCGCGACCTTGAAGCGGCAGGCACCGAGGCGGAAGAGGAGCTCGGCGCGGTCAAGATCCGAGAACTCAGGACTTTCGGCAATCGCGAGAGCCTCGGTGACGAGCTCGATCCCGCGCCGCGGATCACCGTCCTGCATGGAGGCCCACGCTTCGCCCGAGCGCGCGCGGACCTCGAGCTGCGCCGCGTTCGTCGCGGAGACGGCACTCCGGACGTCGCCGTAGGCGGTAAGCGCGTCCTGGTAGTGATGAGCCTGGGTCAGGACCTCGGCCTGGGAGAGCAGCGTTTCGACGCGGCCCCGCTCGTCCGTGGACACGCCACTGGCGAGGAAGGCCGGATCCACGTTCAGGCGCTGCGCGAGCCATTCGACGGTCTCCTGCGTGGGCCGGGTCTTGCCGCGCTCGATCTGGCTGACGTACTCCTTCGAGAAGCGCTCACCCGCGAGCTCCGTCTGGGTCAGGCCGGCCGAGACGCGCAGGAGGCGCAACCGGTCGCCGAGCCGTCCGGACACGGGGGGCGCGGCGGTGAGACGGGTGTTGGAGGAAGGGGCGTCGTTCATAGCGTGGTTGATTCAGTCAAGTGGCGAGTGGAGCGGCGCGCGTACCCCTTTGCGGTGATCTTCGAGCGGAGGCGGACAAACCGTGGCGGCGAGTGAAGCGAGAGTACCACCTAACCACTTGACCGTTCTACTTGACTTCTTCGGACATGGCTCCTAGAGTGATACAACTTGCTCGCTGGACGCCAGGCGATGCAAGGGCGCGCCACCGACAGCGACCGCCGTAGTACCGGAGCCGTGACTGAGCCGCAGAGTCACGTCGCCGGAGCGTCGCCCCCAGTGGCTGCTTGCCTCAAAGGATCGTCCCCGGAGCCGCAGCCGGGGACGTTCCGCGGTCCGAGGTCGGATTGAACCGCCTCGCGAACGGCGACCGCCAACGCCGCCGAGCCTCTGCGAAGATTCCGGGAGCTCATGCAGACCCCTCCCCCACGCGAGCGCGCGCGAGAGGCCACCGGTTCCCGAACTGACGAGTGGGCCTGGCGCCCCACGCCCGAGCAGTTGGCGCACGCGAACGTCGTCCGACTCGCCCGGCGGCTCGGCTGCGCCGATTACGCCTCCTTGCACCGGCTCTCGACCGCAGATCCCGATCGCTTCTGGCGTGCCGTCGCCGACGACCTCGAGCTCGAGCTCGCACGACCGTGGGGTCGAGTGCTGGACGACTCCCGGGGGATCGAGTGGACGACCTGGTTCGAGGGAGCCCGTCTGAACGTGGCGACGGCGTGCGTCCATGTCTGGGCCGAGCGCACGCCTGACGCGGTTGCCGCAGTCTTTCGCGGCGAGGACGGGGTGCGAAGCGAATGGAGCTTCGCCGAGCTCTCGCGGCACGTGGCGCAACTCGCCTCAGCTCTCGCAGAGCTGGGGATCGTCGCCGGCGACCGGGTGGCGATCTATCTCCCGATGAGCCCCGCGGTCGCGGTCGTCTCGCACGCGTGCGCGCACCTCGGCGCGATCCAGGTGCCGATCTTCTCCGGCTTCGGTGCCTCCGCGGTTGCGCAGAGGCTCCAGGATTCCGGCGCGAAGGCGGTCGTCACGGCCGACTGGTCGTTCCGACGCGGCAAGCGGACTCCGATGAGGGAGACGATCGAGGAGGCGCTTCTCACCTCGCCGGCCGTCGAACACGTGGTGGAGTGGCGGCGCGGCGACCAGACCTGGAGCGTGCCGCTCGCCGGGGAGACGCGACCGGCCCTCGATGTGCCAGCCGAGCACCCGTACCTCCTCGCCTACACCTCCGGGACGACGGGCCGGCCCAAGGGGGCGCTGCACGTCCAGGGTGGCTTCCTGCTCTCGATCGCGCGCGAGGCGGCCTACCAGGCCGACATCCGCGCGGGCGATCGCGTCCTCTTCTCCACGGACATGGGCTGGATCATGGGACCTTGGACAGTGGTGGGCGCGGGTGCTCTCGGCGCGACGGTCGTCTATCTGGAGGGAGCACCGGACTGGCCCGACGACCGGCTCTGGGAGCTGGTCGAGTCGGAGCGCGTGACGATGCTCGGCGTTTCGCCGACCCTGATCCGGGCCTTGATCCCGAAGGGCGTGCCGACGGCCGACCTGACCTCGCTGCGGGCAATCACGACGACGGGCGAGCCGTGGAACGCGGGTCCCTACGACTGGCTGAACGAGCACGCGGCCGGGAGCGGGGCGATCCCGATCGTCAACATCTCCGGCGGCACCGAGGTCGGCGCGTGCTTCCTCTCCGTCACGCCGATGGCGCCCACGAAGCCGTGCTCGCTCGGCTTCCCCGCGCTCGCGCAGGCCATGGACGTCTACTCGCCGGAAGGGACGTCGCTGCGCGGCGAGGTGGGCGAGCTCGTCTGCACGCAGGCCTGGCCGGGCATGACGCGCGGGATCTGGGGCGACGATGCGCGTTATCTCGAGACGTACTGGAGGCGCTTCCCAGGGGTATGGACGCACGGCGACTGGGCGTCGGTGGACGGAGACGGGTACTGGATGCTGCACGGACGCTCCGACGACACCCTGAACATCGCCGGCAAGCGGATCGGTCCCGCCGAGCTCGAGTCCGCGGCGCTCGACCACCCCGCGGTCGCGGAGGCGGCGGCGATCGGCATGCCCCACGAGGTCAAAGGGGAGGTCGCGTGGCTCTTCTGCGCGCTGAAGCCGGGAGCGGAGGCCGATGCGGACGAGGTCAGGGCGGTCGTGGCGGCCGCGCTCGGGAAGGCGTTCGCGCCGGAGCGTGTCCTCTTCGTCGCCGCACTCCCGAAGACCCGCAGCGCCAAGATCGTCCGGCGGGCAGTCCGGGCGACCGCGCTCGGTCAGGATCCCGGCGACCTCTCGACCCTGGAGAACCCCGACACTCTGGAGGAGATCGCAAATGTCGTCTAGCGCCCCTGCCCAGAGAGCCCTCGTGACCGGCGCCGGCCGCGGAATCGGCGCAAACATCGCGCGCGAGCTCGCCGCGGCAGGCTGGCACGTCACCGTGACCGGCCGCACGTCCCAGCAGGTGGAATCAGTCGCGCAGGAGATCGACGGCACGTCCGTCGTGGGAGACGTGGCCAGGCGCGAGGACGTCGATCGGATGATCGCAGCGGCGGAGCCGATCGAACCGCTCGTCGCGAATGCGGGGATCACTTTCTGGGAGGACTCGTGGGAGACGGACCCGGACAGGTGGTGGGAGATCTTCGAGGTCAACGTGCTCGGCGTCTACCTGACCTGCCGGCTCGCATTGCCGGGGATGATCGAGCGCGGCGGCGGCCGGATCGTGATCACGGGCAGCGGCGCCTCGTACCTTCCCGGCTCGAGCGCCGGCGCGTATTCGGCCAGCAAGGCCGCGGTCAGCCGGTTCGGCGAGGTCCTGGCACGCCAGGTCGAGTCGCACGGCGTCAAGGTCTTCGTGATCAGTCCCGGTCTCGTTCGGACGGAGCTGATCGGCGATCAGGTTCCGGACGACGCGCCGTGGACGCCGCCGGAGCTGGCTCCACGGCTCGTGCTCGAGCTTGCCTCCGGCCGTTTCGACGCGCTCTCCGGACGCTACCTCCACGCCGAGCACGATCCGCCCGACGAGCTCGAAGCCCGGATCGAGCGGATCCTCAGCGAAGACCTGAACGCGATCCGACTCCGACGCGAGGCCGGGTAGCGGACTGTTATCCGGTCTGGCGCGGCTCGATCCAGGTCTGGCGCGCCACTGCGAGCAGCTCGCCCTCGGCCGACCGGAGGGCAGTGCCCGCGTAGCGCTTGCGGCCGTCCTCGCCGCACGGCCAGCCCATGACGATGCAGCGCTCTCCCTCGGTGGGCAGGCGAACGACACTCGCCGCCATCCTCCCGAGCAGCGTCTCGCCGCGGCCCTGCGCGCTCAGGGCGTACGCGCCCGAGCAATCGATCGCCGCCCAGACGACGGGCAGTGAGACCTCGCGCGCAAGCCACGGCGCCGCGACCGGATTCGCCTGTTCGCTCCGGCCGGGCAGGATGCGCAGCCCGTCGCCTTCGACGCGCAGCTGGCCGCAGCTGAAGCAGCCGCCGAAGGTGTCCGCCTCGAAGGCGTGGTAATGGCTGCTCGCCTCGACGGCGTCGTCCCACGAGATCCCCGCAGGTGCCTCCAGCGCGATCTCGACGGGGCTCGCCTCGGCCACCAGCGCGCCGCCGTCGAGCAGGATGAGTCGGTCGCCGTCGTACTCGACCCTCAGGGGCCGTTCCAGCGGCGGCCGTGACCTCAAGGTCACCTTGGCCGGCCCATCGAGCCGGGCCGCGAGCAGCCCGGCAGCGTAGCCACCGTTGGCCGAGCCCTCGGGGCCGCGAAAGCGACGAGGAATCACGATGTTTTCGCCTGGGAGTCGCAAACCGGTAGAGTTGGGATCGTGCGGCTGGCGCTCGCCCAGATCAACGTGATCGTCGGCGACCTGGACGGCAACCGCGAGCGCATTCTCTCCTCTTTGGCGGATGCCCGCGGCCAGGGCGCCGCACTCGTGCTCTTCCCCGAGCTCGCGGTCACCGGGTACCCGCCCGAAGACCTCCTGCTTCGGCCCGCGTTCATCCGGGCAGCGGAGACGTCGCTGCGCAGGATCGCGGCTGCCTGCACCGACGTGACCGCGCTCGTCGGCACGCCCTGGTTCGATCGAGACCTCTTCAACGCATGCGCGGTTTGCGCGGGCGGCGAGGTGCGCTCGGTCTACCGAAAGCGCTACCTGCCGAACTACGGGGTCTTCGACGAGGACCGCTACTTCGCCCCGGGCCGGGAGCTCGTGCTGCTCCGCCTGGGGCGGACGCTCGTCGGCCCTACCGTCTGCGAGGACATCTGGCAACCGGGTCCTCCCGCCACAGACCTCGCGCTCGCCGGCGCCGAGCTGCTGGTCAACATCTCGGCCTCGCCGTACCACGTCGGCAAGGCCGAGGATCGAGAGGAGATGCTCGTCACCAGAGCACGGGACAATTCGGCCTTCCTCGCGTTCTGCAACCTCGTCGGAGGCCAGGACGAGCTCGTCTTCGACGGTCATTCCCTCATCCTCGACCACGAGGGGACGGTGCTGGCGCGCGCTCCGGGCTTCGAGGAGGCGCTGCTCGTCGCCGACGTCGACCCCGCCGCGGCGACGGGACGCCGGCTGCGCGACGTACGCCGGCGGGCGCTCGCGCGGGAGCGGGAGGATGAGCAGGCGATCGAGGTGGTCGAGCTGGGACTCGTCTCCGAGCCCGAAGGTCTTCCGCCCACGCCTGCGGTCGCTCCGTTCGAGGCTCCGCTCGAGCAGATGCGCCGGGGGCTCGTGCTCGCGCTGGGCGACTACGTCGGCAAGAACGGCTTCCACGACGTCGTGCTCGGCCTCTCAGGCGGGATCGACTCGGCTGTCGTAGCCGCGCTCGCGGCAGACGCGCTGGGGCCGGGGCGTGTGCACTGCGTCTCCATGCCTTCGCGCTACTCCTCGGAGGGCACGCGTACGGACGCCCAGCGG
>Ga0136612_10000072_pt1 | contig 23049 bp, 16 predicted proteins | sample AntDryUQ224A2306_2_FD_106644 | JGI IMG/M metagenome (GOLD analysis project Ga0136612, IMG submission 106644) | Polar desert sand microbial communities from Dry Valleys, Antarctica - metaG UQ224A (23.06) | ecosystem: Environmental > Terrestrial > Soil > Desert | place: Antarctica: Dry Valley... | reverse complement strand
GTTCTCAACTGTGCTCATGCTCGCCCCCTTCTGCCTGCTTCGCGGAACCGACCATCTCATCAAACCTACCAACTCGTTGCCCCCACCACCACTTCGCACGAGGTATAGACACTGAAACACCGTTGCAACTGGAACTTAAGGAAAACTCGCTGAAGTTCCGGCGCGCCTCGAAGGATTAGATGTAGTCGCCGAACACGCTCTGCACCACCCGCTGGGTCTGCGGCGGCACGTCGGCGATCTCCACCTGGATGCCGGCGGCACGCGCGTTCAGGAGAAAGGTTCTGATTGCGAGCGCGCCGCTGAGGTCCACTCGCCCCAGACCGTCGAAGTGGATCACGAGGCGACGTGCCTCCGGGTGTCGGTTGAGCAGCGAGGGCAGCTTCTCCTCCAGCGCCGCCGCCGTCCCAAACCACAGCACCCCCACAGGCTTGAGGTGGAGCGTGCCCTCCTCCGACCACTCCTGCACCTCGAGCGTCAGCTCGCGCCAGAGGTGTACGACCACCGCGAGGAGTACTCCCAGCATCACCGCACGCTCGACGTGGGGCGTGAACCAGAGGGTGAGCAAGAACGTGCCGAGCGCAATGTAGAACTGCGGCTTCGAGTAGGACCACAGCAACCGGAGCGGACCCGGCTGCACCAGCGGGGCAACGGCGGTGACAACCACCGCTCCGAGCACTGCCTTCGGCAGGGGGGCGAGCACGGCCGCAAACGGCAGAAACGCGAGCATCGCGACGCCCGTCGTCGCGCCGCTCCACCGGGTGCGCGCGCCCATCGCCCGGTTGAGCGCGCTTCGGGCGATGGACCCGCCCACGGGAAAGCCTCCCACCAGGCCCGCTACGATGTTCGCCGCCCCCTGGCTTACGAACTCCGCGTTAGGGTTCCAGCGGCTTCGATCCTGGGCTGCGAACGTACGCGCTATCGCGGCCGGCTCCGCGAAACCTACAAGTGCAATCACCAGCCCCGACAGTACGAGCGTCGGCAGGGCGTTCCAGGGCAGGTCCAGCGAAATCGTCGGCAGTGCGGTCGGCACTGCGCCCACCCGGGGGCCGGCGTACCCGAAGGCTGCAGAATACCCTGCGGCGAGCACGACTGCGAGCAGCACCCCTGGGAAGAACGCGTGAACCCGCCGCGCCCCAAACACGATCGCGATAGTCGCAACTGCGAACAGCAAGGACGACGCGTTCCACGACGCCGGGTGTGTGAGCACCCATCCGAATCGTTCGAAAACGCCGCCGTCGGGCGCCTCTACGCCGAACACGGTCGGTATCTGGCCGGCGATGATGATCAGCGCAGCCGCAGAGATGAAGCCCGTGAGGACGGTCTGCGACAGGAGATACACAAGCGCTCCGCCCCGAGCCAGGCCGACCACGAGCCGAACCAGCCCGACGAACAGGGCAAGCAGCGAGGCCAGCGCGATGTAACGCGGGCTGAAGAGCGGGGCTACAGACGAGAGTGCACCGAAGGTCAGTAGGCTCGCGATTGCGGTCGGTCCCGTCTGGAGGTACGGGGAGGACACGAAGATCGCCGCAACAATCGGGGGCAGCGCGGCGGCGTACAATCCCACGTGAGCCGGAACCCCCGCCAGTTCTGCGTACGCGAGCGACTGTGGGATCAGCACAAGCGCGACGCTTAGGCCCGCGACCAGGTCGCCGACGACGCCGCTTCGCAGGGAGGGAGGGCGGTCCTTCTTCTCACGCCGACGAATAAGTACCACAACCCTCCCTCAACGGCTCCCACCCAACGATGCACGCGCTGGGAGGTCAACACCTCGCTACAACGGCACACACTCGCCTCCCCGCCCATTGCTCCTACCTCTCGGGCCGGCGGCGCGCATCGTTCCCCGGCCGCGCGCCTCTATAAAACAGAAACAGCCGCGTCTACTCGCCGTCCTTTGTGGACTTCGCGCTCGCGTCCCGGATGGTGTCTACGACAGCGGGATCGGCGAGCGTTGTGGTATCGCCGAGCGTCTGGTTGTTCGCGATGTCGCGCAGCAGCCGGCGCATTATCTTGCCGCTGCGGGTCTTGGGCAGTTCCGGCGTGAACATGATCCGCTTCGGGCGGGAGATCGCCCCTATCTTGCGGGCCACGTACTGGCGCAGCTCCTCGCCGAGGTCCTTGTTGGGCTCGCTGTCGCCGCGCACGGTCACGAATGCAAAGATCGCCTCGCCGGTGTCGGCGTCCTTCTGCCCGACAACGGCGGCCTCCGCCACGCGCGAGTCGGACACCAACGCGCTCTCGATTTCAAACGTGCTGATGCGGTGACCCGAGATGTTCATTACGTCGTCCACGCGGCCAAGCAACCAGTAGTAGCCGTCCTCGTCGGTCTGCACCCCGTCGCCCGGGAAGTACTTCCCCTTGAACCTGCTCCAGTACGTCTCCTCGTATCGCTTGGGGTCATTGTAGATGCCGCGCAACATCGCGGGCCAGGGCTTAGTCAGCGCGAGGTAGCCGCCGCCGGGGAAGGGGACGGGGTTGCCCTCCTCGTCGAGCACCTCCGCCGCGACGCCCGGGAAAGGCCTGGTCGCAGAGCCGGGCTTAGTGGCGACGACGCCCGGCAGCGGGGTGATCATGATCATGCCGGTCTCCGTCTGCCACCATGTGTCCACAACGGGGCACCGCTCCTTACCGATGTTCTCGTGGTACCAGAGCCAAGCCTCCGGGTTGATCGGCTCGCCGACGCTGCCGAGCAGCCGGAGCGAGGAGAGGTCGTGCGCGTCTGCGTGCTCCACCCCCCACTTCATGTGAGCCCGAATGGCGGTCGGCGCGGTGTAGAGGATGCTCACCTTGTACTTCTCGATCACATCCCACCACCGGTCGCGGCCCGGATAGTCGGGCACGCCCTCGTACATCACGCCCGTGGTGTGATTCGCGAGCGGTCCGTACACGATGTAGCTGTGCCCCGTTACCCACCCGATGTCGGCGGCGCACCAGTACACGTCGTCTGGCTTGATGTCGAACACCAACCGATGCGTGACGGCTGTACCAAGCAGGTAGCCCGCCGTTGTGTGAACGATGCCCTTGGGCTTGGCGGTGGTGCCCGATGTATATAGAAGATACAGCATGTCCTCGGAATCCACAGCAACCGGCTCGCACTCGGCGCTCTGGCTCGTCACGACGTCGTGCCACCAGTAGTCGCGCCCCTCCTGGACCGCCACGTCGTCGCCCGTGCGTCGCACCATGAGGACCTTCTTCACGCTCGGCGCGTCCTTGAGCGCCTCGTCGGCGTTGGGCTTGAGCGGCGAGCTCTCGCCCTTGCGATACCCGCCGTCTGCGGTGATGAGCACCTTCGCCTCGGAATCGTTGATCCGGTCGGCGAGCGACTCCGCCGAGAAGCCGCCGAAGACCACGGTGTGCGGCGCGCCTAGCCGGGCGCAAGCAAGCATCGCGACGGCGGCCTCGGGGATCATAGGCATGTAGATCGCGACGCGGTCGCCCTTCTCGACGCCCATTACCTTGAGCGCGTTGGCGGCGCGGCACACCTCGTCGAGCAGCTCGGAGTACGTGATGGTCCGAGAGTCGCCCGGCTCGCCCTCCCAGTAGAAGGCTACCTTCTCGCCGCCGCCGGCCTCGACGTGGCGGTCAAGGCAGTTATAGGAAACGTTGAGCTTGCCGCCGGTGAACCACTTCGCGTAGGGTAGCTCCCACTCAAGCACCTTCGCGTACGGCTGGAACCACGACAATTTATCGGCTTCCTCGGCCCAGAAGCCTTCGAGGTCCTGGCTCGCGCGGTCGTATATATCGGTGGACTGCACGTTGGCCTGAGCCGCAAACTCGGGAGGCGGTGGAAAGGTGCGTTCCTCGATCGCCATCGAACCAATGGCGCCCTGAGACTTTGTATCCGCCATAATCGCATCCCCTCCTATCATGAAAGAAAGTTGCACGCGCATTGCTAATGCAAGATCAAGCGACATCCTGTGCATCGGGGCGTTCTCATCAGTGCATCCGAATAGTTGGCGGATGCACAGAGTTTGGTGTTTTCATTCCCACATTGAAAAGATCGCTTACAGCATTGAAAATGTCGCTTACCGCGTCCGCCTCGTATGGCTATGCACTAAGCCCTTCGCCGGTGTTCGGCGCGGGAATTATAACACACGCCGCACATTCTGTACCGCGCTGAGGTGCGGCGTGAATCAGCCGCTGCTGCACCTCGAAGCACCGAGGTTTCCCGGAGGTCCGAGTCGCCCTTCAGCAAGCGGACTCACGCCCGCACCCCGCTTTGAGCCGCAGCGCCGTGAGCGGCTACGGGCGCAGGATCACCTTGATCGAGTCGCGACCGGAGGCGACCATGTCAATCCCGCGCTGAAACTCGTCGAGCGGCAACTGGTGGGTGACGACGCCGGCCATGTTGATCTTACCCCGACTGAGGAAGTCAATGGCGAGCGGGTAGGCGTGCGGCCCGAGGTGCGCGCCGTACACGTCGAGCTCCTTGCGGTCGCCGATGATGCTCCAGTCCACCGTCACAGCCTCGTTGAACACGCTGAACTCCACGAACCGCCCGAGCTTGCGCACCATCGCAAGGCCCTGTATCACGCTCGCGGGGTTGCTCGCCGCCTCGATGTACACGTCGCAGCCGTAGCCGTCGGTCATCTCCTTGACGAGCGCGACCGCGTCCTCCTTACCGGGGTTGATCGTTCGGCCCGCGCCGATTCGCCGTGCGAGCTCGAGCCTGGAGTCGAGCATGTCGAGCACTACGAGCGCGCCGGGGTTCTTGAGCCGAGCGGCACCCACCATCCCGAGGCCGAGCGGGCCCGCGCCGGAGATCACCACCACGTCGCCGAACTCGATCCGACCGCGCTCGACCGCATGGATTGAGCAGCTCAATGGCTCGACGAGGACTGCCAGCTCGACCGGCAGCTCGTCCGGCACGCGATAGACGAGTGCGCCCGCCGGGTAGAGCATGTACTCCGCCATCCCGCCGTTGACGACCTTTTGAAAGCCGTAGATGTTGTGTACCTCGCACATCCAGTACTGCCCGCGCCGACAGTATCGGCACTCCCAGCACGGCACGATCTGCTCGGAGATCACCCGGTCGCCGACTGCGACGCCGTGCCGCTCGCCGGCGCCGGGACCCAGCGCAACCACCCGTCCGATGAACTCGTGGCCCGCGACGACGGGGGCGTCCACGTAGCGAGGCTGACCTCCGCCGCCCCAGAACATGTCGGCGCCCTTATAGCACTTCACGTCGCTGGCGCATACGCCGCAGGCCTCGACCTTCGTCAGCACCTCGCCCGGCCCGGGCGTGGGCACGGGCGTTTCCTCCAGTCGGTAGTCGTGCGGACCGTGTGTCACCACGGCGCGCATCGTATCGGGAACTCGAACCTCGGTATCGTCTCTACTGTGTACCGCCGTACTCACATAGTTGCTCCTGTCGGTATGCTGCCGCGTCGCCCCCTCGAAGGTCGTCTTCCTCTACCATTCGTTGGTGTAAGCACTTATGCATAGCCCCACCCGAAGCCGTGAGCTGCGAGCGTCGCCCCGCTCGCTAGGCGTCGGCGAGTGCGGGGACTACTGTCTCGCCGAAGAGGCGGATCGGCTCCAGGTCGGCGATGTCGGGCATCGAGAACGTCATGTACGTCGAGCCGACGGCGACGTACTCTCGGCACCGCTCGATCACCTGGTCGGGCGTGCCCGCTAAGCCTCGGAAGTCGGGGAATTGCTCCTTCTTGGCCTGCAACTCCGCCTCGTCGCGGGCGATCATTATGCTCCCGTGGTTCGAGAGCGTAATCTCCTCGAAGGGCCTGACGACCGTTTCGCAGTGCTTGCGCAGCACGTCGAACTTGTGGGCGATCTCGTCGGGCGACCCGAACACGTTGCAGTAGTCGGCGTACTGCGCGACGAGCTTGAGCGTGCGCTGCTCGCCTCCGCCGCCGATCATGATAGGCGGCCTCGGCTTTTGGATCGCGGGCGGGTCGTTCAGCGCCTCGTCTATTGAGTAGTGCTTACCCTTGAACGTGGCCGGCCGCTCGGTGAGCATCCGGTGTACGATCTGCACGGCGTCCTCGAGCTTGTCCATCCGCTCGCCCACAGTCCCAAAGGGCCAATCGTACGAGTCGAACTCCAGCTTGTGCCAGCCCGCGCCGAGGCCGATGATGCTCCGCCCGCGGCTGACTATGTCGAGGGTGGTGCTCATCTTCGCCAGCAGCGCCGGGTTGCGGTAGGGCACGCCCACCACCAGCGCTCCGAGCCGCACTCGCTCCGTGACGGCCGCGAGTGCGGCAAGCGCCACGAAACACTCCAATACCGGACGCTCCGCGTCAGGGTCGTCCTCGTCTCGCCACATAAAGTGGTCGGCGAACCACACCGAATCGAGCCCGCCGGCTTCGCACGCAAGCGCTACTTCCTTGAGTTTGTCCCAGTAGTTACCCGACTCACCGGGATCGTATGTGCCGAGTTGTACGCCGAATAGCATCTGCAATCCTTTCATCTCTTGGTCGTGAATGCGCAGGATACGCCGTCGCCGTTCGTCCGCAGGAAGTGCGCCTCGGGCGGTCGGTTATCGTTTCACACCGCCGCGCGTCCTTGCCGAACATCTTGCCGCCCACCCTTCGGTCAAGATGCAACGACGACCTCGACGCCGTCCGAGGCTATAACCTCTACCCCATCGGCTCCCACTCGCAAGCTCACCTTGGCCTCGCCCACCTGCAGGTTCTCGATCTCGACAGCGCCCAGCCACTCCGGCAGGCATGGGTCGAGTCGCAGAACGCCGGCGAGGGCGTCAGGCGCAAGGCCGAGGATGCTTTGCAGTAGCAGAAAAGCGGAACCAGCGGCCCAGGCCTGTGGGCTGCAACTCACGGGATACTCGGCGGGCCGGCCGCCGGTCTGCGACGGCGAGTAGCCGCACAGCAGCTCGGGCAGCCGGGCGAGCCGAAACTCGCGGGAGACGGCGAGCGTTTGCTCGGCAACAACGTTCGCCGCAGTTCGCTCGCCCACCTTCCCCATCCCGAACGCTAGCAGCGAATTGTCGTGCGGCCACACGCTGCCGTTGTGGTAGCTAATAGGGTTGTAGTGTGGGTCGAGAGAGCTGCGGGTGCGCACGCCCCAGCCCGAGAGCATGTCCTGCTCCAGTAGGCGGTTCGAGATCAGAGCGGCGCGGTCCGGCGGCACGATGCCGCACATCAGCGCATGGCCCCCGTTGCTTGTCACGTCCCCTATGGGGCGCTTCTCGGCGTCCAGCGCCTGAGCGTAGTACCCTCGCTCCGGCAGCCAGTAGTCGCGGTTGAAGCGCTCGGCGAGCTCGGCGGCCTGGGCGCGGAGGTCGGCGGCGAAGGCATCGTCTCCCATCTGCGCCGCGACGTCGGCAAGCCAGGCCTTTGCGGCGTGGACGTACGCCTGCGGCTCGACGAGCGCGATGGGCGGCGTCACGTTCTCGCCGTTCGGGCGAAGCAGCGAGTCGCCGGAGTCCTTCCACCCCTGGTTGCCGATGCCCCCGTCCGAGCGACGGTTGTACTCGATGTAGCCGTCGCCGTCGAGATCGCCGTAATTGTCGCACCACTCCAGAGCTCGGCGCACCGCAGGCAGTAGCTCGGCGTAAAGCCCACGGTCGCCCGTCCATCGGAGGGTCTGGGCGAAGAGCATCACGAAGAGCGGTGTGGAGTCCACGCTGCCGTAATAGGGCGTGTGCGGCACGGCGCCGAGGCGAGCGAGCTCACCGAATCGCAGCTCGTGCAGTATCTTGCCCGGCTCCTCGTCGCGCTGCGGATCGTCCTTCGTCGCCTGCCACTGTGCGAGAAAACGCAGGGCGCCCACGGCAAGCTCCGGTCGGAAGCAGAGCGTTTGCAGGCTCGTGATGAGCGAGTCCCGCCCGAACGGGACCGCGTACCAGGGCACGCCGGCGACGAGGAGTCGACCCGTCGGATACGTCCCAACCAGCGCGCGCAGGTCGAGCGCGCTTCGAGCGAGCAAGGCGTTGAAGTCGTCGTTGTCCGTGCGCACCCTTGTCGAGCCCTCTACCCAACCGGCGTACGACGCGGACATCTCCCGCAGCACGGCGCCATAGGTGGGCGTGGAACCCGAGATAGCGGCGCTGCGGGCATCGGCTTCGTCGCCGCCCGTTCCCTGAGCGGCCCTGAGCCTCTCCATCTCTCCTGGAACGTCGGATTCTAGAGCGCCCTGCAATGGGCTTTCCTCCGGTGAGGCGACGGGAGGCGCCTCCTCCCACGGGCGGTAACAAACCTCGAGCACGACCTCGTGTCGCGGTTGTAGGGCGAGGTTCCAGGACAACGCGGCTCGGACGGGCTCGGGCATGGAGAAGCGTGTGGGGGAGGCGGCCTCCTCGCCGGCGGCGCTCAACGGCTCGAAGCTGCGCTCGGGCGGCGGGAGAATAACAGCGACGTCGTCGGGCGTCGGAGTCGCCTCGACGGCGACGGCGCGGCCAAGCCCGTCCTCCCCCCTATAGGCAAGCCGAACACCCGTCGCGATGCGCTCCACAGCCTCATAGCTCCCGGCGGTTGGAATGCGGAAGCCGCGAACCTGAAACAGGTCTACGAAGTCCGACCCTACCTCAAGCGTAAGGGTCGCCTCAAGCGGCGACTGGTAATAGCTCTCCACAACGATCCGCTCGATCACGGCGTCGGCGATGACGCGGTCGCGGCGTAAAGATATAGTATGTGGATTGACGCGCTCTCCCGCGTCGGTGCGAAAGTACTCGTTCGTGAGCAGTACGGTTGTGTGGTATACGTCGTCGTCCTGCGAGGACAGCACGCTCAGCGGCTTGCCGTCGAGCAAGAGCCGAAGCTCGCTAAGAAAACGCATGTCGTCGCGGTAGAGTCCCAGCGAGTGTCCGCCGGGTGGGAAGTCGCCGTCGTCCTGACAGATGAGAAACGTGTGGTCGTTCGAGAGGGCTCGGTAGTCCATATTATGTCGCCTTTCCAACGGCGTGCCGGGTACTACGGTCGGTCGGCGGCCGGTCATGCTCATTCCCCAGGATGCTTCGCGGAGCGCTGTCCACCTGACCCAGGAGTCGCCAAAGATTCTAACAGAAGGCTACACGGCCGCGTCTTGGCGAGTCGCCACGACACTTGTCAGCGCTGGTCTCTCCGGCTGCAACCTGGCGCGCGCTGGTGCAAGGGATCCGTGTAACGAGCCATGGGCACGGAAACTGCTGCTCGTGCGTCGCCCCGCTCGGCGCACAATGCGGCCGAGACCGAGAGCGCGTAACAACGACAAGCAGCATTCAACGGCATCGAGAGGAGACGAGCAATGCAGAATATCGGTGAGATAACGGACCGGGAGTTGGTGTGGCGAAAACCGAGATCCCTGAAAGAGGAGTACGAACTCCACGCGGGCGACAACGTCGTCGCGACCCTGCATTGGCCCAGGTCGTTCGGCTCGCTGGCCGCGGCTGCTGCTGAGAGGGGAAGCTGGACGTTCAAGCGCAGTGGTTTCTGGCGGGTCCGCGCGACGATACGCACTGCCGGCTCCGACGCCGACATCGCCGTCTTTGATCCGAGGTGGACCGGCGACGGCGCGCTCACGTTCGCGACCGGCGCGACCTACCGATGGGAGCGCGCGCATTTCTGGGGTTCCAGGTACGAATGGCGCAACACCGAAAACGAGCCTCTTGTGCGCTTCGCCACAAAGGCGGGCCTGCTGCGGACCGAGGCAGCCGTCGAGCTGGAGCCCGCCGCACGAGCGCTACCCGAGCTGCAACTGCTGACGCTGTTCGGTTGGTATCTGCTCGTTATGGGGATACGCGACTCCTCCGCAGCGGGAGCAGGGGCCGCCGCAGCGGGCGCCGCCGCCTCCAGTTCCTGACTCAAGCGGACGAGACTGGCGCGGGAGGACGTTACTCTCGGTCTGCAGCCAGGTCGTGCTCCGCGAAGTAGGGACGCCACGGGCCTGAGCCGACGATGAAGTCTTGCATCAGCGCGCGCTCGGCCTGGACGGTGTGGTTCAGGTCGTGCGCCGCCCACTCGTTGAGCATCTCGCCGAGAGTGACGCGCCCGAGTTCCGCGTGGTTCGCCGTGCGCTCGAGGTCCGAGGCGCCGAGCCTGTCGAGCACGTCGAGGCTCTCGGTGCGTAGCCGCGTGAATTCCGCCGCGAGCTCCCGGATAGGTAGAGCCGGAGCCTCGCCTGCAGGCTGCTCGTACGGCGAGGCTGAGGGATCGAAAGCCTCGAGGTCTCGGCCCCCCAGGAAGAGGCCGACGCGCACGGGAAACACCAGTCGCTCGGTGTCCAGGAGATGCTGTAGGCAGTCGAGCACCGACCACTCGCCCGGCGTAGCGGGTCGCGTCAGCGCGCGCTCAGGGAGGGTCTCCACCAGCCCAGTGAAGCGCAAGGGGGTCGCGGCGAGGATGGCTCGCGTCTGGGTTAGCAGGTTCTGGTCGTTCACGATGCGCTGCCTCCGTGTGTATAAATCGTTGTGGACGAGCAAGACGTGGAAGCTTCCGATCTCTCGAACTCACCGCAGGCTCGCGCTGGGCCGCGATCCACCCGCGCCTCGAGTATGTCAGCTTGCGCCGAGGTGTGGCACGGCCTTGCGTCGCGCGGACTCCTGAGGTCGGTCGCCCCATTAGGGCTGCGTTGCGTCCTTCGGTGCGGCGGACTTGACGGGCTTCGGCGGCGCCTTCGGGGCGTAGGTGTATACCCGCTGAAGGCTGTAGCCCTTCGAGACATAGTAGTCAAGCGTCTTGTAAGTCGTGCCGTCCCACGGGTCGTAGATTCGGTAGCCCTCGGGCGACTGACCCTCGCCGCCTACGACCATCACCCAGTGCAGCAGCAACGCGTCCTCGCTGGTGAACGCATCCGCGAGCATCACCATTGCGGGACGGCCCTCTCGGAGCGACAGGTCGAGGACGTTCCAATCGAAGGCCCACATTCCCCACAGTTCGAGCTTCTTCTCGCTGTGGTAATCCGAGGCCCACGCCCAGTAGATGGGGCACGCGAAGTCTTCGAGGTCCTGGTTCAGCTTCTTCGGATTCGTCTTCACGCCATGCGCCGTGAACGACATCGCCACGGTGTTGATCGCGCAGCCGGAGTTGCCCATCGTATCGGCGCACGGGTTGATCCGGTCGTAGCGCCAGCGCGGGTCGTTCTGTGAGAAGATGGAGATCGGGGCATCGGTCTCGATCACGGGGATGCCGGGGTCCGGCGTCTTGAGCGCGGCTTTCTGGTAGGTTGGAGCGCCCGTTTCGCCATCTACGGTCCACACCTTCCCACTGCTGTAATTCGAGTACTGCAAGTCGCCGTATTCAGTCCAACGCAAGGGACTCTTGGCAGGTCCGAAGTAGAGGCTGGTGTTGAACGACGGGTGCGCGAGCAGGCGGCGATTGCCGCTGCCGTCGGCATTGATCGTCCAGAGCTCGAGGCGCGCCTTCTTGCCCGGCGACTGCGCTCGCACGTAGGCCAGGCGCTTGCTGTCGGGCGACCATACGGGCTCGGCGGACCACAGCTCCCAGGGCACGGTCATAAGTAGTCGCTTGTTCTCGCCGTCAATGTCCACCAGCCAAACGTCCATCTCGTCGGTGAGCGGCTTGGGGGCTGTGGCGTAAACGACGGTACGGCCGTCGGGGGAGATACGCACGTATTTCTCGAACATGCCGGGGAACCTTCGGGTGGGCTCAGAAGCCACGAGGGTTCGGCCCTGGCTCGACTTCGCGTAGATGTAAGACTCGTAGCCCTCCACGAACACGACGGGGGTGTAGCGTCCGGCCGGCTTCGATACAGCAAGCTTCGGGCGGGTGGGGGCGTACGGCTTGTTGAGCGGATTCTTCGCCGTCGGCACGGGGTTCGCTACGAGAGTCGTCGTCGGCGGTGCCACAACGTTACGGGAGGACTGATCCTCGGCGATTCGCGCGACCGACGCGCCAATCTGCGGCAAGGACATGAACCCGGCGACTGCACTCTCGAGTCGAGTTTCGCCAGGCGAATCTGCATTCGCAGCGCTGGACTGCGACCGCAGCGCTAACTGGCCGACTCCAACGGAGGCCGGAACGGAGGCTATATCTGTAGTCACGCTCGCCGCCTGGATGTCGGTCTGCGAGGTCTTGGTTGCATCGGGTGCGCATGCGCTCAGGGCGAGCATGACGACGATCATAAGTGCGACCACGTCGCGCGGTGTGGAGTGGCTAAACATTCAGCTCCTTAGTATATGCTTTGCACCGCGTGTCGGCGCATACATAAAGTATAGCATGTCGCCTACTGTCGCCCAAACTCGTGCACAGATCGCAACCCGCTTCAGTGCGTCCGCCCCACCGGCGGCGGGCGCGGGGGTACAGCGCTTGCTCCGTGTGAACGGCGAGGCGGTTTGATCGGCGGAACGGGTGAAAGCGAGGCGGCGTTGACTCAGTATTCAGGCGACTCACTGACAAAGGGGCTCAAAGTATTCACCAGCGACGGCGAGCCGGCGGGCACGATCACCGACCCCAAGATTCGGGCAGAGCTTGGCGCGGCGGGGTTCGAGCCGGAGGGCGCCGTCGCACAGGAGACGCCGTCCGAGGGCGCCGGCGTCGGGGTTGGACTCCACTTGATGGACGACGCCCCTCCGTTGGCGGGAACTCAGCCCACCCAGGCGGACTTAGGTGTTGAGCCGCCCACTCCAAGCGACATAGCAGTGCAGGACGTGGGCACGGACTACAAGCGGACGGGGGACGCCGGCGACCCAAGCGCTCCAACTACGGACGCCCTTCAGCCCGAGGATTACTTCCAGGTCGCAACAGGGTTCCAAAACCCCGACCTGTACCTACCCTACTCGTCCGTCTCCGAGGTACGAGAGGACGGTGTGCATATACGCCTCGACAGGTCGCAGATCGTAGACGTGCGGTGGCAGCGTCGGCCGGCGGGATGAGGCGATCAGGCTCCTCAACGAGCTACACACGGAGAGGCGCATTCACAGCGTAGGGTACAAGAGCACGGCGCGATGGGTAGCAGGACCACCGCAGCAACAGGTTGGTTCAGAAGGTGAAGATGGCGCAAACGATGACACAAGGACTGAACCAAGTAAGACCACAAACCCTCGTGATAGCTAGAGTTACTGCACTGTCTCTTGGGTCATAAGCACTGTCTGGCGATGAGTCTCGTGACGCAAGGACGGAGGGAAAGGCGACCGCCTAATGTGGGCGCAAGACCGTGAAGTGTCCGAATCCGGCCTGTAAAGCACAGATGCCGCTCGTGCGCTCGTTTATCCACTCAACGGAGATTGGTATCTCGCCAACTCCCCTATGCTCCAGTTGTGGTCCGTCTGTCCCGCTGAGGTCCGACACCTCTAATTACTCTATGAGAAGGCGCACCCTGAAAGTTGTATCCCGCCAACGTCCCTCGGCGGGGTCGAGTCTACGCCTCGTACTGCGCGCACTCGCGGACCATCCGGCCTATCTCGTCCTTGTCCTCCACGCACATTATCGCGGCCACGTCTCCCGGACTCAGCTCCTCGACGGCGTGTTGCGCGGCTTCGAGTTCCGTCTCCCACCAGTAGTGCGGTGGAGGGTCCGCTACGGTGTGAATACCCCCCTCCATCAGTTCGCGCATCTTCGAGGGGTCCCGCCCGCGCGTGTACTTGATCGTCCCCTTCATGTGTATGGAGTCGGCGCGCTCGGCGGCGATGCGTCCCAGCGCGATGAACGTCTCGTCTGTGCGGTCTCCCGCCGTGCCGACGACGATCACGACCCTGCCCGTCGCCAGGTGCTCCGCCACGTCGAGGAGCGCAGATATGCCCGCCTCGTTATGTGCGTAATCCACGATCGCCGTACCGTTCGCCATTTTGAAGACGTTGAGCCGGCCGGGGTTGTGCTCGGGCGAGTTGTCGAACGTCCGCAGCCCCTTGCGCACGTGCTCAACGTCCACGCCGGCCGAGAGCAGCGCGGCGGATGCACAGAGCACGTTGCTCACGTTGTGGCGCGCCACGCCGCCGAGAGTCAGGGGCGCGTCCGCCAGGGACAGCAACACCGTCTCCTCGCCCTCGCGGCTCCGGACGATCTCCCCATCGCGCACGAACATCGCCTCGCCGCCCCGCTCGACGTGCTCCCGAACCGACTCCGCGTACAGCGAGCAGAGCACGACGCGACCCGCCGCCCGCGCGGCCATCGCAGCCACGACGGGATCGTCGGCGTTCAGCACCGCCACGCCCTGCGGCCCCGTCAGCGTGACGATCAGCCCCTTGGCCCACGCCAACTGCTCAAGCGTGTGGACGCCCTGCAGGCCCAGGTGGTCGTGAGTAACGTTCGTCACAACGGCGACGTCGCAGCTTTGCCATCCCGTCCCCTTGAGCAATATGCCGCCGCGCGCCGTCTCCGCGACCACGAACTGCGTGCGTGGGTCTTGGAGGGCCTGCCGCGCACCGGAAGGACCGGACATGTCGCCGGCCTCCAGCAGGTCTTCCCCCACCAGCACACCGTCCGACCCGCTGATTCCGACGGTGTAGCCGGCCGTTCGCAGCACGTGGGCGCAGAGGCGTGAGACGGTCGTCTTCCCGTTGGTGCCCGTCACGGCGATCATCGGCACGCGCCGCTCGGCGTCGGAGATAGCCATGGTCTCATCTTCGCCGGGCGCCGAGGCGATCGCGCCTACCGCCGCGTCGAGGTCCCACTCACCGCCCGTCGCGACGGCTCGCAGGCAGCGGTAGACCTCGCCCCCAAGGGCACGAGCGGCGCCCGCCCGGTCCCACCCAAAGACGACGACGATCTCGTCGGGGTCGTGCGCGCCGAAGACCAGCACCTCCGGAAGCGGCAGGGAGGATCGCTCGTGCAGCCGCGCGACGATCCGAGCCGTCCAGCTTTCCAACGCCTTTCGAGCGCCTACCTGCTCGGGGTCCGTCGGCTCCCCGGGCGGTAGTTGGAGCATCGCCGCCAGCCGATCTCGTGCGTCGGCCGTGTGCGCGCCTACGACGGCGAGTTCCTGGCTCGCATCCACAGCCAACTTGACGACGGGATAGGTAGTATAGATGTTCGGCCCGGTCAGCAGCCTGAGATCAACGAGTTGCATTTGGGTACGACCCTCCTCGGAAGCTTGCGGTGGTAGGCTCGGCGCCTACGTAAGTATGCTGTATCCATCGGCGCCGACACACTTCGAGGGGCCTTGGAGTCGCCCCAGTTTAGTGTCTGCGTCGCACATTATAGTAGCACACTGTGCATTCGAAGCTGGCCGTCTTTACTGCTGCTTTCGTCCTTCGAACAGCCCGATGCACCAACTCCACATCGGTACTGACATAATTCACGAACGACTCCGCCATCGCGTTGTGGTACACCAACCCCACGCTTCCCATCGAGGGCAATACCTCCGTCTGCTGTAGCGTCCTCCCGGACTCCGCCGACGTGTACTTGATCTTGCCCCCGAAAACTGGGCCGGCGAGGAGTGAGTCTAGTACCTTCTGTGGAGTAGGAGGAGTGGAGTTACCCCGGTTTAGTGGACAGGTTGACGCTAGGCTGCGGCCGCTTCTGTCACGTCCCTCTTTTCGTTTTCAGCCGGGCTCACGTACCCTAACCCTGAGTGTAGGCGTCGCATTTTATGTAACACGAGGGATGCGAATTCGCTGTCAGGCGCCGCTATTATAGGCGCCCGAGCGGGGTCGCGACACGGAGGTCGGCTCGCGCTCTTCGAGGTCGTGGTCGGCGCGGGGGCAGTGTTCGCGAAGAACGCCCAGTAGCCCGACGAGGTGAACCCGCGAGTAGGATCCCATGAGGCAGACCTGGAGCCAGCCTCGCTCCAGCAGGTAGCCGCTGCGATAGCTGAGCATGTAGCCCGCGTCGTCGAGCCGCTGCCCCAGCTCCAGGGAGGACACACCTTCCGGTGCTGCAAACGTGGTCACCGCCGGCGCACGCGCATACTCAGGTCCGACCAGCTCAAGGCCCATCTCCCGCAGCGACGAGCGCAACCACTCGTCGTCGGCTGTGAGTCGCCCGGAGCCGGACCGCTCCCACGTCTGCCGCAGCGCTTCTCGCAGGGCGTATACCAGGTTGGACGACTGGGTGAACGGTACGCCGCCGGCGGCCTCATAGAGCCCGAGGTCGAGGTATCGCGGCAGGCTTGTCGAGGGAACGGCGTCGTGCTCGTGAAACACCATCGAGAGCCCCGGGTAGGCGCCGAGTCCCTTGCCGCTCGCGCCCGAGGCCGCCGCCACACCTCGCAGGTCCAGCGGCCCTGTGCCAAGCGAGCTCACGCAGTCGAGGTAGAGGTGAGCATCGTGGCGCTTGCAGATCGCTTTGAGGACGTCGAGGTCGTTGAGCACGCCCGTCGAGGTCTCGCAGTGGACCGCCCAAAGCCAGCCGCCGGAGGGCAGGCGGGAGAGCGCGCGCTCAACGTCCGAGTAGTCGAACGCATCGCCCCACTCGACCTCGACGGTGTCGAAGCGCATCCTGAAGCGGGTCGCCTGATCCACGAGCCGCCGACCGAACTCACCGTTGGAGAGCACGACGCCCCTCGTGCCGAGCAACGAGATGCAAGCGCCGACCGCGTCGTTCGCCAGCGTGCCCGAGCCCAGGAGGATCTGTACGTGGCGGGCGTTCACGAACTTGGCCAGCGAAGCACGCATCTCCTCGAAATCCTGCATAAACCGCTCGGCGCGGTGAGATACGGAGTCGGCGCGAAAGGCGCGATGCACCTCGGGGCTCGACTCCACGGGACCGGGCAGGAAGTTCACCGGTTGCTTGCGTCCTGTCGGAGGAGTGAAGAGCTGCTGCTTGGTCACGAACCGCTCAGGCGTGAGGTACATCGGCTGGAAAGGCGCGCTCGGCGAGCCCACGGGCGGACCGAACGCCTCGAATCCCAGGCTTGAGTACAGCTTCTTCTGGCGAACCGTCCCCGACATGATGGCCAGGTCGTAGCCCTGTTCGAGGCAGTGCTTGCGCAACACCCTCCCCATCCCACGAAAGACCACGCCGTTTCGGTGGTCGGGATGAACCGCGAGCAGCCGCAGCTCACAGATCGAGCTTGCGGGCGGCAGATAGGAGTCCAGGTTGGGCAGTTTCAGGTCGAGCGAGAAGGGGCGGGTGTCTCGCACCGCTATCATGCCGATTAGGTCGCGGCCCCGCAGCGCGATCACGTACGTGTTCTCGGGGTGAAACGGGTCCACGCGCACGCCCGAGTCGTCGGCCTCGTGCTGGGGTATCTCCTCGACAAACGTGCGGTAGTTGAGTATGCTGATCTGCTCGAACTCCCAGCTCTCGGTCGCCGTCTTAAAGGTTATCGCCGTGGACGCTGTCATCTACACCCCTCTCAGGTAACTCACGAGGCGGCACGACGCCGCCGACTCGGCTGCAATGAATAGTATATATCACGCAAGTTGGTTCTGTGGGCCGCCAACACCAAGAAAACAACCGCAGCCAGGCCGAAATAGACCGCCGACGGACGCCCAATCGCAAACGCTAGCAAGGGCGCAGCTGCGATCGCAAGCAGGCCGCAGAGCGTGAAACGCCGCAGAATCACGAACAGCACGACAAAGACAACCGCAGCGGCGAGCACAGTCCGAAGGTCGTACACGAGCGCGCAGCCGGTCGCGGTCGCCACTCCTTTGCCTCCGCGAAACCGGAGCTGCGCCGGCCAGACGTGACCCGCTACCACGGCGACCATAGCGGCCGCGACGGCCCACTCGTCGTACCCAAGCAGGCCGGCGCCCCACGCGACGAGGGCGCCCTTTCCTAAATCGCCGAGTAAGGTCAGAGCGGCGCCTGCGGGGCCGAGCGTACGGGCGACGTTTCGAGCGCCGGAGCTGCCGCTACCCGAGGCGCGCACATCGCTCCCGGAGGTCCAGCGACCCAGGTAGTATCCGGTCGAGAAGCAGCCGACCAGGTAGGCGGCGAGCACGAGCGGCGCCGCGAGCAGCAAGTCGCCCATCAGCCGTACGCTCCCAGCGACTCACGAAGCGTCGTCGGGCGAGCGACGGTTCGGGCCGCAGAATTAGAACAACCCATGAACTACCCCTTCAGCGTCCACGTCCACACGCTCGCCCGCAGGCACGGAGGGCAGGCCGGGCATCGTGCGCATATCGCCCGCGAGTGGATAGATGAAGCCGGCGCCCGCCGAGAGCCGCACCTCGCGGATGGGCACGGTGAACCCGGTGGGCCTGCCCTTCAGCCGTGGATCGTGCGAGAGCGACAGATGCGTCTTGGCCATGCAGATCGGTAGGTGAGCGTAGCCGGCGTCGGTGAGTCGGCGCACGGTCTTCTCGGCGGGCGGCAGAAAGTTCACGCCGGCGGCGCCGTACATGAGGGTGCAGATCAACTCGATCTTCTCCTTGATCGGCATGTCGTCGGGATAGAGGTATCGAAACGTCTTCGGCGATTCCGATGCGGCGACCACAGCCTCGGCTAGCTCCGCCGCTCCCTCGCCGCCGCGCGCGAAGTGGTCCGAGACAACGGCGGCCACGGCGCCGGCGGCGAGCGACGCCTCGCGCACGAGCTCCGTCTCCGCTTCGGTGTCGGTCCCGAACCGATTGATCGCCACGACGACGGGCGGACCGAACCAGCGTGCGTTCTCGATCTGCTTGACCAGGTTCGGCATGCCCGCCGCGAGCGCAGGTAGGTTCTCGCTCGTCAGCCCGGGGTCGAGCGGTTTGCCCGCCGTGATCTTGAACCGACCGCTGTGACTCTTCAGCCCTCGTATCGTGGCGACGAGCACGACGACGTCGGGTACCAGGCCGGAGTATCGGCACTTGATGTCCATGAACTTCTCCATCCCGAGGTCGGCGCCGAAGCCGCTCTCTGTGACCACGAAGTCCGCAACCTTGAGCGCCAGCCGGTCGGCGATGATCGAGCTGTTGCCGTGGGCGATGTTGCCGAAAGGGCCAGTGTGGACGAACGCGACCGTATTCTCCAAAGTCTGAAGGAGGTTCGGCTTGACGGCGTCTCGCAGCAGGACGGTCACGGCCCGAGACCTTCAGGTCTCCCGCCGTGACCGGGGCGCCGGGCCGGGTGTACGCAACCACCATCCGCGCTAGCCGCTCGCGGAGGTCGCTTAGGCTGTTGGTCAGCGCGAGCACGGCCATCACCTCCGACGCGACGGTGATGTCGAACCGGCCCTGCCTGGGTGCGCCGTTCTCCTTGCCGCCCAGGCCCACGATAACCTCGCGCAGGGCGCGGTCGCTAATGTCTAGCACGCGCGGCCACACTACGTTGTTTATGTCAATGTCAAGCGTGTTGCCGTGGTGGATGTGGTTGTCGAGGAACGCCGCGCAGAGGTTGTGCGCCGCGCCGACCGCGTGGTTGTCGCCCGTCAGATGGAGGTTGAAATCCTCCATCGGGACCACCTGCGCGTATCCTCCTCCCGCAGCCCCGCCCTTGATACCGAACACAGGTCCGAGAGAGGGCTGTCTTATGCACACCGCCGAGCGCTTGCCTATGTAGCCCAGACCCTGCCCGAGCCCGACCGTCGTCGTGGTCTTGCCCTCGCCGAGCGGCGTCGGCGTAATGGCGGTCACGTCAACGTACTTCCCGTTGGGGCGCGAGCTCAGCCGTTCCAGCGCCTCAAGCGTGATCTTCGCCTTGTAGCGACCGTACTGCTCGACCTCGTCCTCCTCGAACCCCAACTCCTGGGCCAGGTCGAGGATGGGTCGCATACGCGCCTTCTGGGCGATCTCCAGGTCTGAGGGGAAGGGCTCGGCGGATACACTCACGACGCTCTCCTATGGTGACTACTGCCGGCCGTAGCCGGCTGCTAATCGTCGTCGTCGCCTTCCCCGGCCTGGAGCTCGGCGGCGTGCATCAGGTTTCGTGCGAGCACGACGTTCGTCAGCGGGCCGACCCCGCCGGGCACGGGCGTGACCAGCGAGGCGACGCGCACGGCGTCCTCGAATACCACGTCGCCGACGACGCTCTCCCCCACGAAGTTTATCCCGAAGTCGAGCACCACGGCGCCGGGCGCTATCATATCGCCCACCACAAGCCCCGGTCTGCCCGCCGCCGCAGCAACGACGTCGGCGCTGCGCAGGATCGCACCGACGTTGCGAGACCTGCTGTGCAGGACGGTGACTGTGGCGTCTCGTTGGAGGGCAAGCTGCGCGAACGGCCTGCCGACCACATTGCTCCGTCCGAGTATGGCGACGTGCTTGCCTCGCAGGTCCACGCCGTACTCGTCGAGCAGCTCTAGGCCCGCAAGCGGCGTCGAGGGAACGAAGCGGGGACGCGAGGTTGAGAGATAGCCGATGTTCTCGGGGTGCAGCCCCTCAACGTCCTTGAGCGGCGCAACGGCGGCTGCGACCTGGTCGGAATCCAAGTGTGGTGGGAGGGGCATCTGCACGAGTATGCCCGTGACGCCGTCGTCCTCAGAGAGACGACGCACGGTGACGACGACGTCCTCCTGCGAGGCGTCCTCCTCCAGTGTAACAAGCGAGCAACCGAGGTTGATCCTGCCGAACCAGCGCACGAGGTTCTGGGAGTATAGCACGGAGTCCGGCTTCGCGCCTACGAGCACGACGGCCAGGCTCGGGGCGGCTCCGTGGGTCTCGACCCACTCCGAGACGCGCCCTTCGAGTTCCGCGCGGAACCGCCGGGCGAGAGCCCGCCCGTCCATTATCTGCGCCTCTGGCGATGGGATTGGTTCGTTCATATGCCGGCGTTACTATACCCCCTGCGAAGCGCAGCCGTCAAGCACAGCACGAGCCAGGGTCGGGCCGTAGGTAAACGCACGGCGCCGCTTCAGACAAGCGTCGGATTGTGCTTGCATCTGAGCCGGACTATTCCGTGCATGTGAACTTCGGTATGTTCACATGCCGTCGTAAGCTGCCGCCCGGCAGGCGACTATTTCTTGCGCCTGTGCCGTCTCAAAGTAATGTGTGTCGCGTATCCAGTTTGGATGTCGTCGAGCCTTCACCAGCCTTTAGGTTTGGTGATGACTCCATTTGCATCAGTAAGAGCGTCTGGAAAAAGAGACGTAGAGAGTGGACCGCTTCTTACATATCGGTAGAAATCAGCCTCGCCTTGCAGATCGCGAGCGGTTCGCTTTCGTGGGTTGAAGATGCCAACCTTCAGTCCCAATCTTTGCCTCACCAAGCGAATAGGCTCTAACAAGTCAGAGTCGTTTGATACAACAATCGCTACTTCATAATCCTTATCGAATCCATCCATAAGTAGATGGCTCGCAAGGCTGACATCCGAGCCCTTCTCTTCATGCTGCCATACCTCCACTTCGCGTGATTCGCCACGCACGGGGTTAACAAGCCATCTCCTCTTCTTACTCCGATAGAAGCGTCCGTAATGGACGGACAGATTCGGAACGGTGTTGAGCGCTCGAATGTACGTAGTTTGCCTCAAGCGTTTGTCAGGATTGCTCGGAGTAGACTCGACCAATGCAGTAAAGTAGCGGATTCGATTGATGTGATCGTTAGGAAACACCTTGTGGAAGAACTTACCGAGGTCAAGCCAGTGGTAAGGTGTGTCCTTGATGCAGCCGTAATGGAAGTTGAATCCGTCAACATAGATATTCGTGCGTTTCACGTTACTTACCTATCTCTAAAAATGCTGAGACCGCCCGAAGGCGGTCTCGCGCCCAGCCGCCGAAGCGACTGGGGATGCACCACTATATTACCAAACCAGCACGTAGAATGCAATACGTACCCCTTCGGTAACATCTAAATTTGATTTGACACGTACGCGCGATCACGCAGCAGTCGTTGCCCGTCCTGGGCGGGCTGCCGCGCAGTAGTCGGTTAGACGTCTCCCCAGGTGCGATCACGCCGCTAACGAGGAGGTTGGTATCAACGACTACCCGAGGCGACGTTTTAGTCTGCGGCCCCATTCTCCTCTCGACGGACCTCCTCCACCGCAGCCGTCACATCGGCGAGCGCCTCGTCGGGATCCGCGTCGCCGTTGCGCGCCTGGATATCGTCCACCACACGGAAGAACCGCCCAGTGGACATCCGCTGATATCGCTCATACTCCTCGGGACTGATCAGTACGGCGAAGGGCTTCCCGTTGCGCTCCACGATCACGGGCTGCCCGCCGTAGCGCACCGACGCGAGCAGGTCGCTGAAGTTGTCTCTGGCCTCTCTCGAACTCATCCTCTTGGTCAACATATGTCTCCCTAGCGTACGAGACGTGTAGCAGGAACCGTACATTGTGGCAATAGTTCCATAATGTACGATTGTATCTTTAGGCGTGGTCTCGAATTCGGTTGCAGCAAGAATCGGGGTTGAATGGGAAGACGGGGCCGGCGAACTCGCCGTCCAATTCCTCGGTTGCTCCTGGAACCGTCGTTTCTGGTCCGGGCGTGGCGGGCTGCAAGCTGCTGGGAACGATCGTAATCGCTGCCTCCGGACGGTCGCTGGGCAAAACGTTGTCGCAAGCCTCCCCTTGAATCGCGACGCCGGGTGTGGTAACCTCCTGGCTATGGACGATCTTCCGCCGCCCAAATACCTGACTCTCAGGGAAACCCCCGCGACAGACCGCCCACGCGAACGCCTCAAGGCCGTCGGCGCGGCGTACCTCTCGGACGCGGAGTTGCTCGCCATCCTGCTGCGCGTGGGCATCAAGGGCGAGAACGTCTCCGACCTCTCGCGCCGGCTGCTGAGCCAGTGCGGCGGCCTTACCGGCCTGGCCTCGGTCGAGTTTTCGCAGCTCGCCGGCGAGCGAGGCATGGGCGAGGCGAAGGCTTGCACCGTCCTCGCTGCGCTGGAGATCGGTCGCCGTCTGCTCAAGGAGAACCCCGAGCTGCGCAAGTCCATCACCTCGCCCGACGACCTGTCGGACTTGCTCATACTCGACATGGCGCACCTCGAGCAGGAGCACCTGCGCGTCGTGCATCTCAACACGAAGTACCAGCTCATCACGATGGTGGACGTATACCGGGGCAGCCTGAACTCCGCGCCCGTCCGCGCTGCCGACGTGTTCAAGGCCGCGGTGCGGATCAACGCCGCGAGCATCATACTGGCGCACAACCACCCCTCCGGCGACCCGACGCCCAGCCCGCAGGACGCCCACACAACGGAGCAGCTCGTCGAGGCGGGTCGGCTGCTCGACATCGAGGTGCTCGACCACCTCGTGATCGGGCGCGCATCGTACGTCTCGATGCGCAAACGGCGTCTCGGCTTCAGAAGCTAGATCGTATGATGAACCGCATCGAAGTCGGCGTCGTGCAAGGGATTATAGCGCGGCGGCAGACGACAAGGGCGCCGCGAAGGTAGCATCG
>Ga0136612_10000071_pt1 | contig 23094 bp, 18 predicted proteins | sample AntDryUQ224A2306_2_FD_106644 | JGI IMG/M metagenome (GOLD analysis project Ga0136612, IMG submission 106644) | Polar desert sand microbial communities from Dry Valleys, Antarctica - metaG UQ224A (23.06) | ecosystem: Environmental > Terrestrial > Soil > Desert | place: Antarctica: Dry Valley... | reverse complement strand
GTCCGTAGCGCGCGGGCCGCGCTCGTTGCCGGCGAGGCTGCCAGCAGCGGGCCTCCGGGGGCCTTCGGGACTGCCAGGCCGGTGACCTCGATTCCTGCCGCGCGCACCGCCAGGGCCAGTTCTTCACCGTCCGGGTCGGAGGCGTAGACCGGCCCCCGACGAAGTGCTGCCCAACCATCAGCGCTGAGCAACCCGGCCGGCAACCGCGGAGACGTGCGGACCAGCACGATCTGATCAGTCACGATTGCGCCGCCGGCCTTGACCGCCCCGAGCGCGAGCATGCGCCTGGAGTCACGGGCTGCCAGCGGTCGAGGCTCCCGAGTCCTCCAGGATCTGTACGACGCCGCCGCCGGCGTCAGGTACGACGCGGCCCTGGTTCAGAGTGCCGTACCGGGGGTTGATGTCTATGTCCAGCCCGGAGATGAACTCGGTCACGATCGGAGCGACCGCAGCATCCACGCCGCCGGCAGCTTCGGTTCGAATCTCGTCTCGCACCTCCTCGAACGGCGGCACCTCGAGGGAGGCCACATAGCCCACCACGATGCCTCCGGTCTCCGGGATCGCGATGGTGAAGCCCTGACCGGCTGGGGTCTGCTGGACACTGGGCACCAACGGCGCAGGCACGTCGGTCAACGGGGCGCTGCGCAGCGTCGGCTGGGTGTTGGGGCCGGCGTAGGTGGCGGCCAGGCCCGCGTACGAGTTCGGGTCGGCCAGCAGGGTGGCAAGGGTCTCGTCGGCTGTCTCCTGGTCGGGAACGGTGATGAAACCGAGTTCGATCGTGGACAGTTGATCCTTGATCTCCTCGTACCGCTGCATGAGCGCGGGCTCCTGGGTCAAGGCGTCCAAGCCCTCCTCGGCTGCGATGGCCTCACGGATCAGAATTCGACGAACCTCCTCCCGTATGTCCACCTCGGCGAGCATCTGTTCGGACGCGATCCGGGCATACACGTCTTGCGCACTCTGAGAGCCGTCTTCGGACAGGAACTCGTCGAGCTTCGCCTCGACCGCCCGATCGGAAACTTCCACGTCATAGTTAGCACTGAGCTCCCGGTAGATCGCCTGCTGGACCAACTGGCTGAGCACCACCCGCTGGTAGTCAGGATCGCCGGGCTCGACGACCTCGGCGATGTTGTCGTCGGCCATCCGTTCGTCGATGGCATCGGCAAGCTGGTCTGTGGAGATCGTGAAGTCACCGACGTAGGCGGCGATGGACGGCTCGGTCCGGCAGCCGGCCAGGGTGAGAACGGCGATCAGGCTTACGGCGGGCAAGGTCAGGAAGAGGCGACGCACGAGCGTCAGGTTCTCACACGGCCTGACGTCGACTTGTACGGCGCCGGACAGACCCCCAGGGTTTCTTACAGGGCTCCCGAGTGCGACAGACGATGCTCCGGACGCCTGTAGGCTGCTTTTCAGATAGACCGGGATCGATAACTCGCGAGATCGGATAGTACTGCATGGAGATCTTGATCAGCGGCGGTGCGGGATTCATCGGTAGCACTATCGCGTCAGCAAGCATAGACGCCGGTCACATTCCCGTCATCATCGACGACATGTCCACGGGTGCTGAAGCATTTGTGAAGGATCGGATCTTCTACCGTGGCGATGTCTCCGACCCAGAGATCATGAATAAGGTATTCCATGAGCACCCCCAGATCGCAGCAGCGGTACATTGTGCCGCGAGCATAGTGGTCCCCGACTCGGTCGCTGATCCCCTCGGATATTATCGCAACAACGTCAGTAAGACAGTCGAGTTTGTCGGACACTTGAATCGGCTCGGTTGCCAACGCATACTCTTCAGTTCATCAGCTTCGATATACGCAGTCGGTGAGGATTTCACAGTCGACGAGTCTTCATCGCTCGATCCGCAAAGCCCCTATGCTCGGACGAAGGCGATGGTCGAGGAGATACTGGCCGATGCAGCGCAAGCCGGACTAGTTTCATGCCTGTCGCTACGATACTTCAACCCGGTCGGAGCCGACCCTAAACGCCGAACGGGACAACAGCGTACACGGCCGAGTCACGCCCTCGGCAAACTCCTGGAAGCACATAATGAGCACGTTCCATTTACGATTACCGGAGTGGACTGGCCCACGAGAGACGGCTCGGCAATCCGCGACTACATTCATGTGTGGGACCTTGCATTGGCGCATGTCCGAGCCCTGGAACGGTTCGATAGCATAGCTGAGGTCGAGGATGGGTACGCGGTAATAAATCTCGGAACGGGACGCGGCACAACAGTTCGTGAGCTTGTCCACATATTTGAAAGCGCTAACGACGTTGAGTTGGAGATCTCCGAAGGGCCGCCCCGACCGGGAGACGTGGTCGGTTCTTATACCCGCGTAGATAAGGCCGAGTCACTACTGGCCTGGACGGCGCAACTCTCCATCGCCGATGCTGTTCAAGACGCGCTGGCATGGTCCGCCATCAGGGATGCCGTCCTGCGCAGTGCCTGACGGACATCGAGCCCGCCAGTCGCATGCGGGAGTATGAATGACCTTATGTTACCCTGCGATAACTGAACGTAACGAATCGATTGTGGACGGGGTGCCTCGGTATGAGCCGCCTTTTTCCAACGCAAAGGGTCAGGGCGCGCACCGCAGCCGTGCTGATCACGGGAGCACTCGTTGCGGCCAGCGCCGACCTGTCCTCGTGGGCATCTCCGGTCAACGCGAGCGTCGCCTCCTCCACCGGGAACGTTGCGATGGTTGAGCGATCCATCGGTTACGTCGCTTACTGGGACCAATCCCGCGCCGTCCAATCGATCGGAGGCGCGGGTGCAGCGGTAACCGAGGTTTCGCCGTCGTGGTACGCACCTGCGGCGGACGGCTCCATCGTGGTTCAGCAAGCCGGTGCGGTTGATGACTCCGCCGCCGCAGTGGCCCAGCTGCGCACGCACAATGCGCTGATCCTGCCAGCTTTGGCGAACTACCGGGACAAGATCTGGGATCCTACGGTGATCGGAGCCATCCTCGCCGACCCGGCCAAGCGTGCAGCGCACGTCGAGCACATCCGGGCGCTGGTTCGCGAGCGCGGGTTCGACGGCATCGACATCGACTACGAGCATTTGACGGCCGCCGATCGCGATCCCTTTACGGCTTTCGTCACGGCTCTCGCGTCCGGCCTGCACGCCGAGGGCAAGCTGTTGGCGGTAACGCTGCACCCGAAGTCCTCCGAGCCTGGCCCGCAGCCGAAGAACCAGGCGCAGGACTACGCCGCGATCGGCCGAGTTGCTGACGAGGTCAGGCTCATGCTCTACGACTACCACTGGGACACTTCTGCTCCGGGCGCTCTAGCCCCCATCAACTGGGTCCGCTCTGTAATGACCTGGGCTGCGACGCAGGTGCCAGTAACCAAGCTCGTGCTGGGGGCCGGGACGTACGGCTACGACTGGGTGGGCTCACGAGGGGTCAGCCTCATGTGGGCCGAGATCATGCGCCGGGCCCGTTCCCATGGCGCGACGATCCAGTACAGCCAAACCATGGAGGCACCATGGTTCTCCTACGTCGACGGGCGAGGCCGCCAGCACACGGTGTGGTTCGAGAACGCGCGCAGCATCGCGGCAAAGAAGGCCATCATGCGCGATATCGGAGCGAGCGGCATGCACTACTGGCGGCTCGGCGGCGAAGATCCCGCCATCTGGTCGGTCCCCTGAACGCGTGATTGGTCGGTGGACTCGCGTTCATGCCGAAGCGGCTGCTTCCCGGCTCTCGGGTGAGTACTTACCCACTGCCTCAGCACGGTTCCCCTATGCGGCTGCTTCCCGACTCTCGGGTGAGTACTTACCCACTGCCTCAGCACTGTTCCCCTATGCGGATGGAACAGTGGGGCCGGCCCCTCGGCCCGGACCGCCCTACGTCGCTCGGGGAAAGCCTTGGACTGCGGAAGCTCGACCTTGCCCGGAACCAGTAACGCAAGCAGGTTCACAACCATTAGATAAACCACGAACAGCACGACTGTGGCAGCCAGCGCCGACACGCCGCCGATCGTGGTATCAGGTGGCAGGACCTCGTCAGCCACGTAACGGTAGGTGCCGTAGGCCGCGGCTGTCATCGCCAAGGCCATGACGAGATGACGGGCAATCAGCCTCCAGCGAGCCCAGCTGCTCTGTCCTCGCAACGTGGGCACGATCTCGCGCAGCGGCATGAGGAACACGGAGATGATGTAGAACAGGGTGGCCATCCCCGTCCCCGGAATACCCGCGCCCATCAGTGGCCCTTCTCGTAGGTGATCAGTGGTCGGCGCAGCACCAGCTCGAGGACGAGCGCCTTGAGTAGCAAGTACCCATTCACCAGCCGCAAGACAAAGAACGCCGGCAAACTGGTCAGGGCCTGCATCACCTCGCCCCGACGCGCAGCGGCAATCAAGACCGGGACAGCGATGACCGGTGCGTCCACGACGTAGCCGACCAGGAACAGCGGCGATACCAGGGCGGCCAGAAGGGGCAGGCCCATGAGAAACACCAGCGATGCCAGAACTGCGTCGCTCAGGGAAACAGCAACCGCGGAGAACAAATACGGCATCCGCACGATTCCGCGCCAATGCACACGGACGTTCTGAACGAACGCATGCGACCAGCGGGTCAGCTGCTTGCGGATGAAGTTCAAGTCATGCGGCTCAACCGGATAGCTGACCGATTCGGGAATGAACCGCACCCGGTACCCGAGCTCATACAGGGTCCACGTCAGGTCCATGTCCTCGGCCATGGTGCGTTGTCCCCAGCCGCCGGCTTGTCGCAGGGGCCCACAGCGATACACCGAGAAACAACCCGACGAGATGAGCGGGCGACCGTAGAAGTCCTGCACCTGTTTGTGGAACGAGAACGCGAAGAGGTACTCCACGTATCTACCGCGTTCCCAGATCGAGTGCACGTGCCGCGGAACCACGAAGCCACACGCCGCCGCCACCTTGGGGTCCTCGAACGCGGGGAGCGTCTTCTCGATCGCGTCAGGAGCGAGGGTCGTGTCGGCATCCAGAATCATGATGAACGCGGTCCACACGTGCTCGAGGGCGAAGTTCTGAGCCCCTGCCTTGGACCCCGTGTTGGCCGGCGGTCGCAGTACCGTGGCCCCCAGGGCGGCCGCGATCTCACCTGTGCCGTCGTCGGAGAAGTCATCTACCACGATGATGACGTCGGGCGGCCTGGTCTGGTTCTGCAGCGATCGGACCGTATCGGCGATGTGATCCGCCTCGTTGTAGGCCGGCACGATCACGGTCAACGTACCGGTTCGCCAGTCGGCCTCCGCTAGCGCGCGGGGCGCATAAAGCAGGTCCTCCTCGATGTCGCTGGTCGGACTTGAGACGACGTTGACCACGAGTTCCCTTCCGAACGATTGATTCAGCTCTCAATCATTCGGCTGGCGGACGCCCTTTGGTTGCCTACATACAGTTTTGCATAACACTAACTTTGGGTAGTAAGGGCGCTACTTACAGTTCCTAATCATCAAAAGCGCTGCGCCTTCACCTACGTGAGTCACGCTGAGTGATGGCGTCGGGATGACTGCTGTGTCGTCAAGCCGGAGAGGTCATGGCGCACTGACGAGATCAGCCACCAGGCGATGCAGCCAGTCCAACAACGCGACGCCACGCAAAGGCTCGTCCGGTCCGACCGGGCGACGTACGGACAGCACCTGCGACGCTTCCTTGAAGACCGAGTCGGGGGCCAGCCGGGTCAGCCGCAGCTGGGCTGAGTCGGCCAATGCCACGGGAGTGATCCGGATGACCCTGCCCTGCAAGGAGATCTCGGTGACTCCGATCGCCCGCATCGCAGCGCGGAACCGGGCGACCGCGAGCAGGGCCATCACCTCTGGTGGCAGCGGTCCATACCGGTCGGCGAGTTCGGCCTGCACCTGCTCGGCGATCGTGTCGTCGGTGACCGCCGCGAGCTTGCGGTAGGCCTCCATCCTGAGCCGCTCACCGTCGATGTAGTCGTGCGGGATGTGCGCGTCGACGGGCAGATCAACCCGTACGTCGGCCGCTTCGCTGACCGGCGCCTCACCCTTGAAATCTGCGACAGCTTCGCCGACCAACCGGATGTAGAGATCGAAGCCGACCCCCGCGATGTGCCCGGACTGCTCACCGCCCAGAAGGTTTCCCGCACCGCGGATCTCCAGGTCCTTCATCGCGACGGCGATGCCAGAGCCGAGGTCGGTGTTCTGGGCGATCGTGGCCAGCCGGTCGTAGGCGACCTCGGTCAGCGGGCGTTGCGGGTCGTAGGTGATGTAGGCATACCCCCGCTCTCGGCCACGACCGACCCGACCGCGGATCTGGTGCAATTGGGACAGGCCGAGCAGGTCTGCGCGCTCGATGATCAGCGTGTTCGCGTTGGCGATGTCCAGGCCGGATTCCACGATCGTGGTGGAGACCAGGACGTCATAGTCGCGCTCCCAGAAACCGACCATCGTCGCCTCGAGCTGGTCCTCGCTCTGCTGTCCGTGCGCGATCGCGATCCGCGCCTCCGGGACGAGTTCGCGCAGCCGGGCGGTGGCCTTGTCGATGGATTGGACCCGGTTGTGGATATAGAAGACCTGTCCGTCGCGCAGCAGTTCCCGGCGTACGGCCGCCGCGACCTGGCGTGGCTCGTGAGCTCCGACGTAGGTGAGCACCGGGTGGCGCTCCTCCGGCGGGGTGGTGATCGTCGACATCTCCCTGATCCCGGTCAGGCTCATCTCCAGAGTTCGCGGAATCGGCGTCGCCGACAGGGTGAGTACGTCCACGGCTGCGCGCAGGGTCTTGAGGTACTCCTTGGCCTCCACCCCGAACCGCTGCTCCTCGTCGACGATGACCAGCCCGAGGTCGTGAAACTTGGTGCTGGGCTGCAGCAGCCGGTGCGTGCCGATCACGATGTCGACTGTGCCTGCTGCCAGTTTCTCCAGGGTGTCGGCCTGTTGGGCCGCGGAGTTGAACCGGCTGACCATGGCCACGGTCACCGGGAACTGCGCCATCCGCTCGGAGAAGGTGGTGAAGTGCTGCTGGGCCAGCAGGGTGGTCGGGACCAGGATCGCAACCTGCTTGCCGTCCAAGGCCGCCTTGAACGCGGCGCGTACGGCGATCTCGGTCTTGCCGTACCCGACATCTCCGCAGATGACCCGGTCCATCGGGACCGGCTTCTCCATGTCGGCCTTGACCTCGTCGATTGCCGCCAGCTGGTCCGGTGTCTCGACGTAGGGGAAGGCGTCCTCGAGTTCGTGCTGCCAGGCGGTGTCCGGCCCGAAGGCGTATCCCGGCGTCGACATCCGGGCGGCGTAGAGCCGGATGAGTTCTGCCGCGATCTGCTTGACCGCCTTGCGCGCTCGGCCCTTGGTCTTGGCCCAGTCCGAGCCGCCGAGCTTGCTCAACGAGGGCGTTTCGCCACCGACGTATCGGGTGAGCAGTTCAAGGGAGTCCGTCGGTACGAACAGCCGGTCCCCCGGTTGCCCGCGGCGCGACGGCGCGTACCCCAGGATCAGGTACTCCCGTTCGCCGCCGTTGATCGTGCGCCGGATCATCTCGACGTAACGCCCGATGCCGTGCTGGTCGTGCACGACGAAGTCGCCGGGCTGCAGCTGCAACAGGTCGACGGGATTGCGTCGGCGCGACGGCAGCCGACGCATCTCCTTGGTGGAGGTCTCCCGCTGGCCGGTCAGGTCGCTCTGGGTGATCAGGGCGAGTTTGAGCTGGGCGGACCGGAGCCCCTCCTCGATCTCGGCCTGGGCGATGTAGACCACGCCCGGGCTCAGATCAGGCGGCAGTTCCGTCGCGATCGAGACTGCCAGGCCGGCGCCGGTGAGCTGCTCGGCGGCGCGCTGGGCCGGTCCCGGGCCAGCGAAGGCAAGCACCACCCGCCAGCCGTCGCGCACCAACTCCGCCGTCTGTCCCAACGCGGTCTCGAGGTCACCGCGGTAGCGGGTGGCCGGACTCGCCCGAAGCAGATGGGAGTGCCTCGCCTCGGTGTCGACAGCGGACCCGTCGTTGTCAGCGGACTCGTTTCCGAGGTTCAGTGCCCCGACCGTCGACCAGAGCAGCCCCCGGTCCAAGGCCTCGAGCCGGGTCTCCTCCAGCGATCGCAGCGCCGCGCCGCTCAGATCCAATGGCGAGGTGGCACCCAGTGCCGCGCCGGACCAGGACGCGTCGAGGAACTCCTGCGAGGTACGCACGAGGTCACCGGCCCGGGCGCTGACCCGCTCCGGCTCGCAGACCAAGACGTGGGCACCGTCGGGGAGCAACGACACAAGGCTGATCATCGGGCCATCGACCAGCAGCGGGGTGAGTGCCTCCATGCCTTCGATAGCCCGGCCGTCGGAGACCGCATCGAGCATCTCGGCGAGTTCGGGATAGTCCGCGGACAGCTCGCCGGCGCGACGTCGTACGGAGTCGTTGAGCACCAGTTCGCGGCACGGCGGCGCGACCAGCCGCTCCACCTTCGTGTCCAACGATCGCTGGTCGCTGGCCGAGAAGGGCCGCAGTTCCTCGACCTCGTCGCCCCAGAACTCGACCCGGATCGGGTGCTCCTCGGTCGGCGGGAACACGTCGAGCAGCCCGCCTCGTACGGCGAACTCGCCACGCCGCTCGACCAGCTCGACCCGGGTGTAGGCGGCATCGACCAGCCGTCGGACCACGGTTTCGAGTTCGATGCTCTGGCCGGCGACCAGCTCGATCGGTTCCAGGTCGGCCAGGCCCGGGGCCATCGGCTGCAGGAGGCTGCGGGCCGGTGCCACGATCACCCGCAGTGGGTCCTCCGACGCGGGGTGCACCAGGCGCCGCAGCACGGCCAGTCGGCGGCCGACCGTGTCGGCCCGCGGCGAGAGCCGTTCGTGTGGCAGCGTTTCCCAGGCCGGGAAGACCTCGACCTGACGATCGCGAAGTAGACAACGCAGGCCAGCGGCCAGGTCGTCTGCCTGCCGCGAGGTGGCCGTGACCGCAAGCACCGGTCGCCCGGCGCCGCCGCGTTCGCGCTCCCCGGCTATCGCTGCGACCGCGAGCGGATTCATCGCGGTGATCGTCTGGACGTCGACCCCGCTACGCCGAGCGGCCTCGGCCAGGTCTCTGCCGTCGCCCTCGGCGAGTACGGCCTCGAGCAGCCCAGAAAGCGGCACTGGTTCCTCTCATCGGGACGTGGCGCACAAGAACGCGAACAATCGCGGGCGCAGCAACCAGGTTAGCCGCTCGCACTCGGCCGGCTCATTGCACCGTTATGCGCACAACGGTCAGAACCGGGCCGGAAAAGTGACCCTTATGCGCACAAACGGTCGGATCGGTCGGGCTGTCGGCGCCTAGGGGCGATGCAGCTCGTTCTGGGCAGCCACTACCCCGCCTTCGATGATCAGCGTCACCGCCCGCTCAGCCTCGTCGAGGATCGCCGGAAGCTCAGTCCGCTCTGCGGCGCTGAAGTCGCGAAGCACGAAGTCCGCTGGTGATTGCCGCCCGACCGGTCGACCGATTCCGATCCGGACTCGCACGTAGTCAGGACTGCTCACCGAGCGGCTGATCGAGCGAAGGCCGTTGTGCCCGTTGTCCCCGCCGCCCTGTTTGATCCGGACGGTGCCAAATGGCAGGTCGAGTTCGTCGTGCAGCACGATCAGCGACTCAGGCTCGGTCTTGTAGTAGTCGAGCAGGGGGCGTATCGCCTGACCGGACTCGTTCATGTACGTGGTCAGCGTGGCCAGGACCGCGCGGGCGCCAGCCAGTGGGGTGGTCGAGCAGACCACTCGGGCAAGGCGGGTGGGCCCGCGCTTGAGCACGACACCTTGCGCTCCCGCGATCTCGCCGATGGCCATAGCCCCGACGTTGTGCCGGTTACCTGCATAGCCGGGTCCAGGATTGCCCAACCCCACGACGACCGCGCGATCCCAGCCATCCGTTCCCGGGCCGGACCCGCCAGTCACGCTCTCCAGCATTGCCTACGCCATGGCCGACGCCCGGGCCGCCGGATCGGCGGCCGCGGACGTTGTGCCGCGGGCTAGCTCTCGGAGTTCCCAGAAGAACCGGACGGACCGGCGGAGGCCTCGTCCTGCTCCCCGGATGCCTCGGCCTCTTCCTCGGCAGCAGCCTGGATCTCCTCGTCGGATGCATCGCGCTCGATGCCGACCTCGGCCTCGGCCTCTTCCAGCTCGGCTTCGATCTCCTCGGCCGTCGGCGCTGCTAGGAATCCGACGACCAGGTTGTCCGCCTCGGTCACCAGAGTCGTGCCACCGGGCAGCACGACGTCGCCGGCCAGGATCGACTGCCCCACATGCATGCCTTCGATGGAGACATCGAAGGACTGCGGGATATGCGTCGCCTCGGCCTCGACGGTCAGGGTGGTCAACTCCTGGTTGACCACGGTGTCCGGAGCGGGGTCTCCGACCAGGTGCACCGACACGTCCACCGTCACCTTTTCGCCACTGCGTACCAGCAGCAGGTCCACATGGGTGTACTCCGGACGGATCGGGTGCCGGGTGACCGCCTTGGGAAGGGCCAGGTGAGTCTCTCCGTCGATGGCAACGGTGAGCAGGGTGTTGGACCCGCCCTTGAGTGCCTTGGAGAACTCACGTGCCGACAGCGAAAGATGCCGTACGTCCTCGCCGTGGCCGTAGAGCACCGCTGGGAGGAGTCCGGCTCGTCGGGTACGCCGCGCATAGCCCTTACCGAACTCGGTACGCGGCTGCGCGGTGATGCGGACTTCGGCCATGAGGTGCCTCCGGGGCAGGATCGACGAGCGACAGTCTGGGCGGTGCGGGTAGATCGGGATTCTTCCGCCGAGAGATTTCCAGCGGAGTCATGATCTACAACACCGCCGTCGATCACGGAGCCGAGCCATCAAGGCCGCGCTCCCTCGCCGGACTGCTCAGAATGATACCCGGAAGCCACAGGCCGGTTGGTGGCGGCGCTGGGAAGACCTCAGTTGATGATCGCGAGGACCTGCTCAGCCAATTCCATCCGGCACACGAGCAGATCCGGCAGATAGGGATCGGCCCGGTTGTAGACCAGCCGGGAACCGTCGATGCGACTGGCGTGCAATCCGGCGGCACGCGCCACCGCCACTGGGGCAGCGGAGTCCCATTCGAACTGCCCTCCACTGTGGACATACAGGTCCGCGTCGCCGAGAACGACGGCAGAGACCTTCGCCCCGGCCGAGCCCAGGGGGATGAGCTGAGCGTCCAAGGCGGCTGCCACCCGAGATGCCTCCGCCGCCGGCCGAGTACGGCTGACGACCATCCTCACCCTGGCCGGCGCCGGCTGGGGTGCCTCGACATCCGGGGTCGCGAGAGTGACCCCGCGCCCCGGAAGAGCAACCGCGCCGACCTCGAGCTCCCCGTTCACCCAGAGGGCGACATGTACGGCCCAATCGCCGCGGCCCTCTTCGGAGAACTCCCGAGTCCCGTCCAGTGGATCGATGATCCATACCCGCGAACTGTCGAGTCGGGCAGGATCGTCGCGGGCCTCTTCGGACAACACCGGGTCGTTCGGGCGCAGCCGAGTGAGTTCGCTGGCAAGGAGATCCTGTGCCCCCTGGTCCCCGGCCGCACGAAGGACGCCGGCGTCGGCGTACCCGATTCGGGATCGGATCTCGAGCAGTCGGCGCCCGGCGGCGGCGGCCAGCTCAGCTGCCACGACGTGATCGTCGGCGGCCGGTTCCAGGTCTTCGATGATGTCGGTCGCGGGATAGTTACCCGTCACGTCCGGCCTTCCTAACTGTCGCCGTCGAAGAGGCTGGTCACCGAGCCGTCCTCGAAGACTTCCTTGATCGCCCGGGCCAGCAGCGGGGCGATCGACAGCACGGTCAACTTGTCGAAGCGCCGCTCTTCTGGGATCGGCAGCGTGTTGGTCACAACGACCTCGCTGACCCGGCTGTTCTTCAGCCGATCGACGGCAGGGCCCGACAGCACTCCATGCGTCACCGCGACGGTCACCTCTTCGGCACCTGCCTCGAAGAGCGCATCCGCGGCCTTGGTGATGGTCCCTCCCGTGTCGATCATGTCGTCGACCACGACGCAGTGCCGGTCGGCCACGTCACCCACCACCCGGTTGGCCACGACGTCGTTGGGCCGGGTGATGTCCCGGGTCTTGTGGATGAAGGCCAGCGGCACTCCGCCGAGACGCTCGGTCCAGCGCTCGGCAACGCGCACCCGCCCCGAGTCCGGCGACACAACGGTGATGTCCTTGCCCTGCCACCGGTTGCGGACATGCTCGACGAGCAGGGACAGGGCGAAGAGGTGGTCCACTGGTCCGTCGAAGAAGCCCTGGATCTGTGCGGTGTGCAGGTCGACAACCATGAGTCGATCCGCGCCGGCAGCACGGAACATGTCGGCGACCAACCGAGCGGAGATCGGTTCCCGACCGCGGTGCTTCTTGTCCTGGCGGGCGTACGGGAAAAACGGCGCGACAACCGTGATCCGCTTGGCCGACGCGCGCTTGGCGGCGTCGACCATGATCAGTTGCTCCATCAACCACGTGTTGATCGGAGCGGTGTGGCTCTGGATGATGAACGCGTCGCTGCCGCGCACGGAGTCATCGAAGCGGACGTAGAGCTCACCGTTGGCGAACTCATAGCTGGTGACCGGCGTCGGCGTGACGCCCAGACGTTCGGCGATGTCGATGGCAAGCTCGGGATAAGCCCTGCCGGACAACAACATCAGGCTCTTGTGAGTCTGCTGGCGCATCACGTTCATGCCTGCTCCTGGCCGCTCGTTGCAGAATTGGTCTGGTCGCCTCCGGATGGTTCGCGCGAGAATTCCTCGACGGCTCGGGCCGCCTCGGCGGCCGGCGTACCGGGTCGCCGCAGGCGCACCCAGCCCGCGACGTTGCGCTGCGGGGCTCGCGAAACGCCCATCGCACCCGGCGGCACGTCCTCCGTGATCACCGAACCGGCCGCTGTGTAGGCCCCGTCGCCGACTGTGACCGGAGCGATGAACATGTTGTCGGCTCCGGTGCGGGCATGGTTTCCGATCCTCGTGTGGTGCTTGGCGACTCCGTCGTAGTTGACGAACACGGTGGCCGCCCCGATGTTGGTGTGTTCGCCGATGGTGGCATCACCCACGTAGGACAGGTGCGGAACCTTGCTGCCCTCCCCGACCTCGGCGTTCTTGATCTCGACGAAGGCACCGGCCTTGGTCGCCGTACCCAAGCGGGTACCAGGCCGGAGGTAGGTGAATGGGCCGACGCTGGCTCCGGGGCCGATCTCGGCCCCGCTGCCGTGGGTACGAACCACCGAGGCGCCGGCTCCTACAACGCAGTCGGTCAACGTGGTGTCCGGTCCGAGGACCGCGGATTCCGCGACCGAGGTGGAACCGTGCAGCTGGGTTCCGGGCAGCAGAGTTGCGTCCCGGCCCACCCGCACCCCGACGTCGATCCAGGTGGTCGCCGGATCAACGATCGTCACGCCGGCGGCCATGTGCCGGCGGAGCACCCGGTCGTTGAGCGTGCGGCCGCGGGCGGCGAGCTCGATCCGGTCGTTGCAGCCGAAGACATCCTCAGGGTCCTGCGCGATGTAGGCGGAAACAGTTCCGCCGTCGGAGACGAACAGCCCCACGGCGTCAGTCAGGTACAGCTCGCCCTGCGCGTTGCTCGTACCCAGCCGGTCCAGCGCCGAAGCCAGCGCCGGCCCATCGGCGACATAGGCACCTGCGTTGACCTCGTCGATGGCCAACTGGTCGGGATCCGCGTCGCTGTCTTCGACGATCCCTACGAGAGCGCCGCCGCTGTCACGGATGATCCGACCCAGGCCATGGGCATCCTTGACCCGGGCGGTGAGCACGGTCAGCCTCGCTTGGCCCGAACTATGGGTGCCCACCAGCTGGGACAGGGTGTCCGGAGTGAGCAGCGGCACGTCCCCGTTGAGGATCAGCACCGGTCCCGGCCCAGCTACCCGCTGCAGAGCCAGCCGGGTTGCATGACCCGATCCGAGCTGCTCGTCCTGCACAACCGTCTCGGCGTCCGGAGCGATGGCGGCCAGATGCTCGACGACCGACTGTCTGCCGGCTCCGACGACGACGAGGTGTTGCGCGGCATGCAGCGGTGCCGCGGCAGCGAGTACGTGGCCGAGCAGGCTGCGCCCACCGATCTCGTGCAGCACTTTCGGGGTCGACGATGCCATCCTGCTGCCGACCCCCGCGGCCAGGACCACGACCGCGGACAGGCCCGACGAACTCACTCGCGATCCCCTCGATCGATGTCGCTGTCCTGCCAGCTGAGCCGGCGAGTGGCTGGGGGACTCGGACTCGAACCGAGACTGCACGGCTCCAAAGGCCGGCGGGCTGCCGATTACCCCATCCCCCATCACCTGGGCAGGACGAGTCTAGCCAGGCAGCACTGAGCTGCTGCCCGAGCAGCCGTACTTACGGTCGCGTAAGTTACGCTACCGTAGGAAGATGACCATCACAGCGCCCGCTCCAAGACCTTCCGCCGAGATCGAGGAACGCGGCACCCCGATCTACAGCAAGAGCAAAGGGTTCTGGGAACAGGCCGTGCTGTACGTCTTCGTGATCGTGCCGTTTCTTGCCCTGTTCGCCGCTGTACCGCTCATGTGGGGCTGGGGCCTGGGCTGGCTCGATGTCGCGCTGCTGGTCGGGATGTTCGCGATCACCGGGCACGGGATCACCGTCGGCTTCCACCGGCATTTCACCCATGGTTCGTTCAAGGCTGTGGCCCCGCTGCGGGCAGCACTGGTGGTCGCCGGCTCGATGGCGATCCAGGGACCGGTCACCCAATGGGTGGCCGACCATCGACGCCATCACGCCTTCAGCGACCGGGAGGGTGACCCGCACTCTCCTTGGCGCTACGGCTCGACCCTTCCTGCCCTGACCAAAGGGCTCTTCCACGCCCACATCGGCTGGCTGTTCGACCGCAACCAGACCAATCCCGCTCGCTACGCGCCGGACCTGCTCAAGGACTCCGTCGTTCGTCGTACCGGCGCGTGGTTCATCCTCTGGGCCTTCCTCGGTCTGGCTCTGCCCGCCCTGTTGGGCGGACTGATCACGATGTCTTGGGCGGGTGCGGCGTCCGGCTTCTTCTGGGGAGGGCTGGTCCGGGTCGCGGTGTTGCACCACGTGACCTGGTCGATCAACTCCATCTGTCACACCGTGGGCGCCCGACCGTTCGCGGCTCGCGACAAGTCGGCGAACGTGTGGCCGCTGGCGATCCTGTCGATGGGTGAGTCCTGGCACAACCTGCACCATGCCGACCCGACCTGTGCCAGGCACGGCGTACTGCCAGGTCAGGTCGACTCCTCGGCGCGGCTGATCTGGCTGTTCGAGCGGTTCGGCTGGGTTCGCGACGTGCGTTGGCCGGACCCGGTCCGGCTGGCCGCCAAGCGAGTGGCACTGTCCAACCCGTGAGCCGAGCGCGCGGGAGCATCGCAGCGAGGAACGAGCGAGGAGCGGACCGGGCGATGAACGAGGCGGGGCAATTGTGACTAGTCAAACCGGACGGGTACGGATGACCGGCGCTCAGCGACGCCAGCAACTGCTCGACGTAGGTCGGGCGCTGTTCGCCGAGCGCGGCTTCGAAGCGACCTCCATCGAGGAGATCGCCGCCCGGGCCAAGGTCAGCAAGCCTGTCGTGTACGAGCACTTCGGCGGCAAGGAGGGTCTCTACGCCGTCGTCGTGGACCGGGAGATACAGCGCCTGCTCGGTAACTTCACCTCCGCACTGCAGGGCGAGAACCCTCGGGAATTGCTCGAACAGGCCGCCTTCGTGCTGCTCGACTACATCGAGGACGAGACCGACGGATTTCGGATCCTGATCCGCGATTCACCGGTGGCCAGCACCACGGGCACCTTCTCCTCGTTGATCTCCGAGATCGCCAGCCAGGTGGAGTACATCCTGGAGGGCCAATTCACTTCCCGTGGCTTCGAGACAAAGCTGGCCGGCCTCTACAGCCAAGCGTTGGTGGGGATGGTCGCCCTCACCGGCCAATGGTGGCTGGAGGTCCGCAGGCCCAAGAAGCAGGAGGTCGCCGCGCATCTGGTCAACCTCGCCTGGAACGGACTCTCACATCTGGAGAGCCGGCCCCGGCTGTCCGCGGTCGACAAGGCCTGACCCGCCCACCAGCGGACGCGCTGCCCGGGATTCTGCCCTCAGTCCACCAGGACTGGCCTCCCGATCAGCACGGCCAACATGTTCTCCCATGCCGTAGACCCCGCCTCGAACACGCCGCTGTGCCCCGAAAGGCCGTTGATCTCCCTGCCGTCGGCGTAGTTCCCGGTGTCCAGCACGACCACCGAATCGATGGCTGTCGCCGGAAGTCCGTGAAGAACCGATCCGCCATAGGGGACTGGGTCCCAAGGGGCGCTCAAGGCGAAGGCCTGATACTCGGCCAAGCCAGCTGCAAGTTCTCTACCCATCGGGCCGACACCACCGCCGATTCCCGGCGAGTTGACAAACAGCAGGTTGTCAGCGGACAGCCCGGACCTCCCGGACAGGGCCACGGCCAGGCCACCGTAGGAGTGCCCGATCACCGTGACCGGGACCTCCACGCCGGACTCTTGATCGTCGATCTCCTGCTGAATCGCCTGACTGAAGTCGACCAACGGTTCGACCAGTTCCTCGGCATAGTCGTCGGTGACCGCGTGAAAGACGCCGTCGGGGAAATCGCCGCCAGCCCAGACGATCATCGCGAGTTGCTCGCCTTCGCGGGCCGCCTGCTCGACGAAGGTCGTGGCCTCGTTGGACTTGTTCCACATATCCGCAGCGTCCGTGCCCACTCCTGAAACCAGCACCCCGACGGCATCGGTCCCCGTATCGATGGTGCCGACCAACTCCGCCCACGATCCGTCGCCAGTCGGATCGAAGTACAGGACCTTTCGACCCCGATAGTCGGGATACGGCGGACCCTCGGGTTTGCCGTAGTCGATGGTGGGCTCGTTGAGCAGCAGCTCGTACTGCTCGATCCTCGCATCGAGATCGTCCAACCGCTGTTGAGCGGCATCGGCTTGGTTCTGGTAGCCGCCGTCGTACCCCGGGACTTCGGGGACCCGCTCAGCAGCCTCGGCCACCTCCGCGGCAGCCTGGGGACGCTGCGCTCTGGCCTGGTGAAGTGCATCGGCGACCCGGACCCGGTTGGCCGAGATCCGGTGCTCGAAGGGCATCCCGTTCAGATTGCCCACGACCGTGGGGAACAACGCGGCCAGCATCGCCAGCTCCTCGGCCGGGATGCCAGCTAAGATATGGGCCACCCCAGCCACCCGTTCAGCACTGGCTGCTCCATAGGCGGCACCGGACTGGTCCCCTCGCAACATCATGGCGGCCAAGGCCAGCCCGGCCTCGAAGGGGTCCGCTGAGTCGAGGTGCGGTCGACGAGCAACCAGCAATGCGGCGAGCTCGGGATCGTCCTGCGCCGCTCGCACGACCTGCTCGGGAGTTCTCCCCCAGTACTCCCGGGGCAGTCCATAGCGCGGCCCGGTGACCGGGAGGTACGGGTAGAGAATCGGCAGTCGCGGGTCTCCCGCGCCGCCGGAAGCCATCACCGCCAGCACGCTTGACACGGTCGGTCCCTCGCCGAACTGCCGGCCGCGGTCCTCGGCGGCGAGACTGAGCGCGGCGTAGGCCACCTCGGCTTCCGCGCTCAGCTCCGCCCAGACCCGCCACCTGGCGTCGTCGTACAAGGTGTCGCGCATCTCCGGCTCGACGTTGTCGTAACCGGGAACTCGAGTGATCCAGAATCCGTTGGCGTGCGCGGTTTCCCAGCGCTGCACGAGTGCCTCGCGCTGCCGCTTGAACACGACTACGTCCTCGGCCCAGCCGAGCGTGACCTGCTCGGCGTAGAGCATCGCCCCGACGACCTCCTGCAACGTGTAGAACTGGGAACCGATTTGATCGCGGATCAGTGGGTGGAGCACCTCGGAGAAGGACGAGGCCAGCGACCGCAGCACGAAAGACAGCGAGTCCTGCTGACCGGTCAGTTGGCCGCTGACCCGGGCCAATCCTTGCGCCTGTTCCCGGATTCGCATCGGCTCGGCTCGGGTGTCCTCCGGATCGAAGTCAGCCCCGGCCATCAACCGATCTCCTAGCACTGCGCTCGTTGGTTACCCGCGCTTCTTGCGACTCCGCCGAGGCTAGGCGAGCAGTGGCGGCCGAGGATGAGGCAACCGGTCTGCTGTGGAAAGCCGCCCGCCGCGGCTGTGGGCAGCATCCGATCGGGCTGCAGAGTGCGAGGTCAGCGCGCGGAACGGGGTAGCCGAGGTCCTGGCGCCGGACCGCTGGCGACTCGGACGCCGGCGAACAGCCCCTCGGCCGAGAGCCGGGCGGCCACGGTGATCGCATGTTCGGGGTCTCGGGCCAGATAGGCCACCGTCGGTCCGGAGCCGCTGATCATTTGGCCGAGGGCGCCGGCCTCCACACCGGCGCGCACGGCTCGGCGCAGGTCCGGCCGCAACGAGAGGGCAGCCACTGCCAGGTCGTTGGCAAGACCTCGACCGAGCAGTTCGGCGTCGTCCTGGCGAAGCGCGGTCAGCACGCCGGCTGGATCTGCGGCACCCGGCACGTGCCGCTGGGCGCGTAGCCGGTCCAATTCGGCGTACACGGTGGGGGTGGATAGTCCGGTACGTGCGATTCCGAGTACCCAGTCGGTACGCCCGCGAGTGAGTACGGAGCTGAGCCGATCACCCCGGCCGGCGCCGAAGGCGACACCGCCGTGCAGGGCGAACGGTACGTCGCTGCCGAGCTCGGCTGCCAATTCGCCCAGCTGTTCCCGGTCCATGGCCGTTCCCCACAAACCGTCCAGCGCGACAAGAGTGGCTGCGGCGTCGGCGCTGCCACCGGCCAGCCCCGCCGCCACCGGAATCTGTTTGTCGATCGTGATCGAGGCGTCGGCATCAATGCCCGTGCGCTGCGCCAACAGGACGGCCGCCCGCCAGGCCAGGTTGGTGGAGTCGGCCGGAACCGCAGCGGTGTCCGTGCCAGTGACCCTCAGCCTCAGCCCGGCTCCGGCCTCGACGCTGGAGACGGTCACCGTGTCGAACACGCTCAGAGCCAGGAAGACCGTCGTGAGGTTGTGGTAACCGTCCGCACCCGGCGCGTTCACGGCCAGGAAGAGGTTGATCTTGGCCGGCGCGCGGACCGCGATCGAGGTCATCACGGCGTGCGCAGCGAAGCGATCCGGGTGAAATCCTCGACCCCGAGTTGCTCGCCGCGGGTCAGCGGATCGATATCCGCGGAACGCAAGATCGCCTCGGCGGCGCCTGCGCTGCCGGCCCAGCCGGACAGGGCTGCGCGCAGCCCCTTGCGGCGGCTGGCGAAGGCTGCGTCGATGACGGCGAAGACCTGCTCTCGCGGGGCTGACTCGGGGCTGGGCCGGCGGCGAAAGGAGACCAGCCCGGAATCGACTCTGGGCACCGGCCAGAACACCTGCCGGCTGATCGGTCCGGCTCGGCGCACCTCGGCGTACCAGGCAGCCTTGACCGACGGCACCCCGTAGGCCGGGCTGCCCGGTTGCGCGGCCAGCCGCTCGGCCACCTCGGCTTGAACCAGGATCAGGCCGTGCTCCACGGTCGGAAAGCGCTCCAGCAACGTGAGTAGCACCGGGACGGAGATGTTGTAGGGCAGGTTTGCCACCAAGGCCGTCGGCGCCTTGGGCAAGGACGTCACTTGGAGCGCATCCGCGGTGAGCACCAGCAGTCGGTGCTTGGCATCCGGTGCCCAGCTTGCCACCGTCTCTGGCAACGCCTGCGCGAGGCGGGCATCCACCTCGACAGCAATGACATGCACTCCCAGGTCGAGCAGTCCCAGAGTCAGTGAACCCAGGCCGGGCCCGACCTCGAGCACGACGTCATCCGAGCCCACCGCGGCGATCCGCACGATCTTGCGGATCGTATTGGGGTCGTGCAGAAAGTTTTGACCCAGCGCTTTCGTGGGCCGCAGATCGAGGGCGGCGGCGATCTCTCGGATCGCTGCTGGTCCTAGGAACCCGCCCATGCCAGGGACCGTACGCAGGACCGGACCGCCCTGACGATCGGTCACCCCAGTGCAGACCTAGTTCAGTGCAGGTCTAGTCGTATAGGTGATACCCGCAGGACGGCCACGGCGAGTCGCCCCGCTCGGCGTAGGTGGCCTCACCGACCGCGATCTGCTGCTCGCGAGTTGCCTGGTGCGGCAGTGGCGCGTAGGCGCCGCCACCGTTGGCCAGCCAGGTCTGCTGGTCGTACTGCAGGCCGCCGTAGTAGCCGTTGCCGGTGTTGATCGCCCAGTTACCGCCGGACTCGCATTGGGCAAGGGCGTCCCAGTTCAGCGAGCCGTCCGAAGGTGGTGGGGTGGCCCCGGTGTTGCCGCCACCACCGCTGTTGCCGCCGCCACCGCTGTTGCCGCCGCCACCGGTTGCCGGGCGGGGCTTGGTGCCGACCCGGGCGACTTCGCCGACCGGCACGGCAAGGGTCTGGATGGCGACCGCGTGGCGGACCACCTCGACCCCGTCGTGGGCAGTGATGCGGTAGTTGACGAAGCGCTGTCCCAGGACACCTGGGGTGTCCACCTCGCGCTCTCCCTCAAACAGCGTGTCGTCCGGGGTTTCGGTTACCGGAAAGGGCAGCGGCTCGGTGACGCTGACGTCGCTGAAGCTGACCCGGATGACCTGCAGACGCATCCGGTCGGCCAGCGGCTGGGTGCGATACAGCGAAGTCCAGTCGTTGGCCCCTACTGCAAGGTCTTGTTCGTCGAAAAAGCCCGCGACGTCGGCGGCCGTGGTGACCACCTGGCGGATCTGCCCGTCGATGATAAGGGTGATTTCGCGCGGCGTGTTGATCGTGAGGTCCATGCCGTCAACCGGAACACGCTCACTCCGGGAGGCCGACACCTCGAGTTGTGCCTGCCGGTAACCGAGCTGGTCGAGGGCCTCGTCCACCGAGCGGGCGGTCGTGTAGACCTCGCTGGTGACACCGTCGACAGTCAAGTTCAGCAGGCGACCGCGTTGCAGTGCGATGTTGGATCCATCGGCTACTTCGGCACCAAGAGCCGGAACGAGTACATCGTGTCCGCCGACCTCTAGGTCGGCACTGTCGAGAACTCCCTCGACGGTCGAAGCGAGGGTGGATACCTCACGCTCCTCGCCGTCGACGGAGACTGTCACGGTCTTGGACAGACCCGCCCAGGCGAGCGAGCCGCCGAGCAGTCCGGCGATGACGAGGGTGAACAAGGCGATCTTTACTGAACGGCGCATCAAAATTCTTGGCAAACCTTCTGGTCCTAGCGTTCCGAGCAGGGGAACACCGCACGTACCAGCGGCGACCTGAGCAGCTCGTGGTGGCTGCGCAGATGCAATCGGGATCGTTCGATCAGAACTCCCTGGGGCTTCCCCACCCCGGCGTTGTCACAACACGGTAACGGATTATCCGCCGCCCGACCACTCGCGGGGCGGATCAGGGGCGAGTCGGGACCGCCTCAGCCGCGCTGAGCGGTCCCCCAGGCGGCCTCGGCCCAGCGCACCGGCGCCAGCCACTTCACCAGGAATCCGCTCACGACGAGGGCTCCTACCAGGCTCCCGAAGGCGCCGGCAATCAGTGCCACCGGCGCCAAATCTGCTCCCGACGTCGAGTCGCCTACCCGGACGCCACTGACGAGCAACAGGCCGGCCAGCAGCAGCAAGGTGAGGATGGTGCCGGCGCCGACCGCGACGTGCGCGCTGTTGATCCGTAGCGCATCGTCGACCGGGATGTCCTCAGAACCGCTGGGAGTCACCCGGCGGGCCAGGCGCTCGAGGGTCACCTCCACGATCAGCCAGCTGATGACGCCGATCCATGCGGCGATCCAGAACTCTTGCGCCCAAGCCTGATTCATGGCCAGCAAGCCGAACACCAGAAGTCCCAGCGTGGCCAACCGGCCGATCGCGGGAAGCGCGCGATCGATGAACTCACTTTGCGGACGACGAGCCGGGGCCTGTGTGCCCCACGTCGGGCGCAGCCGGGTCAGCTCGCCGAGCAGGACCCCGCCGATCATGCAGCCGACCAGCAGGCCCGGCCACAGGAATACCGCACTCTCGGCGAACATGACCAACGCCGCCACGGACAGGATCACCGCCACTGTCAGTCCGGCCAGCCGCCAGAGGCGGGCTCGCTGGGCCTGGACCTTCATGGCCCGCTCTGCCTCGGTGGTCGGCAGAGTGAGACTGAGCGCGCCGTTGGACACCACCCGCCGGACTGCCGCATGGGACCACGCCCGACCCACGAAAACCGCGGGGACCAGTAACGCCACGAACAGCAGCACCGCGATGAACCGACCCATGAGTCAGGGATACGTCGCGTTTGGCCGCAGGTCAACTGATCCGGGTCACAACTGCGCCAGCTGTGACCAAATCAGGACCCCGCATCCCCTGCATCAGTCTCGCCCTTATGCGCATGACGGTCCGAAATCGGCAGGTTTCGTCGCCGTTATGCGCATAACGGCGACGATTTCCGCCGACCAACGTCAGTGCCAGGGGCCGAAGACCCGCTCGGCCGTGGCGGTGAGCCGCTGACACAGGGTGGCCAGGTCGGTTCCGGTCAGGTCGGCCAGCGCCCGGATCGTGTACGGAGTGAGGTAGGGACCATTGGGCTGACCACGGAAGGGCATCGGGGTCAGAAACGGCGCGTCGGTCTCCACCAGCATTTGGTCCAGGGGAGTGATGGCTGCTGCCTGCGCGGTTGCTGTCGCGTTGGAAAAGGTGACTGTCCCGCTGAAGCTGAGGACCAGGCCACGGTCCAGGCAGCGCCGCGCGGTCTCGGCATCGGAGGAGTAGCAGTGCAACACCGTGTTTTCCGGAGCCCCCTCCTCATCCAGCACCCGCAGCATGTCCTCGTAGGCATCACGGGTGTGGATCATCAGCGCGATGCCTTGCCGCTTGGCGATGTCAATGTGCGCCCGGAAGGATTGCTCCTGGATAGCCCAACCGTCTTCGCCGGTCCGGAAGTGGTCCAGGCCGGTCTCCCCTATCCCGCGCACCCGAGGGAGGGCGGCCAGCCGGTTGATCTCGGCCAAGGCGTCCTGCGTCGCCGCCCCGGCGCCTGCCTCGTTCGGATGCAGGGCGACCATCGCCAGCACGTCGGGGTGCCGCTGCGCGAGTTCGGCCGCCCATTGCGACGATGCAACGTCCACACCCACCTGTACGACCCGGGTGATCCCGACTGCGGCAGCGGCACCCCGACGTGCTGGCGATGGTCGCCCTGCATCCGAACG
>Ga0136612_10000070_pt1 | contig 23200 bp, 27 predicted proteins | sample AntDryUQ224A2306_2_FD_106644 | JGI IMG/M metagenome (GOLD analysis project Ga0136612, IMG submission 106644) | Polar desert sand microbial communities from Dry Valleys, Antarctica - metaG UQ224A (23.06) | ecosystem: Environmental > Terrestrial > Soil > Desert | place: Antarctica: Dry Valley... | reverse complement strand
GATCTTCAAGGCTCCGGAGGAACAGCTCGGCAACGGCGTCCGCATCACGTTCAGTACCGACGACCTCGAGGCTGCATTCGAGAGAGTAGCTGCCGCGGGTGGCACGGTGCTGGCGCCACGATCCGAGATCGGCGCCGACATGGGCTGGTGGGCTGCGTTCACCGATCCAGCCGGTCGGTGGCTCGGACTCTCGACGGACCGACCGTTCGGCGGATGAGCGCTTCGATCGCGCCTCACATCGTCTCGATCGCGGATATCAGGGAGGCGGCGGGGCGCATCCGCGGCGTGGCGACGCGAACTCCACTCCTGCGCTGGGATGACAACACCTGGCTCAAGCCCGAGTCGCTTCAGCCCGTTGGCGCGTTCAAGATGCGCGGGGCCTACAACAAAGTCGCGTCCCTCTCGGAGGCCGAGCGGGCTCGCGGGGTGGTCACCTACTCATCTGGCAATCACGCCCAGGCGGTGGCGCGCGCGGCACGGCTGCTGGGCACGACGGCTGTCATCTGCATGCCTGAGAACGCGCCGCAGGTGAAGGTCGACGGCGTCCTCCGCGACGGAGCCGAGATCGTGACGACCGGCAACGACTCGGAGGAACGTCATCAGCGCGCGTTGGCCCTGGTCGAGGAGCGAGGTCTCGTCATGGTCGAGCCGTACGACGATCCGGCCATCATCGCCGGCCAAGGGACGTGCGGACTCGAGATCGTCGAGGATCTGCCGACGTTGACGAGCGTGCTCGTGCCGGTTTCCGGCGGTGGGCTCTCGTCCGGGGTGGCGACCGCGGTGAAGGCGCTGGCCCCGACGGCGCGGGTCATCGGTGTTGAGCCTGAGCTGGCGGCCGATGCGAAAGAGTCGCTCGAATCGGGCTCGCTGGTGACGTGGACCGCCGAGCAGACGGCCCGCACCATGGCCGACGGCCTGCGCACGAACTCGCTCGGTCGACTGCCCTTCGAACACCTCCGCCGCTTCATGGACGAGATCGTGACCGTCAGCGAGGACCAGATGGCCGACGCCATGCGGATGCTCGCGCAGCGCGCGCGATTGGTCGTGGAGCCGTCGGGCGCCGCGTCCATGGCCGCGCATCTCGCCGGCCATGCGCCACGGAACGACGCTGACAACTCGCGCGTCGTGATCATCTCGGGCGGCAACGTGGACCCGAAGCTCTTCGTCCGCATCCTGGCGGGCTAGGACAACGCCGTACCCTGACGAGAATTCCGACCGCCCGAGCTGGTCGGAGGCGCATCGGGCGGTCCGAATGGCGCCTCGTCGGACATGCGGACACCCCGAGTAACCGTTCCGCGGTCGGGGCCACGGTCGCCGGGCACAACGCTACCGTCGGTAGCATTCAGGTGGGGCGGCCGCGACCTCAGCCCTCGGTGAGCAGCTCCACGGCACGATCGAGCTGCGGATCCTCGTCACCGGTCGGATCCTCGGGCGATGCGACTTCGATGTCCGGCGCAATCCCGTCGGGCGCCGCCGAATTGTGGTCGGGAGTGAACCATCGGTCGGTCGTGATGCGCAGGCCTCCGCCGTTCGGCAGATCGTTCCAGATCTGGACGGTGTTCTTGCCGAAGGTGGCCTCGCCGAGAATCGTCCCGCGGCCTGTGTCCTGCAGCGCACCCGCCACGATCTCGGATGCCGATGCCGAGCCCGCGTCGACGAGCACCACGACCTCGATCGCATCGCTCTGGGCCAAGCCGCCGGCCTCCGATTCCCAGCGCTGCACGTCCTCGCCGGACTCGACCGTGAAGAGCAGTTCCCCTGCGGGAACGAATTCGCCGGCAATGCCCTGCGCCGTGGTGATGAACCCGCCGGGGTTGCCACGCAGGTCGAAGACGATGGAGGTTGCTCCCTGCTCCAGCAATGAGCCGAGCTGCTCACGGAATAGGCCCGTGGCACGGTCGGTGAACGTCGTCAGCCGGATGTAGCCGATCCCGGCCTCGAGGATCTCGGCCTCAACTTCCTGGAGATCGATCACGGCGCGGGTGATCGTGATGTCGAGCTCCTCCTCGTCGCGCTCGACGGTGAGGGTCACGTCGGTACCGGCTTCACCGCGGACCTGGTAGACGAGGGAGCTCACCGACTCCCCGATGGTCGACTCCCCGTCGACTTCGAGCACGTGGTCGCCGGACCTGAGACCAGCCTCCTCGGCGGGCGAACCCGACAGGGGCGCCACGATGACCATCGCGCAGGTCGGCGTGACGACCGTGCAGGCGGCGAGGTCCTCGGGCTCGACGAGGTTCTCCATGCCGACCTCGGCGCCGATGCCGCTGAACTCGCCCGAGAGATCGTCGAGAGCGGACCCGTACTGGTCGGGGGGCAGGTAGCCGGAATATGGATCCTCGAGCCCGTACTCGATCATGCCGCGCACCGCGCCGTCGACGAGGTCCTCGTCGCTGATCTCGTCGACGTACTCGCCCTTGATCTGAGCGTACGTCTCGCACAGCACGGCGAAGGCCTCGGTCGGCTCGGCGCAGGTCACCGTTTCGAGCTGCGGCGTCGCCTCGGGCGTGGCCGGCTCGGACGGCAAGGACTCCGTCGGCAAGGCGGTATCCGATGGCGCCTGTGCGACGCCGGAGCCGTCACCGCCCAGGGCCAGGCCGGCAACGAAGGCGAGGGCGCCGAACAGGAGGAGGACCACGATCAACGCCGCGGCGCTGGCCACGGGCGATCGACGGGTTGGGGAATTGGCGGTCATCGGTGTGTCCTGTGATACGAGGAGCGCGGAGGCGCATTCTCCCGCGAATCTGTGTCGAACGCTCGGGAGCTGACCTTCAGAAGAGGTCGCCGCTACGTCTCCACGTTCGGTACGCCCTGCGCACCGATGCGCATCAGCTCGAGACGGGCAGCCGGACGGCGCGCAACCCCAGGAAGATCGGGATCTCGGCATTGGCCCGCGCATCGCCACGCGTCGCCTTTCCGGGCCGACGCTCGGGCGGCAGGTCGGGAACCTCGATCATGGCATCGACGGAGAAGCCGGCATCGGCGAGAGCGTTCACGTAGGCACTGATGGGCCGATGAAACGAGCGCGTCGGCAGCCCGCCACCGAGCGACTTCATCGGAACCGCCATCTCGCCAAGGTAGGCGTCGACGCGCCGATACGTGAGCTTGCGACCGTCGTCGAAGCCCCAGCCCGAGTGCCGCGGCTGTCGGAATGCCGGATGGGTCATCAGCATCACGACGCGGCCGTGCGCGCCGAGTGCCCAATCCACGCCGCGGATGATGTCCACCAGCGGGTCCATGTCCTGGATGCAGAGCATGAACACCGCGGCGTCGTACCCGCCCAGCTCGAGTCCGGCCACCGCCGGCAGGCGCCGAGCGTCGCCGAGCAGGAAGCGCGCATCGCGCAGCCCCGCATGCCGGCGCTTGGCTGCTTCGATCAGCCTGGCGGAGGCGTCGACGACGGTCACGCCGGCCCCGGCATTGGCCAGGTATGGAGCCAGGACGCCCTGTCCGCCGCCGAGGTCAAGGATCTCCTCGCCGCGCTGGGGCTGGAGCAGGTCGAGCACGGCCGGAATGGCGAGCTCGCGATGATAGGTCGAGCCGTGATCGCCGACCCAGCCGTCGTACCAGGTCGCGACTCGCTCCCAGCTCGTCTCCCGTGGGGCGGCGCCGTCGGTGTCTCGGGATCGGCTTCGTCGACCGCTCATCGGCCGAGTATGGCGGCTGCGGCATTTGCGCCGGAGCGCAAATGGAAGGTTTAGGCGAGCCCGCGACGCTTCTCGAACGTGATCTGGAGGTCCTGGGTGGCGCCCGTTGCGAAGCCGGCCTCGCAGAGCGCCAGGTAGTACTCCCACATGCGTATGAAGCGGTCGTCGAATCCCATTGCCCGCACGGCATCGGCCCGTTCCAGGAAGCGATGGCGCCAGGCCTGCAGCGTGTGCACGTAGTCAGACGCAACGTCGGTAACCCCGGAAATGAGCAGGCGGGTGTCGTGCGTTGCCCGTTCGATGACGGCGAGCGACGGACACAGGCCGCCCGGAAAGATGTAGGTCTGAATCCAGTTGGCACCGCGACGCTGTCCTTCGTAGCCGACGTCCGGGACGGTGATCGATTGGAGGCTCAGCCGCCCGCCGGGAGCCAGTGCGCTGTCGCAGGCGCGGAAGAAGGCCTCGTAATACTCGTGGCCCACCGCCTCGAGCATCTCGATGGACACGATGGCGTCGTACGTGCCGCTGATCTCGCGGTAGTCTCTGAGCTGGATGTCGACCAGGTCCTCGAGGCCCGCCGCCCGGACGCGGTCCCGGGCGAGGTCGTGCTGTTGCCGCGAGATCGTGATCGACGTGACGCGGCAGCCCAGCTCGCCGGCCGCGTAGATGGCGAAACCACCCCAGCCCGAACCGATCTCGAGCACGTGCTGGCCACGGCGGAGGCCGGCACCCTCCGCGATGCGCCGGTACTTGTTCCGTTGCGCGTCTGCCAGCGACTGATCCGGAGACGCAAACACCGCGCTCGAATAGGTCATCGTCTCGTCGAGGAAGAGCCGATAGAAATCGTTCCCGAGGTCGTAGTGGGCCGAGATGTTCCGCTCGCTCTGGCGCCGAGTGTTTCGGCGACTCCGATGCGTCAGCATCTTCCGAAGCTGCGCGGGCAATCTGAACCACCCGGACGTCAGGGCAAGTGCTCCTCGGTTCAGGGCCGCCAGCCGCAGCAGCGCGCCAAGGTCTGGCGACGACCACAAATCGTCCATGTATGCCTCCCCGGCCCCGATCTCGCCTCCCAGCAGCAATCGGACGAATGCATATCCGTCGTGCATCCGGATCTCGGCGCTCTTGCCAAGGGCATGGTCTCCAAAGGTCTGACGGGACCCGTCCGGGAGCACGACGGTCAGGCAACCGACTCGAATGCGAGCGGCGGCGCCCAGAACGACTCGCGACGCGATCCTGGCCGTGATCGAATCGGCAACGTTGCGGGTGCGGACGGTGGTGGCCTGCGAGCTCATCAGGCGGCCGCGCCGTGAGGGTAGAAGCGCGCGCCACGCCGCCAGAGCCGGAGCGCATGCCAGTGGATCCTGCCGATGGTCGTGTGCGTCACCAGCGGATGGCGGACGAGCATGCGGGCAACCGCCCGATCGGTGAGACGTCGCCGAGTCACGTCGAGGCTGGTGTGCAGCAGGAGGCCGTCGTCGTCGTGCTCGTTGATCGTGATGCGCACCCGCGACGGCTCGTCCCGGACCCGGACCGCATACCGACCGGCTGCGGCGACGAAGGGCGAGACGTAGAACTCCTTGTCCATTCCGGCGACGAACGTTGCCCCGTCATCCTGCCGATCGAGCGTGTACTGGTGACGCTCGCCGTGGGTGTTGTGGACCTCGACGATCACGACCTGCAGGACTCCCGAGCTGTCTCGGCAGAGGAAGAAGCTGGCCGGGTTGAACACGTAACCGAGGACGCGCAGATTCGTGATGAGGGTCACCCGCCAGCCATCGGGATCGACGCCGGCGCGTCGCAGGTGCGCGACGATCGACGCGTGGAGATCAGTTGCCGGCGGATCGAGATGATCGTCGTCACGGAATGTGAGGAGACTCGGCCGGTTGCGACCGACGAGCCGAATCGAGGCCGCGACCTCATCCAGCTCATCGAGCTCGAGCGCGAAGTAGAAGACGTCGTGCTCGAAGCCGTAGACGAACGGACGGGAACGCCGGTGACGGACCGTGCCCTCGAGCAGGTGCGATCTCATGCCGCACGCCTCCCGGCACTGGTCGCCAGCATGTCGGCCGCCTCGAAGCCGGATCGGCAGCCATCCTCGTGGAAACCGTAGCCAAGGTGGGCACCCGCGAAGTAGGTCCGGCGATATCCCTGGAGCGCCCCGACGGCCGCCTGGCCGGCGAGCGTCGCGGATGTGTAGACCGGATGGCGCATGGTTCGTTCGGCAATGACGTGGCCCGAGCGCACCCGGTCGCCTGGGTTCACCGACACGCCGTACTCGACCGGCCCGCGAATCGCTTGAAGCCGATTCATGTGGTAGGTCATCGTGAGCGCCTCGCCCCGTCGCCCACAATCTTCCTGGTCGACGTTCCAGGCTGCCCACGCCGCTCGTCGTCGGGGCAGCATCCGACGGTCCGTGTGGAGGACAACACGGTTGTTCGAGTACTCGAACGTGCGCAGCGCGGCCGTCTCGCGCGCATCCCCGTCGTGCAGCAGGTCCATTGCATCGTCCGCGTGGGTCGCCATGATCACCGCGTCGAATCGCTCTACGGAGCCGGAACGGCTCCGGATCGTGGCGCCCAGCTCATCGCGCGCCACGTCCACGACAGCGTCGCCGGCGCGGACCGTTCCGATCGGAAGTGCCGCCACGATTCGGTCGACGTATGCCATCGACCCGCCGTAAATGACCCGCCACGGCAGCGCGCTTCCGCGCCCCACGAGCCCGTGGTTGTCGAGGAAACGGAGCAGGTAGTCGATCGGGAAGTCGACGACCCTATCGGTCCCGGTCGACCAGATGGCGCCCGTGACCGGGAGCAGGAAGTGGGTACGGAATCCGGATCCGAAGCGACCCTCGTCGAGGAAGTCGCCCAGCGTGTCCTGCGGCGATCCGCCGCCGTCGAGCCTTCGGCGCGCATCGCGATAGAAGCGCAGGATGTCCGACATCATCGCCCAGTGCGCGGGACGGCCGACCGCGGACGGTCGCGCGAAGTAGCCCCTGATGCCGCGGGAGCTGAACTCCACATCGCAGGTGCGACACGCCGAGCCAAGCGACATGTCGCTCGGCTGGCTGGCGACCCCGAGCTCGTCCAGGAGGCGCACGAACCGGGGGTAGGTGCGCTCGTTGTAGACGATGAAGCCGGTGTCCACCGGCACGGGTCCGTCATCGGTGTCGACCGTCACGGTCTTGACATGGCCACCAACGGCGGGCTCGGCCTCGAATAGCCGCACCTCGTGGTCGTGGCGCAGGGCGTACGCGGCGGTCAGCCCGCTCACGCCCGCTCCGACGACGGCGACCCTCACGATCGATCCGCTGCGTGCTGCGCAGCCCGCGTATCAAGCTGCTGTTGCATGCCGCCCGCCGCGTCACGCGCGATCTTCGCGAAGGTTCCGCCCAGCAGGGGCTGCACGAGTCGCATGAGACCGCCGAGACTGATGTCGGCCGTGTACGCAATGCGGGTCGCGGTACCGATCCGCTCGAACTCGATCGTATCGATGGCAGAGACGCCGGATCCCGAGCCGGTGAGCTCCACGCGATTCGGCGGATCGAACTCGGTGATCCGGTACTCCATCGGCGCGACCCGGTTCCCGATGCGAACGCCGAGCCGATACCGGGCTCCCACGCCGACCGGTCCGGCGTCGACGCGCTCGGCGCTCGCGACACCGGGGTCCCATTCCTCCGAGTTCGCGAAGTCCGCCAGGTAGGCAAAGGTCGCGTCGATCGGCAGGGTGGTCTCGACAACTTCGCGTAACCGGGTCATCGGTGACTCCGGTCGAAACGGGGCATCATTCGCCGATGCAGTGGCGAACGCTGGTTGACAATGGCCTGGAGCTGACGGTGGTCGGCAGCTTCACGCGCATCGGAAATGCGACGCGCCGAAGCCTGTACGGCTGGAAGCAGCCCGAGCCGGACGCGCTGCAAGGTCGAACGGTGCTGGTCACCGGCCCGACCTCCGGACTGGGACGGGCCGCGGCCGATGAGCTCGCCGTGCTCGGCGCCCGCGTGATCCTGGTGGGGCGCAGCGAGGCGCGCCTGGCCGCCGTGCGCGACGTCCTGGCGGCCCGGCACGGCGTCGACCGGTACCCGATCGTGATCGCCGACATGGGATCCCTCGACTCGGTGCGAACCGCAGTGGCGCGAATCCTGGATTCCGAGCCGAGGCTGGATGTCGTCGTCGACAACGCGGGTGCCATCTTCCCCGAGCGGATCGTTGGCCCGGATGGCATCGAGGCGACGTTCGCGACGCTCGTCGTCGGCCCGTTCGCGCTCGTTTCCGGGCTGCTGCCGCTGTTGCGCTCGACGGGCACCGCGCGGGTCGTGGCGGTGACGTCGGGAGGCATGTACACCCAGCGCCTGGATCTCGATGACCTCGAATCGAGCGTCGAGCCCTTCTCCGGGACACGTGCCTACGCTCGGGCGAAGCGTGCACAGGTGGCTCTCGTCCGCGAGTGGGCACGCAGGCTGTCCGGGTCGGGCATCACGTTCAACGCCATGCACCCCGGCTGGGCCGATACGCCCGGCCTCGCCGACGCCATGCCCGGATTCCATCGGCTCATGCGGCCGTTGCTTCGCACGCCGACGCAGGGAGCTGACACCCTCGTGTGGCTGGCGACCTCTCCGGAGGCCACCGCGGTAAGCGGCAGCCTCGTCCTCGATCGTCGCCCGCGTGCCTTCGACCGTGTGCCGACGACTCGTCTCGGGGCCGCGGATCGTCAGCGGCTGTGGGAGATCGTCGCAGGCCTGTCCGACGCGGACGGCTGAAGCGGGCATCACGGGAGCGGCTCCTTCGGGCGACGGGGCGTTCGTTGATCGGTGGACGATTCCCAGTACGCCGTCAGTCAGTCGGTGTATCAGCGATCCCGGTCGAGATTCACCGGCGTGTGCCGGCCAGGACAATTGCAGCGATGACCGCCACGCCGACCCCGATGCAGCCGATGACGCCGAAGCCCCACCCGAACCCTCCAGCATCGGCGACTCCACCAGCGATGAAGGGGCCGATGCCGAGTCCGGCCGAGAGCGAGGTTCCATAGCCGCCGAGCCCGGTCGCGCGCAGCTCGGGACGGGCGACCTCGCTGATCGTGACCTGCACCATCATGAGCGTGAAGGCGAGCATGACGACGCCGGTGATGAGGACCAGGAGGACGCCCGGCACGCCACCCTGGAAGCCGAGCAGTGCGATGACGGCGCCGTAGCCGGCAGCGCCGAGCGCGGCGGCGACCGGGGGGATCGGCCGTCGGTCGATGAGGCGACCGAGCGGCACCCGTGACGCGCCGTTGGCGAGCGACTGCGCCGCCAGCAGGAGTCCGACCGTGCCGACCGCCAGACCGATGCCGGTGCCAAACAGCGGGAAGAGCCCCGCAACCGCGCCCCACGGCAGCCCGATCGCCAGCGCCGCCAGCCAGGTTCCGAGGATGGCCCGCTGGCGAGCAACCTCGGCAACCATGCCGGGCAGGCGCTTCAATCGGATCTGGCTGCGCATGCTCGACGCGACGAAGACGGCGCCGACGACCGCGGTCCCTCCGAACACCGACGACGCCACGTACGTCGGCACCGGTCCGCCAAGATCCCAGATCAGGCCGCCGAGAGCAGGACCGGATGCGACGCCGGTGTGCGTGAACAGGGTCAGCCAACCGAAGGCGCTGCCCCGAGATTCATCTGGGGCGCTGACCGCGACGTAGGCGCTGATCGCCGGCAGGAACAGCGAGGCCGTGACGCCGGACAGGATCGCCCAGGCGAAGAGCGGGATCGTGCTGCCCATGACGACGGCCAGGATCGGCACCAGGTTGACGAGCGCATTGCCGACGATCGCCAGCAGCAAGACCCGCCGCGTGCCCCACGCGTCGGCGACGGCGCCGAACGGCAGCTGGAGGAAGGCCTGCAGACCAAAACGGACCGATGCGAGCAGGCCGGCGTCGGCCAGGGATCCGCCGAGGAGCTGCACCTGGAGCGGCACGGCCACGCCGGACGCCCATTGCCCGAGCATGAAGGTGAAGGTGGCCACGTACGCCGGCCACAGCGGCGGCCGGTGGTCGACCGTCATCTGCCCGCGAGGCCCTCCCGCAGGCCACCGAGGAATGCCACCGCGTTGGCGCCGAGCGCCTCGACGGCGTAGCCGCCCTCCTGGAGCGCCACGACCGGGCGGTCGAGCTGGGCAATTCGGTTGCCGATACGCCCGTAGTCATCGGTCTGGAGAGCCAGGTTGCAGATCGGGTCGGCGTGGTACGTGTCGAAGCCCAGCGAGAGGACGAGCGGCGCGTCCGGGTCGAAGGTCGCGATGGCATGGAGACCATCGGTGAGCGCAGCCAGGTAGACGTCGCCATCGGTCCCGGGCGGGAGCGGCAGGTTCAGGTTGGCGCCTGCCCCACCGTCAGCGCCTCGCTCCGAGGCGAACCCGGAGTAGTAGGGATACGTGCCGCCGGGGTCGCCATGGAGGCTCACGTACAGCACGTCCCCGCGCTGCCAGAAGATCTGCTGCGTGCCGTTGCCGTGGTGAAAATCGACGTCCAGGATGGCGACCTTCGCGGCGCCTCGCGCAACCAGCGACTCGGCCACGATCGCGGCGTTGTTGAAGAAGCAGTAGCCGCCGATGAGGTTGCGTCCAGCGTGATGGCCGGGCGGCCGGCAGAGCGCGTACGCCAGGGACGCTCCGGCCAGCACCCGATCGGCGGCCGTGAGCGCGATGTCGACCGACGCGTGCGCCGCGCGCGCCGTGCCGGCCACGATCGGCGTCGCGGTGTCGAAGCAATAGGCGCCGAGCCGCAGGTGACGGCCGGCCGGTAGTGACTCGAGGACCATCGGCCCGACGTAGGCGCTCAACATGAAGGTGTCTGGCAGCAGCGGCCGCGAGGCGTCCCAGCCATCGGCGATCGCATCGCTCCAGACGTGCTCGACCATGTCGATCATCTCGATCTCATGGACCGCCGAGATCGCATCTGGGCCGTGCGGAGTCGGAGACGCCAGTGCGTAGTCGCCGGTCGCCACGAGCGCGTCGCGGATTGCGGTCGCCCGCGCGGGGGACTCGTAGCACGCGACCTCGCGACCGGCGACAAGCTCGACCAGGCCGTCGTGAACGAGATGGTCGTCCGAGGCGATGAGCGGCGTGAGTTCGATCGGCATTGGTGAACGAGAATAGCGACCACCTCGTATTCTCCGCAGACGCATTGTTCGGAGAGCCTCTTGACCGATCCCCACGCCGGCGCGCGACTCTGGCGGAGCCTGCGCGAGGAGGTGGCGCACGCCGTCGTCGGCGCAGAGCAGCCGCTGCGATTGCTGACGGTCACGCTGCTGGCCGAGGGGCATGCACTGCTGGAGGACGTGCCCGGTGTCGGCAAAACGCTCGTCGCGCGCGCATTCGCGCGAGCGCTGGGGCTCGACTTCGGACGCGTGCAAGGGACACCGGACCTGCTGCCGTCGGATGTCACCGGCTCGAGCGTGCTCAGCGGTGACGCGTTTCGCTTCATTCCCGGGCCGATCTTCACGAACGTCCTTCTTGTCGACGAGATCAACCGCGCCACGCCGAGAACGCAGTCGGCACTGCTCGAGGCGATGCAGGAGCGACAGGTCAGCGTGGACGGCGAGACGCGGCCCATCCCGGCGCCCTTCCTGGTGCTGGCCACGCAGAACCCGGTCGAGCTGGAGGGCACGTTCGCGCTCCCCGAGGCGCAGCTCGACCGGTTCCTCGTGCGAATCGTGCTCGGCTACCCGGACGAGGCCGATGAGCGCACGATCGCGCGTCGCTACCGCACGTCGGACGAGCCGCTCGACGCCGTGCAACCGGTCCTGGAGCGCGCGGATCTCCCCGGGCTGCGAGATGCGACGCGTGGAGTGACCGTCAGCGACGAGGTGGAGGCTTACCTCGTGGGCATCGTGCGGGCCACTCGCGACCACGCCGATCTCCAGCTCGGCGCCAGCCCGCGTGCCAGCGTGGCGCTCTACCGTGCGGCGCAGGCGCTGGCATTCATCGAGGGTCGCGACTTCGTGCTCCCCGACGACGTTTCCGCGCTTGCCGGACCGGTCCTGACACATCGCCTGCTCGTCGATGTCGACCGCGAGCTACGCGGAGCAACGGCGCCCGACGTCATCAGCGAGGTGCTCGAGGCCGTCTCGGTCGGGGTCGGCACCAGCGTGCGCTGACGCAGGAGGGCGAATGAGCGGCTGGACCCTGATCGGCCTGGCTCTGGTGATCGCCGGTGCGCTGCTGTCGGCGCCCGGACTCCTCCTCATCGGCGGCCTGACGCTGCTCTCCCGCTGGTTGACGACTCTATGGTCCCGTTACGGGCTCGAATCGATCGGCTACGAGCGACGCATCGGAAGCCGTCGGGCGGTGTGGGGCGACGAGGTCCCGCTCGACGTCGAGGTCTGGAATCGCAAGCTGCTGCCCGTCCCCCTGCTGACCGCGGATGATCACGTGACCGACACGCTGCGCATCACGGGCCGCACGCTCATGGCGAGTGAACGCCCGGGCCAGGGCGCGCTCCAGAACTCGTGGTCCCTGCTCTGGTACGAGCGCGTCGTCCGGCACCTTCTCATCGACGCCCGGCGGCGCGGAGCCTTCACCTTCGGGCCGGTACGTTTGACGGTCAGCGATCTCTTCGAGCGGGGAACGAACAGCGCCGAGCGCGAGTTGCCGGCCGAGCTGCTCGTGCGACCGCGCACCGTGCCGGTCCGCGCCCCGCACACTGCGCAGGCACCACTCGGATCGGCGCGGTCGCGCGCGAGCCTGTTCACCGATCCGACGCGCTTCGCCGGCGTTCGTCCCTATGAGCCGGGCGACCCGATGCGGCGCATCCACTGGCGCGCCACCGCACGCCTCGGCGAGCCGGTCAGCCGACGCTACGAGCCGGTCCACGAGCGACAGGTGCTCCTGGCGATCGACCTGCAGACGGTGCCGGGGCCGTACTGGCTGATGCTGTTCGACGATGACCAGGTGGAGGCGTTGTGCGTGGCCGCGGCCTCGCTGGCGCGGCGCATGCTCCGCACCGATACCGCCTGCGGCCTGCTCGTCGGCTCCCAGTTGGCCGGCGGCCGGCGCTGGGCGTACCTGCCGCCATCGGCAGCCTCCAGCCAGCTCGGTCGCATCGAGGATGTGCTCGCGCGTGTGCAGCCGATCCTGTCACTCCCCTTCGAGCGGCTGCTCGGCGTCGTGCCGCGACGGCTGGCGCCGGGAGGCACGGTCCTCAGCCTGGGCGCCCGAGATCCAGAGCCCTACGCGGATCGACTGCGTCGACTCTCGCGCACCAGCTATGCGGTGACGCACCTGTGTTTCGGTACCGACCGCGAGGCGCATCGGTCCGCCATGGCCGCGCTCGGCATCCCCGCACGTGTCGCCGAGCTCGATCCGGATTGGAGGAAGGCCGATGCGCTCGTCGTGGCCGGCTGACCGCCTGGTCGGATGGCTACTGCCGGTCCTGGCCATCGTGGCCGAGGGCGCCTGGCTGACGGTCGCCTACGTCGCCGTCGAGACCACGATCGCCGGCCGTGCGCCGATTCTTGGCACCCTCGAGCTTTCCGCCGCGGCCGGGCTCGCCGCTATTTCCGTGCGCCGCGGGTGGCTGCGTCCGGATGACAATCCACTGACCTTCTTCGGTGCGCTGGTCGGGATCGGTGCCGCTGGCTGGCTCTGGGATGATCGCGTGCGCTCGCTCGTGCTGACCGGCGACCTGGCCGGCGCGATCGGCCTCCATCCGGGAGGTTGGCTGCTGCTCGTGGCGGCCATGCGCGGCGTCGGACGCGGCGTCGACATCGACGACCGGGCGCTCACCCGCCTGGTGCTGCTCGGAGTGCCGGGACTCGCGATTCCGTGGACCCTCGGCCAGCTCGGGGCCGCCGAGCTGCGACCGCTCTTCGTAGAGCACGCGTTCGTCGCCAGCCTGACGTTCGTCTCGGCCGGGTTCATGGCAGCCGGATTGGCGCGCCTCCAGGAGATCGGGCGCGAAACCGGCGTCGACTGGCGCACGAATCGATCCTGGCTGGGCACCGTGCTCGGAGTGCTGGCCATCGTGCTGGCCATCGGTGTGCCGGCCGCCTACCTCCTGGGACTGCCGGTCGACACCGTCGCGCGTGGGCTCATCGGGCCGGTCTTCAGCCTGGTCGGGTACCTGCTGTTGGTGGCTGCCTTCGTGGCGGCAATCCTGTCGGCGGCGATCTACGAGGTCCTGAGCCGGCTCGGATTCGCGCTCCCCAGGCCACTGACTCCGGAGGAGATCGCCCAGCTGCCGGAGCTGCGCGAATACACCATCGAGCAGCTCCAGGGACCGATCATGATGGTCGTGATCCTGTGGGCGGGCATTGTCCTGCTGATCGTGATCGTGGTGCGCACCTGGGTTCGGCGCCGCGCACGTGGGCGGGCACGCGGCGGCAGCGAGGAACGCTCGTTCAGCATCCCCCAGCGGTCATTCCGCCTCGAGATGCCGCGACTGCGTGGGTTGCGGCGGGCGGGTACCGGCGCGCCGGCGGATGCCGTGGCGGCCTACCTGGCCGCGCTCGATGACCTGGCGGCGCACGATCCCACGCGTGCTCGTCGCGAGGCCGAGTCGCCGCATGCCCATGCCGCTCGCGCGGGTATCGCCGACCTCGGACGGCTGCAGGCCGACTACGCCCTCGCCCGGTACGGCGGTCGCCGCCTGACCGATGCGGAGCAGCGCCGCGCAATCGGCCGTTGGCGACGCCTCCGCGATCGACTCCGCCGCGGGAGCTAGCCTCGGAGTTGGCGCGTCCGTGTGGGTAGCCCTACCGGTGGCACGGTGCGCTCGGCGCCCTTGTCGGTCGAGGTGCTCGTCAGGCTGACCGCCCGACCGATAGAGGGTCAGCCGCCGGTCGCAACGCTTGCCTGGGTATCGCCGCGCCAACGATGACACCTACACTTGCGCCGATGAAGATCGCCCACATCCGCGAGCGCAGTGCCCCGGCCGGAGCCCCATGGCGCCTGGCGGCCGCGATCGATCCGTCCGGCACCCGATGGCGGGACCTGGAGGATGCACGCCGCACCCTCCTCGCCGCCGACCCGGCGAAGGCCCACAACAGCAGCCTCTTTCGCCAGCCGATCACGACGCTCGACGCGCACCTTGCCGCTGGCCTGCGCGTTGACGCGCTCGCCGACCTGCTGGAGGCAGACGTGGAAGAACCGATGGACGCATCGGTCCTGGAGTTCGGTCCGCCCATCCTCGCGCCACCCAGCTTTCGCGACTTCTACGCGTTCGAGCGCCACGTCGGCACGATGTGGAAGCGCCGCGACATGGAGATCCCCGAGGCATGGTTCCGACTCCCGATCTTCTACTTCAGCAATGTCTCCGAGATCCGCAGGCCCGGCGAGGCCGTCCATGTGCCGCGTGGGTCGCAGGAGCTGGATTACGAGCTGGAGGTGGCAGCGCTCATCGATACGCCGGTGCGTGACCTGGATGCTTCGCGCGGTGAGGAGGCGATCGGCGGCTACATGATCCTCAACGACTGGAGCGCGCGCGACCTGCAGCGCGAGGAGACCACCGTGCGGCTGGGTCCGGCAAAGGGCAAGGACTTCGCCAGCTCAATCGGTCCGTGGCTGGTTACGCCGGACGAGCTGGCGGATGTGCGCACCAACAAGGGCTACGATTTGACCATGACGGCCACCGTGAACGGGACCGAGCTGTCGCGGGGCACGTGGTCGACCGCCCACTTCAGCTTCGGCGAAATGGTGGAGCGCGCCTCCGCGGACGTCCGCCTGCGCCCCGGCGATCTGCTCGGCTCGGGCACCGTGGGAACCGGCTGCCTGCTCGAGATCCGCGACGAGATCCTCAGGCGTTACCTGGAGCCCGGCGACGTCGTCACGCTGGCGATCGAGCGGCTCGGTGAGCTGACGGCACCCGTCGTGCAGCGTCCTCGCTCATGACCGCTGCCATTGACTCGATCCTCGCCCGCCTCGCCGATGCGGAACGTCGCCTGGTCGAGCATGCCGATGCGCCATTGCCCTCGGGCCTCAGTGATCCTGACCCCGGCGCCGAGGAACGATGGGAGGCCGGACAAGTGTGGGCGCACCTCGCCGAGTTTCCCGGCTATTGGCTGTCGCAGGCCCGGCGCGTCATCGCATTGCCGACCTACGAGCCGGTGCCGTTCGGCCGGGTCAAGACCGATGCCAATCGCGTCGAGGCCGTCGAGCGCGATCGCCACACCGACCCCGCGGCACTCCTGCAGCGCGTGCGCGACTCGCTGGCAGAGGTGAGCGATGCCGCACGGGCGCTGCCACCCGAGGCGTGGAGGCGGCGCGGGGCGCATCCGACCCTCGGCGAGATCACGGTCGAGGGAATCTTCGAGCGGTTCATCGTCGAGCACCTCGAGGAGCACGCGGACCAGCTCGACTCGCTCGCTGGCTGAGGATCCCTGCTTAAACCGGATGCGCCACGGGCGCAAACCTACCCGGGTTCGAAAGCGACGATGGCGCGGTTCGCGACGATGCCATCCGCCCGGCTCAGGACCGATGCAAGTGACTCGAAGACGTAGGGACCTGGATACTGCACCTCATTGATGAAGAACCTCGGCGTCCCAGCGACCCCGGCTTCTTCGGCGTTGACATCCTGTCCGACGCGAGTGCTGGAGCGGCCACTCCGAAGGACCATTGTTTACCCACGCGGCGGTCATTCGGAGCTCACCCGCCAAGACGCCTAGGTTCAGGTGTCGCTGGCCATCACGCCGATGCCCGCCGGATCCGGCTGAAGCGCCATCCTCGCGTCGCGCCCGTCGCGCATGGCCGCATGTGTTGCGTCGGAAAGCAGGTCGAGCTGTTCGTCGAGGATCTCGCGACGCTCCGGTGGGGCGACAGAACGCAGGTCGACGAGTGCGGTCATCAGCCTCCTGGCGATCTGTGGGGAGCCGGCGCCCGCAATCCGGATCTCGGTGAACGCGAGGAGGACGTACGCCTCCCAGCTCATCGTGGGCACGGTCAAACGTACCTCCCCGCCTTCGTCCCGATGGCGCCCATCCGGGAACGGTCGTCGGGCCAGCTGGCGCAGGATGTCGTGCAATCGATCGATGGCCTGCACCGCCGTGGTGGGGTCCTGGAATGGCGAGTCGGCCAGTGAGCGCTCCGCGATGTCTACCAACAGCCGGATGCCATAGGCGACGTCTTCGTCAAGCGTCGGCTCGAGCTTCATGATGAGGGCCTCGTGCAGCCGATCCTCGTCGAGATCGCATGCGTCGCCGTGGACAAGAAAGAGCGGCGCATGCGCCGGAACGAATGCTCCCAGGGCAGGCACCAGCTCCAACGCGCACCCGGCCCGTCGAGCCTCCTCGACCAGCTCCCTGAAGCCGATCTTGACGATCGCACCCGACTTCCTGGCCTCGACCACCCGAGGGGACCCCGCCGGCGATTCGAGGTCCGGTCCCCTATCGGGATAGAGCCGCTCCAAGAGGCCCCTGGTGTCCTTGCCGACAAGCTCGATGAGGGCCGAGACGCGAAGGGACTGCCCGATGTGGTGCACGTAGATGACGAGCACGGCGATGCTGGCGACGACAAGGACGAACGCCGTGACCACCGCGATTCCCGGCACTTGCCCCGTTCCATCCCCGTCGTTGCTCACCTCGCGTAGCGCAAGGATGGCGTGCACGAAGGTGGCAACGAACAGGCCGATCGCAAATTGGCTCGGCTTGTCCTGCAGGATTCGCTGGACGATGCGGGGCGAGAACTGACCCATGGCGAGCTGGACCACGACCATCGTGATCGTCAGCACCAGGGCGGTGAGGCTGACCATCGAGGTGGCGACGGTCTGCAGGATGACCGCGGCAGCGTCCGGGCCGCCGACGAAGTCGCTCGGGATCGCCTCGTAGCCGAAGCGCCGATCGAGCGCGATCGTCCCGAACGAGAGCAGTGCTCCGACGACGACGCACAGTACGGGCACGAACCAAAGCCCGGACGTGACGTGAATGAACAGCCTCGCCAGATTCACGCCGTGCGTTAATGCAAGGGAACGGCCAGCGCTACGGATCCACTTGCGGAGCGCGCGGCTGCGTCGGCCGAATGCGGATCGGCACGGCGTATCGGCGGCGAAGGCGGCCGGGTCGGAACCGATGCGCGTGATTTCGGACCGGTACGTTTCGACGTACTCCGGATGCTGGTCGACCGGCGGCGCAGAAGCATCGATGGACGCCTCGCCGGTGATGACGGCCCGGTCGATGCCTGCCGGTCGGTGCGCAGCGCAAGCGCGACCCACCGCTTCTGTATCGGTCTGTCGGGCGATAATGCACCCATGTTCTACGTCCAGCGCGGTGCAGTCCCGCACAAGCGCCACACGCAATTCCGGAAGGACGACGGCGGCCTCTATGCCGAGGAGCTGTTCGGCGTCGAGGGCTTCAGCGGGCGCGCCAGCCTGCTCTACCACCACACCCCGCCGACGCAGACGCACGCCATCGAGAAGGTGCGCGACGTGCGGCTCGAACAGAGCACCGATGAGGCGAGTGGGCCGCATCGGCATCGGCTGGTCAACACGAAGGACCTTGAGCCGAGCGGCGACGGGGTGACCGGCCGCGTGCCGCTGTTCTACAACTCGGACGTCACCTTCGGGGTCGTTCTGCCGGCCGAACCGATGGAGCGGTTCTACCGCAATGGTGAAGCGGACGAGATGTACTTCGTCCACACCGGCACCGGAACGCTCGAGACCAACTTCGGGCCGATCGACTACGCGCCTGGCGACTATCTCGTGATCCCGATCGGTACGACGTTCCGCCTTCGCCCGGGAGCAGATACGCAGCGGATGCTATGGGTGGAATCTCCGTCGAGCATCGTGCCGCCGAAGCGCTACCGCAACGATTTTGGCCAGCTGCTCGAGCACTCGCCATATTGCGAGCGCGACATCCGCCCGCCGGCCGAGATGCCGCCGCACCTGGAGAACGGCGACTTCGTCATCGAGGTCAAGACCCGCGGCCGGGTCACGGCTTACCACTACAAGCATCATCCGTTCGACCTCGTCGGCTGGGACGGGCACCTGTGGCCGTTCGCCTTCAACATCGGCGACTTCGAGCCGATCACCGGGCGCGTCCACCAGCCACCGCCGGTGCACCTGACCTTCCAGCCGCGCAACTACGTGATCTGCTCGTTCGTGCCGCGCAAGTTCGACTACCACCCGCTCGCGATTCCGGCTCCATACAACCACTCGAATATCAATTCGGACGAGGTCATCTACTACGTCGCCGGAAACTTCATGAGCCGCCGCGGCGTGGACATCAGCTCCTTCACGATCCACCCTGCGGGCATCCCGCACGGGCCTCATCCAGGGTCGGTCGAGGCAAGCATCGGCAAGGAGGCGACGGAAGAGCTGGCGGTCATGATCGACACGTTCCACCCGCTTCACCTCACGCGCCAGGCATCAGAGCTGGACGACGACCGATACCCGTACTCGTGGATGCCGCCAGAAGATGGTGGCGACCACGCGCGCGAGCTCAGCGAGCGCGGGCCCGAGGCATTCCCCGACTAGCGACCGGTCCGGCTACTCCGCGCCCTCGGCCTCGAGCGCCTCGAAGTCGAGCAGCGGTCGCACTTCGACCCCGCCGATGCGTGCTTCCGGGATGCGGGCAGCAAAGTCGAGAGCCTCGTCCATCGACGCGCACTCGACGAGGTAGAAGCCGCCGAGCGCCTCCTTGGCCTCGATAAACGGCCCATCGGTGACGAGCGGCTTGCCATCTCGCAGCCGGAGCGTCCTCGCGGTGTTCGTCAGGGAGAGCGCCTCGCCGCCGACGTACGCGCCGGCCGCCTGCATCGCCTCGGTTGCAGCTTCGTGTTACGCCATGACCTTGCCCTGCGCCTCGGGATCGAGACCATCCCACTCGGCTTCATCGGCGTAGAGGAGGAGTGCATACTTCATCGGTCGGGCCTCCAGTTCGGTGCGCGGATTGCTCATCACTGAGACGATCGGCGACGCTGCCGTTCGACACCCCGATCCTATGACCTGCGGAGGAGACCCGACCGATGACCGAACCGACCGCCGTCCCCGTCAACCTCTTTGAGAACGACCGCGAGCTGATGGTGGTGGCACCGATGCCTGGCGTCGCACCGGAGGACATCAGCATCGACGTCACCGATGACGGGCAGCTGACGGTTCGGGCCGCCCAGCGTGGTGGGGGACAAGAGCGCATCGACTACCTGCTGCGCGAGTGGTCGTATGGACCGTACGAGCGGACGATCGAGCTGCCTTGCTCCGTCGACGCGCGACGCGCAAACCTCACCTACGGCAACGGCGTGCTGTCGATCACCTTCCCGAAGGCCGGGACCATGAGCGGCGGGAAGGTGGCGGTCCAGCGCACCGGCCACGCGCGCGGCGTCGCGATCGGTCACAGCGGGAAGCGCGGCGGGCCGGACGACGATTCGACTCCGGGGGATGGCAGCAGCGCAACGACCCTCGCGTGATTCTCTATTTCCTGCGCCATGGCAAGGCGGGTTCGCCACGAGCGACCGATGATGACGCGCGCGAGCTGACGGCGAAGGGCGCTGCGGCGCTCGCCAGTGCCGCAGAGCTCTGGCGTCGGCTCAACCTGCGGCCGGATGTCGTCTTGAGCTCCCCGCTCCCACGCGCGCTCCAGACCGCGCAGCTCGTGTGCGACGCGGTGGGCGGCGAGCCGCTGACGGACGATCGGCTACGGCCGGGCGCCTCCTGGGGCGACCTCGCGCGCACCATGGCCGCGCACCCGGATGCGCGCCGCGTGATGTTCGTCGGCCACGAGCCGGACCTGTCGAGCGCGATCGTGGATCTGACCGGCGCGGCATCGGTCCGCATGCGCAAGGGCGGCCTGGCCTGCGTCGAGTTCTACGGCATTCCCGAACCCGGCGGCGGCGAGATCGCCTGGCTGCTCGACCCGGACCTCTACACCGATGACGACGAAGGAGACTGACCGATGCCGGAGTCCGTCGCAACCGTCCGCCGCTTCAACGAGCCCGATGAGCTGCGCGAGTTCCCGCTTGGACGCTTCGAGCTCATCCAGATCGGCGGGATGACCGTCGGCCGCGCCGAGTACGCGCCGGGCTGGCGCTGGTCGCAGCACGTCGGCGCCGCGCAGGGCCAGGCGGTGTGCGAGGTTACCCACCTCGGGCTCGTGCTCTCCGGTCGCAACCGGATCGAGATGACAGATGGGCGCGCCTTCGAGGTCGGTCCCGGCGACCTCTTCGAGATTGGCCCCGGACACGACTCAGTCGTCATCGGCGACGAGCCGTACGTCAGCATCCACTTTCTCGGCGCGGACCAGTACGCCGCCAAATGACCGATGCCGGACCGCGGCGTGTCACACGCGCGAGCGCCTACGCGGTCTGCCTGGACGACGCCGATCGAATCCTGCTCTGCAGGATCGCCCCCGTCTTCGCCGAGCTCGCCGTCCGCCTTGTCCTGTAGGCTTCGCCGGGTATGGCAGCAGATCTCCAGCTCCACACGCTCCTGCTCTGCGACTACGCGCTCACCGCGCAGGACGGAAAGATCAGCGCGGTTGGCGTCTTCAGCCAGATCAACGTCGCCCGCCTGCCGGCCACGCACGGTCGATGCTTCATCGTCGCCATCCTCGAAGCAACGCCCGGCGCGCACGAGCTCACGTTCCAGGTCGTGAGCCCGACCGGCAAGGCCACGCTCCAGCAGGCGCCGCGGCTGCGAATCGAAATTCCGCCGAACGCCACGACCGCGAATATCGTGGCAGACCTCAAGGGCATGCGGATCGAGGAGATCGGGCGCCATCGGATCGAGGTCCGCGCCGGCGACCAGATCCTCGGCACGAGTCCGTTCCTTGTCAACCTGGTCCTGCGCCAGACACCCGGCAACGCCTGAGCCTCTGCGTTGGATCGGGCGGGGATCTCACAGGTGGAGGCGGGGAAGCGTTTCACCAGCATGAATGACGAGATGGAACGCGCCTTCTTCGCCGCCGACCCTTCCTGGGACGGTCGATTCGTGGCCGCGGTGCGCACGACCGGCATCTTCTGCCGCCCGTCGTGCCGCGTCCGCAAGCCACTCCCGAAGAATGTCGAGTATCTGCCCGATTTCGCCGCGGCCCGGACCGCCGGCTTTCGCGCCTGCCTGCGCTGCCAGCCTGAGAACGGGAGGGCGGTCGTCCTGCGCACGATCGAAACGCCGATCGGACCGATGCGAGCCGGTGCCACCGATCTAGCCATCGTGCTCTGCGACTTTGCTGATCGAGCGATGATCGGCGCTCAGCTGACCGCGGTCCGCCGCCGCATCGGCCCGACCCATGAGGGATCCTCGCCTCTGCTGGATCGGCTCGCCGCCCAGCTCGACGAGTACTTCGGTGGCTCACGGCGGGACTTCGATCTGCCGCTCCACCTTCCAGGAAGCGATTTTCAGGAACGCGTCTGGTCTGAGCTCCGGCAGATCCCGTACGGCCAGACGATCAGCTACCGCCAGCTCGCGGAACGCGTGGAAGCCGGTGCGGCCTATCGCGCCGTCGGGCGCGCCAACGGCTCGAATCGCGTGGCCGTCATCGTGCCGTGCCATCGGGTCGTCGCCGCGAACGGCGGGTTGGGCGGCTATGGTGGCGGCCTGGCCGCGAAGCGGCTCCTGCTGGACCTCGAGGTGCGGCACGCCGCTATCCGCTAGCGGCGATGACCTCAGCGCCGAACCGCTCGATGGAGTCACTGTCGGCGGTCCGGGGAAGGGCGATGAAGACGCCATGCGCGCTTGCGTCCTCCAGGGACCGCGCTCGCTCAAGCAACGTAGATGCATCGGCGATCGACCCGCCCTGCCCCGGCGCGGGCTTCAGGTCGAGTCCGCAGAAACGCTCGATCTCGTCGAAGTCGCGATCTTCGGTCTCGCAGTGGCGACGCAGGACGTCCATCTTGTGGCGCATGACCGCCGGGTCGGACGTGGTCTGGTGGGTGGCATCGCCGTACTTCGCGACGAACCTCAAGGTCTTCCGCTCTCCGCCGCCGCCGATCAGGATCGGTGGGTGCGGCGACTGCACGGGGGGCGGGCTGTCCATCTGCTCGGTCAGCGTGGCGTGCTTGCCTTCGAAGCGACCGGTCTCGCCACTCCATGCGCGGTGGGCGATCTGGAGCAGGTCTTCGAGCATCTCGAAGCGTTCTGCGATCGGGGGAAAGCGGACGCCGAAGGCAGCATGCTCTCGTTCGTTCCAGGCGGCGCCGACGCCAAAGTAGGAGCGACCGCCGGACAACACATCGAGCGTTGATGCCTGTTTGACCAGGACGGCCGGATACCGATACGTTACACCGGTGACCAGCGTGCCCAGCATGATCCGCTCGGTCGCGGCCGCCAGGTAGGCAAGCATCAGCCAGCCCTCGAGCAGCGGCGCCTCCCATCGGCGCAGCTGGATGAAGTGGTCCCAGACCCAGATGGAGTGGAAGCCGGCCTGCTCGGCACGGCGTCCGACGTCGGCGAGGTGGCGGCCCATCTCGGCCGGTCCACCGGACCAGTCGAAGTCGTTGATCTCCAACCCGAATTTCATGAGGGCTCCTGATGCTGGCGGCGTTCACGGCCGATGCTGGCACGCGGACGCGTCGGCGCCGATCCGTGTGCGTAGACTCGTCCTGATGGTACGTGCTCGCGCTCGAACAACGATCCGCCTGGCGGACGGCCGCGCGCTCATGTAT
>Ga0136612_10000069_pt1 | contig 23234 bp, 21 predicted proteins | sample AntDryUQ224A2306_2_FD_106644 | JGI IMG/M metagenome (GOLD analysis project Ga0136612, IMG submission 106644) | Polar desert sand microbial communities from Dry Valleys, Antarctica - metaG UQ224A (23.06) | ecosystem: Environmental > Terrestrial > Soil > Desert | place: Antarctica: Dry Valley... | reverse complement strand
GCTGTCTCTGTCGCGACAGAGACAGCCTGAGAGCTCCCCGGGCTGGATTCGAACCAGCATGGCCTGATTAACAGTCAGGAATGTTGCCCTTACATCACCGGGGACCGCGGGGCAATCGTAGCGGCCGGCGTCATGAAGCCATTCTCTTCAGGCTCTGCGACTGCCCTCCATGGCGCGATCCATCGCGTCGTCGAGCCGGAGCTTGACCTGGCGGCGCTCCTCGGCCAGGCGCGAGGCATCGCCGCTGCCCCTTGCGGCGACGATCTCGCGCTCCAGGCGCGCGGTTTGGAGCTGAAGCGATTGCACCTCGAGCGCCGCGGGGTCTGAGGGCTGCTGGGTGGCGCGCAGCGCGAGCTCCGCGATCAGCGTCGAGAGCTCTGAGTCCTGCGCGCTCACGCCCTGCATGGGATTCACCAGGTCCAGCCGGAGGTGGGCTGCGGCCCGGCGCACGAGCTCTGAGGTGAAGTGCACGTCGAGGTCGACGCGGCGCAGCGCCTCGCGGCCCGCTTCGGGCAGCGCGATGCACATCGCCAGGAAGTTGCGCTCGGTCTCCTCGCGCCGGTCCAGCGCGCGGCGCGGGCCGCGCTGGGCCGGGCGCTCGGCGTCGCCGCCGAGTTCGGATCCTGGCAACGTCGCCGGGCCGTCGGCCAGCGAAGCGACGAGTGTCTCTGACAGGCCGAGCCGCCCGGCCACCAGCCGCACGAGCTCCTCGCGCAGCGCGCTGGGCGGCAGCGCCCCGAGCACGCCGCGCAGGTCGGCAAGCGCGCGGTCACGACCGTCTCCGCTCTCGAGCTCGGCGCCCGCCAGGATGCGCTCGACCCGGAAGCGGGTGAACGGGGCCGACCGCGCGACGCGCGCGCTCATCGCCTCGGCGCCCTCGGCCGCCACGAGGTCGGCGGGGTCGGTTCCCGACGGCATCGGCACGACGCGCAGCTCCAGCTTGCGCCCGGCGGCGACCCGGCCGGCGCGCAGCATCGCCTCCTGGCCGGCGGCGTCCGCATCCAGGGCGAGCGCGACCGTTGGCGCCATGCGCGCCAGCTCGGCGACCTGCGCGTCGGTCAGCGCCGTGCCCATGAGGCCGACCGCGTTCGCGAGCCCGGCTTGGTGCAGCGCGAGCACGTCGGTGTAGCCCTCCACCACCAGCACGAGGCTCGCCTTCGCCGCCTCGGCCCGCGCGCGGTCGGCCCCGAAGAGCTGGTTGCCCTTGTGGTAGAGCTCGCCATCGCGCGTGTTGAGGTACTTCGCTCCCTGTCCGTCGCGCATGGCGCGGGCTCCGAAGCCCAGCACGCGACCGCGCAGGTCGGCCAGCGGGAACATCACGCGCTCGCGGAAGCGGTCGTAGGGCCGGCCGCGGTCGTTGGTCTGGACCAGGCCGGTGGCGCTCAGCTCGGCCTCGGTGAAGCCGGCTCGCCGGGACGCCATCAGCACCGTGTCGATGCGGCTCGGGGCATACCCGACCCGAAAGGCGCGCAGCGTCGGCTCCTCCAGGCCACGGCCGAGCAGGTAGGCGCGGGCGTCCGCGGCCTCGTCGGCGTCCCACAGCACGCGCTCGTAGAACGCGGTGGTCCGCTCCAGCAGCTCGTACAGCCGGGCCCGCCGGGCCCGGCGCTCGGCGGCACGCGGATCCTCGTCGGCCGCCTCGAGCTGGACGCCGAAGCGGTCGGCCAGCATCTCCATCGCCCCGCCGAAGTCCAGCCCCTCGGTCTCCTGCATGAACGTGATCGCGTCACCCCCCGCCCCGCAGCCGAAGCAGTGGTAGAGCTTCTTGACCGGGTCGATCCCGAACGACGGAGTGCGCTCCTCATGAAACGGGCACAGGCCCTCGTAGCGGGAGGGGCCCTTGCGGCGCAGATCCGTCTTGGCCCCGACCAGCGCGACGATGTCGATCGCGTCGCGCACCCGGTCCAGGGACTCGTCGGTGTAGCGCGGCATCAGCGCGTGAAGGACCGCGGGACGCTCAGCGCCTCGAAGGCGCGCACGCAGTAACGGTCGGTCATGCCCGCGAGGTAGTCTGTGACGCGCTCGGCCGGGGTCGCCCCCGCCACGCCCGGAGGCAGAGCGTCGGGCGTCTCGCAGTAGTGATCGAACAGCGCGCGCAACACGGTCTCGATCCGGGCGTGCTCCTCGCGCGCGGATGGTCCGAGGTAGACCCGCTCGAACATGAAGTCGCGCAGGCTCACCATCGCCGCGCCCACGGCCTCGCCCTGGACTATGTCGCCGGCCCGCGCGGAGGTCTCCACGAGGTCGTGGACCAGCGTGTCGATGCGCTGGGAGCCGGTCGCGCCCAGCGCCGCGATCTCCTCGGCGGGAAGGTCGGCGGGGCCGATGACCCCCGCGCGCAGGGCGTCGTCGATGTCGTGGTTGATGTAGGCGATGCGATCCACGAGGCGCACGATGCGGCCCTCCTGCGTGACCGGCGGCTCGGCCCGGCTGGAGTGGCGCAGGATGCCCTCGCGCACGAGCTCGGACAGGTTGAGCCCCGCGCCGTCGTTCTCGATCGTCTCCACGATGCGCAGCGAGTGCTCGAAGTGATGAAAGTGGCCCCCGAAGCGGTCGCGCAGGCAGGAGTCGAGCACCGCCTCGCCGATGTGGCCGAAGGGCGGGTGGCCGAGGTCGTGGCCGAGGCCGATCGCCTCGACGAGATCCTCGTTCAGGCGCAGGGCCCGCGCGACCGTGCGCGAGACGCCGGTGACCTCCAGCGTGTGCGTCAGGCGCGTGCGGTAGTGGTCGCCCTCGGGCGCGACGAACACCTGGGTCTTGTGCTTCAGGCGCCGGAAGGACTTGGAGTGGACGATCCGGTCGCGGTCGCGCTGGAAGGGGGTACGCAGCCCGCAGTCGGGCTCGGGCCGCGCGCGCAGCGCCGGATAGGAGCGAACGGCCAGCGGCGAGAGGCGCTCTTCCTCCTCGGCGCGCACGCGCCGGGCGAAATCCTCCGCGATCCCGGTGTTCAGCGTTGCGCGCTCCATTGCCTGGATTCTGTCAGCGCGCGCCCCCGGGCCCTGACACGGCGGGGCTTTCTTCACGCAACCTGCGGACGTAGGTCTGAGAACGCGAGCGGCCCGGGAGCGATGGGCTCCCGGGCCGAAGGCGTTCGCAACGTGCTCTAGACGGTCCGCAGGACGACCGTGCGCGTCGTGGCGTTGCCTGCCGCGTCACGGGCGGTGACCCGCAGCGTCAGCGTGCGGGAGCCCGGCAGGGCGACCAGCCGCCGGCCGGTGGCCGTGAGGCGCACGTTGAGCCGGCGGACAGAGGGGCGCAGGAACTCCACGCCTCTCAGCGAGCCGATCGTCACGTTGCCGATGCGCAGGCGCGTGTCGATCACGCTCGTCTCGGACACCGAGACGTCGGCGCTGAGGCCGCTGGAGCGCAGGCGCGCCCTACCCGGCCGCGGGTTGGTGCTCACGAGCACGCCCGGGCGGCCGCGGTCGTTGCCCTCGAAGCCCAGCGCGGCGAGCGCACGCACGCGCCCGGAGGTGCCGATCGAGGCGAAGGGGCTCACCTTGCTCGCCTTGCCGGTGGCCAGGTCGATCCGGTAGAGCTGCGAGCGGCTCTCGCCCGCGACCTGGAGCACGGCGTAGGCCGCACCGTCGACCGCCGAGATGTCGAAGGACACCGGGTCTGACGTCTGAACACCCAGGTTCGTCCCCACGACGGCGAGCGTGCCGCTGTTGGGCGGGTTCTGGAGGACCAGCGCGTCACGGTCGACATCGATGCCGAAGAGCTGCGTCGAGGTCACACCCGGCCGGTTGTTCGTGTAGGCCGAGGCCGACACGTTCGGGTTGGAGCCGGCACCGTAGGTCAGCGCGCCGTCGTTGGTCACCGCGAGCGTGTCGGGGACGAGGCGGAGGTTCTGGTCCGCGTCCGACACGATCCGCAGGCGGTCGGCCTGGGGGTTGAAGTCGAAGCCGAAGTTGGCGCCGTTGAGGCCCGGGGTGAAGGGGCCGGCGATCACGGGACGCGCCGTGCCCGTCACCGGGTTGATGCGGTACACCCGGTTGGTCGAGCCCAGACCGTAAAGACGGTCGTCGGCCGGCCGGACGTCGATGCCGAGGATCTGCTCGTTGGGCTGGATGCCGGTGATCGGCAGCGTGGTGCGGACCGACAGCGGAGACTGGGAAGAGAACGAGATCAGCCGGTTGGAGTCGGTGACTCCGTACAGCGTCTCGGCCGCCAGGCCGGTGGCCGGGGCGGCGAGCGCGAGCAGGCCGGTGACGGCGACTGCCCCCGTGAGCCGGCGGCGGAGCGTGTGCTTTTGCATCGGTTGATCCCCCTGCGGGTGGTTGACGAACATGGGCGATGACCTTCCCCCTCATTCGCAGCCGCGGACCCGAAGGTTCAGTTGGCGGCAGCTTGGCGCAGCGCCGCTTGGGCGGCGGCCACCCGCGCGACGGGCACGCGGTAGGGCGAGCAGGAGACGTAGTCCAGCCCCGCCCGCTCGAAGAAGTCGATGGAATCCGGGTCGCCCCCGTGCTCCCCGCAGATCCCCAGCTTGAGGTCGGGCTTGGCCTCGCGCCCGACCCAGGCCGCGAGGCGCACCAGCCAGCCCACGCCGGGCTCGTCGATGGTCTCGAAGGGCGAGCGGTCGAGGATCTTGCGGTCGATGTAGCGCGCGAGGATCCGCGACTCGATGTCGTCGCGCGAGAACCCCAGTGCCGTCTGCGTGAGGTCGTTGGTGCCGAACGAGAAGAAGTCGGCGTACTGGGCGATGTAGCCCGCCACGAAGCAGGCGCGCGGCAGCTCGATCATGGTGCCAACCGAGTAGGGCACGGTCGTCTGGGCCGCCGCCATCGTCTCGTCGGCGACCCGGATGGTCAGCTCGCGCAGGACCTCGAGCTCGGTCTCATAGGCGATGAGCGGCAGCATGATCTCCGCCTCGGGGGGTTCGCCGTCGCCGGCCACGGCGAGCGCGGCCTCGATGATGGCGCGGACCTGCATCTCGTAGACGGGCGGATAGAGGATCCCGAGCCGGCTGCCGCGGGTCCCGAGCATGGGGTTGGTCTCGGCCAGGGACTGGACGAGCGCCAGCTCGCGGCGCGCCGTCTCCAGGCGCTCCTCGTCGGCCCCCTCGGCCTCGAGCTGCGCCAGGTCGGTCTCGAAGTGCTCGACGGGCAGGAACTCGTGCAGCGGCGGGTCGAGCAGGCGGATCGTCACCGGCAGGCCGCTCATGGCGCGGAAGATCCCCTCGAAGTCGGCGCGCTGGAGCTCCTGGAGGGAGGCGAGGTTGCTCCGGAAGACCTCGTCGTGGCGATCGAGGGCCTGCTGGGCGGCCGGTCGCCGGCCGGCGTCGGCTCCCTTGACGTCGGCCACCGCCCGTCGCCACTGCTCGGCCGCGAGGAACATGTCCCTGACCATGCGGTCGCGGTCGCCGCCGAAGAACATGTGCTCGGTGCGGCACAGGCCGATGCCCTCCGCCCCGAACGCGCGCGCCTGCTCGGCGTCCTGCGGGGTGTCGGCGTTCGTGCGCACGCCCAGGCGGCGCAGCTCGTCCGACCACGCCAGCACGGTGCGCAGCTCGTCGCCGACCTCCGGGTCCACGAGCGGCACGTCGTCGAGCGTGATGGCCCCGGTCGAGCCGTCGATCGCGATTAGGTCCCCCTCCCCCACGACCGTTTCGCCGACGCGGACGGTGCGCTCGGTGAGGTCGATCTCGAGGGTCGAGGCGCCGCAGACGCAGGGCTTGCCCATCCCACGCGCCACCAGCGCCGCGTGCGAGGCCTTGCCCCCCTCGCTGGTCAGGATCCCCTGGGCGGCGTGGAAGCCCGCGACGTCCTCGGCCTCGGTGAAGGGGCGCACCAGCACCACCGCGCGGTCCTCGGCCGCCGCGCCGACCGCCGCGCCGGCCGTGAACACGACCGCGCCCTTCGCCGCGCCCGGGGAGGCGGCGACGCCGCGGGCGAGGACGTCGAAGGTCGCGTCCGGGTCGAAGGTCGGGTGCAGCAGCGCATCGAGCGTCTCCGTGTCGATCGTGGCGATCGCCTCGGCCCGGGACAGGAGCTCCTCTTCGACCGCGTCGACGGCGAAGCGCACGGCGGCCTGGGCGGGGCGCTTGGCGTCACGCGTCTGGAGCATGAACAGCCGGCCCTTCTCGATCGTGAACTCCGTGTCCTGCATGTCGCGGTAGTGGCGCTCGAGCTCGCGCAGGATGTCCATGAGCTCGGCGTGAGCGTCCGGCATCACCTCGGCCAGCTCGGCGATGTCGCGCGTGTTGCGCACGCCGGAGACGACGTCCTCGCCCTGGGCGTTGACGAGGAAGTCGCCGGAGGGCTCCGGCGCCCCGGTCACCTCGTCGCGCGAGAAGGCGACGCCCGAGCCGCTGGTCTCGCCCCGGTTGCCGAAGACCATCTGTTGGACGTTGACCGCCGTGCCCCAGTCGTCGGGGATGCGGTTGATGCGGCGGTAGGCGATGGCACGCTCGCCCCGCCAGGAATCGAAGACGGCGCGGATGGCCTGGCGCAGCTGCACCCGGGGGTCTTGCGGGAAGTCCTCCCCCGTCGCATCGCGGTGGAGCGCCTTGAACGTGGCGACCAGCTCACGCAGGTCATCGGCCTCGAGCTCCGTGTCGAGCTCGACACCCCGGCGGGACTTGCACGCCGCGATCTCCTGCTCGATCCGCTCGCCGGGGACGTCGCGCACGACGTTGGCGAACATCTGCACGAAGCGCCGGTAGGAGTCCCACGCGAAGCGCTCGTTGCCCGTCGCCGTGGCCAGGCCCTCGACCGCATCGTCGTTCAAGCCCAGGTTCAGAACGGTGTCGAGCATGCCGGGCATGGATTCCCGCGCCCCGGAGCGCACGGAGACCAGCAGCGGGTCCTGCGGGTCGCCCAGCCGCTTGCCGGTCGCCTCCTCCAGGCGCGTGAGCGCTGCGGAGACCTGCTCATCGAGCTGGTCAGGCTCCTGCTCGGCCTCCATGTAGGCGACGCAGGCCTCGGTGGTGATCGTGAATCCCCCCGGCACGCGCTCGGCGCCGAGGATCCGCGTCATCTCGGCGACGTTGGCGCCCTTGCCCCCCAGCAGGTCCCGCATGTCGCGCGAGCCCTCGGCGAAGTCGTAGACCCACTGCACGGGCTGAGTCTATGCCGCCGCAGCGGGGCGCAAGCGCACGTGCGCATGGTGCTCGAGCGTCTCTCCGAGCGCACGCTCGGCCTGGCCCAGCGCGCGCTCGGACGCCGTGGCGGCGCCCGCCTCGACCAGCGGACGGCCCAGCGCCATGACCAGGAAGGCGTGGGCCTCCTCGTCCAGGGGGAAGGCGGAGGCCTCGCACGCACTGCACACCACGCCACCCGCGGCGCCCGAGAAGCCCGAGAGGTGGTCGCGCTCGCCGCAGGCCGCGCATGCGTCGAGCGCCGGGGCCAGGCCCGCCGCCAGCAGGAGCTTGGCCCGGAAGGCGAGCTGGTTGGCGCGGCCGGCGAGCGCGGGGTCGGCGTCGAGCAGCATGAGCTCGTTGGCGAGCAGGTTGAACACGGACGGGTTGGGGTCACCCGATTCGAAGAGCCGCGCGACGGCGTCACACGCGCGGCCGGCCGCGTCGAGCGCGCCGCCGTCCTCGCGCAGCCGGGGATGGGCGCTGATCGTCTCGGCGCCGGTCACGGTCATGAGGTCCGAGCGCCCCTCGTGGAGCATGAGCGAGAGCCGGAAGTAGGGCTCCAGGCGCCCCCCGAAGCGCGAGCGCGCCTTGCGCACGCCCTTGGCGATGGCGCCGACCCGTCCCCGGCCCGGGGTATAGATGTGCAGCACGCGGTCGGCCTCGCCGTAGCGGATCGAGCGCAGCACGATCCCCTCCGTCTTCAGCGAGCCGGGCATCCCTGCACTATCCTTTCTGAAGCGATGTCGAAGATCACGGTCTACACCACACAGCCCTGCGCTCACTGCGCGACCGCAAAGGCGATCCTCCAGGCGCGCGGCGTCAGCTACGCAGAGGTCAATCTGTCAAAGGACCCGGTCGGACGGGCCGAGCTGGCCCAGCGCACCGGGCTCATGACCTTCCCCCAGATCGTCGTGGGCGAGCAGACCCTCGGTGGACTGAACGAGCTGCGCGCCGCCGACGCCGACGGCTCGCTCCAGCAGCTGCTCGCCGCCTGACGCGGCGCGGCGGCGAGTGGTCAAGGCCTCCGGGGCCGGCGCGGACGCGCCTGGCAGCCCTCGCACACGTACGTCCCTCGCCCCGCGGCGACTAGCTTGCGGATCGGCCGCCCGCACTCCGGGCAGGGCTCGCCCTCGCGCAGATGGACGAGGAAGCGGTCCTGGAATGAGCCCTGGACCCCGTCGGGGTCGCGGAAGTCGTCGATGGAGGCGCCCTTGGCGGCGATCCCCGCGGCCAGCGCCTCCTTCACGGCCTCGCGCAGCGCCGCCACCTGCGGGCCCGTGAGCCGGTTGGCCGGTCGCAGCGGGTGGATGCGCGCCCGGAACAAGGCCTCGTCGGCGTAGATGTTCCCCACCCCGGCGATGCGACGCTGATCGAGGAGGAAGGCCTTGATCGGGGCGCGCGAGATCCGCGTGAGCGCCCGCAGATGGGCCACGGTGAACTCGGGGTCAAAGGGCTCGAGCCCGAGGCGCGCGGCGAAGAAGGCCTCCATCGCCTCGCTGCCCAGCGCCAGCTCACCGGTGCCGAAGCGCCGCGGGTCGACCCAGCGCAGCCCGTGCCCGTCGTCGAGCGTGAAGCGCACGCGGGAGTGTGGCCGCGCCGGCGCGTCGTAGAGCAGCGTGCCGGTCATGCGCAGGTGCATCAGCAGGTGCACGTCATCGGCGAGCTCGAGGTGCAGATACTTGCCGCGCCGGCGCAGGCGCTGGATGCGCCGGCCGCTCACCGCGGCCTCGAGCTCGACCGGGGCGAGCGGCAGACACCAGCGCGCGTCGGCGATCTCCAGCCGCGATACCGCCCGTCCCTCCAGGCGCGGGGCGAGGTGGCGGCGGATCGTCTCGACCTCGGGCAGCTCGGGCATCAGGGAACGGGGATCACAGAAACGAGTCGCCCGGCAGGTCCGGTGCCTCCCGGCCGGTCAGCCACTCGAGCACGCTCGCTCCGACATCGGCCATCGGCCCGGCGTGGGTGCGCCCGCCATGTCCGGGGAACACGGCCAGGAGCGGAACGTGCTCGCGGGTGTGGTCGGTGCCCGGTGTCGTGACGTCGCAGCCATGGTCAGCGGTCACGACGAGCAGGTCGTCGGGACCGAGCAGCTCGAGCCAGCCCCCGACCGCCGAGTCGATCTCGCGCAGCGCGCGGTGGAAGCCCGCGACGTCCTTGCGGTGGCCGTGGACCTGATCGGTGTCCACGAGGTTCGCGAAGACCAGCCCGGCCTCCAGCCCAGACAGCAGGGTCGTGGTGGAGGCGATGGCCGCGGCGTTGGTGGCGCCCGCGTGGCGATGGGCGACGCCCACGCCCGCGAAGAGCTCGGGCACCTTGCCCACGCCGTGCACCGGCACGCCCGCCGCCGCGAGCGCCTCGAGGTAGGACCGGCCCGGCGGCGCAACGGTGAAGTCCCGGCGGCCGTCCGTGCGGTGCAGCTCCCCGCCGGCGCCCGCGAACGGCCGGGCGATCACCCGCCCCACGGCGTGCTCGCCGCGCATGATCGCGCGCGCCGCCGCGCACGCCGCGTAGAGCTCCGCGCGCGGCACGAGGTCCTCGTGGGCGGCGATCTGGAGCACCGAGTCCACCGACGTGTAGACGATGAGGTCCCCCGAACGCAGGTGCTCGGGCCCGAAGCGCTCGATCGCCTCGATGCCGTTGGCGGGCGCGTTGCAGAGGATCCCGCGGCCGGTGGCCTGCGTCAGGGCCGCGACGACCGCGGAGGGGAACCCCCGGGGATAGGTCGGAAAGGGATCACGGGGGACGACGCCCATGAGCTCCCAGTGGCCCGTGGCGGAGTCCTTGCCCGCCCCCAGCGCGTGCAGGCGCCCGTGCAGCACCGGCGTCGCGGCCGGCGGGACACCGGCGAGACGGAGGATCGAGCCCAGGCCGAGCCCGCCGAGAACCGGCAGGTCCAGGCCCCCGGCGGCATCGGCGAGATGGGCCAGCGTGTTGCTGCCCTCGTCGCCGTAGACGTCCGCATCGGGGAGCGCTCCGGCGCCACAGGCGTCGAGGACGACGACCGCGGCGCGACGGCTCACGAGCCGCGGGGGCGCTCGATCTTCACCGACTGCACGAGCGGCTCGAAGACCGTCCGGTTCACTGTGCGGAAGTCCCGCTGCGGGGCGTAGGCGTCGATGACGACCTCGGCGCCCTGCGCATAGAAGTGAGTGGAGCGCACCTTGCGCACCCGGCCCTGGATGCGCTCGGTCGCGATCGCCTCGATGCCGGGAACGCCGGCGATGCGCACGAGCTTCACCGACTCGAACGTCAGCGTGCGGTCGCGTGCGCGGGCCGCCTCGACGAACGCCCGACGGGCCCGCTCGAATTCGGCCACCGTCGTCGGAAGCTGCTCGCCCTTGCGCGGGTAACGCCAGACCGCGATCGTGGACTGGCCGGACCGGATCGTGACCAGCTGGGGCGCCGTCCCGAGCACCTCCTCCCAGTTCTCGGGCCGGAAGAGGCGGACGCCCTGGCCCGGGAAGTCAGACTGATGGTTGCCCTCCGGAGCCTCCCCCGCGGGCGCCGAGGCAGGCTTGACGCGGTCGTTGCCGCAGCCCGCGGCGGCCGCGGCGAGAACGGCGGCGAGTAGTAGGGCCCGGGCGGCGCGGCGCATGGCCGCGATTCTGTCAGGAGGACGCCGTGGCGCGCGGGTGAGCCTCGAAGTAGGACTCCTTGAGGCGCTCGGCTGAGAGGTGCGTGTAGATCTGGGTCGTGGCGATGTCGGCGTGGCCGAGCATCTCCTGGAGGGAGCGCAGGTCGCAGCCGCCGGCCAGGAGATGGGTGGCGAACGTGTGGCGCAGCGTGTGGGGGCTCATCTTGCCCTCCAGCCCCGCCGTGCGCGCGTGGCGCTGGACGATCTTGTAGAGGCCCTGGCGCGTGAGGCCGGTTCCGCGGCGGTTGACGAACAGGCGGGACTCCTCGTTGCCGGCCTCCACGAGCCGCGGGCGGCCGCGCTGGAGGTAGGTCTTCACCGCGGCGACGGCCTGGCGGCCGATCGGCACCAGGCGCTCCTTCGACCCCTTCCCGTGGGCGCGCAGCACGCCGGTCCCGACGTCGACGTCGGACACGTCGAGCCCGACGGCCTCGGAGGCGCGCAGCCCGCAGGCGTACATGAGCTCGAGCAGCGCCCGGTCACGCAGCGCGCCGGGCTCGGTGCCCCGGGGGGCGGCCAGGAGCGCCTGGACCTCGTGACGCGCCAGTACCTGGGGCAGGCGCTGGCTGCGCTTGGGGGCGCGCAGCTCGGCGGTCGGGTCGTGGTCGAGCATGTCCTCACGACGCAGGTGGCGGTAGAAGGAGCGCAGGCAGGCGACCTTGCGCTGGATCGTCGCGGGGGCGACCGCCGGCCTGTCAGGGCCGCCGCTGGCCAGCGTGGTGATGAACTTCGTCAGCCGCCGGTGGTCGGCGTCAAGCGCGCCGGTGCGCTCACGCTCGAGGAAGGCGCCGTACTGCATGAGGTCCGAGCGATAGGCGTCCAGCGTGTTGCGCGAGAGGCCCCGCTCGAGCTCCAGGTAGGCGAGGAAGTCCAGCAGCAGCTCGGCGAAGGGGCGCGTCCCGGGATGGCTGGGCGCGGTGGCCATGGCGCCCTCTTCCACCCCGGCCGGGGCGCTCCTGCGGGTGCAACGCGACTCTCAGCGTCTGGCGAGCCGCTCGCGCAGCAGCAGCAGGCCGATGAGGGTCTTTGAGTCCTCGGTCTCGTCGATCGCGTCGTCCAGGCGTGCCAGCGGCCAGGCCACGATCTCGATGCGCTCCTCCTCCTCGGCCTCGGCCTCGGCCTCGCTCAGGCCGGTCGCGAGGTAGACGTCGACCCGTTCGTCGGTGAACCCCGGGCTGGTGAAGAACGCTTTGACGTGCTCCCAGTGCTCAGCGGCCCGGCCGATCTCCTCGGCCAGCTCGCGCTGGGCGGTCTGGAGCGGCGGCTCGTCGTCGACGTCGTACTTGCCCGCCGGCAGCTCGAGCAGGTCGGGCCGGCCGGTGGCCTCGCGCGGCTGGCGCACGAGCCAGACGTGCTCGTCGTCGTGGGCGACGACCGCGACGGCTCCCGGGTGCCCGACGATCTCGCGCTCGACCTCTTCGCCGTCGTCGTGGCGGAAGGTGTCCACGCGCACCGTGGCGATCTTCCCCTCCCACTCCGTGCGCGACGCGGTGCGCTCGAAGCCCATGCTCAACCGGCCTCGGTCAGCGTCGTGCCCGCCGCCAGCGCCGCGGCGAAGAACTCCGGGTCGTCGTCGAGGTCGCGGCCCATGGTGCAGCGGGGAAGCCCGCTCGCGGCGTACCCCGTGAGGTCGGTGGCCACACGGCGGACGTCGTGGCGGTAGTCGTCGGGCAGCTCGGGGTCGGCGTCGGCCGGCAGGGCGACGATGACGGGCTCGAGCAGCAGGTTGAGCACGGTGAGCGTGTGGTGGGAGATCCCCTGGTGGCGCGGGCGGAGATCGCCGGAGGACATCCGGGCGACCACCACCGTCGGACAGCCGAGCGCCAGGGCGGCGTGAGCGCTGTCGAGCGCGACGATCCCGCCGTGCCCCAGCGCGGACCCGGAGCCGAGGATCCCGGGGCCGGGGCCGCAGACGGCCGCGTCCCAGCCGAGATCGTGCAAACCGTGATGGATCGCGCCGGGAGTGCTGATCGCCTCCGCCTCGCCACCGTAGGCCGGGCCCGCCGTGAGGTGGCCGGCCAGCAGCCCGCGCTCGCGCAGGTCGCCCACCGTCTTGCTGAAGCCGCCGGGAAGCGCGCCGCCGGCGGTCTGGACGAAGCCGAGCCGCAGCCCGGGGCGCGCCGCGCCCGCCGCCCACGCGAATGGCGCGAGCTGGCCGTGGAGTCCCACGACCCCGACTGGCCGGGCGAGCGGAACCTCGAGCTCCTCGCCCTCGACGGGCAGGACGGCGTGCTGGAGGCTCGTGTAGTTGAGCTTCATGACGTGGGCGCCCGGGGTGCCCTCGCCGGCCAGGCCGCGCGTGAGGTTGACATGGACGAGGTCAAAGCCCCCCGAGCCCAGGCCCAGGTCGCGCGCCTCGGTGTTCACGACGACCTCGTCGCCGACCTCAGAGGGCCCGACGAGGCCGACATCGGCCAAGGCCGCGCGGCGCTCGCCGGCCAGCTCCACCTCGAGGGACTGGAAGGGCTCAGAGGCCGGCCCGGCCTCGACGACGCTCGCGCGGCGCAGCTTCAGCACGCCGCCACCGCCTCGACCAGCTCGGAGGCAACGTCGAGCATGCCTTCGAGCGCCACCACGCTGACGCGCTCGGTCGGCTCGTGGTTGGCCTCGGTGCCGTTGGCGACGTTCACGCAGGTGAAGCCCGCCGCCTCGAAGGCGTTGGCGTCCGATCCCCCGCCGGTGGCGATGCGGCGCGGCACATGCCCGCACGCCTGGAGCGCGCGCTCGGCGGCGGCGACGGCGGGTGCGCTCGGGCGCTGGCGATAGCCCTCGAAGAGGCGCTCCACGTTGACGTCGACGTCGCACTCCGTGGCGTTCGCAGCGTCCTGGATCCGGTCGACCATGCCGGCGACCGCCGCCTCGACCTTGTCCTCGTCCAGCGAGCGCGTCTCGCCGAGCAGCCGACAGCGCTCGGGCACGACGTTGGTCGAGCCACTGCCGCCCTCGATCACGCCGATGTTAGCCGTGGTGTCTGCGTCCAGGCGCCCGAGGCGCATCGTGGCGACGGCGCGCGCGGCAGCCTCGACCGCGCTGCGACCGTCCTCGGGGCGGATCCCGGCGTGGGCGGCCGCGCCATGGAAGTTGGCCTCGAGGCGGTAGTAGGTGGGGGACGCCGTGACGATCTCCCCGATCGTGGTGGCATGGTCGAAGACGTAGCCCCAATCCGAGCGCAGCCGCCGGGTGTCAAACGCCTTGGCCCCGGCCAGCGCGTTCTCCTCGGAGACCGTGAAGAGCAGCTCCACCCCGGCCGCGGGCGGATCCCGGACCCAGCGCCGCGCCAGCTCCACGAGGACCGCGACCGCCGCCTTGTTGTCGGCGCCGAGGATCCCCGAGTGGGCGTTGTGCCAGGCGCCCTCCTCGACCACCGGCTCGATGGCGGCCTGGGGCACGACGGTGTCGAGGTGGGCGCACAGCAGCACCGAGCGCTCCCCCCGCCCGTCGATCCGCGCGAGCAGGTTGCCGCACTGCGCTCCGGTCGACGCGGCGGCGTCGTCCTCACGGACCTCGAGGCCGAATCCGCGCAACTCGCCGGCGACACGCTCGGCGCACGCGCGCTCGTGCCCGAACGGGCTCGGGATCCGGCACAGGGCGGCGAAGGTGTCGTTGAGCCGGCGGCGCTCCGCGTCGGTGGCCCGGCTCACTGCGCGGCGGTCTGCTCGGCCTCGCCGGCCGGTGCGTCGGCGCGGCGCACCGACGGCTCTGCTTCCGGCGCGCGCTCGTCGGCCCGGGTCAGCGCCGCGCGCACGAACTCGCGGAACAGCGGAGCGGGCCGGTCGGGGCGCGACTTGAACTCCGGGTGGTACTGGGACGCGACGAAGAAGGGATGGGTCTCGCGCGGGAGCTCGATGACCTCGACCAGGCGCTCGTCGGGCGAGGTCCCCGAGATCACGAGGCCGGCGGCCTCGAGCTTGCGCCGCAGGAAGTTGTTGACCTCATAGCGGTGGCGGTGGCGCTCGTAGACGACGGCCTCGCCGTAGATCTCGCGGGCGCGGGTGTCGTCGTGCAGCTTGATCGGGTCGGCGCCCAGGCGCATCGTGCCGCCCATGTCGGCGACCTCCTTCTGCTCGGGCAGGAGGTCGATGACCGCATGGGGCGTCTCGATGTCGAACTCCGTCGAGTTCGCGCCCTCCATGCCGGCCACGTGGCGGGCGAACTCGGCGACGGCGAGCTGCATCCCGAGGCAGATGCCCAGGTAGGGAATCTCGAGCTCGCGGGCGACCCGGGCCGCGGCGATCTTGCCCTCGATGCCGCGTCCGTCGAAGCCGCCGGGGATGAGGATGCCGTCGGCGTCCTCGAGGCGCTCGCGGGCGGCGGCGGGGTCGAGCTTCTCGGAGTCCACCCAGTCCAGCTCGATCTTGCAGCCGTGCTCGAAGCCCGAGTGGCGCAGGGCCTCGGCCACCGACAGGTAGGCGTCCTCGAGCTGGACGTACTTGCCCACGAGCGCGATGCGCACGGGCCGCGTCGCGGCGGCGGCGCGCTCGGTCACGGCCCGCCAGCCGGCGAGGTCGGGAGCGGGCGCGTCGATCCCGAAGTGGTCGAGCACGAACTGGTCGACCCCCTCCTCCTGGAAGACGAGCGGCACCTTGTAGATGTTGTCGACGTCGCGCGCGGAGACGACGGCCTCGATCGGCAGGGAGGCGAAGAGCGCGATCTTGCGGCGGATGTCGGTGCCCAGGCTTCCCTCCGAGCGGCAGACGACCATGTCGGGCGCGATGCCGATGCGCCGCAGCTCGTTGACGGAGTGCTGGGTGGGCTTGGTCTTGAGCTCGCCGGCATGGCCGATGTAGGGCACGAGCGTGAGGTGCATGAACAGGCAGCGCCCGCGCCCGGCGTCGACGGGGAACTGGCGGATGGCCTCGAGGAACGGGAGCGACTCGATGTCGCCCACGGTGCCGCCGATCTCGGTGATGACGACGTCGACGTCCGAGGACTCCGCGATCAGCCGCACCCGCTGCTTGATCTCGTCGGTGATGTGCGGGACGACCTGGACGGTTCCCCCGAGGTAGTCCCCGCGCCGCTCGCGGCGGATGACGGTGTTGTAGATCGCGCCGGCGGTGACATTCGAGCCGCGCGAGGTGTTCGCGTCGGTGAAGCGCTCGTAGTGGCCCAGGTCGAGGTCGGTCTCGGCGCCGTCCTCGGTCACGAAGACCTCGCCGTGCTGGTAGGGCGACATCGTCCCCGGGTCCACGTTGATGTAGGGATCGAACTTCTGGAGGCCGACCTTCAGACCCCGGGCGACGAGCAGCCGGCCGATCGAAGCCGCGGCGATTCCCTTCCCCAGCGAGGAGACGACGCCGCCGGTCACGAAGATGAAACGGGTGTGCGGGCTGGCGTCGGGGGAGCTCACGGTCTGCCCAGCGAGTCTAGCTGCCGGACCAGCGGAGCCTTCTCGACCCAGGCGGAAATCGACCGAAACTCGCCGTAGATCGTGAGGGCCAGCACCACGCCGAGCGCGATCGCCTGGCCGGTCGTCCCCAGGGCGAGCACGATCCACAGCCCCGCCAGGGCCCCGACGAGGTTCGAGCCGGTGTCGCCGAGCATCGCCCGCTCGCGCAGGTCGTGGACGCCCAGCACCACCACGGGGCCCGCGAAGAGCCCCAGCGTCCACAATGGCCCGGCGTCCCAGGTGCCGAGGGTCAGCCCGAGCCCGAGCACCACGAACGCCTTGACCGAGCGCCCCGGCCGCAGGTCGAGCAGGTTGAAGAGGTTCGTGGTCAGCACGAGCACGCTCGCCGCCAGCAGGTACTCACCCGCGCCCAGCCCCTGGTCGGCGAGGGCGAAGAGCGCGAGCCCCAGGGCGCCGGCGGCCTTGAGCGCCCCGGTGCTGATGCCCCCGCCGATGACGGCCGCGCCGTGCCCGCGCCAGCCCCGGGGCTCACCGGCCAGCACATCGTCGAGCAGGCCCAGGAACGCGACCCCGAGCGTGTAGATCGCGATCGTGCCCAGGCCTCCGGGCAGCACGTCGGCGTCCGCGAGCTCGTGCAGCAGCGCGAGCGGCACGAGCGCGAGGGCCGCGGCGGCGACGATCACGGCGCCGGCGGGGAACGGGAGGCGCACGTCGCGGTAGTTGACGTGCTCGAGCCGCGGCGAGGCGGCGAGCGCGCGCAGGGTGGCCGGCGCGATGACCGCGGCGGTCACCGACGCGATGACGAGGGGCGCGACGTCTTCGAGGGACACGTCAGCGCGTCGCGGCGGCGCCGGCGGTCTTCGGCAGCAGCGCCTGCGCGGTGTCCTTGACGCCGAAGGCCCCGCTGGCTCCGCCGAGCCCGAGCACGAGCGCGGCGCGGCCGGGGAGCTGGTCGACGTTGTCGACGCTGGCGAGCCGGCGGTCCTTGTACCAGCCGATCTGGGAGGGCTTGGTGCCGGTCTCCTCGACCCCGACCACCGTGGCGTTGGAGTCCACGAGGCCGTCGACGAGGCCGACCTCGAAGGCCTCGGTCACCTTGGCCTCCGGGGCCGAGGTGTCGGGCGCCGAGCGCACGAGGATCACGGCGTTGACCCCGTCCAGGCTGCCGCTCGAGGAATCGAGCACCTTGCGCCGCAGCGGCCGCGACGCCGCACCCGGGCGCAGGAGCAGCTGGCCCGCCTGGAGCCCGGAGCGCTGCGCGAGCGCCGCGTCGGTGGTGGGCCCGCCCGCGAGGTCCTCGGGCGGGGGCTCGCGGACCACCGCCACGGCCTGCAGGCGCCCGCCGGTCTCCCGGAGCGACTCGCGCACGGCACGGATCGTGGTGTCGGGCAGCCCGCCGAGCCCGACCAGCGCGATCCGGTAGCCGCTCAGTCGCCCCTCGACCAGCAGCGGGTAGAGGTCGTCCTCGAGCTGCTTGCGCTCGGCGATCTCGCGGCGCAGGTCGCGCGACTCGGCGCGGGCCTTGTCAACGTCCCCGCGCAGCGAGTCGCGTACCCGGTTCTCGGCGCTGGAGACCAACCCCTCGTCGCCGATGGCGACCCCCAGCAGAAGGCCGATCGAGAGCGCCAGGAACACGGCGACGAGCGAGAGGGCGTGATAGCGGAAGTCGAACATGGCGGGAGGGGCGCGGCGGGACCTAGCCGGGACCTAGAGGTCCATGCCGAGGAGCAGGCGCAGCTTGAGCCACAACAGATTGGCGACGTCGCGCAAGCCGGGGGTGGTCATGATGACGGCCAGGAGCGTCAGCAGGCCGGTGCCGAGCACCAGCAGCAGCGGGGAGGAGCCTGGCCGGGGCTTGTAGAGCCGGCTGACGCCCTTGGCATCGACCAGGATCTCGCCGATCCGCAGGCGGGTGAGGAACGTCGAGGACATGCCGCGCCGGTTCTTGTCGAGGAACTCGACCAGGTTGAAGTGCGAGCCCACCGAGATGATGAGGGCGGCGCCCTTCTCGGCGGCGATGAGCATCGCGACGTCCTGGCTGGTCGCAGGCGCGGGGACGACCTTGTAGTCGAGCCCGAGCTCGTCGAGATGGTCGCGGCCCGGGGCGCGGCCGTCGGGGTAGGCGTGGACGACGAGCTCGGCGCCACCGCGCAGCGCGGGCTCGGTCGCGGAGTCCATGTCGCCGACGATCATGTCGGCCTTGAAGCCCTCCTCGATGATCGCATCGGCGCCGCCGTCGACGCCCACGAGCACCGGGCGGGTGTCGCGGATGTAGGGCCGCAGCGCCTTGAGGTCGCGCTTGTGGTCGACCCCGCGCACGACCACCATGACCGTGCGGTCGCGGAAGTCGGTCGAGAACTGCGGCAGCTCGAGGCGCCCGGCGAGCAGCTCCTTCTCCTGGACCATGTGCTCGACCGTGTTGTGGGCGAAGGCCTCGAGCGCCTCGCCGATGTCGCGCCGGCGCTGGTCGTTCTCACCCTGGACCGTCGCGGGGTCCTGCACCTTCCCGGTGGCCAGCACGTTGCCGTTGCGCACGATCTCGCCGCCGGCGCGGACGACGACCGGGTCGCCGTCGTCGAGGTCGTCGAAGAGGCGCGACTCGGGCGCGTCGACGAGCAGGATCCCCGCCTGGACCAGCAGGAGCGGCCCGGCGTTGGGGTAGTGGCCGGTGGAGGACCGCGCGCAGTTGACGACCGCCTTGATGCCGCAGGCGATTAGGTCCTCGGCAGAGACCCGGTCGAGGTCGCGGTGGTCGATGATCGCCACGTCGCCACGCCGCAGGCGCTTGACGAGGTGCTTTGTGCGCTTGCCGAGCCGCGCGATTCCGGCCACCTCGCGCGTCGTTCCGGCTGGCACGTCGGGTCTGGTCCCGGAGACGGCCACGACGCCAAGTGTAGATGCGCCCTTCGCCGTTATGCGGCCTTGAGCAGCTCCCGGGCGTGACGGCGCGCGGCGATGTCGGCCTCGTCGGCGCCGAGCATGCGCACGAGCTCGCCGACGACGGCATCGGGCTCGAGCGCCGTCACCACGGTCCGCGCGGGCGTGGCCCCGGCGTCCTTGGCGACGCGGAAATGGCGGTCGGCGAGCGAGGCGACCTGGGGCAGGTGGGTGATGCAGAGCACCTGCGAGCGCTCGGCGAGGGCCCGCAGCCGGTCGCCCACGGCGCGGGCGGTATGCCCGCCGATGCCGGCGTCGACCTCGTCGAAGACGAGCAGCGGCCCGTCGGCCCCGGGGCCCTGGGCGGCCTCGGTCGCCACGCCCATGAGGGCGAGCATCACCCGTGACAGCTCGCCGCCGGAGGCGATCTCGCGCAGCGCGCCGGCCGGAACGCCGGCGTTGGGCGCGATGCGGAACTCCGCGCTCTCGGCGCCGGCGGGGCCGGGCTCTGCGCGCGCGACGAGCTCCACCTCGAACGCGGCGCCCCCCATGGCCAGGTCGGCCAGGCGCTCGCGCACCGCGGTGGCGAGCCGGGGCGCCGCCTGCTCACGCGCCGCCGTCAGCTCGCCGGCCAGTTGCGCGAGCTCGGCCTCGACCGCGCCCAGCGCCGCAGTCACCTCCTCCATCGCGACCTCGGCCCCGGCCAGCTCGTCCCGCCGGGTGCGGCAACGCTCGGCGTGCTCGAGGACCGAGGAAACCGTTCCGCCGTGCTTGCGCTTGAGCCGGTCCACCAGGGCGAGGCGCTCCTCGACCTCCTCCAACCGACCCGGCGCGGCCTCGACGGCCTGGTCATAGCGGCGCAGCTCCGCCGCGAGGTCCTCGACCTCGAAGAGGGCCGCCCGCAGGCGCTCCGCGTGCCCGTCGAGCTCGGGGTCCACCCCGGCGACGGGCTCCAGGCCGCCGGCCGCCTGGGCCAGCAGCGTGGCCGCCCCGGGGCCGCCGGCCTCGGGCGCGAGGGCCTCGGCGCCGGCCAGCGCCGCGGCGCGCAGCCCCTCGAGGTGGCGCAGGCGCTCCCGTTCGCCGCGCAGCTCGGTCTCCTCGGCCTCGTCGGGGGCCGCTTCGTCGATCTCGGCCAACTCGAACTCGAGCAGGTCCAGCTCGCGCTCGCGCGCACCGGCCAGCTCGCGCAGCTCCTCCAGGCGAGCCCGCCCCTCGCGCGCATGCGCGTGAGCCTCGGCATGGGCGGCCCGGCGCTCGAGTTGCACGCGCCCGGCGTAGCCGTCCAGGACGTCGAGCTGGGCGGAGGCGAGCGTGAGCTTGCGGTGCTCGTGCTGGCCGTAGAAGGTCAGCAGGGTGGCCGCGAGGTCGCGCAGCTCAGGGAGCGAGGTCGTGCGCCCGTTCAGGTAGGCGCGCGTGCGCCCCTCGGCGCTGACGCGCCGCGCCAGTACGAGCTCGTCGGCGTCCTGCGCGACCGCGTCGCCCAGGCGTGCGCGCAGGACCTCGGAGAGGTCAAAGGCGCCCTCGACGTAGGCCTCGGCCGCGCCGGGGCGCACGATTCCCGCCCGGGCCTTGCCTCCCAGCAGCAGGTCGAGCGCGTGCGCCAGCACCGTCTTGCCCGCCCCGGTCTCGCCGGTCAGCACGTTGAGGCCCGGCGAGAGGCGCAGCTCGGCCCGCTCGATCAGGAGGAGGTTCTCGACACGCAACTCGCAGAGCATGCCGACGGTCTACCAGCGCGGGGAGACGGACCGGGCGCACCGGCGCGCCCGCCGTGACAGCCTCGCGCGCGCGCTGTGGCTAGGCTGCGCGACGATGCCGGGACGGCTGTACGAGTCGACTTGGGGCCGTCTCTTCGCGGCGCTGTATGACCGCGGGCTCGCCGCCACCGAGGAGGCCGGGCTGCGCGATCGCCGCCGAGCCCTGCTGGCCGGCGCCCGCGGCCCGACGCTCGAGATCGGCGCGGGGACCGGCCTGAACGTCCCCCACTACGGCCCGGGGGTCTCAGAGCTCGTCCTCACCGAGCCCGGCGAGCACATGGCGGCGCGCCTGCGCGAGAAGCCCGCTGCCGCACGGGCCGACGCGGTGGTCGCAGCCCCCGCCGAGCGACTGCCCTTCCCCGACGCCCGCTTCGAGACGGTGGTCGGCACGCTCGTGCTGTGCACGATCCCCGATCCGGCCGCGGCCCTCGCCGAGGTCGCGCGCGTCCTGCGCCCCGGCGGCCGCCTGCTCTTCCTTGAGCACGTCCGGTCACCCGAGCCGCGCATCGCCCGCTGGCAGGACCGGCTGATGGCGCCCTGGCGGCTGATCGGCGATGGCTGCCACTGCAACCGCGACACGCTGGCGGCCATCACCGCGTCCCCGCTCGAGGTCGAGCATGTCGAGGACGGGACGATGCCCAAGGCCCCCGCGATCGTGCGCCCGCTGATCCAGGGCGCGGCGGTTCGGCCGGCCGACTGAGCCGTCTCCTCAGGACGCGAGGCGGCCGAACTTCTCGCGCAGGCGGTGGTAGAAGCTCGCGTCGGGCATCTGGGCCAGCACGGCCCGGTCGTCGGCGAAGGCGACCTCCATCGCCTCGCCGGCCGCCAGCTCGTAGGCCGGCCGTCCGTCGACGCTGACCTCCGCGGGCTCGTCGCGTGAGCGGTTGTGGACGGTGAGCGTGTCGCCGGGCGCCACCACGAGCGTGCGCGCCGTCAGCGAATGCGGCGCGATGAAGGAGACGACGAAGCCCTCCACGCCCCACGCCATGACCGGCCCGCCGTTGGCCAGGTTGTAGCCCGTGGACCCCGCGGGCGTGGAGACGACCAGCCCGTCGCAGCGCACCCGCCCGATCTCGTCGGGGCCGATCGCGTAGGACAGGTCGGCGACGCGCTTGCCCGCGTGGCGGTGAACGGAGATGTCGTTGATCGCCGAGCGCGCGCCCTCCGGCGTCTGGGTCAGCAGCGCGGGCAGCGCGAGGGTGTCGAACTCCCCCCCCAGGGCGCGCGCGATTCCCTCCTCGGTGGCGTCGGCGTCCACGGTGGCCAGGAAGCCGACCTCGCCGAAGTTCACCGCGAAGACGGGCACGGTGGTCCCGACGTAGCGCCGCAGGGCGGTGAGGATCGTCCCGTCGCCGCCGAGCACCAGGCAGAGCCGCTCGTCGCCCGTCGAGTCGACGCCGACCTCGATGCCCGGCCCGGCCGTCAGCCCGTGCTTCTCGGACTCCTCGGCGTCGAAGCGCAGCGTCACGCCGGCCTCGGTGGCCTGGCGGCGCAGGATCGCGAGCGCCTCGGCGACCTCGAGAGGGCGGCGATGGGTGACGACGGTGACGGCGTCGCTCACGGGTCCACCGCCAGCGCGCCCGCCGCGGCGTCGGGCTCGCCCGGCGCACGGTCGCCTTCGGCAAGCCAGACGAAGGTCTCCCGGTTGCCCTTCGGCCCCGGCAGCCGCGAGGAGGCAAAGCCTTGGAGGCTCGCGCCGAGGCTCTGCCCGGCGGCGGCGACGGCGACCAGAGCCTCGCGCCGGTGCCCGGCGTCGCGGACCACCCCGCCCTTGCCCACCCGCTCCCGGCCGACCTCGAACTGCGGCTTGCACATCGCCAGGCAGTCAAAGCGCGCCGCGGCGCAGGCGAGCACGGCCGGCAGGACCTTGGCCAGCCCGATGAAGGACACGTCGATGACGATGAGCTCGGGCGCCCACGGGAGCGAGGCGGGATCCAGCGCCCGGGCGTTGGCGCGCTCGATCACCGTCACCCGGTCGTCGGTGCGCAGCCGCCAGTCGAGCTCCCCGTAGGCGACGTCGAGGGCGACGACGTGCGCGGCCCCGCGCTGGAGCAGGCAGTCGGTGAACCCGCCGGTGGAGGCGCCGACATCGAGGCAGCGGCGGCCCTGCGCCGAGACCCCCGTGGCGTCCAGCGCGGCCGCGAGCTTGGGGCCCCCGCGCGACACGTAGGCGGGCGGGGCATCAACGGTCACGTCGACGTCGTCGGGCACGAGGGTCCCGGGCTTCTCGGCCCGCCGGCCGTCGTGGCCGAGGTACACCTCGCCCGCCAGAACCGACGCCGCAGCACGGCTGCGCGAGGCGAACACGCCGCGCTGGGCGAGGAGAGAGTCGAGTCGCACCTTGCTCATCGCCGGAACCGTACCGGCCGGTAACGTTCCGGCCACGATGCCCAGCCGCCCAGGACTCCCGGCCGGATCCGGCGCCCGCCGCGTCCCGTGGCAGATGGTGCTCACCGTCGGCCTCCAGATCGCCCGCGAGGGCCAGCGTCGCTGGTCGCGCCTCTCCGATCGCGAGCGCGACTCCGTGGTGCGGCTCGT
>Ga0136612_10000068_pt1 | contig 23287 bp, 19 predicted proteins | sample AntDryUQ224A2306_2_FD_106644 | JGI IMG/M metagenome (GOLD analysis project Ga0136612, IMG submission 106644) | Polar desert sand microbial communities from Dry Valleys, Antarctica - metaG UQ224A (23.06) | ecosystem: Environmental > Terrestrial > Soil > Desert | place: Antarctica: Dry Valley... | reverse complement strand
GTCCCAGCGCACGGAGGGCGCGAGCAGCGCGTTGAACGGATCGCCGAACGATCGGCCGGTGTCAAAGCCGTCGTTGAGGGACACCTGGTGGTCGTCCACGCCCCAGATGCCGTAGGCCCCGGCACCGGCGGTCAGGACGAGCAGGCGCGAGGTCCAGAACGCCCGCCACGCCGCCCGCGCCGACTCCGGGTCCAGCCGCATGGCGCGGCAGTCTCCCAGGTAGCATCCGCAGCCGAATGGAAGCCCTCGCCGACGTCTACACGGTCCCCCAGGAGCACCGCGACTTCCAGGCCACGATCCGCCAGATCGCCCAGGAGCGGGTGGCTCCGCGCGCGGCGGAGATCGACGAGAAGGCCGAGTACCCGCACGACATCCGCGAGCTGTTTGCCGAGCACGACCTGTTCGGCCTCCCCTTCGAGGAGGAGCACGGGGGGACGGGTACCGGCTGCCTCATGCTCAACATCGCCGTCGAGGAGGTCTCGAAGGTCTGCGCCTCCAGCGCGCTGATGCTCATGGTCCAGGAGCTCGGGACGCTGCCGATCCGCCTGTTCGGCTCCGACGAGCTCAAGGAGCGCTTCCTCCCGAAGTGCGCGTCGGGCGAGTGGACACCGGCCTTCGCCCTCTCAGAGCCCGAGGCCGGCTCCGACCCCGGCGGGATGATCACCCGCGCGGTCCGCGACGGCGACGAGTGGATCATCTCCGGCACGAAGAACTGGATCACGAACCTCGGGATCGCCGACTTCTACGTCGTCTTCGCGGTCACCGACAAGGAGGCCGGGCACTCCTCGGGCATCTCCGCCTTCGTGGTCGAGGCCGATCGCCCCGGCTTCTCGGTGGGCAAGCTCGAGCACAAGCTGGGCATCCGCGGGTCGCCGACCGGCCAGCCGATCTTCGACGACGTCCGCGTGCCCGCCGGGAACCTCATCGGAAACGAGGGTGAGGGCTTCAAGGTCGCGATGGGCACGCTCGACCACTCGCGGCTCGGGGTGGCCGCGCAGGCGCTGGGCATCGCCCAGGGGGCGACGGACTACGCCGCCGCCTACGCCAAGGAGCGCCGGCAGTTCGGCAAGCCGATCGCCGCCTTCCAGGCCATCGCCTTCAAGCTCGCCGACATGGAAACCCAGAACGCCGCGGGGCGTGAGCTGCTCTACCAGGCCTGCGCGAAGGTCGACCGCCACGATCCCGACATGGGCAAGTACTCGGCCATGGCCAAGCTCTTCAACTCCGACAACGCGATGAAGGTCACCATCGAGGCCATCCAGGTGCTCGGCGGCTATGGCTACGTCAAGGAGTATCCGGTCGAGCGCTTCATGCGCGACGCGAAGATAACCCAGATCTACGAGGGCACGAACGAGATCCAGCGCCTGGTGATCTCGCGCACCCTGTGAGCTCTCCGACCCTCCGCCGCGTGCTGGTTGCGGCGGGGCTCAGCCTCTGCGGCGGCCTCGCGATCCTCGCGCTGGTCGATGGCTTCTCGGGCAACTTCGCCATCGGGCTGGTCCAGCGGATCGCCGTCTTCGGCCTGGTGGCCCTCCTGATCGTCGTCCCGCTCGTCTCGATCGCGCTGCGGCTGGCCAACTGGAAGGACCCGGAGTCCGAGGGCGACTTCGAGCGGATCGTGGAGCGCTCGGAGCGCCTGGCCGCCGAGAACCTCGCCGTCGACCCCGACGAGAACGAGTTCCTCGCGCTGGACCCCTACGACGACGCCGAGTTCGAGGAGCTGGTCGGCGACGCCCTCGACGACCTTCCCGACTGGGCACGCAAGGCGCTGGACCACGTCGCCGTGGTGATCTCCGACGGGGGCGCCGCGGGCGGCGCCTATGGGCTCTACCACGGCGACGGGGTCGCCCGTGACGACGTGCCCGACCGCGTCGTCGTCTACCGCGACACCCTGCGCCGCGACTTCGGCGACGACCCCGACGAGCTGCGCGAGGAGGTCGTGCGGACCGTTCGCCACGAGCTCGCCCACCACCTCGGCTGGGACGAGCTGGGCGTGCGGGACCTGGGGTTGTAAGGCGCCGGCAGTTCGTTGCTCGCCTGCGCTGTGGCGGCGCAGTTGTACGGCGATCATCGAGGGGTGGATCGAGGTGGATGCAGTTACGCCCGCTATGCGGGAGGAAGTGCATCCACCTTGGTGGAGCGGGCTCTGGCCGAGCTTGCGGGGCGCCAGTGGGGTGTTGTTTCGGCCACTCAGCTCGCTGATCTGGGTCTGGACCACCGCGCGGTCTTGCGTCGCTCCGCGGCAGGCCGGCTGCACCGGGTTCATCGAGGCGTCTACGCCGTCGGGCACATCGTGCTGCGACGCGAGGGCCATTGGATGGCCGCGGTGCTGGCCTGCGGGCCGGGCGCCGTGCTCAGCCACCGCGACGCCGGCGCGCATCTCGGCTTCAGGCCCTGCAACCGCGTACGGGTCGACGTCCTGACCAGCCGCCGTGGACGCCAGGGCCCCGACGGGATCGATCTGCACACCACCCGCCACCTCCCGCCCGAGGAGGTCACCGTCCACCGCGGCATCCCGGTCACGACGGTCGCCCGCACGCTCACCGACCTCGCCGCCGTGCTCCCCCGCCGTCAGGTGGAACGCGCGCTCGACGAGGCGCTACGACAGCGCCGCCTCGACATGGGCCCCCTCCTCGCCAGCCTCGACCACGGCAACGGGCGCAAGGGAACGCGCGAGCTGCGCGCCATCCTCGACACCCACACCATCGGCACCACGCTCACCAGATCAGGCCTCGAGGAGGCCTTCCTCGCCCTCATCACCGAAGCCGGCCTGCCACGACCCCGGGTCAACGCCCACCTCGAGCTCCCCGACGGACGCCTCAGCGAGGTCGACTTCCACTGGCCCGAGCACCGGCTCGTGGTCGAGACCGACAGCCACGCCTGGCACGCCACCACCCCCAGCGCGAAGCCGACCACGCCAAGGACGCAGACCTACACCAGGCCGGCTACACCGTCATGCGGATCACCGACCGCCAGATCACCCACGACCCCGCCGCCGCCGTGGCCCGGCTGAACGGCGGGCTCCCATAGGATCCGCCGCCTTCGCCCCGACCAAGGAGTATCGATTCCATGCCTGAAGCCGTCATCGTCGACGCGATCCGGACGCCCATCGGCCGCGCCGTGAAGGGCTCGCTGCGCCACGTGCGCGCGGACGACCTCGCCGCGGTCCCGTTGAAGGCCCTCGTGGAGCGCAACCCGGAGGTCGACTTCGGCACCGTCGACGACATCATGATGGGCTGCGGGTTCGCCGAGGGCGAGCAGGGCTACAACGTGGGCCGAAACGCCGGCCTGCTGTCGGGCATCGACCATCACGTGCCCGCCACGACCGTCAACCGGTTCTGTGCCTCCTCGCTCCAGACCCTGCGGATGGCCTTCCACGCCATCGACGCCGGCGAGGGCGACACGTACATCGCGGCCGGCGTCGAGGCCGTCTCGCGCGCCGGGGGCGGGGCGAACTTCGAGTTCCACCCCCAGCTCGACGGCTCCGAGAACTCCGTCTACAACGTCTACATCCCGATGGGCCTCACCGCCGAGAACGTCGCGGAGAAGTGCGGCGTCTCGCGTGAGGCCCAGGACGAGTGGGCGGTGACCTCCCAGAACCGCGCGGTCGACGCCCAGGAGTCAGGGCACTTCGACAAGGAGATCGTCGCGGTCGATACACCGGTGGCGACGGACACCGACAAGGAGGGCAACGAGGTCTCCGTCGAGGCGGGAACCGTGACGAAGGACGACGGCCCGCGGCCGGGCACCACGCTGGAGAAGCTGTCCCAGCTCAAGCCCGCCTTCAAGCCCGACGGCACCGTCACGGCCGGCAACGCCTGCCCGCTCAACGACGGGGCCGCAGCGGTGCTCGTGATGTCCGCCGACCGGGCCAAGGAGCTGGGGCTCACGCCCAAGGCGCGCATCATCGCCTCCAGCGTCGCGGCGATCCGGCCGGAGATCATGGGCCTCGGCCCGATCCCTGCGGTGCAGAACGTCCTCAAGCAGGCCGGGATGGCGATCGAGGACATCGACATCGTCGAGCTCAACGAGGCCTTCGCGGCCCAGGTCGTACCGTGCCGTGAGGAGTGGGGCGTCGACGCCGAGAAGCTCAACCCATTCGGCGGCGCGATCGCGCTGGGCCATCCGTTCGGGATGACCGGCGCCCGCATAATGACGACGCTGCTCAACGACCTCGAGACGCTCGATCAGACGATCGGGCTCGAGACCATGTGCGTCGCCGGCGGCATGGGCCAGGCGATGATCGTCGAGCGCCTGAACTAGCGGTCCGCCCGTTTGGCGCGCCGCGGCGGCTTCAGCCGTCGCGGCGGCGCCGGCGGAACAGGCGGCGGCGGGGTGGCGCTTCGTAGGGCTGCTCGGGCATGACCCCGGTGTCCGGCTCGGGCGCGTCGAAGGCGCCGGTATCGGCATCGGAATCGGTGTCCGGCTCGGGCGCGTCGCCGGCTTCGTCCTCGTCTGGGAGGTCCTCGCCCTGCGCGCGGGCGGCCTCGGCCTGCTCGCGAAACCGCGCAGCCTCTTCGGCCAGGCGGCCCGGCTGCTCGCGAAGCTGGGCGGCCTCCTCGCGCAGCTTGGCCGCCTCCTCGCGCAGGCGCGCGGCCTCTTCCTGGCGCTGTAGGGCTTCCTCGTGGAGGCGCGCCGCCTCCTCGCGCAGCCGCGCCGGTTCGGTGGCGAGGGGGTCGGCGGGAGCGTCCGGCTCCGCCGTGGGCTCCTCGGACGCCGGGTCCGCCTCGGACTCCAACTCCGAATCGGGATCCGGCCCGGACTCGGGGTCCGGCTCCGGCTCGGGCTCCGGTGGAGCGTCCTCGGCCTCCGAATCCGGCTCGGGCACCGGCTCCGTCGAGGCCTCCGCGAGGGTCTCCGGCGCCTCATCGCTCACGGACTCGGTCTCACCGCCACCTTCCGCGGCGATGGACTCCTCAGCGTCGTCGACCGTGGGCCGGGACTCGTCGGGCTCGTCGGGCTCGTCGTTCATCGCGCACAGGATGCCACGCCGCGCGTCCGGACATCTTTTCGACCACCACGCCGACTTCCGCCGTAGGATGGCAACAGCGTGAGCACTCAACCCCTGAGGTTCGAGCTCGTCGGGCTCGAGCAGGTCGAGGCCACGGCGCGAGCCGTGCTGGTTCGCATCTCCGGACGCTGGCACGCCGACACCCCCCGCGACATCGGCACGCCCGCGCTGATCGTCGTCACCGACGCCGGGACCGAGCGCTTCGAAGCCCTGCCGGGGGGCGGTCGCCGGTCGCCGGTCGCCGGCCGGCGACCTCGGACATGGCGCGCCGCCTACCCGGTCCCGACCGCCCTGATGGCCGGCCGGCCCGGGCTCAGCCTCGAACACGCGCCCGGCGAACGGGTCGCGATCGGCGAGGACGAGCCGTTCACGCCCGATGCTGCGAAGGCACCCGCGCCCGCCGGCGAGCTGGACACCCATTCCCGGCTCGTGCTCGAGGCGCGCCTCCACGCCGAGCAGGCCGCGCGCCGCGAGCTCGAGCTGCGCTCGCGTGACGAGACCGCCGCGCTGACCGCGGCCGAGGCGCTGATCGACGAACAGCGACGCCTGCTCGAGGTCGCCGAGGCGGCGCGGTCGGCGAGCGAGGCTGCAGCCCACGAGCGCAGCCGGGTGGAGCGCGAGGCGGCCGAGGCCGCGGTGCGCGGCGAGGCCGAGCGGGCCGAGCTCCGGTTGCTGGACGCCGGGCACCAGCAGGCCGAGGCCGAGGACCGCCGCGCCGAGGCCGAGCGGCGCGCGGTGGCCGCCGAGGCCCAGTCCGCGGAGGCCGTTCGCGACGCCCAAGCGCGCGCCGACGCGCTCCGGGCCGAGCGCGACGCCGCCGTGGCCGAGCGTGACGCCGCCGTGCGCGGCGCGCGTGCGCGTGGCGACGAGCTCGAGTCGCGCGCCGAGCAGCTCGAGTCGCGCGCCCGTGCGGGGGAGCTCGCCGAGGCGGCGGCCGCGGCGCATGCCGCCGAGTTGCGGAGCGCCGCGGTCAGCGCAGACGAGCGCGTCTCGATCCTCCAGGCCCGGCTCGAGGACGCCGACCGCACGGCGGTCAAGCTCGAGCAGGACCTCGCCCGGCTGTCGACCGCCCGCGTGGATGACGCCCAGCGCCTCGAGGACGCCGAGCAGCGCCTGCAGGAGGCCCACGCGCAGGCCGAGGAGGCCGAGCGCAGCCGGGCACAGCTCGCCGCTCAGGCCACAGAGCGCGAGGAGCAGGCCGTCGCCGACGCCGGCGCGCGCCTGGAGGCCGAGCAGGCCCGCGCGCAGCAGGCGGCGCTCGCCTCGGCGTCGGAGGTCGCGGTCGCCGCGTTGAGCGCCGAGCTCGACACGGTGCGCGCGGAGCTGGCCCGGCGTGAGGCCGACGTCGAGAGCGGCCGGACCGAGGCGGCGACCCGGCTGGCCGAGGCGGCATCGCTGCGAAACGAGCTGGACGAGGCGCGCGCGGCGCTGGCGGATGCGGGGCGAGCTGCTGCCGAGCAGCGCGACCGGGCGCTCGCCGCCGCGGACGGGCGGATCGCCGCCCTGGAGGGCGAGCTCGCCGCGACCGAGGAGCGCGAGGCCGCCGAACGCGAGCGGCTGTCGGGCGAGCTCGACGGCGCGCACGAGGCTCTGCAGGCCGAGCGGGCCGACCGGGAACGGATTGCGCCCGAGGTGGAGGCCCTTCACAGCGGTCTCGCCGCGATCGAGGACCGGGCCGGGCAGATCGAAGCGGAGGCGAAGGCCCTCGACGAGGCCGTCGCGCCGCTGACGGCCCGCGCCGCCGAACTGGACGCGCAGGCCATGGGGCTCGAGCGATCCGTGGCGGAGGCCACACGCGAACGCCGGGTGGCCGACGCGGTCGCGGCGGGCCTGCGCCGGGCCCGCGAGGACGCCGAGCGCACCGCTCATCGCGCCACCGAGCGCGCCGATCGGGCCGAGCACGAGCACGCCGAAGCGGCCGCCTCGCTGCTGACCCTGCAGGCCGAGCTCCAGACCGCGCGCGCCGAGGCGGCGCGTGGCGCGGTCGAGGCCGAAACGCTGCGCGCGGATTCCGCGACGGCCGTGAAGGCGGCGCTCGCCCTGGCGGAGGCGGCGCGCGCGGCGGCGCTCGCCGAGACCCAGGTTGCCCATGATGCCGCCGTGGCCGAGGCCCAGTCCGCCCGCGAGGCCGCCGCGCGCGAGGTCGAGGCCGCCCGTGAAGCCGCCGCGGCCGAGGTCCAGGCCGCCCGTGCGGCCGCCGTGGCCGAGGTCCAGGTTGCGATGGAGGCGGCAGCGGCGGAGGGGGAGGCGGCCCGGGCGGCCGCGCTCGACGCCGCTCGTGCGCAGGCTACGAGCGCCCTCGAGGCGGCCCGCGCGCACGCTGCGGCCGAGCTCGACCGGGTTCGCGCTGCCGCCGAGGCCCAGGTCGAGCAGGCGCGCGAGTCCGCCGACGAGGCCGTGGCGATCGCCCAGGGCGAACTCGAAGCGACCCGCGTGGAGGTCGCCGAGGCGCGTGCGGAGGTCAAGGCCACGCAGGCCGACGCGGCGGGCGCCGCGGCACTGGCCGGGGAGGCGCTCGCGGCGGCCCGCACGCAGGCTGCCGGGGCCATCGAGGCCGCCAGGGCCCACGGGGCCGCTGAGCTCCAGACCGTCCGCGCCGAGGCAGCCCGCGAGCTCAGCCGGCTCGAGGCCGTCGTCGCCGCGGCCGGATCGGCCGAGGCCGCCGCGCGCAGCGAGGCTGAGGCGGCCCAGGCGCAGGCCGCCGGAGCAATCGCCGCGGCCGGAGCCGAGCTGGAGAAGGCCCGGGCCCAGGCCGCCGAGGCCGGTGCACGGAGCCTCGAGGCGCGGGCCGAGCGCGTCGCGTCCGAGCGGGTGGCCGCGCGGCAGATCGCCATGGCCGAGGCCGAGACCGCCGCCGGGATGGCCGAGGCGGTGGCCGCCGAGACCGAGGCCACGGCCGCGCGGGCGGAGGTTGACGCCGCCGCCGCGAGTGCGCTCGCGGCCCAGACCGAGGCGCGGATCGCCGACAGGGAGGCCGCTCGCCTGCGCGACGAGGTCGCGGCACACACCCAGGCCCTGGCCGCGCTGTCGGCCGGCGACCGGCGCCGGCAGGCCGACGCAGCCCGGCGGGCCACGGCCGATGCGAGCACCCGCGGGCGGCTGGAGCGTGCGCTTCAGGCGGCGACCACCCGGGCGCAGGCCGCGGAGTTGCGGGCGGGCGAGGCCCAGGCCGCGGTGGTCGCTCTCGCCCAGCGCGCCGAGGACTTCGACGCGCTCGCGGTCGAGGCCGCCAACCTCGTCGTCGGCGTCGAGCAGCGCGCCGCAGGGACCCTCGAGCGCGCCGCCGCGGCCGAGGCGGCATCCGCCGTGACGTCTTCCCGCGCCGCCGAGCTGCGCGAGGAGGTCGGGCGGGTCGCCGGGGAGATCGACGGGCTGGGGGAGCGCACGGAGCAGGCCGAGGCCGAGGCGCTCGTGTCCGCGGCGCTCGCGGCCGAGGCCCAGGAGCGTGCGGTGGCCGCCGAGCAGCGGCGGGACGCCGGGCTCGCAGAGGCCGAGGCGCGGGTCGCCGAGCTGAGCGCCGCGACGGAGGCGGCGGTCCGCCAGGGCCAGGACGCGGAGGCCGGGCGGCAGGCGCTGGAACGGCGCGCGACCGAGCTGGCCCGCCGGATCGCCGCGGCCGAGACCCACGGACAGACCATCGCCGACCGCGCCGCGGGCGCCGAGGCGCGCGCCGCAGCGCTGGCCGGCGGCCTCGACGAGCTGCGCGAGCACGCCTACGCGCTGGATCGCCGCACCGACCGCGCCGAGGCGCAGGCTGCGGCCGCCGCCCGGGCGCGCGCCGAACTGGCCGGCCGGGGGACCGAGCTCGAGGAGCGGATCGCCGCCATCGGCGAGACGGCGGCCGCGGTGGAGGCACGCGCCGCCACGGCCGAGGCGCGCGCGGGCGCGCTCGAGCACTGGGCCCGGCGTGCGGGCGAGGTGGCCGAGGCGCTGACCGCCCAGGCCGAAGGCGCCGCGCAGCAGACGCTGGTCTCGCTGGACGAGGTAGGCGCCCTCCGGATGCGGATTGCCGACCTCGAGCGGGTGGCGGCTGACGCGCCGGGCGCCGCCCAGGACCTCCAGCGGCTTGACGCCCAAGCGCAGGCGGCGGAGCGGGCGCAGGCGACCCTGCAGCGCGAGGGGGCCGAGCTCCGCGCCCAGCTGGACCAGACCCGCCAGGCACTCGAGGCGGCGCGCGCGGAGGCCGACCGGATGGTCTCGCTGGTCCGAGACGACGCCGGGCGGCGCGCGCTCGAGGCCGAGCAGAGCGCGGCCCGTCAGGTCGAGGCCACCCGCCGTGAGGTCACCGACCTCGAGCACCGCCTGGCGTCGGCCGAGCGGGGCACGGCGGACGCCGAGAAGCGGGCCGCCGAGGCGGAGCGCAGCGCGGCGGCCGCGGAGCGCGCGGCGCGGGCCGAGCTCGAGCAGCGCGCCGCCGATGTCGCCGCCCAGGCGGGTGAGACCCAGCGGATGGTCCGCGCCGATACCGACGAGCACGTCGCCGAGGCCGAGCGGCGCGCGGCGAAGGTGCGCCAGTCGGCCGACTCGGCCCTGCGCGAGCAGGTACGCCTCGAACAGCAGCTCGCCGAGCTCGAACAGGCGCTGGTGAACTCGCAGGCCGCCGAGCGCGAGCAGGCCGAGACGATCAAGCGCCTGAGCGCGGAGGTCGCGCGGATCTCCATGCGCGAGCCGGACGCCGGCCACGAGCCGGACACCGTCCGCGAGCATGACGCGGGCAGGCTCGATGACATCGAGCCCCCTCCGGAGCTCATCGGAGACCTCGATGCGCTGCGGGCGGCTGACAGCCAGGTCGACCGGCTCACCCGCAGGCTCTGGGATCCGGAGGCCGACATCACCCCCGTGCAGGCCGCGCAACTGAGCCAGGACCTGACGGTCGCCCAGGCGGAACGCGCCCAGGCCGAGGAGCGCTTCGAAGCGAGGCTCGAGGCTCACGGGGCCGCTGCGCAGTCCTTCGCCGGAGGCGACGGCGAAGGCGACCCCGACCCCGACGGCGACGGCGACGCCACGCCAGCCTGACCGCGCTCAGTGCGCGGCGGCCGCGGCGAGCAGCTCGTCCTGGGCGTCGTGGAGCATCGCCGCGGCCGCGGCGACCGGTGGCTCGAGGTCGCGGTCGGCCAGGAGGCCGAAGAACACCCCGCCGTCGTAGGAGAGGATCCCCACCGTCAGCCCCTGGTTGCCGGGGTTCAGGGGGACGACGGGGAACATCTCGCGCAGCCGCGACCCGCCGAGGTAGAACGGCTGCTGGGGGCCGGGCAGGTTGGACACGACGAGGTTGAACGCCCGGATCCCGCCCATCGCCCGGACCAGCACGTCGGAGACCGCGGGTGGCGCCCAGCCGGTCGCCCCGACCATGATCGCGCCCGCGCGCACCGCAGCGGACTCCTTGAGCTCGGCCATGGTCGCCGACAGCGTCCGCAGCCGCGCCAGCGGGTCGGGCTGGCCCACGGGCAGATCGACGAAGACGGTCGAGAGATGGTTGCCCAGCTCGCCCTGGCCGTCGGGGCGCCGGACACTCACCGGGACCAGCGCCACCGGCTCGACGTCGAGGGAGACCGCGCGCAGATAGCTCGCCATCATTCCGGTGACCACCGCGAGCAGGGCGTCGTTCACGGTGCCCCCGGCGCCCTTGCCCGCGGCCTTGAGCTCTGCGAGGTCGCCGCGGACGAGGGCGAACGAGCGGTCGGGGGAGATCGGGTGGTTCAACGGGGTCATCGGCGCCTGGGGGCGGGTGCGGGCGAACTGGGCGACGAGCTCGGTGGCCCGGCGCACGTCCTCGGCCGCGCTGCGGGGGCTGGTCTCCAGCGCGCGGTTGGCGGTCTCCAGCATGACCTTCTGCGCGCGCAGGAAGGGGGTGGCGGCGAGCCGCGCGACGAGGCTCGTGCGGTCAGAGCGCCGCGGCTCCCAGGCTCCCTCCGGCGCCGGGATCTCGACCGGCTTCTCGGTCGGGTCCAGCAGCACCGTGGCCACGTCGATCGCGGCGACCCCGTCGACGAGCGCGTGGTGCATCTTGGGTACCAGCGCGACGCGCCCGTCGCCGAGCCCGTCGACGACCCACAGCTCCCACAGCGGCCGTGACCGGTCCAGCCGCGAGGACATCCGGTGAGCGACCCATTCCGCGAGCTCGGCGTCGCCACCGGGTTCGGGCAGGGTCGCGGACCGCACGTGGCGGTCGATGTCAAAGCTCGTGTCGTCCACCCACACCGGGTTGACGAGGCCGAGGGGGGCCGGGTCCTTGAGGCGCTGGCGGTAGCGGGGGATGAGATGGAGGCGGTCCAGCAGCCGGCGCGCGACCGCGTCGCGGCTGACCCCGGGCCCGGCGTCGAAAACGAGCGCCGCGCCCACGGCCATGTTCACGGGCCCGCGCTCGGCGGCGAGCGAGGAGCGGTCGGAGGGGGAGAGGTCGTCGGCCACGCGGCGAGACTATCCGGCTGTCGGATCGGGGCCGGGCGGCTACTTCGGCGCCATCCGCAGCGCGCCGTCGAGGCGGATGACCTCGCCGTTGAGCATCGGGTTCTCGACGATCGCGTGGGCGAGCTGGGCGAACTCGGCCGGCCTGCCGAGCCGCTGGGGGAAGGGCACCGACTTCCCGAGCTCGTTCCGGGCGTCCTCCGGTAGCGCCGCAAGCAGCGGGGTGTCGAAGAGGCCCGGGGCGATCGTCATGACCCGGATGCCCGAGCGCGAGAGGTCGCGCGCCGCGGGCAGCGTCATGCCGACCACACCGCCCTTGGACGCCGAGTAGGCGATCTGCCCGATCTGGCCGTCGTAGGCGGCCGCCGAGGCGGTGTTGACGCAGACACCGCGCTCGTCACCCGCGTCGGGCTCGTTGCCGAGCATCGCGGCCGCTGCGAAGCGCAGCACGTTGAACGTGCCGATCAAGTTGATCCCGATCACGGTCTCGAAGGGCTGGAGCTGGTGCGCACCGCGGCTGCCGGCCACCTTCTCGGCCCAGCCGACCCCGGCGCAGCAGATCGAGATGCGCAGCCCGCCCTCGCCCCCGGCGGCCGCGGCCACCGCGGCCTCCACCTGCTCGGGCTGGGTGACGTCGCAGGCGGCAAACGACGCGCCGTCGCCCAGCTGGCTCGCGAGGGCCTCGCCCTTCTCGGCGTTGAGGTCGGCGATGACGACGGCGGCCCCGTGCTCGTGCAGGCGCCGCGCGGTCGCCTCGCCGAGGCCCGAGGCCCCACCGGCGACCAGCGCTGTCTGACCGTCGATGAGCATCGGCGCGGGACCCTACCGTCCCCCGTCAGCCCGCGGCGGGCCGCGCCAGCGAGACGGCGAAGAGCTCCTCGGGATCGGTGAAAACCTCGACGAGCTCGAGGCCGGCCGCGGCGTAGTCGCCGGCCAGCCGCTCGCGGGTGAACTTCGCGCTGATCTCGGTGCGCAGCTCCTCGCCCGCGGCGAAGGTGACGTCGAGGTTAAGCGCCTCGACGCGCACGGCCTGCTCGTGGCGGGAGCGCAGGCGCATCTCGATCCACTCCTGCTCGGGATCGTAGAAGGCGACGTGCTCGAATCCCTCCAGGTCGAAGTCGGCGTCCAGCTCGCGGTTGACGACCTCGAGGATGTTGAGGTTGAACTCCGCGGTGACTCCGGCCGCGTCGTCGTAGGCGGCCTGGATGACCGCCGGGTCCTTCACCAGGTCGGTCCCCATGATGAAGGCGTCATCCGGGCCCAGCATGCCCGCTACCTCGCGCAGGAGCCGGCGCCGGGTCCCGGGAGGGAAGTTCCCGATCGTGCCGCCCAGCAGGGCGACGAGCCGCCCGCCACCGGTCGGTGGGGGGACCTCTCCGAGATGGCGCTCGAAGTCCCCCACCACTCCGTGGACCACCAGCCCCGGGTAGTCGGAGCCCAGCTCGGCGGCCGCCTCGCGGACGACGCGCTCGGAGACGTCGACGGGCACGTAGCGCTCGGGGTCGTCCATCGCGTCGAGCAGCAGCCGGGCCTTGGTGGTCGCCCCCGACCCGAGCTCCACGAGCTCGGTGGGGTTCCCCGCGGCGGCCACGATCGCCGCGGCCTGCGCACGGAGGATCGCCATCTCCGTGCGGGTGGGGTAGTACTCGGGCTGCTCGCAGATGCGCTCGAAGAGCTCAGAGCCGCGCGAGTCGTAGAAGTGCTTGGGCGCCAGCTCCTTGAGCGGCCGGGTCAGGCCGTCGAGGGCGTCGTCGGCGAGCCGCCGCTCCCCCTCCTCGCCGAGGTGGACGTCCACCTGGACCGGGGCGCTCACGCATCCCTCGCGATCCGCAGCCCGCTGAAGATCTGGCGGCGCTGCGGGAGGTCCCAGTTGCGGAAGGTCGGCGAGGCGACGCCCGCGCGCGTCGCCCACGAGCCGCCGCGCAGGACCCGGTAGTCGGGGCCGAAGAACACCTCGGAGTACTCGCGGTAGGGGTGGGCGCAAAAGCCCGGGTATCCGGCGAAGGTGCTCGCCGTCCACTCCCAGACGTCGCCGATCATGCCCAGGGCCCCGCAGGGCGCGGCGCCGGCCGGGTGGGCGCCGGCGGCGGCGGGGCCGTAGGCGAGCTGGTCGAGGTTGGCGTGCTCGGGGCCGGGCAGGTCGTCTCCCCAGGGGAAGGCCCGGGCGCTGCCGGTCTCCTGGTCCCAGGTCGCCGCCCTCTCCCACTCCGCTTCGGTGGGAAGGCGCGCCTCGTGCGCACGTGCGAAGGCGTCGGCCTCGAACCAGGAGATGTGGACGACGGGCTTGTCCGGGTCCAGTGGCCGCTTCACACCCATGCACCACTCGTGCCCGTCGCCGTCCCAGGCCAGCGGGTGGGTGATGTCGTACTCCTGCTTCCAGCGCCACGCCTCCTGCGTCCACAGCACGCGGCGCTCATAGCCGCCGCCCTCGACGAAGTGCATCCAGGTCGCGTTGGTGATCGGCGCACGGCCGATCTCGAAGGGGGCCAGCTCGGCCGGATGGCGCGGGCGCTCGTTGTCGTAGGAGAAGCGCCCGTCGGGAGCGCCGAGCATGCACGGGCCGCCGTCGACCCCGACGGTCTCCAGCCCGGTCAATCCGCCGGGTCCCGGCGGGGTGGAGACGAGCCCCGGCCGCGCATAGTCCACGCGCGCGAGCCCGATCGCCTGCAGCATCGTCTCCGAGTGCTGCTGCTCGTGGCGCAGGACGAGCTGCGGGATGAAGCCGTCCTCGAGATCCTCGCGCTCCAGGGCGGCGAGGGAATGCTCGCGCACCTCGGCGAGGTAGTCGTGCGCCTCGCCGCAGCGCAGGAACGGGAGGTCGCCGCGGGCGGCGCGCGGCGTCTCGAAGGCGTCGTAGATCTCGGCGACCTCGCGGCGGCGCATCGGCTCGCCGCCGAAGCGGTGCACGAGCCACAGGTCCTCGAAGGCGGCGATGTGCCCCAGGTCCCACACCAGGGGGCTCATGAGCGGCGAGTGCACCGCCTCGAGGTCGGCGTCGCAAATCGGCTCGACGAGGGTGAGCGTGCGCTCGCGGGTCTCGCGCAGCGCGCCGAGCAGCGCGGCCGGATCGGCCGAGGCCCGGGAGGGGGCGGGGGAGGGCATCGTCATCGGCTCGGAAGGGTCTTCCCGCGGTGCATGAACGTTACGCGGCTTCTCTGCAGCCCGATCAGTCCCGGGTCACCCGGTAGCGCATGAACAGCGAACCCTCGGCTTCCAGCACCCATACGAGCTCGAGGCCCGCCGGCGCCGCCGGACGGTCGGCCCCGATGATCGCAGGTGCCCCGCCGCCCCCCACGAGCAGGGGAGAGAGCGTCAAAAAGAGCTCGTCCACGAGCCTCTCGGCCAGGAGCGCCCCCAGCACGGTCGGCCCGCCCTCGCACAGCAGGGAGCGCACCCCGTGACGCTCGCGCAGGCGCGCGAGCGCGCCGGCCAGGGTGTCCTCCTCCGCGGCCAGGCGCTCGACCGTGACGTTCGGCCCCGCGCCCTCGAGCGGGCGTGCCGCGCCCGTGAGGACGACGACCGGCTGCGCGGGATCGGTGAACAGGCCGATCCCGAGCGGCAGGTCCAGCGAGCGCGAGACGATGACCGCCAGGGGGTCCGAGGCCAGGCCGGCGCCCGTGCGCTGCTCGCGCAGCTCCTCGGCCTTGATCAGCCGCCCGTAGCGCTCGGCGCGCAGCGTGCCGGTGCCGGCCATGACCGCGTCCACGCGGGCACGTAGCTGGTGGAACACCGCCCGGTCGATGTCGCCGCCCAGACCGCCCGAGCGCCCGTCCAGCGAGGCGCGGCCGTCGGCGCTGGCCACCATGTTGGCTACCACGTATGGCCGGCCGGGCGGGGCCGGCGCGCCGAAGTCGACATCGGCCAGGGCCGCCGCGGGCGTTACGGGCGAGCCGGGAGGGTGGATGCGGCGCAGCTCCATCCGGCGAGCCTCAGCGCGCGAGCGCGTCGATCAGGCCCGGCAGCTCGTCGGCGCCCGTGATCGGCGTGAGCACGCACGTCGTGATGCCCCCGGCGGCGTACTCGTCCAGGCGGGCGCGCTGCTCGTCGGGCGAGCCGAAGATGAAGATGTCGGAGATGAGCTCGTCGGGCGCCTGCTCCAGGGCGAGCTGGCGGTCCCCCGCCCGCCACGCGGTGACCATCGGGTCCAGCTGCTCGCCCCAGCCCAGCGCGCGGAAGAAGGCCTCGTAGACCGGTACGGTTCCGTAGGCGGCGAACATGAAGCGCGCGAGGCCGAGGGCCTCGTCGCGGGGCTGGGGGATGCAGAAGAAGCGGCACACGACATCCGACGATCCCGCGACCCGGCCGGCGCGCTTCTCGCCGACCCGGATCTGGCTCGTGACGTGGTCCAGGCCCGAGAGCGGGAGGAAGTTCACGAACGTGCCGTCGGCGATCTCGCCCCCGAGCGCGAGCATCCGGTCGCGCAGCGCCGCGACGTAGATGGGCGGCGGCGTGGCGGGCGCGGTCTCGAGCTTGAAGCCGCCCGGGCCGCGCTCGCCGGCCAGCACGGGCCGCAGCCCTTCGACGGCCTCGCGGACCCGGCTCAGCGGCTTCTCGAAGGGCACCCCGTTCCAGCGCTGCACGATGACGTCGGAGGAGGAGCCGAGGCCGAGGCAGAAGCGCCCGCCGCTGGCGTCCTGCAGGGCGGCGGCATGCTGGGCGAGCACGGCGGGGCCGCGCGTGAAGGGGTTCACGACCCCGGTGCCCAGCCGCATGTGGTCCGTCCACGCCGCCGCGAGCGCCAGCGGGGTGAAGCCGTCGGGCCCTGCGGTCTCGCCGGTCCAGAGGTCGTCGTAGCCGGCCGCCTCCGCCTGGCGCACCAGCGGCTCGTGGTCGGCGAGCGCGACCGCCGGGAACGGGAGCGTCAGGCCCCAGCGCAGGTCAGGCATCGCCGGCGAGCGGGTTCTCGGCGCGGGGGCTCACGGCGGCGAGCCTATTCCGCTCGCACCTTGCGTGCCCGCTCGGCGCGCGTATAGGGTCGGACGTCTCATGAAGCTCGGAAATCTTTCGCGGGGGGAATGGGTCGCGCTGCTCGGCGGCCTGCTGCTGGGCATCTCCGTCTTCACCAAGGCCTATGAGGCCAGGCCGGAGAACCCCAACGCGAATATCGACGGCATGAAGGGGACGCTGGCGATCTGGGACGTGCAGCCGATCCTGCGCATCCTCCTCCTCCTCGCCGCCATCGCGCCGTTCGTCCTCGCCTACATCATCATCCGCGAGCACGAGCTGTCCTGGCCGCGCGGTCAGGTCACCTCGGTCGTGGCGATCGCGGCGCTGGGGCTGCTCTTCTACACCGGCATCATCGACCGGCCGGGCGAGCCGTCCGGCGAGATCGAGCTCGAGATCGGGTGGTACGGGGCGATGCTCGGTGCGCTCCTCATGCTCGCGGGGTCGGTGATCCGTCAGGCCGAGACCGAGACGGTCCGCAAGCCGCCCGGCGTGCTTTGAACCCGGACCCGACGGGGCAGCGGCCGGACCGCAACCTCGCCCTCGAGCTGGTCCGGGTGACCGAGTACGCCGCCCTGGCCGCGGCGCGGCTCACGGGGATGGGCGACAAGGAGGCCGCCGACCAGGCCGCCGTCGACGCGATGCGCCTCGTGCTCGAGACGGTCCGCATGGATGGCCTGGTGGTGATCGGGGAGGGCGAGAAGGACGAGGCGCCCATGCTCTTCAACGGCGAGGAGATCGGCGACGGCTCCCCGCCCTCGGTCGACATCGCCGTCGATCCGCTCGAGGGGACCCGCCTGTGCGCGCGCGGCATGCCCAGCGCCCTCGCGGTCATCGCGCTCGCACCGCGCGGCACGATGTTCGACCCCGGTCCGATCTTCTACATGGAGAAGCTGGCCGGCGGCGCGGCCATCGCCGACCTGCTCGACCTCGACCGGCCGCTGGGCGAGACCGTCGAGCTCGTTGCCGAGCGCAAGGGCACCGACGTGCGCGACGTGATGGTCGTCGTGCTCGACCGGCCCCGCCACGATGAGGGGATCGCCGCGATCCGCGAGGCCGGCGCCCGCGTCCGGCTCATCACCGACGGCGACGTCTCCGCGGCGCTGCTCGCGGTGACCGACGATGCGCCGGTTGACCTGCTGTGGGGCATGGGGGGCACGCCCGAGGGGGTCATCTCCGCCGCGGCGATCAAGTGCATCGGGGGGCAGATGACCGGCAGGCTGTGGCCGCAGGACGACGCCGAGCGCCAGGCCGCGCTGGATGCCGGCTATGACCTCGAGGCCCAGCTGCGCGTGGACGACCTCGTCAAGGGCGACGACTGCTTCTTCTCCGCCACCGGGGTCACCGACGGCGACGTCCTCCAGGGGGTGCGCTACGTCGGAGCCGGGGCGGCGACCACCGAGTCGCTGGTCATGCGCTCGCGTTCGGGCACCGTCCGGCGCGTCCACGCGCGCCATGATCGCGCGAAGCTCCGCGAGATCACCGGCAACGTGCGCTTCGGCTAGCTCATCTAGACGCGCGCGCCGGGAGGCTCGGCGCGGGCGGAGGAGGCCGGCCGGCGCGCGGGCTCGCCGGCCGGGGGAGGGTCGTCGACGTCGTCGATGCCCTCAAAGCGCCCGACACGCGACGGAGCGAGGTCGAGGCAAGCCAGCGAGCGCAGGAAGCCGTAGGTCACGAGCACGTGGATCCGCGACTGGGTGTTCGTGTAGATCCACTCGGAGATCCCGGAGATCGCCGGGTAGAAGTTCGCCACCTCGACCTCGATGTGCAGCGTGACGTCGTCTGCGGCGTCGGACTCGCCCTCGGGCTCCACGCGCTGCACGTCGATCTGCAGATACCCGCGCCCGCCGCGCCCCGCCCTGGACACGAGCACCCCCCGCTCGATGCACCACTGCACGACCCCGCGGCGTTCGTCCATCTCATAGGACGGCGACCTGAAGCGCAGCAGGACCAGCGGGCGCGCGATGAGGACGACGAAGCGCTCCTCCTCGGCGTAGGCGACGCGGATGAGGCCCAGCGTGCAACGCGACAGGAAGCGCCAGTAGGTGCGCGCCAGGCGCTCGAGGTACATCGGCGACCAGATGCGCTCGAGCTGGTCGGCGGGGAAGGTCACGTCGCCGGCCTGGACCGAGCGCACGATGCCGTCGGCTCCCATCCGCGTGTCGTCTGACAGGTGGGTGATCGTCGCGACCCGCTGCCCGCGGACGTGGGCGACACGCGCGCCCAGCGCCGCAGCGAGCGCCGCGAGCCCGGCCGCGACGAGCAGGGCCGCCGCGGTGCTCATGCCGCCTCGAGCGCGGCGCGGGCGGCGTCCTCGAAGCCCAGTGGCGCGTCGTTGAGGCCGGACGGCGGGGGAGCGGTGACGACCATCTCCGCGCTCAGGCCGTCCACCAACGGCCGCACGAGCCCCGCCTCGACCGGCGTCACGAGCATGACCCAGTAGGACGACAGCTGCGGCGTGAGCACGGGGACCTTGACGATCACCGGCTCGCGCCGGCCCATGACGCGTGCGAAGCGCTGCATCATCTGGCGGTAGGTGAGGACGTCGGCCCCGCCGAGCTGCACCTCGGCCGGCGGGTCGGGATGGTCGGCCAGGGCGGCGAGGGTCCCGACGACGTCGTCGACGGCGACCGGCTGGGAGCGCGTGTCGATCCAGCGCGGGCAGATCATCGCGGGCAGGCGCGTCACGAGGCCTCTGAGCATGACAAACGACGCACTGCCGGCGCCGATCACCATGGCCGCCCGCACGTGGACGGTGCCCGGGACGTGCCCGGCGAGGATCTCCCCGACCTCCTCGCGGCTGCGCAGGTGATGTGACTGCGCCGCTTCTGTGCCGCTGGGGGCGAGGCCCCCGAGGTAGACGATGCGCTCCACGCCGGCCTCGCCGGCTGCGCGCCCGAACTGCTCGGCCGCCCGCCGGTCGCGCTCGGCGAAGTCGGCCGAGTCGCTCCCGCGACCCATGGAGTGGATGAGGTAGTAGGCGGTGCCGATGCCCTCCAGCGCCTCCGCGAGCCCCGCGCCGGACACGGCGTCGCCCTTCACCGCCTCGACTCCGCCGGGCAGGTCGAGCTTCTCGGGGCTGCGCGCAAGGACCCGGACGGGCCCGCGCCCGGCGAGGCGGGGCAGGAGCTGGCCCCCGACGTAGCCGGAGGCGCCGGTGAGCAGGATGGGGGCGTCGGAGGAGCTCATACGTGCCGGGTACGGATACCCGTGGCCCGGCGATTGACCCGCCGGCGGCGGGCGACCGTACTGGAGGCGTCTGGATCGTCTTCTACGCTACGTGGAAGTAAAGCTGAACGGAGTGACGAGGTGAGTGGAGAGCTCGGTATCCGCGCGGTCGCCGAACGATCGGGGATCGCCGCGGGGACGATACGGATGTGGGAGCAGCGTTACGGATTTCCCGTGCCCGAACGCACCCCGAGCGGCTACCGGCGCTACGCCGAGGCCGACATCGAGGCCCTGCGGCGGGTTGCCGCCTACCGGACGCACGGGCTGTCGGTCCCGGCGGCGATCGAGCGCGCCTGCGCCACGCAGGGGACGACCGACCACCCGTCGATCTATGCCGCGGTGCTCGCCACCGAGGGCGATCTCCAGCGCCATGTCCTCTCCAAGCCCACGCTGCGCCTCATGTCCAAGGCGATCGAGGACGAGGCCATCGCCCGCGCTGCGGCACCCGTGATCTTCGGCGCCTTCCAGCAGACCGGCTTCTACCGCGACGTCGCGCCGCGCTGGCGCCGCCTCGCCGCGGCCGCCGACGCCGCCGTCGTGTTCGCCGACTTCCCGGCGGTGCGCCGCGTCGCGGGTGCGCCGGTCGAGGTGCCGATCGCCCCCGACGACGTGCTGGGCAACGAGTGGGCGGTCATCATCGACGCGCCGGGCTACGCGGCCTGCCTCCTGGCCTGGGAGCAGCCCGACCGCCACGAGCGCGGCGGCTCCGACGACGGCGCGCGCTGCTTTGAGACCGCGTGGACCATGGACCCCACGGTGACCCGGCGGGCCGCCGAGATCGCCGGCACGCTGGCCGGCCGCGCGGACCGCAAGCTGGGCGCCCAGCTCGCGGGCCTGCTCGAGGACCGGCCGCTGGCGATCGAGACCCCCGCGCCGGCGCTCACCGCGCTGACCAACCGCATGGTCGGCTACCTCGAGGCCTGAGCCCGGCGCTAGATTCGCTCGATGGGGACCGTGGCGCCGGCGGGCAGGCTGCCTTCGCCCGGTGGCACGAAGGCGAGAGCGTCGGCGCCGAGCATCGACGACAGCCGGTGGGAGCCCTGCGCGCCGGTCGGAAGCGCGACCAGGCGCCCTCCGTCGCGCCGGAGGGTGACCCGCACGGCCTCCTCGCGACCGGGCCGGCACCGGAGCTCTGCCCCGAGCTCGGCGGCCTCGCGCACCGGCAGCGGGTCGAGGCCCTGCAGCCCGCGCAGCGCCGGTCGCGAGAACAGGAGAAAGCAGACCATCGCGGACACGGGGTTGCCGGGCAGGCCGAACACGAGGCGCTCCGCGCGCGTGCCGAACCACGCCGGCTTGCCCGGGCGCAGCGCCACCCGCCAGAACCGCTCGACGACCCCCAGCGCCTGCAGCGCGGGCCGGACGTGGTCGTGCTCGCCGACCGACACCCCGCCGGAGACGAGCACGACGTCGGCGTCCTCGAGCGCCGCCCGGAGTGCCGCCTCGGTCGCCGGCCGGTCGTCACCGACCCCCGGGGCGGCAGTCGTCCGCGCGCCCTCGGCGCGCGCCAGCGCCGCGAGCGCCACGGCATTCGAGTTGTGGATGAGGCCCGGGCCCAGCGGGGCCCCCGGGGCGACCAGCTCGTCGCCGGTGGCCAGGACGGCGACGCGCGGCGCGGGATGGCAGGCCAGCTCCCCGCGGCCGGCGACCACGGCCATGGCCAGCGCGGCGGGCCCGAGGCGCGTGCCCGGCTCGAGTACCACGGCGCCGGCCTCGACGTCCTCGCCGGGGCCGCGGACGTTTGCGCCAGGCGCGACGTCGCCCGCCGGGACGACGACCTCACCCGTCGCGGTCGCGCCCTCGACGGGCACGACGGCCGCGGCTCCCCGGGGCAGGGGCGCGCCGGTGGAGATCCGGACGGCCTCGCCCTCGCCGACGGCGACCGTGGCGGGATGCCCGGCCCGTGCCTCACCGACGACCCGCAGCTCGCGCCCGCCCGGGCCCGGCCGCAGCGCCCACCCGTCCATGGCCGAGTTCGCGAACCCGGGCACATCCGCCTCCGCCACCACCCGTTCGGCCAGGACCCGGCCCTGGGCCGCGCCGACCGCCACGGTGATCGCGGGTCGCGGAAGCGCCGCTGCGACCACCCGGGACCTGGCCTCGGCCAGCGGAAGCAGAAGTTCGCTCATTGCGGACATTCTGACCGGCTGGTGACCCCCGCGTCAGCTCGCGCTGCAAGACTCGGCCGATGCCCGACGAGCTTCCGCTGGGTCGCGCGCGTCCGCGCCCGTTCGCCTTCGCCCCGCCCGTGGATCCGGCTCGCCAGGCCGCCCTGGTGGCCAAGGCCTGGCTCGTCGAGCTCGTGGCGGCCGCGCCGCTGGAGGCCGCGGCCGACGTACCCGCCGGCACGCTGGCCCGCGACGCTCCCGGCTTCTGCGCGCTGGTGCTCGAGGCCCTCGGGTCCGAAGAGGCGCTCGACGAGCTCCTGGCCGCCGAGACCCCCGACGCGGTGGCCCGCCTCGCCGGGGCGGTCGTCCCCGCCGCGACGGTGGGAGCCGTCGAGGCCCTGCGCCGCGGGGTGTGGCGAGTTCTCGTGGAAGGCCCGCCCGGCGTCCCGGCGGCGCTGTCGAGCGATCTGGCCGATCGCCTCGCGCACGTGTGCGCGGCGCTCGCCGCCGCCGCGGTCGCCCCGGCCGGGCCCGCGGTGCAACCTGTGCCCGCCGCCACTCCGGGCCGGCGGTCGAGCGACGCGCCGCCCGCGCCCGGCGCGGCGTCGTCCGCGGATCCCGAGCCGGAGCCACACGCCGGCGCCGGGCGCCTGGCCGCCGCCCCGCATGCCGCGAGCCGGCTCTACGGCGCTCGCCCGCCCGCCACGGAGGAACCCGTGCCGCTCTGGCAGGACGCGCTGGAGCGCCAGCTCGCCGACGGCTCGCGAACCGGTCGCGCGTTTGCGCTGCTGCTCGTCGAGGTGGACTCGCTCGAGCACCTCACCGAAGCCGAGCCCGAGCGGATCCTCACCGACCTCGACGACGTCGGCCGCGCGCTGCGGTCCGCCGTGCGCCGGTCCGACCTGCTCGCCCACGAGGCCGACGGTCGCACCTGGGTCATCTCGGCCGACGCCGGGCGCTCGGGCGCCCTCGCCCTGGCCGAGCGCCTGGCCGCCGCCGTCGAAGGGGCCGCAGCGCCCCACGGAGTACCCCTTGCCGCGTCCATCGGCGTCGCCGTGTACCCCCTCGACGGCCGCGACGCGGCCGCGCTGGTCGACGCGGCCGAGACGTCGATGCTCTCGGCGCGGGCCCTCGGGGTCGCGGTGGAGTCAGACCCGGAGCCCATCCCGCCGGCGCCGCCGGGCAGCGGGCCGCGGCCGGTTCCCTGAGCCAGACCCCCTAGCGGCGTCTGAGGTCGGCGCGGCCGGCGAGCCGGATCGAGCCGACGCGGTCCAGGCCGGAGAACCGCAGCCTGCGCGCGGCGGCGGTCGTGAGATCCCACTCGCGACCGGCGATGTAGGGCCCGCGGTCGATCACGGGCACCGTGACGGTCCGGCCGCGGTAGAAGAACTCGACGCGGGTACCGCAGGGCAGCGTCTTATGGGCCACCCCGAGCGTCGTGGCGAGGAGCGGGACGCCGCAGGCGGTCGCCCCCGGCCGGGGGCCGGTGACGCCGTACTCGGAGGCGATGGCCGTCGTGTACACGGTGACGGGCACGACGGGCGCGGGATCGCCGCCGGCCTGGGCCGCCTGGGCGTCACCCGGGACCGCG
>Ga0136612_10000067_pt1 | contig 23328 bp, 11 predicted proteins | sample AntDryUQ224A2306_2_FD_106644 | JGI IMG/M metagenome (GOLD analysis project Ga0136612, IMG submission 106644) | Polar desert sand microbial communities from Dry Valleys, Antarctica - metaG UQ224A (23.06) | ecosystem: Environmental > Terrestrial > Soil > Desert | place: Antarctica: Dry Valley... | reverse complement strand
CGCTCCGCCTCGCGGTCCTGACCGGTCTGCAGATATCCGTACGCCAGATAGTCCATCGCGTGCAGGCGCTGGTCCCATTCGCCCGCCATGCCTTGCGACTTGGCGTAGGCGCGGCCGGCCGCGTCGGCGGCGAGGTTCGACCGGATCGCCTCGTCCCACAGGCCGAGCCGGATAAAGATGTGCGACGGCATGTGCTGCGCATGGGCCGACGCCGGCGCGATGCGCGCGTAGCGCCGCGCCGCATCGAGCCCCAGGGTCGCGAGCTGAGGATAATCGAAGCCGTGGATCAAATAATGCGCGACTCCAGGGTGATGCGGCCGGCGTGCAAGCACCGAGTCGAGGATCGCCGCGGCGGCTTTCTCGCGCTCGAAGGCTGGGTCGTTATCCATTGTTCCGGCGGCGACCAACGACAGCGCGTAAAACACAGCCGCCTCGTCGTCGGCCGGATAGCGCCGGTGAAGCTGCTCCATAGCCGCGGTGTAGGCGAGCGCCCGGGCCTTGTGGTCGACCCGGTCGGCATCGGCGTAGAAGGCGTCGAGCGCGGCGACGTAGTCCTGCTCGCGCTTGCTGCCGCCCGCGCCACGCGCCTTGGCGAGCGCGGTCCTGCCCTTTTCGAGCTCGGCGGGCGTCGGGGGCGCCCATAAAGGGTGATAATTGCTCATGGCGACGCCCCAATGGGCAATTGCGCATTTCGAATCGGCGTTGGCCGCGGCGGCGAATGCCCGCTCGGCCGGCGCATATTCGAACGAGTGAAGCCAGCCGAGACCTGTCACCAGCAGTTCCCGCGCCGCCGGATTGCATGCCGACTCGAAAGAAACCTGCCCGAGTTGCGGGCCGTGATCGTGACCGCCTCCGGCGGGGGACAATGCCAGTGCGATCGCCGAGGCGAAGAGCAGCGCGTTCATGGGCAGCACCTCCGCGCCCTCGATAACATATCAGGCGCGCAAATCAGCCGATCTTTTGGCCGCTCGCCTGCCAGTCCTTGAGGAATCCGGCGATGCCGGCGTCGGTCAGCGGGTGCTTGAACAATTGATGGATGATCTTGGGCGGCGCGGTGATCACGTCGGCGCCGATCTTGGCGGCTTCGATCACGTGGATCGGGTGGCGCACGCTGGCGACCAGGATTTCGGTCGCGAAGTCGTAATTGTCGTAGATCATGCGGATGTCGGCGACCAGCTGCATGCCGTCGAAGCCGACGTCGTCGTGCCGCCCGACGAACGGCGAGATGAAGCTCGCGCCGGCCTTGGCGGCGAGCAACGCCTGCGCGGCCGAGAAGCACAGCGTCACATTGACCATCGTCCCGTCGCCGGTCAGCGCCTTGCACGCCTTGAGGCCGTCCGGCGTCAGCGGCACCTTGATCGCGATATTCTTGGCGACCTTCCGCAGCACTTCGGCCTCGCGCATCATGGTCGCGTAATCGAGCGCCACCACTTCGGCTGAAATGGGCCCCGGGCAGATCCCCGCGATCTCCTTGAGCACCGCGATGAAATCGCGCCCGGCCTTGTGCACCAGCGACGGGTTGGTGGTCACGCCATCGAGCAGCCCGGTTTCGGCGAGTTCGCGAATTTCGGCAATCTCGGCGGTGTCGGCGAAGAACTTCATGGACGGGCTGGCCCTTGGCTATGCGGCTTTGCGGGGCAATAGCCGCTGGCAGGCAATCCGTCATCCGATTCGCGGGGGAAGGGCCAAAATGAGCGAGCATGTGCGGATCGAGAACAGCGGCTCAGTCCGCGCCATCACCCTTGCCCGGCCCGAGCGGCGCAATGCGATCACCATCGCCATGTATGCCGCGCTCGCCGAGGCGGTCGGTAACGCGCAGAACGACCCATCGCTGCGGCTGATCACCCTTTCCGGCGAGGGCGAGGACTTCACCGCCGGCAACGACCTCGCCGATTTCATGGCCGCGATGCCGCGCGACGGCGAGGAGATCGCGGTCTGGCGCCTGCTCCGCGCGCTGGCCGACAACGAGCTGCCGCTGATCGCGGCGGTCCACGGCAACGCGATCGGCATCGGCACCACGCTGCTGCTCCACTGCGACCTGGTGCTGGCCGAGGAAGGCACGCGCTTCTCGCTGCCGTTCGTCGACTTGGGGCTGGTGCCGGAGGCGGCCAGCTCCTTGCTGTTGCCGCGCCTCGCCGGCCGCCGCCGCGCCGCGCGCTATTTGCTGTTGGGCGAACCGTTCGATGCGGACGAGGGATACGAATGGGGGCTGGTCAGCAAGGTCGTCCCGAGGGGAGGCCTCGACGCTGCGATGGCCGACACGGTATCGGCGCTGCTGGCCAAGCCGGCCGCGGCCCTGCGCCTGACGCAGAAGCTGCTGCGCCACGGCAGCCGCGACGAAATCCACGAGCGTTTCAAGCTCGAGAACGGGCATTTTGCCGAGCGGCTGGAGTCCGCCGAGGTCAAGGAAGCGATCACCGCGTTTTTCGAAAAACGAAAGCCCGATTTCTCCGGCCTCGGCTGAACCGCGTCAGGTGGCCGGGAGATAGACCTTCTTGCTTCGCGTCAGCGTCACCGTCGGTCCGGGCACGAGCAGGAAATCCATCGGCGTCGTGTAGGTTACGGTCAACGTCTTGGAATCTGCATCGGTAGTCGGCGGAGCGACGGTGAAGGCGCCGTATCCCGCCCCGAACAGCCGCTCATTCACCTTCGCCGTGATCTGCGTATCGGTCGGCGTCGGGAACAATGTCGCAAGACGCGCCCCCTCGCCGAGCGCGTGCTGCATCCCGGCATTAGCCTCCATCAACAGCCCGATCCGGAAGATGCCGTAGATGAACATCACCAGGATCGGGACCGCGATCGCGAACTCGATCGCGGCGGCGCCCTGGTCGTTGCGTCGTAGGATGCGGAACCTGCTCATTGCGTGCGCAGCCCCGCTTCTCCGGTGAGCGTGTAGGAGCCGTCCTGATTGGCGCCCGGGAAGAAGCGCGTCCCGAACATCGGCATGAACGGCTTGGTGATTGTCACCGTGATGTAGCGACTGGGGTTCTGCCCCGGGGGGCAGACGCTGTTATAGTTCGCCTGGCGCGTGCCATTGCATTCCAGCCAGGGATCGACGACCACATCGCTTGCGTTGACGCCGGCAGCGGTCGCGGCCTCGGTCTGGAGCGTCGAAAAGGTGCTGGTCGTCGTCCGGTATTGCTGCACCTTCTCGATCGAGCGGTGCGCGGCCTGCACAAGCTGCAGTTTGGCCGAGTAAGCGCGGCTGATATCGGCCATGCCGACCAGGAAGGTCGCGAGCACCGGCGCCACCATCGCCAATTCGATGACGGATGTGCCGCGCTCGTCGCCGGCAAGGTTGCGGAACGGGCGCATCATGCAACCAGCCTCACGCGCTTGCCCTCGAAGCTCGAAGCTCCCGAGCCAGCAGGGCAGGAGTTGGTAATCGAGCTGTTGCCGCTGAATTTCACTCGCCGGCTGACCATCTGCAGGCAGTTGGTGTTCATGCCGGTCGAGCCGGTGAACTCGAGCTCCTGCTTGGGGAAGTAGAACGCGCCCTCGAAGTAGGACGTGCTGCTGCCGCGCAGCTTGTTCTGAAAATTGGTGCTGGTCCCGTCGACCGCGCGGCGGTCCTGGTAAACGAGAATGCCCGCGAAGTCGCCGCTCGTCGGGGCAGTCCAGTTCATCTCGGGCGAACCCGTCACTTCGAAATTGCCGATTGAGGCGGTGGGCGACGCGTTGCTGTTGGTCAGAACGATCGTGCATTCCACGCAAGTGACGTTGGCTTGGGCCCCGATCCTGACGTTGCCGCCGTCGATGTAGACGGTGCCCCTGAGAGTCGCGGTGCCGTTGATCGTCAGGCTTCCAAGGCACGTCACGCTGGTGGCGCTGGTCCCGAAGCTCTGCGTCGAATTGTTCGCGACCGTCGTGTTCCCGTTGCAGCTTTGCCCGGCAGGCGGGTTGACATCCGCGAACGGGTCGTCCTGCGCAACGGTGAAGGGCTGGAGCGTAGTCCCGGTGCCCCAATTGTCGCTCGCGGGGATGCCGCCGACGGCGGCGATCGGGCTTGCGATCACGGTCGACGAACCGGTCGCGACCGCGGCGTTCAGCGACGTCGAGTTGGTGATCATTCCGCAGCCGAGGTTCAGATAAGTGCTGCCGGTGGCGTTGATGCCGGTCGTTGGCGTGTCCTCAAGGCTGACGACGCAATATTGCCCGCTCGGCACGATGGTTGCCGTCGCGCTCGCGGTGATGGTCGGCGCGGCCGACAGGAAGAATGAGGAGAAGTTCAGCGATTTTTGCACCGCCAGTGTCACCCGGACAGCCATCACGTCGCTGGAGAAAGCGCCGGTCGGCGGCGGACTGTTGGGAGTCACCGTCGTCGCAATACCGACGTGATTGTTGTGGACGAGGTCCGCGTTGACCGCATCCGTGTAACTGGCGTTCTGCACCTTCGCGTAAACGCCGGCCATCGCCGCCGAATCCGCGGCGCGCTGCAAATGGCGTTTCCACAGCGCCCACTGGATCGTGTCGCTGGCCAGCCCGGCCGAGCCGAGCACCAGCGGCAGCGCGGCCGCGGCGATCACCAGCGTGTTGCCGCGCCGGTCGCTCCACAGGCTCTTCAGGAATGCAATCATTGGATAGACCCCAGGCATTCAGTGCGCATCAGGGGTCCATCTAGCGCCAACAGGGTGAGCGAAGAGTTCAAGCTCATGGTTAAGCCCCGTTCACCACGAGAATTAAGTGCGGCTCTTGCGATCGCCTGTGTTGCACATATAATACAGCTAAAGCCCCTTGCGCGGCGTGGGACAGCCGTTCACGTCTTCCCGCAATCCTCGTAAAGAGGCATTGAGAGGAAAGTGATGATGGCCAGCGAACCAGCGACCGAGACCGCGACCGCGACCAAATTGAAGTTGGACCCCCCGGAAGCCTTGCAGCCGATGACCACGGCCGAAGCATCCGGCCTGGTGCCGCTCAAGACCGAGGAAGTCGGCGAGCTGGACAAGAAGGTCGCTCAATTCGTCGATGAGCTGGCGGCGCTCGACAGCAACAGCCCCGAGTTCGGCAAGAAGGTCGACGCGCTGACCGCGATGGGCCGCAAGGAGATCGCCGAGGCCGCGGGCGCCTCCAACCGCTTCCTCGACCGGCCGGTCAAGGCTATCGACGCGGACACCGGCATCGGCGCCGATTTGACCGAGCTTCGCAAGACGGTCGAGGCGCTCGACCCGGCGAAGAACGGCAGGCTGACGCCGGGCCGCAAGCTGTTCGGGCTGATCCCGTTCGGCGGCCGGCTAAAAAACTATTTCCGCCAGTACCAGAGCTCGCAGACCCACATCTCGGCGATTCTCGCCCGCCTCGGCTCGGGCAAGGACGAGCTGTTGATGGACAATGCGGCCATCGACACCGAGCGCTCGGGCCTGTGGAAGACGATGCACAAGCTCGAGCAGATGATCCACATCTCGAAGAGCCTGGACAAGAGCCTCGAGGACAAGGCCAACGAGCTCGACGCGACCGAGCCGGCCAAGGCCAAGGCGATCCGCGAAAGCGCCCTGTTCTACACCCGCCAGCGCACGACCGACCTGCTGACGCAGATGGCGGTGACGGTGCAAGGCTATCTCGCGCTCGACCTCGTCAAGAAGAACAATGTCGAGCTTGTGAAGGGCGTCGACCGAGCGTCGACCACGACCGTCTCGGCGCTGCGCACCGCGGTCACGGTCGCCCAGGCGATGACCAACCAGCGCCTGGTGCTCGAGCAGATCGGGGCGCTCAACACCACGACGGCGGGGATGATCGATTCGACCGGCGAGTTGCTGCGCACCCAGACCGGCGCGATCCACGAGCAGGCGGCGTCTTCGACGATTCCCATGGAGACACTGCAACGCGCATTTCAGAACATCTACGAGACGATGGACCAGATCGACCGCTTCAAATTGGAAGCGCTCGGCAACATGAAGCAGACGGTCGAGACGCTGGGGTCCGAGGTCGAGAAGTCGAAAGGCTATATCGCCCGGGCTGAAGGCGTTTCGCAGGGCAAGCTGAAGGGCCCGGCGTCGCCGTTCACGCCAATCGAGACCAAATGAGCGTCCACTCCCTCAATGCCATCGTCGAGCGCGCCCGCGCGGGCATGGACATGGCCGTGGCCAGTTCGGCGCGGGTCGACCGGACAGTGACGACGGCCGACCGCGTCATGAGCCGGCTCGACGTGCGCGACGGGCCGGTTCGCGAGGCCGCGCGCCGCGAACGGCAGCGGCTCAACGCGGGCCTGTGGAGCCGCCTCGTCCGGGTGGGCGTGGCGATCGGCGTCATTTCGATCCTCACCATCATCGTCGGATTGATCATTCCGATCGGCATGTTCGGCTTCCTCGCCGCGGTCGGGCTGGCGATCGGTGTCGCGGCGTTGCTCGCGGTCCTGCCATCGCGGGCATCGGGCGCGAAGGCCCCCGCCGCCGACCTTCCCAACGGCGAGATGGTGCAGCGCTTCGACAGCTACATCTACCGCAGCCGCGTCGCACTCCCCGCGCCGGCGCAATCCGAGCTCGACTCAATCAGCGCGGCGCTGCCCTCGCTGCGCCAGACCCTCGAGCGGGTCGATGCGCTCGATCCCAACGCGCAGGACGCGCGGCGGCTGATGTCGCTGCACCTGCCGGGCCTGATCGACCGCTATCGCCAGGTGCCCCGGGACTTCCGCGACGAGCGCGACGGCGACGGCATCAGCGTCGACGAGCGACTGGTCGAGGGGCTCGCCGCCGGCCGCGCCGCGCTTGGCGAGATCTCCGAGAAGCTCGCGCGCGCGGACATGAACGCTTTCGAGACCCAGGGCCGCTTCATCCAGTCGCGCTACGGCGAGGATGGGATCGACAGCTGAGCCGCGGGCGCCCCCGTCCCCTGCCGTTAGCCCTACGTCGCCGCGTCCGGAACACTCAGTCGCCGTCGCGTCTGCTCGAGCATCTCCTTGAACCGGGGATGATCGCGCAGTGAATCCATGTCGGGATCGGCTTCAAGATGCTTGACGTGGATCGGACTCATGACGAGATCGAAATAGGGCTGTAGCGCGTCGAGCGTAGCCTCGCTGTCGTCAAGTTCCATGACGAGCGCGCAGGCAAGATTGTAGCGCATCGACAGATTGTCGGGATCGAGAAGCAAGCCGCGTTGAACCCATTCCCTCGCCCGATCTTTCTCGCCGAACATCGCCAGTGCCGATGCGCCGACCGCAATCGCGGCCCCGTTGGTTGGTTCGTGCGACAATGCGGTTTGGACGCGATCAAGAGTTAACCGCGCTACCCGATGCGCATTCTCTTTGTCGTCCAGCGAATTATAGCAGCTCATGAGCATCGACGGGTTGTGCCAGTCGGTGTCCATCAGCGACGCTGCTTTCTCGAAGAATGGGATGGCCTCGCGAATTCGGCCTTCACGGAACATCATGCGCGCGGCCTCTCGGTTGACCTCCCATGAGTCGGGATCGAGCCGTAGCGCCTCTGCAATTTCCGCGTTGGCTTTCTCCTGCTGGCCCTCCTCCTCGAAATAGCGCGCTGTAACGCAGCGGGCTTCGGCAAGATTGAGATCGAGCGACAAGGCTCGCTGCGCCGCAGGCATCGCGTCTTCCTGCTTGCCGTACCAGAAGCGCAGTTCGGCCTGCGCCAGTGCCATCAACGCCCAGGCCTGGGCGTAGCTTGGATCGATAACGGTCGCCTGTCGGCAGATGCGGGCGATCGCTTCATCGCGCCGAAAGTCTCCGAAGGTGCCGGAAACCCATTGCTGGCGTGCCATCAGATAGAGGTTGTAGGCTTCGACGCTCGACGTGCCGCGCGTTTCGATGGCCTTTTTTTCTTCCGGGAGCAACTTGACCCGCAGCGCGGCGACGATCGCTTTGGAGATCTCGTCCTGAATCGCGAAAATGTCGGTGAGTTCACGATCGTAGCGATCGGCCCAGACGTGACCGCCGGTCTTGCTGTCGATTAGCTGAGCGGTGATCCTCACTCGATCGCCCGCCTTGCGCACGCTGCCTTCCAGCACATGGCTGACATCGAGCGCGCCTGCGACTTCCTTGACGTCCATCACTCGGCCCTTGAACGTGAAGGCGGTGTTCCGCGCGATTACGAACAAAGCGGAGACTTTCGACAGATCAGTGATGATGTCTTCTGTGATTCCGTCGCTGAAATATTCTTGCTCGGGATCGCCGCTCATGTTGACGAACGGCAGCACACAGATCGACGGGCCTCTGGCCGTTTCTTTCACGTCGGCCTGGGACGAAGCCTTGGCCGACGAACTGTTGCCCGCGGTCTTGGTGATCGCCTCGAGAAGGTCGTCGAGCTCAACCGGCGCGCCGTCTCCGCTCCAGTTGGCGAACTCGACTGTATGAAACTGGCGGAAACCGAGCGGCGGTCGGCTTCCTCCGAGACTCACCGGAACCAGGCGCCCGCTGTCGCGGCCTTCGGCGGCCTCGTCCTGGACCCAAGCCGATTCAACCGAGGTCGGCGACCACAGCACCACGACGGCTTCGGCGCTCTTGAGCTCGCGATCGATCTCGGCCGAAAAGCGCGATCCGCCCTGGATGTGCCGGTCCCACCAGACGTCGTGGCCGGCGCGGCCGATGCCTTCGGCCAGTTGCTTCGCCGCAGCCGCGTCTTCGCGCGCGTAACTTAAGAAGACCTTGGACACTTCCCCTCCCGCCCGCGAATAGTGCGCTGAAGGACCAAGAGGTTCAAGAGCCGCTGATCGCAAGCATTTTTCAGATTCCGACCACTCCGGTCGTCGTCAGTCGATTGACCTCGTCCGCGCCAAGGCCGAGCCCGGACAGTACTTCCGCCGTATGCTCGCCCAGCCCCGGCGGTGGCAATTCGGAATCGGCGCGCTCGCCGTCGATCCGCACCGGCGAGCCGACCAGCGGCATGCCGCTTAATGTCCGCACCATCGCCCGGTGCTGCGCCTGGACGTCGGCCAGCGCCTGGCTGACACGGTTGATCGGCCCCGCCGGAATCCCTGCCGCGTCGAGGCGATCGAGCCACTCCGCCGCGGGCTTGTGGGCGATGCATTGCGCCACCAGCCGAACGATCTCACCGCGGTTGGCGACCCGCGCGCCATTGGTCGCGAAGCGCTCGTCGCTCGCCCACTCGGCATGCCCACAGATCTCGGCCAGGCGCGCGAACTGGCGGTCGTTGCCGATGGCGATAATGATCGGCTGGTCGGCCGCGTCGAACGGCTGGTAGGGCACGATATTCGGGTGGGTGTTGCCCTGCCGCGGCGGCTCTTCGCCCGAAATTAGTGCATTCGACGCCTGGTTGGCGAGCATCGCCAGCTGCGTGTCGAACAGCGCCATGTCGATATGCGCGCCCTCGCCGGTCTTGCCGCGCCGATGCAGCGCCGCGAGGATCGCCACCGCGGCGTACATGCCGGTGAACAAATCGGCGATCGCGACTCCCGCGCGCATCGGCCCGCCGCCCGGCTCGCCGTCGGGAATGCCGGTGACGCTCATCATCCCGCCCATACCCTGGATGATGAAGTCGTATCCGGCGCGGCTTGCGTAGGGCCCGTCCTGCCCAAAGCCGGTGATCGAGCAGACGATCAGCTTCGGGTTGGCCGCGCGCAGCGAGGCGGCGTCGAGCCCGAACCTGGCCAGGCCGCCAACCTTGAAATTCTCGACCACCACGTCGCACTGCTGCGCAAGCCGCCGCACCAGCGCCGCGCCTTCCTCGGTGGCGAAATCGATCGCCGCCGAGCGCTTCCCCCGATTGGCGGACAGGAAATAAGCCGCGACTCGGCTGTCCCCATCGCCATGCCACGGCGGCCCCCAGTGCCGCGTGTCGTCTCCGGCGCCCGGCCGCTCGATCTTGATCACGTCGGCGCCAAGGTCGCCGAGCAGCTGCGTGCACCACGGCCCGGCGAGCACCCGCGACAGGTCGAGCACGCGAATGTCTGCCAGCGGCGCGTTCAACGGCGCTTCCACGGCCGGCGGTCGGCGAGCACCGCGCGCGCCGCATTATGCCCCGGCGCGCCGGTCACTCCGCCGCCCGGGTGCGCGCCCGATCCGCACAAATACAGCCCCTTCAATGGCATCCGGTAATCGGCATGGCCGATCATCGGCCGCGCGCTGAACAATTGGTCGAGGCCCATCTTGCCGTGGAAGATGTCGCCGCCGATCAGCCCGAACCGGCGCTCGAGGTCGAGCGGCGAATGGATCTGCCGGCCGAGCACCGAACCGGCGAATCCCGGCGCATGATGATCGACCGTCGCGATGATCGCGTCCGCTGCCGCCTCCTTCTCATGGTCCCAGGACCGCCCTGGCCCCAAATTGAAACGGAAATGCTGGCAGAACAACGAGGCGACATGCTTGCCCCTGGGGGCAAGGCTCGCGTCGAGGGTGCTCGGGATCAGCATCTCGATGATCGGCTGCTTCGCCCAATCGTCGCGGCTCGCATCGACGAACGCACGGTCCATGTACGCCAGGCTAGGCGCGATGATGATCCCGGCGGTCAGATGATTGCCCTTTTTGGGGAGGACGCTGAACCTCGGCAGTTCGGACAGCGCGACATTCATGCGGAAGGTCGCGCTTTCGCACCTCCAGTTGGCCATGCGCCGCTCGACCTCGGGCTCGACCGCGCCGCGCGGCACCATCTTGTCGAACAGCAGCTTGGGATTGACGCCGGCGACGACCTGCTCCGCGCGCCATGCACGCCCGCCCGCGACAACTCCAGCCGCTCGGCCCTTATCGACGATCACTTCCTCGACCGGCGTATTGAGCAAAATGTCCGCGCCGGCTTCCCGCGCGGCCCGCGCCATCGCCTGGGTGATCGAGCCCATCCCGCCGATCGCATGGCCCCACGCGCCGGGCACGCCCGCAGCTTCGCCGAACAGATGGTGGAGCAGCACATAGGCCGTGCCCAGCGTGTAGGGCGAAGCGAAGTTGCCGACCACGCCGTCGAAGCCGAACAGAGCCTTGGCGAGATCGCCCTTAAAATGCCGGTCGAGAATATCGCCGGCGCTGCGCGTCGCATAATCGTGAAGCACGCGCTTCTCATCGAGCGACAAGCCAAGCAGGTCGCGCGCCAGCTGCAGCATTTTCGGCAGTCCCCCGACCCCCGCCCCGACTTCCGGGGGCGCGCGCAATATCCACTTCTGGATCAGCGGCACGACCGTCCCGAGCTCGGCGAGATAGCGGTCGTACCCCTCGCCATCGCCCTTCACCTGCCGAACGATCTCCTTGCGCGTCAGCCCCTGGCGCCCGGCGAGCAGATAGTCGCCGTCGCCGGGCAGGAAATTATCGGTCTTGCGCAGCACCACCTTCAGCCCGTGCCGCTCAAGCTCCATGTCGCGGATCACCTTGGGGTTGAGCAGGCTGACGGTGTAGGCCGCGGCGGAGTTCCGATAGCCGGGCAGGAATTCATCGGTGACCGCCGCCCCGCCGACCGTCGTCGCGCGCTCGAGCACGGCGACCTTCAGCCCTCGCTTGGCGAGGTAAAAGGCGCAGGTCAGCCCGTTGTGGCCGGCGCCGATGATGATCGCGTCATGCATTTCGGAAGCTTGGCATCAGCGCATCAGCACCAGCTCTTCGGCCATCGTCGGGTGGAGCGCGACGACAGCGTCGAAATCGCTCTTCTTCAATTTGGCCTTCACCGCGATCGCCGCGGCCTGGAGGATCTCCGGCGCGTCGGGGCCGATCATGTGGACGCCGACCACCTGGTCGGTCTCGCCATCGAGCACCAATTTATACAGCGACCGCTCGCTGCGCGCAGCGAGCGGTCGCTGTATAAATTGGTGCTCGATGGCGAGACCGACCAGGTGGTCGGCGTCCACATGATCGGCCCCGACGCGCCGGAGATCCTCCAGGCCGCGGCGATCGCGGTGAAGGCCAAATTGAAGAAGAGCGATTTCGACGCTGTCGTCGCGCTCCACCCGACGATGGCCGAAGAGCTGGTGCTGATGCGCTGATGCCAAGCTTCCGAAATGCATGACGCGATCATCATCGGCGCCGGCCACAACGGGCTGACCTGCGCCTTTTACCTCGCCAAGCGAGGGCTGAAGGTCGCCGTGCTCGAGCGCGCGACGACGGTCGGCGGGGCGGCGGTCACCGATGAATTCCTGCCCGGCTATCGGAACTCCGCCGCGGCCTACACCGTCAGCCTGCTCAACCCCAAGGTGATCCGCGACATGGAGCTTGAGCGGCACGGGCTGAAGGTGGTGCTGCGCAAGACCGATAATTTCCTGCCCGGCGACGGCGACTATCTGCTCGCCGGGCGCCAGGGGCTGACGCGCAAGGAGATCGTTCGGCAGGTGAAGGGCGATGGCGAGGGGTACGACCGCTATCTCGCCGAGCTCGGGACGGTCGTGCCGCTGATCCAGAAGTGGATATTGCGCGCGCCCCCGGAAGTCGGGGCGGGGGTCGGGGGACTGCCGAAAATGCTGCAGCTGGCGCGCGACCTGCTTGGCTTGTCGCTCGATGAGAAGCGCGTGCTTCACGATTATGCGACGCGCAGCGCCGGCGATATTCTCGACCGGCATTTTAAGGGCGATCTCGCCAAGGCTCTGTTCGGCTTCGACGGCGTGGTCGGCAACTTCGCTTCGCCCTACACGCTGGGCACGGCCTATGTGCTGCTCCACCATCTGTTCGGCGAAGCTGCGGGCGTGCCCGGCGCGTGGGGCCATGCGATCGGCGGGATGGGCTCGATCACCCAGGCGATGGCGCGGGCCGCGCGGGAAGCCGGCGCGGACATTTTGCTCAATACGCCGGTCGAGGAAGTGATCGTCGATAAGGGCCGAGCGGCTGGAGTTGTCGCGGGCGGGCGTGCATGGCGCGCGGAGCAGGTCGTCGCCGGCGTCAATCCCAAGCTGCTGTTCGACAAGATGGTGCCGCGCGGCGCGGTCGAGCCCGAGGTCGAGCGGCGCATGGCCAACTGGAGGTGCGAAAGCGCGACCTTCCGCATGAATGTCGCGCTGTCCGAACTGCCGAGGTTCAGCGTCCTCCCCAAAAAGGGCAATCATCTGACCGCCGGGATCATCATCGCGCCTAGCCTGGCGTACATGGACCGTGCGTTCGTCGATGCGAGCCGCGACGATTGGGCGAAGCAGCCGATCATCGAGATGCTGATCCCGAGCACCCTCGACGCGAGCCTTGCCCCCAGGGGCAAGCATGTCGCCTCGTTGTTCTGCCAGCATTTCCGTTTCAATTTGGGGCCAGGGCGGTCCTGGGACCATGAGAAGGAGGCGGCAGCGGACGCGATCATCGCGACGGTCGATCATCATGCGCCGGGATTCGCCGGTTCGGTGCTCGGCCGGCAGATCCATTCGCCGCTCGACCTCGAGCGCCGGTTCGGGCTGATCGGCGGCGACATCTTCCACGGCAAGATGGGCCTCGACCAATTGTTCAGCGCGCGGCCGATGATCGGCCATGCCGATTACCGGATGCCATTGAAGGGGCTGTATTTGTGCGGATCGGGCGCGCACCCGGGCGGCGGAGTGACCGGCGCGCCGGGGCATAATGCGGCGCGCGCGGTGCTCGCCGACCGCCGGCCGTGGAAGCGCCGTTGAACGCGCCGCTGGCAGACATTCGCGTGCTCGACCTGTCGCGGGTGCTCGCCGGGCCGTGGTGCACGCAGCTGCTCGGCGACCTTGGCGCCGACGTGATCAAGATCGAGCGGCCGGGCGCCGGAGACGACACGCGGCACTGGGGGCCGCCGTGGCATGGCGATGGGGACAGCCGAGTCGCGGCTTATTTCCTGTCCGCCAATCGGGGGAAGCGCTCGGCGGCGATCGATTTCGCCACCGAGGAAGGCGCGGCGCTGGTGCGGCGGCTTGCGCAGCAGTGCGACGTGGTGGTCGAGAATTTCAAGGTTGGCGGCCTGGCCAGGTTCGGGCTCGACGCCGCCTCGCTGCGCGCGGCCAACCCGAAGCTGATCGTCTGCTCGATCACCGGCTTTGGGCAGGACGGGCCCTACGCAAGCCGCGCCGGATACGACTTCATCATCCAGGGTATGGGCGGGATGATGAGCGTCACCGGCATTCCCGACGGCGAGCCGGGCGGCGGGCCGATGCGCGCGGGAGTCGCGATCGCCGATTTGTTCACCGGCATGTACGCCGCGGTGGCGATCCTCGCGGCGCTGCATCGGCGCGGCAAGACCGGCGAGGGCGCGCATATCGACATGGCGCTGTTCGACACGCAGCTGGCGATGCTCGCCAACCAGGCGTCGAATGCACTAATTTCGGGCGAAGAGCCGCCGCGGCAGGGCAACACCCACCCGAATATCGTGCCCTACCAGCCGTTCGACGCGGCCGACCAGCCGATCATTATCGCCATCGGCAACGACCGCCAGTTCGCGCGCCTGGCCGAGATCTGTGGGCATGCCGAGTGGGCGAGCGACGAGCGCTTCGCGACCAATGGCGCGCGGGTCGCCAACCGCGGTGAGATCGTTCGGCTGGTGGCGCAATGCATCGCCCACAAGCCCGCGGCGGAGTGGCTCGATCGCCTCGACGCGGCAGGGATTCCGGCGGGGCCGATCAACCGTGTCAGCCAGGCGCTGGCCGACGTCCAGGCGCAGCACCGGGCGATGGTGCGGACATTAAGCGGCATGCCGCTGGTCGGCTCGCCGGTGCGGATCGACGGCGAGCGCGCCGATTCCGAATTGCCACCGCCGGGGCTGGGCGAGCATACGGCGGAAGTACTGTCCGGGCTCGGCCTTGGCGCGGACGAGGTCAATCGACTGACGACGACCGGAGTGGTCGGAATCTGAAAAATGCTTGCGATCAGCGGCTCTTGAACCTCTTGGTCCTTCAGCGCACTATTCGCGGGCGGGAGGGGAAGTGTCCAAGGTCTTCTTAAGTTACGCGCGCGAAGACGCGGCTGCGGCGAAGCAACTGGCCGAAGGCATCGGCCGCGCCGGCCACGACGTCTGGTGGGACCGGCACATCCAGGGCGGATCGCGCTTTTCGGCCGAGATCGATCGCGAGCTCAAGAGCGCCGAAGCCGTCGTGGTGCTGTGGTCGCCGACCTCGGTTGAATCGGCTTGGGTCCAGGACGAGGCCGCCGAAGGCCGCGACAGCGGGCGCCTGGTTCCGGTGAGTCTCGGAGGAAGCCGACCGCCGCTCGGTTTCCGCCAGTTTCATACAGTCGAGTTCGCCAACTGGAGCGGAGACGGCGCGCCGGTTGAGCTCGACGACCTTCTCGAGGCGATCACCAAGACCGCGGGCAACAGTTCGTCGGCCAAGGCTTCGTCCCAGGCCGACGTGAAAGAAACGGCCAGAGGCCCGTCGATCTGTGTGCTGCCGTTCGTCAACATGAGCGGCGATCCCGAGCAAGAATATTTCAGCGACGGAATCACAGAAGACATCATCACTGATCTGTCGAAAGTCTCCGCTTTGTTCGTAATCGCGCGGAACACCGCCTTCACGTTCAAGGGCCGAGTGATGGACGTCAAGGAAGTCGCAGGCGCGCTCGATGTCAGCCATGTGCTGGAAGGCAGCGTGCGCAAGGCGGGCGATCGAGTGAGGATCACCGCTCAGCTAATCGACAGCAAGACCGGCGGTCACGTCTGGGCCGATCGCTACGATCGTGAACTCACCGACATTTTCGCGATTCAGGACGAGATCTCCAAAGCGATCGTCGCCGCGCTGCGGGTCAAGTTGCTCCCGGAAGAAAAAAAGGCCATCGAAACGCGCGGCACGTCGAGCGTCGAAGCCTACAACCTCTATCTGATGGCACGCCAGCAATGGGTTTCCGGCACCTTCGGAGACTTTCGGCGCGATGAAGCGATCGCCCGCATCTGCCGACAGGCGACCGTTATCGATCCAAGCTACGCCCAGGCCTGGGCGTTGATGGCACTGGCGCAGGCCGAACTGCGCTTCTGGTACGGCAAGCAGGAAGACGCGATGCCTGCGGCGCAGCGAGCCTTGTCGCTCGATCTCAATCTTGCCGAAGCCCGCTGCGTTACAGCGCGCTATTTCGAGGAGGAGGGCCAGCAGGAGAAAGCCAACGCGGAAATTGCAGAGGCGCTACGGCTCGATCCCGACTCATGGGAGGTCAACCGAGAGGCCGCGCGCATGATGTTCCGTGAAGGCCGAATTCGCGAGGCCATCCCATTCTTCGAGAAAGCAGCGTCGCTGATGGACACCGACTGGCACAACCCGTCGATGCTCATGAGCTGCTATAATTCGCTGGACGACAAAGAGAATGCGCATCGGGTAGCGCGGTTAACTCTTGATCGCGTCCAAACCGCATTGTCGCACGAACCAACCAACGGGGCCGCGATTGCGGTCGGCGCATCGGCACTGGCGATGTTCGGCGAGAAAGATCGGGCGAGGGAATGGGTTCAACGCGGCTTGCTTCTCGATCCCGACAATCTGTCGATGCGCTACAATCTTGCCTGCGCGCTCGTCATGGAACTTGACGACAGCGAGGCTACGCTCGACGCGCTACAGCCCTATTTCGATCTCGTCATGAGTCCGATCCACGTCAAGCATCTTGAAGCCGATCCCGACATGGATTCACTGCGCGATCATCCCCGGTTCAAGGAGATGCTCGAGCAGACGCGACGGCGACTGAGTGTTCCGGACGCGGCGACGTAGGGCTAACGGCAGGGGACGGGGGCGCCCGCGGCTCAGCTGTCGATCCCATCCTCGCCGTAGCGCGACTGGATGAAGCGGCCCTGGGTCTCGAAAGCGTTCATGTCCGCGCGCGCGAGCTTCTCGGAGATCTCGCCAAGCGCGGCGCGGCCGGCGGCGAGCCCCTCGACCAGTCGCTCGTCGACGCTGATGCCGTCGCCGTCGCGCTCGTCGCGGAAGTCCCGGGGCACCTGGCGATAGCGGTCGATCAGGCCCGGCAGGTGCAGCGACATCAGCCGCCGCGCGTCCTGCGCGTTGGGATCGAGCGCATCGACCCGCTCGAGGGTCTGGCGCAGCGAGGGCAGCGCCGCGCTGATTGAGTCGAGCTCGGATTGCGCCGGCGCGGGGAGTGCGACGCGGCTGCGGTAGATGTAGCTGTCGAAGCGCTGCACCATCTCGCCGTTGGGAAGGTCGGCGGCGGGGGCCTTCGCGCCCGATGCCCGCGATGGCAGGACCGCGAGCAACGCCGCGACACCGATCGCCAGCCCGACCGCGGCGAGGAAGCCGAACATGCCGATCGGAATGATCAATCCGACGATGATGGTGAGGATCGAAATGACGCCGATCGCCACGCCCACCCGGACGAGGCGGCTCCACAGGCCCGCGTTGAGCCGCTGCCGTTCGCGGCGCGCGGCCTCGCGAACCGGCCCGTCGCGCACGTCGAGCCGGCTCATGACGCGGTCGGCCGTCGTCACTGTCCGGTCGACCCGCGCCGAACTGGCCACGGCCATGTCCATGCCCGCGCGGGCGCGCTCGACGATGGCATTGAGGGAGTGGACGCTCATTTGGTCTCGATTGGCGTGAACGGCGACGCCGGGCCCTTCAGCTTGCCCTGCGAAACGCCTTCAGCCCGGGCGATATAGCCTTTCGACTTCTCGACCTCGGACCCCAGCGTCTCGACCGTCTGCTTCATGTTGCCGAGCGCTTCCAATTTGAAGCGGTCGATCTGGTCCATCGTCTCGTAGATGTTCTGAAATGCGCGTTGCAGTGTCTCCATGGGAATCGTCGAAGACGCCGCCTGCTCGTGGATCGCGCCGGTCTGGGTGCGCAGCAACTCGCCGGTCGAATCGATCATCCCCGCCGTCGTGGTGTTGAGCGCCCCGATCTGCTCGAGCACCAGGCGCTGGTTGGTCATCGCCTGGGCGACCGTGACCGCGGTGCGCAGCGCCGAGACGGTCGTGGTCGACGCTCGGTCGACGCCCTTCACAAGCTCGACATTGTTCTTCTTGACGAGGTCGAGCGCGAGATAGCCTTGCACCGTCACCGCCATCTGCGTCAGCAGGTCGGTCGTGCGCTGGCGGGTGTAGAACAGGGCGCTTTCGCGGATCGCCTTGGCCTTGGCCGGCTCGGTCGCGTCGAGCTCGTTGGCCTTGTCCTCGAGGCTCTTGTCCAGGCTCTTCGAGATGTGGATCATCTGCTCGAGCTTGTGCATCGTCTTCCACAGGCCCGAGCGCTCGGTGTCGATGGCCGCATTGTCCATCAACAGCTCGTCCTTGCCCGAGCCGAGGCGGGCGAGAATCGCCGAGATGTGGGTCTGCGAGCTCTGGTACTGGCGGAAATAGTTTTTTAGCCGGCCGCCGAACGGGATCAGCCCGAACAGCTTGCGGCCCGGCGTCAGCCTGCCGTTCTTCGCCGGGTCGAGCGCCTCGACCGTCTTGCGAAGCTCGGTCAAATCGGCGCCGATGCCGGTGTCCGCGTCGATAGCCTTGACCGGCCGGTCGAGGAAGCGGTTGGAGGCGCCCGCGGCCTCGGCGATCTCCTTGCGGCCCATCGCGGTCAGCGCGTCGACCTTCTTGCCGAACTCGGGGCTGTTGCTGTCGAGCGCCGCCAGCTCATCGACGAATTGAGCGACCTTCTTGTCCAGCTCGCCGACTTCCTCGGTCTTGAGCGGCACCAGGCCGGATGCTTCGGCCGTGGTCATCGGCTGCAAGGCTTCCGGGGGGTCCAACTTCAATTTGGTCGCGGTCGCGGTCTCGGTCGCTGGTTCGCTGGCCATCATCACTTTCCTCTCAATGCCTCTTTACGAGGATTGCGGGAAGACGTGAACGGCTGTCCCACGCCGCGCAAGGGGCTTTAGCTGTATTATATGTGCAACACAGGCGATCGCAAGAGCCGCACTTAATTCTCGTGGTGAACGGGGCTTAACCATGAGCTTGAACTCTTCGCTCACCCTGTTGGCGCTAGATGGACCCCTGATGCGCACTGAATGCCTGGGGTCTATCCAATGATTGCATTCCTGAAGAGCCTGTGGAGCGACCGGCGCGGCAACACGCTGGTGATCGCCGCGGCCGCGCTGCCGCTGGTGCTCGGCTCGGCCGGGCTGGCCAGCGACACGATCCAGTGGGCGCTGTGGAAACGCCATTTGCAGCGCGCCGCGGATTCGGCGGCGATGGCCGGCGTTTACGCGAAGGTGCAGAACGCCAGTTACACGGATGCGGTCAACGCGGACCTCGTCCACAACAATCACGTCGGTATTGCGACGACGGTGACTCCCAACAGTCCGCCGCCGACCGGCGCTTTCTCCAGCGACGTGATGGCTGTCCGGGTGACACTGGCGGTGCAAAAATCGCTGAACTTCTCCTCATTCTTCCTGTCGGCCGCGCCGACCATCACCGCGAGCGCGACGGCAACCATCGTGCCGAGCGGGCAATATTGCGTCGTCAGCCTTGAGGACACGCCAACGACCGGCATCAACGCCACCGGCAGCACTTATCTGAACCTCGGCTGCGGAATGATCACCAACTCGACGTCGCTGAACGCCGCGGTCGCGACCGGTTCGTCGACCGTGATCGCAAGCCCGATCGCCGCCGTCGGCGGCATCCCCGCGAGCGACAATTGGGGCACCGGGACTACGCTCCAGCCCTTCACCGTTGCGCAGGACGACCCGTTCGCGGATGTCAACCCGCCTGCCGGGCAAAGCTGCAACGGGAACACGACGGTCGCGAACAATTCGACGCAGAGCTTCGGGACCAGCGCCACCAGCGTGACGTGCCTTGGAAGCCTGACGATCAACGGCACCGCGACTCTCAGGGGCACCGTCTACATCGACGGCGGCAACGTCAGGATCGGGGCCCAAGCCAACGTCACTTGCGTGGAATGCACGATCGTTCTGACCAACAGCAACGCGTCGCCCACCGCCTCAATCGGCAATTTCGAAGTGACGGGTTCGCCCGAGATGAACTGGACTGCCCCGACGAGCGGCGACTTCGCGGGCATTCTCGTTTACCAGGACCGCCGCGCGGTCGACGGGACCAGCACCAATTTTCAGAACAAGCTGCGCGGCAGCAGCACGTCCTACTTCGAGGGCGCGTTCTACTTCCCCAAGCAGGAGCTCGAGTTCACCGGCTCGACCGGCATGAACACCAACTGCCTGCAGATGGTCAGCCGGCGAGTGAAATTCAGCGGCAACAGCTCGATTACCAACTCCTGCCCTGCTGGCTCGGGAGCTTCGAGCTTCGAGGGCAAGCGCGTGAGGCTGGTTGCATGATGCGCCCGTTCCGCAACCTTGCCGGCGACGAGCGCGGCACATCCGTCATCGAATTGGCGATGGTGGCGCCGGTGCTCGCGACCTTCCTGGTCGGCATGGCCGATATCAGCCGCGCTTACTCGGCCAAACTGCAGCTTGTGCAGGCCGCGCACCGCTCGATCGAGAAGGTGCAGCAATACCGGACGACGACCAGCACCTTTTCGACGCTCCAGACCGAGGCCGCGACCGCTGCCGGCGTCAACGCAAGCGATGTGGTCGTCGATCCCTGGCTGGAATGCAATGGCACGCGCCAGGCGAACTATAACAGCGTCTGCCCCCCGGGGCAGAACCCCAGTCGCTACATCACGGTGACAATCACCAAGCCGTTCATGCCGATGTTCGGGACGCGCTTCTTCCCGGGCGCCAATCAGGACGGCTCCTACACGCTCACCGGAGAAGCGGGGCTGCGCACGCAATGAGCAGGTTCCGCATCCTACGACGCAACGACCAGGGCGCCGCCGCGATCGAGTTCGCGATCGCGGTCCCGATCCTGGTGATGTTCATCTACGGCATCTTCCGGATCGGGCTGTTGATGGAGGCTAATGCCGGGATGCAGCACGCGCTCGGCGAGGGGGCGCGTCTTGCGACATTGTTCCCGACGCCGACCGATACGCAGATCACGGCGAAGGTGAATGAGCGGCTGTTCGGGGCGGGATACGGCGCCTTCACCGTCGCTCCGCCGACTACCGATGCAGATTCCAAGACGTTGACCGTAACCTACACGACGCCGATGGATTTCCTGCTCGTGCCCGGACCGACGGTGACGCTGACGCGAAGCAAGAAGGTCTATCTCCCGGCCACCTGACGCGGTTCAGCCGAGGCCGGAGAAATCGGGCTTTCGTTTTTCGAAAAACGCGGTGATCGCTTCCTTGACCTCGGCGGACTCCAGCCGCTCGGCAAAATGCCCGTTCTCGAGCTTGAAACGCTCGTGGATTTCGTCGCGGCTGCCGTGGCGCAGCAGCTTCTGCGTCAGGCGCAGGGCCGCGGCCGGCTTGGCCAGCAGCGCCGATACCGTGTCGGCCATCGCAGCGTCGAGGCCTCCCCTCGGGACGACCTTGCTGACCAGCCCCCATTCGTATCCCTCGTCCGCATCGAACGGTTCGCCCAACAGCAAATAGCGCGCGGCGCGGCGGCGGCCGGCGAGGCGCGGCAACAGCAAGGAGCTGGCCGCCTCCGGCACCAGCCCCAAGTCGACGAACGGCAGCGAGAAGCGCGTGCCTTCCTCGGCCAGCACCAGGTCGCAGTGGAGCAGCAGCGTGGTGCCGATGCCGATCGCGTTGCCGTGGACCGCCGCGATCAGCGGCAGCTCGTTGTCGGCCAGCGCGCGGAGCAGGCGCCAGACCGCGATCTCCTCGCCGTCGCGCGGCATCGCGGCCATGAAATCGGCGAGGTCGTTGCCGGCGGTGAAGTCCTCGCCCTCGCCGGAAAGGGTGATCAGCCGCAGCGATGGGTCGTTCTGCGCGTTACCGACCGCCTCGGCGAGCGCGGCATACATGGCGATGGTGATCGCATTGCGCCGCTCGGGCCGGGCAAGGGTGATGGCGCGGACTGAGCCGCTGTTCTCGATCCGCACATGCTCGCTCATTTTGGCCCTTCCCCCGCGAATCGGATGACGGATTGCCTGCCAGCGGCTATTGCCCCGCAAAGCCGCATAGCCAAGGGCCAGCCCGTCCATGAAGTTCTTCGCCGACACCGCCGAGATTGCCGAAATTCGCGAACTCGCCGAAACCGGGCTGCTCGATGGCGTGACCACCAACCCGTCGCTGGTGCACAAGGCCGGGCGCGATTTCATCGCGGTGCTCAAGGAGATCGCGGGGATCTGCCCGGGGCCCATTTCAGCCGAAGTGGTGGCGCTCGATTACGCGACCATGATGCGCGAGGCCGAAGTGCTGCGGAAGGTCGCCAAGAATATCGCGATCAAGGTGCCGCTGACGCCGGACGGCCTCAAGGCGTGCAAGGCGCTGACCGGCGACGGGACGATGGTCAATGTGACGCTGTGCTTCTCGGCCGCGCAGGCGTTGCTCGCCGCCAAGGCCGGCGCGAGCTTCATCTCGCCGTTCGTCGGGCGGCACGACGACGTCGGCTTCGACGGCATGCAGCTGGTCGCCGACATCCGCATGATCTACGACAATTACGACTTCGCGACCGAAATCCTGGTCGCCAGCGTGCGCCACCCGATCCACGTGATCGAAGCCGCCAAGATCGGCGCCGACGTGATCACCGCGCCGCCCAAGATCATCCATCAATTGTTCAAGCACCCGCTGACCGACGCCGGCATCGCCGGATTCCTCAAGGACTGGCAGGCGAGCGGCCAAAAGATCGGCTGATTTGCGCGCCTGATATGTTATCGAGGGCGCGGAGGTGCTGCCCATGAACGCGCTGCTCTTCGCCTCGGCGATCGCACTGGCATTGTCCCCCGCCGGAGGCGGTCACGATCACGGCCCGCAACTCGGGCAGGTTTCTTTCGAGTCGGCATGCAATCCGGCGGCGCGGGAACTGCTGGTGACAGGTCTCGGCTGGCTTCACTCGTTCGAATATGCGCCGGCCGAGCGGGCATTCGCCGCCGCGGCCAACGCCGATTCGAAATGCGCAATTGCCCATTGGGGCGTCGCCATGAGCAATTATCACCCTTTATGGGCGCCCCCGACGCCCGCCGAGCTCGAAAAGGGCAGGACCGCGCTCGCCAAGGCGCGTGGCGCGGGCGGCAGCAAGCGCGAGCAGGACTACGTCGCCGCGCTCGACGCCTTCTACGCCGATGCCGACCGGGTCGACCACAAGGCCCGGGCGCTCGCCTACACCGCGGCTATGGAGCAGCTTCACCGGCGCTATCCGGCCGACGACGAGGCGGCTGTGTTTTACGCGCTGTCGTTGGTCGCCGCCGGAACAATGGATAACGACCCAGCCTTCGAGCGCGAGAAAGCCGCCGCGGCGATCCTCGACTCGGTGCTTGCACGCCGGCCGCATCACCCTGGAGTCGCGCATTATTTGATCCACGGCTTCGATTATCCTCAGCTCGCGACCCTGGGGCTCGATGCGGCGCGGCGCTACGCGCGCATCGCGCCGGCGTCGGCCCATGCGCAGCACATGCCGTCGCACATCTTTATCCGGCTCGGCCTGTGGGACGAGGCGATCCGGTCGAACCTCGCCGCCGACGCGGCCGGCCGCGCCTACGCCAAGTCGCAAGGCATGGCGGGCGAATGGGACCAGCGCCTGCACGCGATGGACTATCTGGCGTACGGATATCTGCAGACCGGTCAGGACCGCGAGGCGGAGCG
>Ga0136612_10000066_pt1 | contig 23340 bp, 22 predicted proteins | sample AntDryUQ224A2306_2_FD_106644 | JGI IMG/M metagenome (GOLD analysis project Ga0136612, IMG submission 106644) | Polar desert sand microbial communities from Dry Valleys, Antarctica - metaG UQ224A (23.06) | ecosystem: Environmental > Terrestrial > Soil > Desert | place: Antarctica: Dry Valley... | reverse complement strand
GTACCTTCCCGCTCGTCTGGCCCCAGCTGGCTCTGCTTCCGTTGTTAGGGATTGCGGTGGCCGCGCTGCCGGGGGTGCTGAGTACCCCGGTCGAGGCGCCGCCGGGGGAGGCAGACCGGCAGTATTCCAAGCCACTGGTGGTTATGGCGAAAACCGCCAAAGACGGCTCGGCCGAGCACCGTGCCACCGAAGCCGGGTACCGTGCGGCCGAGCGTGGCAACGGCATCGGAGCGCGCGCCCGGTGATCAGCTTCGAGAATGTGAGCGTGCGCTACGCCGGATCCAGGGCCGACGCGCTCACCGGCCTGGACGTCGTCCTACCGCCGGGGGAGTTTTGTCTGGTCGTGGGCCCCACCGGTTCTGGTAAGACCACCCTGCTCGGAGCGGCAACCGGGCACGTTCCGCACTTCACCGGAGGCCTGCTTCGCGGCCGCGTCCTGGTCGGCGGCCGGGACACCCGTACGCACCCGCCGCGGGAGCTGGCTGACGTGGTCGGCACCGTCGGTCAGCGCCCGATCGACGGCTTCGTGACCGACTCCGTTGAAGACGAGTTGGCCTTCGTGATGGAGTCCCTGGCCCTCCAACCGGCTGTCATGCGCCGGCGCGTGGAGGAAACCCTCGATCTGTTGGGGCTGGCTGCGGTACGTCGAAAGTCATTGGCGGAGTTGTCTTCCGGGCAACAGCAGCGGGTCGCGATCGGTGCTGCACTGACCGCGCATCCGCAGGTACTGGTCCTCGACGAGCCCACCAGCGCACTGGATCCAGGGGCGGCCGAGGATGTTCTCGCCGTCCTGCACCGCCTCGTCCACGACCTCGGCATGACAGTGCTGTTGAGCGAGCACCGTCTGGAGCGCGTCGTGCAGTACGCCGACTCCGTGCTCAGCCTGACCGCGCCAGGCGAACCCGTGCGACACGGACCGCCCGGAGAGGTGCTCGCCCACAGTCTGGTCGCCCCGCCGGTCGTAACGCTGGCGAAGCTCGCCGGATGGTGGCCGGTGCCGGTGACGGTTCGCGACGCACGCCGCTTGGGCCCATCACTGCGGAGGCGGCTCGGTTATGCGGCACCTCCTGTGCGCGCAACACACGTCGGTTGCCGTACGGCTGCCGCACTCAGCGTCTGCGGGGTCTGGCAGCGCTACCGCAACGGTCCCACGGTCCTGCGGGGCGTCGATCTCGACGTACGCGCGGGCGAGGTTCTGGCCGTCATGGGCCGCAACGGGTCTGGCAAGACGACGCTGCTCAACGTGATGCAGGGCGGGCTTAAGCCCGAGCGCGGCACCGTGTCACTGGACGGTGCGCCGGTGCATGCGCTGGCTGCCCGGGCCCGGCGGCGACAGGTGAGCTTGGTGCCCCAGGAGCCAGGCGACCTGCTCTATCTCGACACCGTGCACGCGGAATGCTCCCAGGCCGATGCAGAGTCCGCTGCGCGAGCCGGGACCACCTCGGCACTGCTCGCCCGGATGATGCCCGTCACTGACGGAGGCATCGATCCTCGGGATCTGTCTGAGGGCCAGCGATTGTGTTTGGTGCTGGCGATCCAGTTGGCCGGGGGGCCGCGGGTGATCCTGCTCGACGAACCGACTCGCGGACTGGACTACGCCGCCAAGGACCGGCTCTCCGAGATCCTGGTCGAGCTTGCGGGGGCTGGCTCGGCCGTGGTGCTGTCCAGTCATGATGTCGAGTTCGTGGCCGGCACCGCTGATCGGGTGGCGGTGCTGTCCGAGGGCGAGGTGATCGCGGACGCGGCGACATCCGAGGTGGTGCTGTCCTCGCCGACGTACGCCCCGCAGGTCGCCAAAATACTGGGCCCGTTTTCGCCGTGGCTGACCGTCGGTCAGGTCGAGGCGGCGTTGCGGGCCGCCGAGCCGGAGGCGGCCGACGAGGTCGACTTGTTGCCCCCGCCCGAGGTGGTCCGATGAGTTCCACTCCCACCACCGCCGACGTCGTACGCGATGACCGTCCGGTGTGGATTGGCGCACGATCAGCGGCTGCCCTGGTCATCGCGTCCGTCTTCGGCATCGGAGCCTTCGGCTGGCCTCTGCTGGTCTCCCCTGACTCCGGCATCGCGCACGGTCTGGACGCTCCGCTCATCTTCGGGGCCATGTTGTTGCTGGTGGTAGCCGTCGTTCTGGCCTTGCTGGCCGACGGTGGGATGGACGCCAAAGCCGTTGCCATGCTTGGCGTCCTGGCTGCCATCGGCGCGGCGCTGCGACCCCTCGGAGCTGGTACGGCCGGTGTCGAACCTTTGTTCTTCATCCTGATCCTGGGCGGTCGCGCCTTCGGTCCAGGGTTCGGTTTCGTACAGGGGGCGACGACGTTGTTCGCGTCTGCCCTGCTGACCGGAGGAGTCGGTCCCTGGCTGCCCTTCCAGATGCTAGGAGCCGCCTGGATCGGGCTGGGTGCGGGGTTCTTGCCGCCGCTGCGGGGCCGCCCCGAGGTGGGGGTGCTGTGTGCGTACTCCGCCCTGGCCTGCCTGCTCTACGGGTTCGTGATGAACCTGTCGTTCTGGCCGTTCGGGCTCGGCCCGACCACCTCGGTGTCGTTCATCCCGGGAGACGCGGTGATCGACAACCTGACCCGATTCACGGCCTTCAGCATCACGACCTCGCTGGGTTGGGACCTTGGCCGCGCGATCACCGTGACGATCCTGGTCGCCGTGACCGCCCCTCCGGTCCTGCGCGCCCTGCGGCGAGCCGGGCGCAAAGCCGCGTTCGCCCCCGATGTCACCTTCGACCCGGTGACGGCCCACCCGAGGTGACTTCTCGATGCTCAGATGAAGTCGGCGGCTGCTCGGAGCAGTGCCTCCCGACTTTGTGGCGACATCCTCGGGCAGGAGGCGCACTTCGCCTCACGTGGTTCGAGATAGATGAGACAGCAGGAGCCTCGCCGTACGAACCGCACCATTCCTGCTCTCGGTGCCGGCAACTCGATGTCGACGTACCGCGGAGCCGGCATCGGTGACCCGATCCGCTCGACCAGGGTCGCAGCCAGGGACGTGGCGCGATCCACCGAACCGCTGGCCCGGCCAAGCCACAGCAGCCGATTGGCCAGCGAGTCGGTAGCCAGCGCCCAGAGCGGGCGTTCCCGCGTCGCGCCGGCGCTGGCTACTGCGGGGATCGCCAGCTCCAAACTGTCGCGAAGCGCCGCGGCGGCCAACCCAACTGCATCGGGGCCGTGGAGGACCTCCGTGGATCGGGCGGTGAGGATCCGGCCGTCGGGCATGCAGTGCAGGTCGACGTCGGCCGGCCGAGGGGAGAGGACGCGTCCGGTGACGAACAGCGAGGCGACGGTCGGGGTGAGGAAAACCTGCGAGACCGAATACCACCACAGCGTGGCCAGAACCCGACGTTCGACACTCGGCCAGCGTTGTGCCTGCAAGTCGATCTGATGCTCGAGCCAGTCCCCGTCCTGGACCCGATCGAGAGAAACCGGTTGCAGGTACCCGGTGCTCACCAGGAAGCTGTGCTGGTCGCGGGGCATGCCAGCCAACGTGCGCGCCAACAGTTCAGCAGCCGCCGTCCGCATGTCACCTCCGCGTCCAACACGTCATTCTCGACCTGTCCAGGGTGCATCAGTGGCTTCGGAACTATGCAAACCACCGCAGCGGGGACAGCGAGGAAGGCCCACTGATGGACGTCATCAATGATCGGCTGCTGAGCTGGGCCTCGATCCTCGAGGACAAGACCCGCGAGCAAGCCATCACGGCAAGCCGGATGCCGTTCGTCCACCCACACATCGCCTTGATGCCAGATGCTCAGCTGGGCAAAGGCGCGCCACGGTCGGCTCGGAGCTGCCGACCCGAGGCGCGATCATTCCCGCGGCCGTCGGCGTTGACATCGGCTGCAGCATGAACGCCGTACGGACGCAGCTGGACGCGCAGGATCTGGACACCGAGACCTGCCCGCGGCTGCACGCTGCCATCTCAGCCGCGGTCCCGGTGTCGGCCGGCGGGTACAACACCGCGATCACCGCTAGCGCTCAAGTTCGACTTGAAGAGTTGGAGGCGCAGCCAGGCAATGGCCAAGCCGGCATCGCCGCCTCGATGGCACTATCAGCTCGGCTCGCTGGGGTCGGGTAACCACTTCATCGAGATCAGTCTGGACGAGCACGGCCGGGTCTGGATGTTCCTGCACTCCGGCTCGCGCGGGGTCGGCAACAAGCTCGCCGTGACCTACATCACGACCGCCCTCGAGCAGTGCAATCGCCGCTGGACACCCTTCCGCACGACGACCTGGCCTACCTCGTGGAAGGGAGCCGGGGTTCGATGCCTACATCGAGGCGCTGAACTGGGCGCAGCGTTTCGCCTGGCTCAACCGCGAGGAGATGATGGATCGCGTGGAGCGCGGGCGACCAGTCCCACGTCGTACGGGGTAAGGGCCGACAAGGACATCGGCCAGGTCATGCGAGAGGCCGCGGGTCCCGTCTCGCTCGAGGAGACGTTGGCTGCCGTCGTGAACGTGCAGGGTGCGTGCCTGATGGCTCCGAGGGGGCTCACAAGATCGTAGGTGAGCCAGGCCAGTAGTCTCGGAGGTCAGCTTGCACGTAGTCTGGCTATGTTACCGACCAGTAACCCGGGACCCGGGGCCACCGATCGAAAGCGACGCATGAGTCACTACACCGCGAACCTGCGCGACCTCGAGTTCAACCTGTTCGAGGTGCTGGACACCAAGGACCGTTTCGGCGCCGGTGCATTCGCCCACATGGACGTACAAACCGCTCGTGCCGTCCTGTCCGAGGCCGAACGTCTGGCCACCGGTCCACTGGCTGCGTCCTACGTCGACAGCGATCGCAATCCGCCCATCTTCGAACCGGCCACTTGTTCGGTGACCCTGCCCGAGTCGGTCAAGAAGTCCTATCAGGCGATCGTGGACGGCGGCTGGGATCTCGTCGGCCTGCCTGAGCGGCTGAGTGGTTTCGGAGCTCCTCGGGCCCTGGCCTGGGCGGTCAACGAGATGGTGCTTGGCGCCAACCCGGCCCTGTTCATGTACATGTCCGGTCCGGCTTTCGCCGCGGTCATCGACCTGGTCGGCACGCCGGAGCAGCAGAAGGCAGTGCAGACCTGGATCGACAAGAAGTGGACCGGGACGATGGTGCTCACCGAGCCCGACGCCGGCTCGGACGTCGGCGCGGGCACCACGAAGGCCGTACAGCAGGCTGACGGCGCCTGGCACATCGAGGGCGTCAAACGCTTCATCAGCGGCGCCGAACACGACCTGACCGACCAAATCGTGCATCTCGTCCTGGCCCGCCCCGAGGGCGCCCGCCCCGGCAGCAAGGGCCTGTCCTTGTTCATCGTGCCGAAGTTCCACTGCGACTGGGCGACCGGCGAACTCGGCGAACGCAACGGCGTCTATGTCACCAGCCTCGAGAAGAAAATGGGCCTCAAGGCCTCCACGACGTGCGAGATGACCTTCGGACAGGACGGCACTCCGGCCGTGGGATGGCTCGTCGGCGAAGTACACAACGGCATGGCCCAGATGTTCAAGATCATCGAGAGCGCCCGGATGTTTGTGGGCACCAAAGCGATTGCGCAACTATCGGCTGGCTATCAGGTCGCACTCGCTTACGCGAAGAGCCGGATCCAGGGTGCGGATCTGATCCAGTCCACGAACAAGTCGGCACCGCGGGTCTCGATCATCCACCACCCCGACGTGCGCCGATCGCTGCTGACCCAGAAGGCCTACGCCGAAGGCATGCGCGCCTTGTACCTCTACGCGGCGAGCGTCCAGGACCAGGTGCTCGACGCTGAGGCGCGCGGGGACGGCGACAGCGACGGGGCCCTGCTCGCCGCGCGCGTCAACGACCTCCTGCTGCCCCTCGTCAAGGGTTACGGCTCCGAGCGTGCGTACGCCATTCTCGGTGCCGAGTCCCTGCAAACTCTCGGCGGTTCGGGTTATCTGCAGGACTACCCGATCGAGCAGTACATCCGCGACGCGAAGATCGACACCTTGTACGAGGGCACGACCGCGATCCAGGGAATGGACTTCTTCTTCCGCAAGATCATCCGTGATCAGGGACATGCGCTGGGTTTCCTGAACAACGAGATCCAGTCGTTCATCGACAACGAGTCCGGCAACGGGCGGCTCAAGAACGAGCGGGCGCTGCTGGCAACGGCCTTGGGCGACATCCAACAGATGATCGGCGCGATGATCGGTCAGGCGACCAACTCACAACAGGACCCGACCAGCCTCTACAAGGTCGGGCAGAACACCTCACGGCTGCTGCTGTCCATGGGCGATCTGGTGACCGGCTGGCTGTTGCTGCGGCAGGCCGAGGTGGCCCTTGGTGCGCTGGGTCGCGGCGGGATCTCGATCAAGGACCAGCGTTTCTACGAGGGCAAGCTCACGGCGGCGCGATTCTTCGCCACCCAGGTGCTGCCCACGATCACCGCCCAGCGGGCAATCTGCGAGGCGACCGACAACGCGATCATGGACCTCGACGAAGCCGCGTTCTGACCGGTCAGGTCCGGAAGTTGTGCTGGCGCCAGGCTTCGTAGACCGCGATCGCCGTCGCGTTGGCCAGATTCAAGGATCGCCTGGCCGGCTGCATGGGAATTCTGAGCCGGTCGGTGACGTGTGGATCCTCCAAGACGTCGACCGGCAGCCCGGTCGGCTCCGGGCCGAACATCAGCACGTCGCCCGCGCGGTACTCGACCTCGGTGTAGGACGTCTCACCGCGCGAGGTGAAGGCGAAGACCCGCGCGGGCAGCAGCGCCGCCCACGCTGCCTCGAGATCGGGATGCACCGTCAGACTGGCCAAGTCGTGGTAGTCCAGGCCGGCCCGGCGTAGCTGCGCGTCAGACAGGTCGAAACCCAACGGCTCGACAAGATGCAACTCGCAACCCGTGACCGCTGCGAGCCGGATCGCATTGCCGGTGTTCGGCGGGATCCGCGGCTGGAAGTACACGATCCGGAACACACCCACACGCTCTCACGCGCTCAAACCTGACGATGTAAGCAACCGATGAGGCAAGATGGTTCCTCGTAGACTGGCGATGACGTCGGTCGTTAGGGGAGGAACCACCATGGCCATAGGAACGTCCATCTTTCTGATCGCACTCGGAGGGGTCCTTGCCTTCGCGTTGGAGGATGACGTCATCGACGTCGTCAACGTCAACGTCGTCGGCTACATCCTGATGGCCGTCGGCATTCTCGGGCTGATCATGTCGCTGGTGATCAACTCACAGCGCAGCCGTACTCAGCACACCGTCGTCGATGACCGGCGTCCGATCGTGGATGACCGGCGCCTGCCCCCCGACCCGCCCGTCCGCTACTAGCAGGCGTGTTCGTGAGCGCCTCAGGTGGAATACGTCCACATTGAGGCGCCCACGAACATGCAAATCGGTGCAGCCCGACTGGCGGTTTCAGCCCTGTTCGTCGAAGTACCGCTGGGCGCCAGGGTGAACCTCGACCGGGTCGGTCTCCGTCGCGGTGTCCAATGAGATGTTCTCCGCCTCCGGGTGCACCAACGCGAGCGTGTCGAGATTCTCGAAGATCGCCTTGGTGATCTCGTAGGCGAGATCCTCGCTCATCGCATCGCTGACCACGAGCAGGTTGGGTACGACGATCGTCGGGATGTCCTCGGCCAGCCCGTACGCGTCAGCCGGGATCGATCCCTCCATGTACGCCTCGCCGTAGGACTCCTGCAGGGTCGCCAGTTCATCGCTCAACGGCAGCGCCTTGACGTCGCCTCCAAGGGTGGTGAGCAGGTCGGTGATCCCCCCGGTCGGCAGGCCGCCGGACCAGACCAGGGCATCGATCGTGCCGTCCTTCATCCCCTGCACACTCTCTGGCAGGCCGAGGCTCTGCTGCTCGATGTCATCGGCGCCCAGGTCATTGGCCTCGAGCAGCCGCAGCGCAATCACCTCGGTGCCCGAGTTCGGCGAACCGGTCGAGACCCGCTTCCCGGCCATGTCGGCGATCGAGTCGATGCCGGCGTCGGTCCGTACGAAGACCTGGGTGAAGTTGCTGTAGATGCGGGCAAGCGCCTGTACGGGCTGGGCCGCGTCCTCGAAGGAGGCCGCCCCGTTGACGGCGTCGGCGGCAGTGTCAGCCAGGGTGAAGCCGATGTCGCTGTCTCCCGCGCAGACGAAGCGGATATTCTCCGCCGACGCGTTGGTGGCCTCCGCCGTCGCCTCGATGCCCTCGACGTTGTCGGTGAGGACCTGCGCCAGCCCACCGCCGAGGATGTAATAGACCCCGGTCGTATTGCCGGTGGCGATGGACAGTCGGCCACTCTCTTCCGGTGCGGCGCAACCTGCTTCCTCTTCGTCGGCACCGCCGCCTCCGCCACCACCGCCGCCACCCGCCTCGGTGCAGCCGGACAGAACCAGTGCCCCCGCAGCCAGCGCGGCGAATCCGATACCAGACCGCCGTCTCATGATGTCAGCCAGTGTCATGGTGAAACCTCCTGTTGTGATCGTGCTTCGGTATCGGATATCGATGGGGCACGGGACTTCCGGGTCAGCAGGTGCACGACGACAGCCACGAGTAGGACGCCCAACCCGAGAAAGACCGTGGCTGTCTCGAGGTAGAGCAGGAAGAGTGCTCCGACCAGACACAGGATCCGCTCGATCGGACCGGCCGGACCGAACATCCACCTGCCGGTCACGACGGCCAGCGCCGCCACGGCCACCCCCGAGATCACGGTGACCAGAACCGTCTGCCCGAACGGCGCGTCCGCGATCAACCCCGCCCCGGCCGGAGCCAGAACGAAAGCGAAGGGGACCAGGAACGCCGGCAGGGTGTACTTCCACGTCATCAACATCGTCTTGTTCGGGTTACCGCCGGTGATCGCGGCCGCAGCCACCGCTGCAAGTGCGGTCGGCGGGCTCACCTCGGAGAGCACCGCGTAGTAGAAGATGAACATGTACGCCTCGGGTGTCCCGACCCCGAGAGTGGTCAGCGCCGGCGCGATGATGACGGCGGCGATGATGAACGAGGCGGTAACCGGGACCGCCAATCCGAGCAGGATCACTGCGATCGCGGCGAAGAACGTGGTGAACACCAACAGCATCGTGTCGTTGGTCGACAGCACGTCGGCGAGGTCCACGATGATCCCGGACAGGTCCAGCCCGAGCCCGGTGATCGTCAGCACCGCGACGATTAGCCCCGCGGCCGCGCAGGTCGCCGCCACGGGCAGGACGCCGGATGCCCCCTTGGCAAGTGCGGCAAAGACTCTGGGCGGAGTCATCCGGTGCCGCTTGTCCAGGAAAGACAGGAGGAAAGCGAGCAAAGACGCGTACACGACCGCCTTGAACGCTGACTGACCCAGCGCCAGCAGCACCACGATGATGATCAACGAACTGAAGTGATAACCGAAGCGGCCCAACAGCTTCCAAAAGCCCTGCTGTGGAATCTCGATCTCGCGTACGCCGAACCGGCGCGCATCGAACTCGATGGCCAGGAAGATTCCGAGGTAGTACAGCAGGGTCGGGATCAACGCGTAACCGAGCACTTCGAGGTAGGAGACCCGCAGTAACTCGGCGATGATGAACGCCGCCGCGCCCAAGGTCGGTGGCGACAGGATTGCGCCGATACCGGCCGCGGCCAGGATCCCGCCACCGGCCTCGCGCGGGTATCCCGCTCGCTTGAGGATCGGCCAGGCCACCGAGCCGAGGCTGACCGTCGTCGCGGTCGAGGATCCCGACACGGTGCCCAACAGGAAGCCGGCCATCGTGACCGTACGACCGGGGGCCGTACGGGATTTGCGGAACGCGGCAAGGCTGATGTCCAGGAAGAACTGGCCGGCCCCGGACAGCTCCAGCACCGCGCCGTAGATCGTGAACAGGATGATGTAGGTCGCGGCGACGTCCAGCGGGACGCCGAAGATGCCCTCCGTACCCATGGCGAACTGCGAGGTCAACCGCGGCAGCCCGTACCCGCGGTGCCCGATCAGCCAGCCGTCCGGGATGAGCGCGCCGAAGTAGGCGTAGAGGATGAAGAGCGCGACGATGATCGGCAGCACCGGACCCACCGTGCGCCAGGTCGCCAGGAGCACGAGGGCGACGACGGCGAACCCGCAGACGACGTCGATGATGAACGGCGCGAAGCTGCGGGCCAGGTAGGCGTCGAAGCCCCCGATCAAGGGCCACAAGGTGACAAAGATCGACAGACCTGCCAGCAGCCAGTCCCACAGCGTCGGCCGATCCGGTCGCCGCGTGCCCCCGTCCGTTCCGCTGGCTTCGGCGTCCGCTCCGCCTTTGCGCCGCCGCAGGATGCTCAGCGCCGGCCGGTACAGCAGGAATGTCAGCGGCAGCACGACCGCGAGGAAGATGATCCGGTACGGCAGGACCGTGAATGGCGAGAACACGTTGTACAGCGCGTACACCGACACCAGCGCGGCCACGACGCTCAGCGCGAGTTGCAGGCGACCGCTGAGTGTCCGGGCCGGGCGCTCCCCCTCGGCCTCAATAGGCACATCCTCGGGCAGCACCGGCCGCTCGGTGACGCCGGCACGCTCGGGGACGGCGTCGCGATCGGGTACGGAACCGCCGGCGAGGACAGCCTTGCGGTCGGGTACGGCCGTCCGCCCGGGTTCGGCGTCGCTGTCGGACGCGGCGTCTCGATCGGCCGCGGCACTGTCGGATCCCAGGCGCTGAGTCATCGTCGAGCAGTCTTTCGTCAAAGCGTCGTTCAGCGCGAGTTTTCGCCCGTCCGGCTGCGCCCGCTGGCCAACTACCAGCGCTGAGCGTCATGCTGATAACGGCGTTTCGCTACAACCTTCCGATTGCGCCCGCTCAAGGCTGCGGTTCGCTACCCAACCGGCCGAAAGATCCGCCCGTACCGGCTTTCTGGCAGTCTCGGCACCGTGTCCGACGAACTGGTCTTCCGTACCGCCCGGGAACTGGCCTCGGCCATCCGGACCCGCGAGGTGAGTGCCCGCGAGGTGATGCAGGCCCATCTCGACCAGATCGAGCGGTTCAACCCGACCGTGAACGCGATCGTGAACCTGGACGGCGATCGCGCGCTGGCCGGAGCCGACGAGGCCGATCGCACACTCGCCGAGGGGCGCGAGGTTGGCGTACTGCACGGCCTGCCCATGGCGCACAAGGACACCCACCTGACCGGCGGGGTACTGACGACGTTCGGCTCTCCGGTCCATGCCGACTTCGTGCCAGAGACCGACGAGTTGATCATCGAGCGACTGCACGACGCCGGAGTCGTGACCACCGGGAAGACCAACGTCCCGGAGTTCGCGGCGGGATCGCACACGTTCAATCCAGTCTTCGGCGCGACCGGCAACGCCTACGACCCGGGCCGATCCGCCGGCGGGTCCAGTGGCGGCGCCGCCGTCGCCCTGGCCTGCGGCTTCCAACCGTTGGCCGATGGCAGCGACATGGGCGGCTCATTGCGCAATCCCGCCGCGTGGAACAACGTCGTCGGCCTGCGCCCCTCGCCCGGCCGGGTTCCGACGTACCCGACCAAGGCCGGCTGGGCCACGATGGGCGTACAGGGGCCGATGGCTCGTACGGTCGCCGACGCGGCCCTGATGCTCTCGGTGATCGCCGGCCCCGATCCCCGCTCCCCGATCGCCCTGCAGACCTCAGGATCGGCCTTCGACACCGACCTCCAGCACGACCTCACCGGACTGAGGTTGGCCTGGTCGCCGGACCTCGGGGCTCAGTTTGCCGTCGAGTCGGAGATTCTCGACGTTCTCGAAGAGGCACTTCCGGTATTCGCAGACGCCGGTGCGGTCATCGAGGCGGCGACTCCGAACGTGACCGGTGCCGACGAGGTGTTCCGTACGTTGCGGGCCTGGCAGTTCCAGCTCACTCACGCCAACCTCATCCGGCAACACGGCGATCAGCTCAAGGCGAGCCTGGCCGACAACATCGCCCAGGGCCAGGCTCTGAGCGGACCGGACGTCGGCCGTGCGGAAGTGCTGCACACCGCGCTGTTCCATCGGGTACGGGAGTTCTTCCAGACCTATGACGCGCTGCTGCTGCCGGTCACCCAGGTCTCGCCGTTCCCGATCGAACAGGAGTACCCCACCGAAATCGCTGGCGTCGAGCAGTCGGACTACCTGGCCTGGATGCGGTCGGCCTACCTGATCTCGGCCACCGGATCGCCGGCCCTGTCCGTACCCGCTGGATTCACGCGGGCCGGGCTGCCAGTAGGGCTGCAGATCGTCGGTCCACACCTTGCGGATCTGCTCGTGTTGCGGCTCGGGCATGCCTTCGAGCAGGCAACCGGACACGGCCGCCGTCGGCCCCAACTCGGATGAGCGCCAGTGATCGAAGATCGTGAGCGCCGGGGGTGTAGTGACAGTGCACCCAGGGCGCTCACGATCACCGAAGGCCGCGGCCCGCTGCAGGTGTGGTTGGTCGCAGGCAGGCAATCGAACATTCCTGGCCGATATCCGCGGACATCTGTCGGAGGCACCTGAGACGCTGGGAGGCGTGAGCACCTCCGCTGCCGATCCGGCCGCGCCTGGTTCGGCCGCGGTAGCCAGCTCGCGGTGGCTGCCCGGCTTCTTCGTGCTGGCTCTGATCTGGGGCTCGAGCTACCTGTTCATCAAGGTCGGCGTCGAAGAGATACATCCACTGCATCTGACCCTGTTCCGGGTTGCCCTCGGTACGGCCACGCTGCTGGTGATCTTGCTGGTCACCCGGGACCGGCTGCCTCGCGATCTTCGGCTGTGGGCGCACTTGTTCGTCGTCGGCGGGGTCGGAGTGGCGTTGCCGTTCACGCTGTTCGGGTACGGCGAGCAGCGGGTCGACTCCACGCTGGCCGGTTTGTGGAACGCCACGACGCCCCTGGTCGTGCTGCCGCTGGCGGTCCTCGTCTTTCGTACCGAACGGATGACCATCCACCGGCTGATCGGCCTGTTCATCGGATTCGGCGGGGTGCTGGTCCTGCTCGGGATCTGGCAGGGGGTGGGCGGAGCTCAACTGACCGGGCAGCTCATGTGCTTCGGCGCCTCGTGTTGTTACGGGCTCGCCATTCCGTACCAGAAGCGGTTCGTCACCGGAGGTACCCAGTCCGGCGTGGCCGTCGCATCGACGCAGCTCATCCTGGCGACCGCGCAGATGTGCGTGATCGCGCCGTTGTTCGCCGGTGCGCCGCCTGCGCCGTGGACGTTGTCCGGCAACGTCATCGCCAGCGTTCTAGCCCTGGGCGCGCTGGGGACCGGGATCGCGTTCCTGATCATGTTCCGTACGATCCGGCTGGCCGGGGCGAGCACCGCTTCGATGGTCACCTATGTCATCCCGTTGGTCGCCACACTGGTCGGCATCGTCGTGCTCAGCGAGCGGCTGGAGTGGTACCAACCGGTGGGCGGACTGATCGTCCTGGCCGGCGTCGCGGTGTCTCAAGGACTGTTCTCCCGGCATCGTCGTACCCATGCTGCTGCGGCCGATCCCGTCCGGGACGAGCCGCCGAGCATGGTGGCCTCCGAGGCAAGCGCCTGTCCCTCCGATCAGGTCGGGGTGACCTCGGAAAAGCCACCCGCGCGGAAGGCATTCACGAACACTGCGTAGTCGGCCCGCACCTGGTTGGCATGGTCCAGTCCGAAGCCGCACATGTCCTCGACGAAGGCTGCTGTCGTCTTGGCGCCGCCTAGAACGTCGGCGATCGCCTCTTCGGTCTGGAACTCGACCAGGGTGTCGTCACTGTCCTCGTCAGACACACAGTGCGCCTTGGCGGTGGCCTGTCCGAGGTAGCCCAGTACCGACCTGATCTGATCCGGTTCGACGAGTTCGGCCCAGTCCAGGTCCGCGTCGTACGGCGAGAGTTCGTTGACCACGAACCCGACCCCGTCCAACGCGGTGTGGCCCAGCAGCGGGTCCGAGCGGGCCTGCAGGGACCGTTGGGAGACCGCCGTCCGATGCCCGTGATGATCGAAGTAGTCGGCCATCCGCTCGTCGTCGACGACTCTCGACGGCGCGGCCACGTTGCCCTGCTTCATCGACAGCACGATGTCGTTCTCCAGGGCCTGGGTCCAACCCTCGATCAGGAAATTGTACGCGGGCAGCCCGGCGCTGCCGATCCCGAAACCGGAGCGGCCGACGACATCCTTGACCGCGTAGTTCAGCCGTCGGGAACGCTTCCCCTTGGGAATCGAGGCCTTGTAACTGTCGAAGGCCGCCATGACCGCGTGCAGTTCGTTCTTGTCGAGTTGCCGGACACCGGGCGCATCGCGGAACCGGCGGTCGTAGTCGTCGATGACGGTGAGGTCCTCGAGCAGATCGATCCGACTGGCCAGCTTCGCGGTCAACAGGACGTCGTGGACCGGCCCGTCGGTGGATTCCAGGCCGAGGGAGAAGACATCGTCGCGCTCGGTCTGGACGAAGTCGTGGATCTTCTCGACGTACGAGCGGACGTAGATCTCGATCAGCTCGGTGATGATGTCGTCGGGCAACGCCTTCTGCCACCCGATCAGCGCGATGCTGGCCGCCATCCGTCGAAGATCCCAGGTGAAGTGCCCGAGGTATGCCTCGTCGAAGTCGTTGACGTCGAAGACGAGCACCCCGTCCCCGTCCATGTACGTCCCGAAGTTCTCCGCGTGCAGATCACCCTGGATCCAGATCCGGCTGGTCCGCTCGTCGGCCCACGGATCCTTCTGCGCGGCCACGTCGGAGTAGAACAAGCACGCCGTGCCGCGGTAGAACGAGCCCGGGTCCGCGGCCATCTTGCGGAACTTCGACCTGAAGGCCAGCGGATCCGCGATCATCAGGTCGGTAAAGGCCTCCTCCAGCACCGAGACGATGTGCCTCTGCCGCTCGTCGGCACGGGGAGTTTTCCGGGTGGTCATCCTACGAAGGTACTGTCGCTCGCGGTGAACAGCGAGAACGAGACCCGTGGCGGGTGGGTCCGCCTGGACGGCGCGGTGAACGTCCGCGACCTCGGCGGTCTGCCCACCGAAGGCGGAGGCAGGACGCTACCATGTCGGCTGTTGCGGGCCGACAACCTGCAGGACCTGTCCGAGCCCGACGTACGGCTACTGGTCGACCGGTTCCGGGTGCGGCAGGTTCTGGACCTTCGGACCTCGGTAGAGATCGAACTCGAAGGCCCGGGTCCGATCACCCGCGAAGCCGCGGTCACCGTACGCGAATTTACCCTCTATCCCGAGGCCGGCAAGCGGACCGACGCGCTGACCGAGAACGTGACGGGTGTGTCCCGTGCCGCCCCACAGACGCCGTGGATGTCGGGCCGCCGCCCGGGCCTCGAGATCGACGCCGGCGAGCGACCGGCGGTGATCCACTATCTGGGCTACCTCCGGCATGCCTCGGCCAACATCGTCGAATCGCTGCGCGCGATCGGCGCTCGGGACGACGGCGCGACCCTGGTGCACTGTGCCGCCGGAAAGGACCGGACCGGGACCGTCGTCGCCCTCGCCCTACTCGTTGCCGGCGTACGACGCGAGGATGTGGTGGCTGACTACGCGCGAAGCGGTGAGGTGATCGACAAGATCATGGGGCGACTGGCCTCGACGACGACCTATGCCGCGGACGTCTCCGACGCGGAGGGAAACCCGGTGACCGACGCGACCATGGATCCGACGACCTGGGCGGCCATCGCCAACCGACAGCGCCCCCGCGCGGAGACCATGCGGCGGTTATTGGAGATCCTCGACGAGCGCGCCGGGGGCCCGCTCCAATGGTTGACCGACGCCGGTCTGTCCAGCGCCGAGCAGCAGGCCATCAGCACCCACCTCCTCGGCTGACCGAGTCAGCCTCAGCCGCCTCAGCGGCCGTCGGCAGCGCCGAGGGGCGTCGGGTCCTTCCACTTGGAAACCGTCGGAGGGATCCAGGCGGCCAGCGCATCGAGCAGGCGGGCGGGATCGGTGTCGGAGAGCACCAGGTCTCGGTGTTCGGGGCGCACGAAGCCTTCGGCGACCGCGTGGTCGAGGAAGCTCAGCAGCGGACGGTAGAAGTCCTCGACATCGAGCAAGCCGCACGGCTTGCGCTGCAACCCCAGTTGGGACCAGGTGAGGACTTCGGCGAACTCCTCGAGGGTGCCGTACCCGCCGGGCAGCGCGAGAAAGCCGTCCGACAGGTCGGCCATCGTGGCCTTGCGCTCGTGCATCGACGAGGTGACCCGGAGCTCACTGAGCCCGTCGTGGGAAATCTCCTTGTCGACGAGCTGCTCTGGGATGACTCCGATGACGGTGCCTCCGCCGGCCAGCACAGTGTCGGCAACGATGCCCATCAGGCCGACGCTCGCACCGCCATAAACCAGCCGGATGCGACGAGCGATCAACTCCTGACCCAAGCTGCGGGCGGCTGCGGCGTATCCGGGTCGAGCGCCTGGACTGGATCCGCTGAAGACGCAGACAGTCCGCATTCCCGGGATCCTACGAGCCGCCGTGCGGCTCACTCGGTACTGGCCAAACCGGTGCTGACCAAACCGGCACTGGGCAGCAAACGACCCCGCTCCCTGATGGGATCGGGGTCGGGCTGGTTGGCCGAGCCGGGACGGCCGGGCGTCAGGAGGTCAGCGGTTGATGCTGATCCCTTGTCTGTTCGCCATGGTCAACAGTTCGTCACGCATGGCCGGTCCGGGGGCGCGCATCAGGGCGACCTCGATGGCGCGCCGCGTACGAGCGGCCTTGCGGTGCTTGCGCCAGTTGTTCAGGCTGTTCATTGCTTTCACATCTCCTCAGGTGGCTGTACACCTAAGTAAACGCCTCCCGGTCCAGTTTGTTCCTAAGGAACGGTGGTGACGTGGCGGCACGATTCCGACGATCCGTCGGCTGAGTTGCCGATCAGTGCCGATTTTGTACGGTTATCGGACGCCCGCGCGCGCCCAGCGGTCACCAGCCGAGCGCCAGCCCGGGATCGTGCAGCAGCGCCGCCAGATCGGCCAGAAATCGGGAGCCCAGCTCGCCGTCCACGACCCGGTGGTCGAATGACAAACCTAAAGTGGTGACCTGGCGAACCCTGATCTTGCCCTTGTGCACCCACGGTCGCTCGGCGATCGTCCCTACGGCCAGGATCGCCGACTCACCGGGGTTCAGGATCGGGGTACCGGTGTCCACGCCGAACACCCCGACGTTGGTGATCGTGATCGTGCCGCCGGACATGTCGGCCGGTGAGGTACGCCCGGACCGCGCCGTCTCGGTGAGCTCGGCCAGGGCGGCGGCCAACTCGGCCATCGACAGCGCGCCGGCGTCTTTGATGTTGGGCACGATCAGTCCGCGCGGAGTGGCGGCGGCGATGCCCAGATTCACGTACTCCTTGACTACGATCTCCTGCGCTGCCTCGTCCCACGACGAGTTGATCATCGGATGCCTGCCTACGCCCAGCAGCAGCGCCTGGGCCACGAACAGCAACGGCGAGGTCTTGATCTCCCGGAACTCCGGGCGGGCGGCCAGCCGCCCGCGCAGGGCCATCATCCGGGTCACGTCGACGGTCACCCATTCGGTGACATGCGGTGCGGTGAAGGCACTGCTCACCATTGCCGCGGCCGTGTGCTTGCGGACCCCCTTGATCGGCAGCCGCTGTTCGCGGGTCGCCGGGTCGAAGTCCGGCCGCGCGCTCGCGGTCAGCGAGCTGCCGTACGCCGCGGACCCCGATGACGAGCTTTCCGTCACTGGCTGGCCGGGGCGCTGACTCGCTTGGGCCATCAGGTCATGGGCCGTTGACCCACCGTTGGAGTGCGCATCGATGTCGGCCCGCGTCACTAGGCCCTCGGGACCGGATCCGGCTACTACACCGATGTCGATCCCGAGTGCCTTCGCGTACTTGCGGACCGGTGGCTTGGCCTTGGCCCGACTCCCCGTCGGAGTACTCGACTCGACAGCTTCCGGGGAAGCATCGTCATTCGACCCGTCCTTGGCCTGCTCCGGCCGGTCCCGGACCTGCTCCGACCCGTTCTGGACCTGGCGTGCCGGTTCCTGGTCGGCGGTGCCCGGCGCGGCGCGGCGGGGACGCCGCTTGGCCACCGTCGTCCTGGGGCCGTACCCGACCAGGACCGCGGTACGCCCACCCGGCGCAGGACCGCCGATCAGGCCGGGTTCGACGGCCTCGTCCTCGCCGGCGACGTGGACCTCGGCCAGGGTCTCCTCCGACGGCGGCAGCCCGCCTGGACCCACGTCTCCGGGTGCGGTGACCTCGGCGGGTGGCTGCGGAGTTGACGCGGCCTGGCTTCCCGGCTCGGTCTCGATCGTGATGATCGGCGCACCGACGTCCACAGTGGACCCCGGCTCGTACAGCAGCTCGGTCACCACACCGGCATACGGGCAGGGCAGTTCGACTGCGGCCTTGGCGGTCTCGACCTCGACGATCGGCTGGTTGACCACGACCGTGTCCCCGGCGGCGACCAGCCATTGCAGGATCTCACCCTCGGTCAGGCCCTCCCCTACGTCCGGAAGTCTGAACTGCTTGAGCGCCATGCTGGTCCCTTCCGCGAAGCCGTCAATCGGTCTGATCTGTCGGGCCTGACCCGGGCAACCCGCCTGCCGCCGGGATCGCCGGGCGGGAGCTCAGCCAGAGTAACTATCCTGGCACGATGCTGATGTCAATCCTCAAAGGAGCCGCCGCGGGTGCCGCTGGCACGACGGCGCTCAATGCGACCACCTACCTCGACATGACCGTTCGGGCCCGTCCGACGAGCAGTACCCCGGAGGACACCGTCGAGAAGCTGGCCGAGATCAGCCACATCGACATCCCCGGCGAGGGCGCGGAGCGGGACAACCGGGTCGCCGGGCTGGGCCCGCTGAACGGGATCACCACCGGCGTGGGGATCGGCGCCCTGCTCGGGCTCAGCCGGGCATTGGGCTGGCGCCCGCCGGTTGCCCTCGGCGCTGTGGCCGCGACCGTCCTCGCTCTGGTGGGCGCCAACGGTCCGATGGCGGCGCTGGGCCTCAGCGACCCGCGCACCTGGTCGCCGCAGGACTGGGCCGCGGACGTAGTCCCGCACCTGGCCTACGGCCTGGTCACCGCGGCCACCCTGGACGGCCTCGACTCATAACTGGCGGTTTTGACGGAAACCACCACAGCGCGGGCGTCGGGCTCGACTCAGGTCTGGCGGTTTTGACGGAAACCACCAGAGAGGTGGTCAGCTCAGAAGGCCAGTGAGCGGTCGACGGCTTCCAGCACCCGGTCGAGGTCGGGCAAGTAATCCTCTTCGAGCTTGCTCGGCGGGTAGGGGGTGTCGTAGCCGCCGACCCGCAGGACCGGCGCCTCGAGGTCGTAGAAACATGCCTCGGTGATCCGAGCCGACAGTTCGGCGCCCAACCCGAGGTTGGACGGCGCCTCGTGCACGACGACGCACCGTCCCGTACGCCGGACCGAGTCCAGCACCGGGCCCATGTCCAGCGGAGAGACTGTCCGCAGGTCGAGGACTTCGACGCTGATCCCCTCCTCCTCGGCCGCCGAGGCGGCCTGCAGGGCGGTCTTGACCATCGGCCCATAGGCCAACACGGTGACCTGGCTGCCCTCGCGGACCAGCCGCGAGGCGAACAACGGGCCCGGAGTCGCGTCGGGATCGAGTTCGGCCTTTTCCCAATAGCGCCGTTTTGGCTCGAAGAAGACGATCGGGTCCGGATGAGCGATGGCCTGCTGGATCATCCAGTAGGCATCAACCGGGTTGGAACAGGCGACGACCTTCAGCCCGGCGGTGTGCGCGAAGTAGGCCTCGGGCGACTCGCTGTGGTGCTCGACCGCGCCGATCCCACCACCGAACGGAATCCGGATGACGATCGACATCGGCAGCCGGCCGCGGGAGCGGGCATGCAGCTTGGCGACCTGGCAGACGATCTGGTCGTAGGCCGGATAGACGAAGCCGTCGAACTGGATCTCCACGACCGGGCGGAAGCCGCGCATCGCCAAACCCACTGCGGTACCGAGGATTCCGGACTCGGCGAGCGGTGTGTCGATGACCCGATCCTCCCCGAAATCCTTCTGCAGGCCGTCGGTGATCCGGAAGACGCCACCGAGCTTGCCGATGTCCTCGCCCATCAGAAGGACCTTGGGGTCGTCCTCCATCGCCTTGCGCAGACCCATGTTGAGGGCCTTGCCGAGCGTCACTGTGCTCATGCGTGGCTCGCCTCGTCCGAGAAGCCGGCTTGATAGGCGAGGAACGTGTCCCGCTGCTCTGCCAACTCCGGAGTGATCTCGGCGTAGGTGTTGTCGAACATCGAGGCCGGCTCCGGATCGGGCATCTCCACGGTGGCCTTGCGGATTCGAGCGGCGAGTTCGTCGGACTCTGCCTCGATCGCCTCGAAGAAAGCCGCATCGGCCTGGCCGGACCGTACGAGATAGGCCTTGAGCCGCTCGTTGGGATCTTTGAGCTTCCAGGCTTCCATCTCACTTGCCAGCCGGTAGCGGCTGGGGTCATCGGAGGTCGTGTGTGCGCCCATCCGGTAGGTGTAGGCCTCGATCAGCGTCGGGCCCTGACCGCTGCGGGCGGCTTCCATCGCCCGCCGGGTCACCGCAAGAACGGCCAGGACGTCGTTGCCGTCAACCCTGATGCCAGGAAACCCGAAACCACTTGCCCTGCGGTACAACGGGATCCGGGTCTGCTTCTCGATCGGCTCGCTGATCGCGTACTGATTGTTCTGACAGAAGAAGACCACCGGTGCATCGAAGACCGCAGCGAAGATGAATGCCTCGTTGACATCGCCCTGGCTGGTGGCCCCGTCACCGAAGAAGGCCAGGCACGCGCCTTGCCCGCCGTCGCGCTGCATGCCCATCGCGTACCCGACGGCGTGCAAGGTCTGCGCGCCGATCACGATCGTGTAGAGGTTGAACTTCGTCTCGATCGGGTCCCAGGCGCCGCTGTCGACGCCGCGGAACAGTCCGATGATGGACATCGGGTCGATGCCGCGGCACCAGGCGACGCCATGCTCACGGTAGGTCGGAAACGCCATGTCGTCGGGCTGCAACGCCCGGCCGGCCCCGATCTGGGCGGCCTCCTGGCCGAGCAGGCTGGCCCAGATGCCGAGTTCGCCCTGCCGCTGCAACGCTGTGGCCTCGACATCGATCCGGCGTACGAGCGCGAGGTCGCGGTAGAGCGCTTGCAACTCCTCGGCGCTGAGATCGATCGCGTAGTCGGGGTGCTCCACCCGCTCGCCCTCCGGGGTGAGCAACTGCACCAGCTCCGGCTGATCTGTGGGGTTCTGCTCGGCGCCCTTGATCGGATCAGACCCGACGGGGTCGTGATGCGGCCCGAACGGGTTGGGCTCGAACTCCTGCTCAGCGAGCTCGGGTACCTCAGACAATGTCGTCTCCTCGGCGCGGCGTCCGCTCACCGGGATCGCCGGTGGTCACGGGATGGACTGGGACTAATACTGGCACGTCCGACCACGGGTTGCGCCGAGCCGGCCAGACCAGCAGCGACAACCGCGCAGCCCCGCAGTCCACTCCGCACCGCCAATCCGGAACGGATGCGGTGCGAAGTGGACCAACCGAAGTGCTACGGGGTGACGCTCTGCACGATCACGTCACCGGTGCCGATCAGCACGTTGCTGTCGGTACGGACCTGGACCTGCCCGAGCAGGACTCGGCCCGCGGCGGGCACCGCATTCGCCGTGACCGAGCCCGGGACCGTCCAGAGCGCACCGGCCGGCCGCAGGGCGTTGGCGTCGGTGACCGCCACCGACCCGAACGCGGCGTTGGAGAAGACGTCGACGTAGTCGTACTGCGTCGACCCGGCCGGGACCGCGAACCCATCGACCAGCACCCTCCAGAGGCCAGCAGCCGGGTTGGCGATGGTGACCGACTCCTCGGAGTCGCCGTCAGCGCTCTGCCCGGCCTGCACACACGTCCCGCTCGTGCAGTTGAACACGAACAGGTCGAGATCGGCGGCGGCGTCCGACGGATTACCGATCGTCGCCCGCAACGATGTCGATCCGGCGGTGACCACCACATCGCGTGACTGCTGTGCGAGGTTGGCGATGGTCGGCCGGTCGCGGAAGGCGCTGCCCAGCGTGGTGCCCACGGCCTTGCCGGTGAAGGCACCGAACAGGTTGGTGATGGTGTAGCTCCGGTTGATCGGCACGCCGACGGTCGCCGACGCGATCGTGTCTGGATTCGGGCTCACCGACGCACCGAGTACCGAGGCGGTCAGGGTGAACGGGGTGAAGGCTGCCGGCGGATCGTTGACATGTCATCGACTCTAGGTGCTGGTCAGTGACATGTCAACGATCTCGGCTAATATGCGCGGCATGACGGAAACGAACTGGCTCACCCAGCGTGAGGAGCGTGCCTGGCGCGCCTACCGTCGGATGCAGACGGTGCTGCCGGCCCAACTGGCCCGCGATCTCGTACGCGACTCGGCTCTCACCGATCCGGATTACGACGTGTTGTCCACGCTGTCCGAGCGGCCCGGCCACCGTTGGCAGTTGCGTGATCTCGCGGCCAAGATGCTGTGGTCACGAAGCCGGCTCTCGCATCACATCGCAAGGATGGAAAGTCGCGGCCTGGTGGCGCGCGAGGACGACCCGGCCGATCGCCGTGGCTGCATGATCGTCCTGACAGAGGACGGCAGGCGGACCCTGGACAAGGCCGCCCCGCAGCACGTCGCATCGGTACGAGAGCACTTCGTCGATCTGTTGACCGACGACGAGATCGCGACGCTGACCCAGCTGGCCGAGCGGGTCGTCGACCGGCTGAGCCAGCCCCGGCCCTGATTTAGGCGCGTTCAAGGTACCGCGCGGCTGCCCTCGCGAGCCGCTGGCGGGTCAGGCCGTACGGGCGACGGGTCAGGCCGTACGGCGACGAGCGCCCGGGCCGGCGATCGCCTCGGTGTCCCGGATGCCGAGCCCGGTGTGGCCGGCGGAACACCCCAGGGACGTCTCCACCCGGGCGCCGCAGCCACGGTGCACCGAGATGATCGGCGCGCCCTCGCCGTCGAGCAGGTGCCGCTCGCCCCACTCGCGGACCGCCATGACCACCGGGTAGAGGTCACGTCCGCGGTCTGTCAATCGGTACTCGTGACGGCTGCGCTGCCCGGCGTCCTGGTACGGGACCCTCAGTACGACTCCGGCTGCTTCGAGCTCCCTGAGGCGGGCGGCAAGCACGGGACGCGAGGCGCCGAGCTTGGCGTGCAGGTCTTCGAAGCGACGGATGCCGAGCATGAGATCTCGGACGACAAGCAGCGCCCACGGCTTACCCAGGAGGTCAAGCCCGCGACCGACCGGACAGTTCCCCGAACTCATTTCACGCCAATCCACGAAACTCATGCTAGCTGGGTTTACTTGAGATACCTAGCGCCTCTATGCTGAGTTCGTGAGACGAACCGAGGCTGTTACCGGCAGCTCGCTGCCCGCTGCCGTCGCTGGCGCCCCGTTTCTGGTCTTTCTTGCCTACCCGCTGCCCATCCCGTTGGTCCCGGCGATCAGCACCGACCTCGGGGTGGGGATCGCCGACCTGCAATTGGCAGTCGGCGGTTATCCC
>Ga0136612_10000065_pt1 | contig 23398 bp, 18 predicted proteins | sample AntDryUQ224A2306_2_FD_106644 | JGI IMG/M metagenome (GOLD analysis project Ga0136612, IMG submission 106644) | Polar desert sand microbial communities from Dry Valleys, Antarctica - metaG UQ224A (23.06) | ecosystem: Environmental > Terrestrial > Soil > Desert | place: Antarctica: Dry Valley... | reverse complement strand
GTGAAGGCGTCATCGGCAGCGTTGAGGACAAGCATGCCGATCGTGGCCTAGGTCTGTGCGCCACACCAGTCCAGCGGCACCGGGGGGACGGCATGGGCGGCGAGCTCGTTCTTGAGCAGGACGTTTCCGACCTGAGGCCCATTGCCGTGCGTGAGTACGACCTCGTGCCCGGCGGCGACGAGGTCGGCGACGGCTTCGACCGCGGCGATCACGGCGGCGCGCTGTTCCTCGGGCCGGGCCGAACCGTCCGCACCGGTCATGGCGTTGCCACCGAGGGCAATGACAAGTCGCATGCGAGAAATCTACGCATCGCGCCGGCGCGATGACACTGGCAGACCTCGCCAACGCGTACCGGGTGCGGCCGCAACCATTGCCAGCGGCGTCCCGCCCGCCCCTGCCCGCTCAGACTTACGCAGGTTCGTTCACAAGACGGCGTGTCGGGCGCTGAGCGTAAGTGCCAGCGCGATGGCGGTAAGTCCCACGGGGGCGGGGAGGACGAGCTGCGACGCCGAGGTGTGCGCCGTCAGGCGATCGCGCGGCTGATCCGGCGGGGCCACATCGGTCCCTCGTAGACCAGGGCGGTGTAGCCCTGCACGAGGTCCGCGCCGGCGTCCAGGCGGGAGCGGGCATCGGCACCGGAGACCACGCCGCCGACCGAGACCAGGGCGAGCCGGTCCTCGACGCGAGCGCGCAGGGCACGTAGGACGTGTGTCGATCGCTGCGCGAGCACCGGTCCGGAGAGACCGCCTGCCCCGGCGGCGGCCACCACCGCGCGCGGTGTTTGGAGGGACTCGGGTCGCTCGATCGTGGTGTTGGTCGCGATGATGCCGTCCAGGCCGAGCTCGACCGCGAGGTCGGCGACCGCCTCGACGTCGGTGTCGGCAAGGTCGGGGGCGATCTTGACCAGCAGCGGCACGCGGCGAGTTGTCGAGGCGTCGGCGGCGGCGCGTACCGCAGTCAGCAGCGGGGCGAGCTCCTCGGTTGCCTGCAGGTCGCGCAGGCCCGGCGTGTTCGGCGAGGAGACGTTGACGACGAGGTAGCTCGCGTACGTCGCCAGGTGGCGGGTGCTGGCCACGTAGTCGGCGACTGCACCGGACGGCGGGACGGCCTTGGTCTTGCCGATGTTGACGCCGATGACCGCGTCCCGCCCACGACCGGTCCGGCGGATCGCGGCGAGCCGGCCGGCCACGATCTCGGCGCCTTCGTTGTTGAAGCCCATCCGGTTGACGATCGCACGGTCGTCGACGAGCCGGAACAACCGCGGCCTGGGATTTCCCGGCTGCGGTCGCGCGGTGACCGTACCGACCTCGATGTGACCAAAGCCCAGAGCGAGCAGTGGCAGCACCGCGCGGGCGTCCTTGTCGAAGCCGGCCGCGAGCCCGAACGCGTGCGGAAACTCGATCCCCATGACTGTGCGCGGCGCGTGCCCGACGCCGGGCAGCCGCCACCCCGGCACCTGCCCGGCGAACCGCAAGACTTGGAAGGACCGCTCGTGGGCGACCTCGGGGTCGACCCGGCTGAGCGCGTGGTCGAAGAGGGCCCGGTACAACACGCCGGAACCCTACCCGCCCCGTGATCCGCAGGTTCTTGCCCCTTTCCCACCTGTCACAGCTTTCCCAGGATCTCCTGGTACGACGTCACTGCACCGAGGTTGCGACCCTGGGGAGGTGACGCTGAGCCTGGAGAAGTGCCACCTCCACGCGCCAAGATCCACTTCGAGTGCGATCCACGGACGAGCGAGGAGGGGGTCAGACCCAGTCGACGTCGGCGGAGGTCGATCCACCGCTGAGGCGGGCGTACCCCGGACCGCGGTCGAAGAACGCCTCGTCGCCGCGGCCGGAACGTAGCCGCTCACGCAGCGCCGCCGTCGCCTCGACGTCGTGTCCGAGGTCGTCGTCCGGCACGCTGCCGGTGAGCACCACGGCGTAGTCCGCCGCCGCCGACGCCGCCGAGACCTTGCCCCACACGACGTCGCGGACGACCAGCGTCGGGTCGCGCTCGAGTGGGTCGCCCCACCCGCCGCCGCCGGTGGTACGGATCCGAATCGTCTCGCCCGCTCGTACGACCTCGGCGTCGGCGAGTGCGTCGACCTCCCGCTCGCCGGGGCCGCCGGGGTCGATCACCACCTGGAACGAGTGCCCCGCCTTGCCGCCCTTGACCCCCCAACAAGCCAGGATCGAACGGTCCGCGATCGACATGAAGTGCGCGTCCTTGAGCATCCGGATGTGCTTCTCGTACCCCAGACCGCCGCGAAACTGACCCGGGCCGCCGGAGTCCCGGGCCAGGCCCAGGCGCTCCACGACGAACGGGAACCTGCTCTCGGTGAACTCCGTCGGCAGGTTCCGTGAGTCCGGGACGACGTGGATCGTGTCCTCGCCGTCGGCGTAGTAACGACCGCCGGCTCCCCCTCCGAGCACCTCGCGCATGAGGTACGCCCGCCCCTCGACGTCCTCGCCGTAGACGCCGGTGTAACGGATCGTCTCCTGGTCAGCGGGCATGCGTCCGTCGACCGCCTTGGCGAGCACACCGGCGAGCACACCGAGGAGGCGCAGGATGACGAACGTGCGCGCGTTGGTCGGCGCCGGGAACACCGGCGTCAGCAGCGTGCCCTTGGGCGGGAACCGCATCTCGATCAGTGGCACGATGCCCTCGTTGACGTCGAGCTCGGCCATCCGCTCGGGCGTGTCCGCGAGGTTGCGCAGGATCGGTGCCAACCACTTCTTCAAGAACACCCCGTCGGAGTAGTCGCCGCAGTGGTTGATCGGCCCCTTGGCCTGCGGCGAGGTCCCGGCGAAGTCCACCACCAGGCGCTCACCACCCGGGTCCCCCGCAGCCGTACGGGTCAGCATGATGCGCTGGGTGTGCAGCCGCGGCTCGTCGACGCCGTCGTGCTCGGCGTAGTCCTCCCACACCCAGGTGCCGACCGGGATCTTGCTGAGGATCTCCCGCCGGTAGGTCGTGGTGGTGCGGTCGATGATGGCGTCGAAGCAGGACTCGACGACGTCGCGGCCGTACCTGTCGAAGAGCTCCCCGAGCCGGCGCGCGCCCATCAGGCAGGCCGAGCACTCGGCGTCGAGGTCGGCGGCCAGCGAGTCGGGCATGCGGGAGTTGCGGGTCATGATCGCCAGCGCCGAGCGTACGGGGGTGCCGGCGTCCCACAGCTTGATCGGCGGCACCATCAGACCTTCTTCGAACACCGATCTCGCGTTGCTCGGCATCGACCCGGGAACCGCCCCGCCGATGTCGTCGTGGTGGCCGAAGGCCTGCACGAACGCCACCACCTGAGGCCCCGTACCTGAGTCACAGAAGACCGGCACGGTGACGCACAGGTCGGGCAGGTGCCCGATGCCGCCCTCGGACTCGTACACGTCGTTGTGGAAGAACACGTCGCCGGGAACCATCTCCTCAAGCGGGAAGTCGCGGGCGATCGGATGCACGAGTGCGCTGTAGGAGCGACCGGTCAGCTTGCGCAGGAGACGGTCGTGGATGCCGGCCCGGAAGTCGTGGGCGTCGCGGATCATCGGCGAGCGCGACGTACGCGCGATGGCGGTCTCGACCTCCATCTCGACCGAGGCGAGGCTGCCTTGCACGATCTCGACGAGCACGGGGTCCGCACCCGCGCCGGCGTCGACGGTCAGCGCGCCGAACGGGAACTGCGTGGGTGCCTGGTGCGAGCCTGTCATGCGTGGTCTCCTCGCGTGACGATGATGTTGAGGTAGTCGTCGACGCGGGCGCCGAAGCCGGGGTGCAGCGGCACCGTGGATCCGAACTCCTCGATGACCACCGGACCACAAAGCGCGTCCCCGGGCCGTAGGTCCGGGCGCCAGTAGATGCCCGCCTCCATGTCGCCGTCGGTGGCGTCGAAGCACACCGCGCGGGTCGACGTACGCCCGGGCGAGCCGCCGGGTCCGCCGTCGTGCTTCTTGATCTCCGGGCGCTGGATGGGACCGATACCGGAGACCCGGAGGTTGACCCACTCGACCTGCTGGGTGCTGTCGCCGGCGAAGTCGTACCCGTACAGCCCGCGGTGCTCGGCGTGGAAGTCGCGGGCGACGTCGTCCAGCACCTGCTGGGTGGCCGGGCCGGCGGGTACGGCGACGCGTACCTCGAACGCCTGGCCGAAGTAGCGCAGGTCTGCCGTACGCACGAAGCGGTGCTCGGCGGCGGGGAATCCCTCCTTGTCCAGTGCGCCGGCGGCCTCGGCGGTGAGAGCGTCGAAGATGGCATCGACGGTGCCGGTGCCGAGCGTCTCGTGCAGGCTGACGTGCGTCTGGACGTAGTCGTTCTTGACGTCGACGGTGAGCAGTCCGAACGCCGAGACGTTGCCGGGGTTGGGCGGTACCAGGACGGTGCCGATGTCGAGGACGTCCATCAGTCGGCACAACAGCAGCGACCCTGACCCGCCGAAGGTGGTCAGGGTGAATTCGCGGACGTCCAGCCCGCGCTTGACGGTGATCTGGCGCAGCGCGTTGGCCTGGTTCCAGGCGGAGATCTCCAGCACCCCGGTCGCGCACTCGGCGGGAGAGATGCCGAGCCGTTCGGCTAGCGTGGCCAGCCCACGCCGCGAGGCGTCGATGTCGAGCGGGATCTCGCCGCCGAGCAGGTGCGGGGGAATCCGGCCGAGCATCACGTGGGCGTCGGTGACGGTCACCTCCGTGCCGCCCTTGGCGTAGCACAGCGGGCCGGGGTCGGCGCCGGCCGACGCGGGGCCGACCTTGAGCGTCCCCTCCGGCGACAGCCACGCGATGGACCCGCCACCGGCGCCGACGGTCACGACGTCGATCATCGGGATCTTGCTCGGGTAGATCCCGACACTGCCTTCAGTGGTCAGTGTCGGTTCGCCGTCGACGACGACCGAGACGTCCGTCGAGGTGCCGCCGCCGTCGCAGGTCAGGACCCGGTCGAACCCGGCGACCTGGGCGATCATCGCCGCACCGAGGGCGCCCGCGGCCGGCCCGGAGAGCACCGTCGTGATGGGCTGGTGGACGACCTCGTCGGCGCTGAGCACGCCGCCGTTGGACTTCATCACGTAGAACGGCACGGTGCGCGTGCCATGGCCGGCGGAGGTGAACGCGTCGAGGCGGGCCTTGATGTTGGCGACGTAGCCGGCGACCTTGGGCTTGACGGCCGCGTCGACGAGCGTCGTCATGGAGCGCTCGTACTCGCGGTACTCGCGCAGAACCTGCGAGGACAGCGACACCACGGCGCGTGGGTGTTCCTCGGCGACGATCTCGCGCATCCGCTCCTCGTGGGCGGGGTTGGCGTACGCGTGCAGGAAGCAGACGCCGAGCGTGTTGACGTTCTGCTCGCGGAACCACCGTGCCGCCTCGCGGGCGCCGCCCTCGTCGAAGGGGCGGATCTCGGTGCCGGTGAAGTCCATCCGCCCGACGACGGTCTTGACCCGCTCCCGCGGCACGATGCGGTCGGGCTTGACCCAGAAGTAGGAGTTTCCGTAGCCGTCGGGGACGGACTGCCGGGCGATCTCCAGGACGAACTCGTACCCGTCGTTGGTGATGAAACCCAGCCGCTCGATCTTGCCTTCGAGCAGCTGGTTGGTCGCCACGGTGGTGCCGTGGCTCACCGCGACTATCGCGTCGCCGCTGCCGGCGGGCAGACCTGCGATCTCCAGCACCTTGTCGATGCCGGCGAGGAAGCCGTCGGCTGGATCGCTCGGGGTCGAGGGTGTCTTGGTGGTCGCCAGCTCGCCGGTGACCTCGTCGAAGGCGACGATGTCGGTGAAGGTGCCGCCGGTGTCGATCCCGATCCGCATCCGCCTGGGCTGCCCGGTCGTCATCACTCCCCCTCGCGTCGGCGTCACTGATCGGTTCTGCACAACGATTCAACCCCGCCGGGCGGGCAGTCCCCACGGCATACCTCACCCGAGTGGCTCCCGGGTCGTTGGCAACTGTTGCCCGGACCACCCGCCTGTGCCCGGACCCTCCCGGAGTCGAGCGCCCGATGGTGCGCTCAGGCGTCAACGCACGGTGTCGTGCAGGAACGCCATCGCGCGCTGCCACGCGAGCGCTGCCGCCTCCGGCTCGTACGCGGCGGTGAGTCCTTCGTTGTGGAAGGCGTGACCGGCGTTGTAGTCGAACCGCGTGACGCTCACGTCCGACTGCTCGTCGATCTTGGCGAGCTCGGCATCTACTGCGCGTGGGGTGATTCCCTTGTCGCGCAGCGCGTAGTGCCCCTGCACGTCTGCCCGCAAACCAGAGTAGTCGACCTCGACCGAAGGCAGTCCGTAGAACGGCACCGCGGCCGAGACCCGATCGCCTTGCTGCGCGGCCATCGACAGCACGAAGCCGCCACCCATGCAGAAGCCGATGCAACCAACGGTCCGCGACGTCACCGCAGTGTGACCGAGCAGGTGGTCGACCGCGCCGGCGAGGTCTCGCGCCGCCCGGTCGTCGGGAAGCTCTCGGCGCAGCCGCTGCGCTTCGGCGGAGTCGTGGGTGGTAGTTCCGCCGTACAGGTCGGGGGCCATGGCGACGAACCCCTCGGCCGCGAGGCGCCGTGCGACGTCGATGATGTGCTCGGTCAGCCCCCACCACTCCTGGATCAGGACCAGGCCCGGACCGCTTGCGGCCTCTGGTAGCACCAGGTAGCCGTGCCCGGTGCCGCCGCTGCTGGCGAACGTGACGTTCTGCTGGTGCTGGCTCACGCCGCGACACTAGTCGACGTGCGAGGTGCCCTCACCGCGCTGCGGCGCGGCACTCCGCCTCGCGACAGGTGCTGAACTGCAGGAGGCGCTCGGTCATCAGCTGCACCAGCGGGTCGGCGATGTCGTACGTGTTCGTCTCCTCGAACGCGCCGGGCTCGGCGAGCCCGCGGTAGAACTCGTACGCGTAGTCGACGGCGTCCGGGCTGCGCTCGAGGTCGTAGCGCACCAGCAGCGCGTCCTTCGAGCGGACGGCGATGTAGGAAGGCACCAGCTCGGTCCCTACTTCATTGTCGGGGTCGTCGGCCGCCGGCGTGGGACGGGTGTGCTCGATGAAGACGAACCGTGGGCCGGGCGCGTCGGCGTCGCGCAGCATGGGCAACATTGAGGCACCGTCGCGGTCAGCCGTCGGCGTCAGGCCGGCCATGGTCTCGAATGTCGGCGCGAGGTCGACGTTGGAGACCATCTGGTCGCGCGGCCCGGGGCGAACTCCCGGTCCGCTGACCAGCAGCGGCACCCCGACGTCGTGCCCGTACGCGGTGCCCTTGCCCATCGTCAGCCGGTGCTGACCCAGGTGGAGACCGTTGTCGGAGGTCAGTACGACGTACGTCTTGGGACCGACAGCCGCCCGCACCTTGGCCAGCAGCTGGTCGAGCGACTGCGCCATCCGCGCGCGGTCCCGGTAGTAGGTGGTGAACCGCGCAGTGCGCTCGGCGTCGAACTCGCGGTTTCGGTGCCACCGCGTCGCGACGGTTCCGTCAGGGTAGGTCGGACGGTTGTCGAGCTGGTCGTCGTTGTAACCCGACAGGTCTTCGATATTCAGCAGCGAGCACGGGGTCGTGCCGCAGTTGCCCCCTGTCTCGCCACCATTGGCCGGACGGTCACGCGGCGCGGGCGGGAACAGCGGGTCGTCGTAGTGTGCAGGTCCAGGAGAGCGAGCGTGCGTGCTGAACGGGGCGATCTCGAAGGCGTAGGGCTCGGACTGGAGCTCAGCATCGGCAATCTCATCGACTGCGTTGCGCCGGAGAACGTCGGTCAGGTAGGCCTCGTCCTCCAAACCGTAGTAGGTCCTACCGAGCACTCGGGAGCCAGCACGGTTCTCGACCTGGAACATGCTGTAGTCCCAACCGCGGTACCCCCCTCCGCCGACCACGTTCCACTCGTCCCAGCCGGGCTGAGCGGGATCGCCGGAGCTGGGGCGGTACTCGTTGAGGTACTTGCCGGAGAAGATCGTCCGGTAGCCGGCGCCACGATTGTTCATGGAGTACGCGAAGGTCCGCGTCCCGTTCCGGCTGGCCTGGAACGCCGGGAAACCTCCCTCGGGGTTCGCGGGGTCGGGCCCGGTGCTGTTGGTGGACACGCCGTTGTTGTGGGGATAGATCCCGGTCAGGGTGACCGCGCGAGAGGTGCAGCACAGCGAATCCGCGACGAAGGCGTTGGTGAAGTAAGCAGACTCCTGCTTCATCCGCATCGCCTCGGGCATCTGCTGCAAGAGCTCGGCGGAGAAGTCGTCCATCAAGATGAAGACGACATTGGGCCGCTCACCAGGAGCCAGGGCAGGTGCGATGTCGACCTGCGGACGAGGCTTGCCGTCGCGCGTGCCACCGCCGTTGCCGCCGCGCTTGCGGTCGGCGCCCCTGCCGCCACGATCGGCGGCGGTCGTGCGATCGCTCGCGCGCGCGCCAACCTGCTGGTCAGCGGGTTCGAAGGCAGCGGCCGGCGGTGTGGCGAACACCTGTTGCGAAGCGTCGGTCACCGATGCCGACGGACCGGCCCCCCAGAGAAACGACGCGGCCAGCGCCAAAGAGGTCGCCGCCGCGGCGATCAGCCATCCCTCGCGAACTCGCACCAGGACACGTTAGCCGCCAACACCTGAAGCTCCGCCGACCCGGGTCCCGTATGCGGCCCCCGTGGACACCTGCCGGGGCTCACACAGGCGGGCGGCGGTCGCCGACTCTCGTACGCTGCTCGAACGCCCACGCGACCTCCAGCAGCCGACGATCCGCGCCGTGCGTCGCCACGATCTGCACCCCCACCGGCCAGCCCTGCGCAGTGAAACCTGCCGGCACCGAGATCGCCGGGCACCCCGTCACCGTGATGAGGTACGCCGATCGCATCCAGTCCAGGTACGTAGCCTGCGCGCGCCCGTTGATCTCGTGCGGGAACTCCTCGTCGGCGCTGAACGGGGGTACCTGGCTCACCGGCAGCACCAGCACGTCGTGACTCTCGAAGAACACCCGCATGCGCTCGGTGAGAGTCGTGCGACGGGTGAACGCGCGCGCGACGTCGGCGCCGGTCAGGGGTTCGCCGGCGCGGATGTTGTCCGCCAGCGCGGCCTTGAACCCGTCGGGGTGCTCGGCGAGCTGAGCGGCGAAGGTGTGCTGGAAGTGCCAGGCCCGCAGCGTGCGGAAAGTCTCGTCGGCCTCGTGCAGGTCGGGGTACTCCTCCACCACCTGCGCGCCGGCACCGACGAAGACTTCGCGCTGCTCCCGCACGATGCGCGCAACGTCGTGGTCGACCTCGAAAGCCCCCCCGAGGTCGACCGAGAACGCCACGCGCACCCCGGTCAACGCGCCACGAACCGGTGGGGCGAAGACCTCGCCCGTGTCGGCGAGCGCGAGCGGCGAACGGGCGGTGGGGCCGGCGATCACCGACAGCAGCAAGGCGAGGTCCTCTACGTTGCGCGCCATCGGCCCACCGGTCGACAGGACCTCCGCGGCGTTGGGCATCGGCCACTGCGGCACCCGTCCGGCGCTCGGCCGCAGACCGACGACGTTGTCGAAGGAGGCCGGGTTGCGAAGGGACCCGCCCATGTCACTGCCGTCGGCCAAGGGCACCATGCCCGTCGCCAGGGCAGCGCCGGCGCCTCCGCTGGACCCACCGGCCGAGCGGGTCCGGTCGTACGGGTTGCGCGTGGTGCCGAAGATCGGGTTGAAGGTGTGGGATCCGGCGGCCCACTCGGGGACGTTGGTCTTGCCGATCGTGATCGCGCCGGCGCCCCGGATGCGTTCGACGATCAGCTCGTCGCGAGCCGGCACGTTGTCACGCATCAACGGCGACCCGTACGTGGTACGCCACCCGCCGACCGCATGGGTGTCCTTGAACGCGAACGGCAGCCCGTGCAGCGGGCCTACCGGGTCACCGGCCGCCAGCGAGTCGTCGGCGGCGAGGGCTTCGGCCCGGGAGCGTTCTGAGTCCATGCTGACCACGGCGTTGACGTCGTCGTTGACCGCAGTGATCCGGTCCAGGTGCAGCTCGAGCAGCCCGCGCGCGGAGATCTGCTTGTCGCGCATCGCCGCGGCCATCGCGCGAGCGGTGCTGTAGTGGTCGATGCTCACGGCACTCAGCCGCGCCGGCGGCCGAAGATGCTGCCGACGACGATGCCGACGAGCACCAGCACGGCGCCCGCGACCGCGCCCTTGAGCAGGTCGTCGGTCGAGGCCGCGGCCTTGGGCGGGGCGGTGAACACCTGGCCACGGGAGGCGGCCGCCGGCTGTCCGCTGCCGCCCGCCGCGGCCGACATGGGCTCAGACGATGACGGTCCGGTGTCTTCGCCGGTGACAACGGCGTCGACGCCGCCGAAGAACTCTGCGGCCATCCGTTTGCTGACCGAGGTCAGCATGCGCTGTCCGACACCGCCGATCATCCCTCCGACGACGGCGTCGGCGGCGTAGTCGATCGCGGTGGTGCCGTCGCCGCGGTCCGCGAACCGTACGGTCACATCGGCCGACACAGTGCCCGGGCCGCCGGCGCCCTCGGCCCTCATCACCAACGACTCGTGCGGCCGGAGGTCGCTCAGCGCACACGTCCCGGCGTACGTGCCCTTGATCGAGGCGACGCCGGCGGTCACGGTCATCGCGTACTGGTGCTCAGCGGTCGTCTCCAGGCTCTCGCAGCCGGGGATGGTCCGCACCAGGACGGCGGGATCGAGCAAGGCGTCCCAGACCTGCTCGACCGGGGCGTTGAGGACGGCTTGGCCGGCGACCTTCATGCTGTTGCTCCTTTGGCTGCAGGTGGTGCTGCGTGCTGTTGGCGCAGCGTGAAGAGCTCGGACGGGGAGATCGGCATCGCGGTGATCGAGAATCCCTCGGCGTCCTCGATGGCGGCAGCGAACACCGCGGCGCCGGGGATGACGCCCGCCTCGCCGGCGCCCTTGACACCGAGCGGGTTGAGCGGCGACGGCGTCTGGAGGTGGTCGATCTCGATCCGCGCGGGCACCTCGGTGACGTACGGCATCAGGAAGTCCATGAACGAGGCGTTCTGGAGCTGGCCGTGCTCGTCGTAGGCCATCCGCTCGTAGAGCGCGCCGCCGACGCCCTGGGCGACACCACCGTGGATCTGGCCCTCGACGATCATCGGGTTGATCAGGTTGCCGCAGTCGTGCACGACGCAGTAGCGCAGGATCGTGATCTCCGCGGTCTCGGGATCGGTCTCGACGACGACGGCGTGCATGCCACTGGCGAAGGTGGACCGTGGCGGGGAGTAGAACTCGCGGCTCTCCAGGCCCGGCTGTCCCCCCGGCTCGACCGGGAGCCCGTCGGGGGCGCCAACGGAGAACTGCGTCGCGGCCTTGGACGCCTCGTCGAAGGCGTAGCGCAACGGGTTGGACAGCACCGCGAGGGTCCCCAGCCCCACTTTGGACCCTGGCGCGCCCTTGACAGAGACGACGCCGTCGGCGATCTCCAGGTCGTCCTCATCAGCCTCGAGCGCGTCCGCGGCGAGCTTGAGCGCCTTGGCCCGGACCGAGCGTGCAGTCAGCGCGATCGCCGAACCGCTCATGACAGCCGCGCGCGAGGCGAACGTACCGACCGCGTAGGGCATGCGGCGGGTGTCGCCGGTGACGACCTCGACGTCCTCGAGGCGCACGCCGAGCTCGTCGGCGACGATCTGGGCGAACGCCGTCTGGTGGCCCTGCCCCTGGCTGGTGAGCCCGGTGGCGACCTTGACCTTGCCGCTGGTCTCCACCTGCACGTGGCCGCCTTCGTACGGGCCGACGCCGGTGCCTTCGACGTAGCAGGCCAGGCCGATGCCCACGGTACGTCCTTCGGCTCGCGCCTCGTCGCGTACCCGCTCGAAGTCGTCCCAGCCGATGAGGTCCTTGAGCTTGGACAGGGAGGCGGGGAAGTCGCCGGAGTCGTAGATCAGCGGTTTGCCGTCCTGGAAGTCCAGGCCCTGGTCGTAGGGGAACTCCTCGGGCTGGATGAAGTTGTTGGCCCGCACCACGGTGCGGTCGAGGCCGAGATCAGCGGCGATCGCGTCCATCGTGCGCTCCATCACGAACACCCCCTGCGGACGGCCGGCGCCACGGTAGGGGGTGACGATGACGGTGTTGGTGTACAGGCTCTCGAAGGCGACCTCGTAGACCTCGGGCTTGTACGGTCCGAGCAGCTGGGTCGAGGTGATGATCGGCACGATCAGGCCGTACGGCGTATAGGCGCCGTGGTCGTGCCAGAACTGCACCGACAACCCCAGGATGCGACCGTCGTCGTCGAAGCCGACCTCGACGTGGTGCTGCTGGGCGCGCTCGTGCGCTGCGGAGATGAAGTGCTCGCGCCGGTCCTCGATGAACTTCACCGGCCGGCCCAGGGCGCGCGCGGCGAACGGCACCAGCACCTCCTCGGGCCAGGGGTGCATGATCTTGACGCCGAAGCCACCGCCGACGTCGGGGGTGATGACGTCGACCTGGACCAGGTCGAGACCGAGCTTCGCGGCGACCGCCGCGCGCACCCCGGTCGAGGTCTGGGTCGAGGTCCACAGCTGCAGGCGACCGGTGTCGGTGTCCCACTTGGCCACCGTCGCGCGGCACTCCAGCGGCATCGACGCGCTGCGCTCGATCTCCAGGTCGAGGGTGAGCCGGTGCGGCGCAGAGGCGATCGCGGCGGTCGCGTCCCCGGTGGACTGCTCAAACCGGGCCGCGATGTTGCCCGGTACGTCGTCGTGGACCAGGTGCTCGGCTGCCCGGGCGGCCGGGACGCCGACCACGGCCGGCAACGCCTGGTAGGAGACCCTGATCCGTGCCGCGGCGTCCTCGGCGACATAGCGGTCCGTCGCCACCACCATGGCGATCGCCTCGCCGACATAATTGACCTCGTCGCGGGCGAGGGCGTACTGCGTGCGGCCGTGCGTGAGGGCGGGGTGGGGGATCAGCAGCGGCAGCGGCTCGGCCATCGCTGCGGTGAGGTCGTCGTAGGTGTAGACGGCCACGACGCCCTCGACGTCGAGGACGGCGTCGACCTCGATAGCGGTGATGCGCGCATGTGCGTGCGGACTGCGTACGACCGCCACCTGCAGCGCCCCCGGCACCAGGTCGTCGGTGTACTGGCCGAGTCCGCGCAGGAGGCGGTCGTCCTCGACCCGCGCGACGCGCTCACCGAACTGCCTGGTGGTCATGCGGGCTCCGCCTCGGCGCCCAGCTCCGCGGCGCGCAGGACTGCGGCGACGATGTTGGCGTAGCCGGTGCAGCGACACAGGTTGCCGCCGATCATGTCCCGCGCCTCGGCCTCGCTCGGATCGGGGTTGTCGCGAAGTCCGGCGGTGATCGTGGTCAGGAACCCCGGCGTGCAGAACCCGCACTGCAGGCCGTGGCAGTCCTTGAACGCCTGCTGCACCGGTCCGAGCGAGCCGTCCCGCTCGGTGAGGCCCTCGACGGTCGTGATTTCGCGGCCGTCGGCGGAGACGGTGAGCAACAGGCACGAGCGGGTCGGCGCACCGTCGAGAAGGATCGTGCACGCGCCGCAGACGCCGTGCTCGCAACCGACGTGGGTGCCGGTCAGCCCGATGTCGTGACGAAGCGCGTCGGACAGCAGCCTCCTGGCGGGGACGCGCACGTCGTAAGACGCGCCGTTGACGGTGAGGCGTACGTCGTGCAGCTCCTCGGCAACGGCCTCGGTCGTCTGCTCGGTCATGCCGCGACCCCCTTCGTACGCGCCAGGGCGTCGTCGTGCGCGGCGGCGATCACCCGCCGGGTCAGCACACCCGCGAGATGCCTGCGGTAGTCCGCGGTGGCGTGGATGTCGGTCTCGGGGTCGATGGCTGCCATGGCGATGTCGGCCGCGGCGGCCAGGTTGGCAGACGACAGCGTGCCGTCGCCGAACGCCTCGCTCAGGTCGACCGTCGCCGGCGTCTCGGTGACCGACAGGTAGCCGGCCCGCGCGCTCCGGACGGCGCCGTCGTGGCCGACCCCGACCAGGGCGGCGACACCGCAGAGCGCATAGTCGCCGTGCCGCCGCGAGACCTCGTCGATCGCCGTACCGGTGTCAGCCGCGAGCGCGGGCACCCACGCCTGGGTGGCGATCTCACCGGACTCGAGGCTGGATTCCAACGGTCCGACGTAGAGGTCGCCGGCGCTGATCGTGCGGCTACCCCTGGCCGACTCGGCGGTGACCGTGCCACCGAGCAGCACCAGCACCATCGGCATCTCCGCAGCGGCGTCGGCGTGCACGATCGAGCCGAGCGTCGTGCCCTGGTTGCGGATCGTGGGATGGGCCACCAGCCGCAACGCCTTGGACAGCAGCGGTTGTGCCCGCCGCGCGGTCTCGTCCTTCTCCAGGACCGCGTGGCGAGCCAACGCCCCGAAGGTGACACCGTTCTCGTCCGCCCGGACGAAGTTCAGCTCGGCGATCCGGTTGATGTCGATGAGCATGTCGGGTGCCGCCAGGCGCATCGACAACAACGGGACCAGGCTCTGACCGCCGGCCAGGATCTTGGCGTCGGCGTTGTCCGCATAGGCAGCCAGCGCTTCTGCCAGCGTGGTCGGCCGCAGGTACGAGAACGGTGCCGGCTTCACGGCCGCTCAGACGCCCCCGTGGCGTTGTGATCCGGCTCCATCTCCTTCGCGCGGCCCTTGACGATGTGGAAGTACACCAGGACCAAGATGGTGCCGAGTGCGATGCCGCTGAGCGAGAAGTCGTCGCCGATCGTCAGCGTCACGCCACCGATACCGGCGATCAAGCCGGCCGCAATGCCGACCAGGTTGACCGGGTTGCCGAAGTCGACCCGGTTGTCCACCCAGATCTTCGCGCCGATCAGGCCGATCATGCCGTAGAGGATGATCGTGATGCCGCCGAGCACACCGCCCGGAGTTGCGTTGATGACAGCGCCGAACTTGGGACACAGGCCGAGCAGGATCGCCACGACCGCTGCGACGTAGTACGCCGCGGTCGAGTACACCCGGGTCGCGGCCATGACGCCGATGTTCTCGGCGTAGGTGGTCGTCGGCGAGCCACCGAAGGCGCTCGCCAGCGCGGTGGCCGCGCCGTCGGCGGCCAGCGCCCGACCGACGTACGGGTCGAGGTCGTTGCCGGTCATCTCCGCGACGGCCTTGACGTGGCCGGTGTTCTCGGCGATGAGCGCGATGACACCGGGAAGGACCAGCAGGATGAATGTCAGCGAGAAACTCGGCGCATGCACGGCGGACACGCCGTCGGCGAGTGTCGAGTTGGGGAGGCCGATCCAGTCCGCACCGCTGACCCCGGACATGTCGAGGCGGTCATGGGTGGTGACGTCCTGGGCGACCGGGCTGAAGGAGGTGATCTGACCAAAGATGCCGTCGAAGACCCAGGACAGCGCGTACCCGAAGACGAGTCCGAGGAAGATCGCGATCCGGGCCCAGAAGCCGGGCAGCATGACAGCAGCGATGACCACGAACGTGGCGGTGATGAGCGCGATCCACTGGTCCTGCGGCCAGTAGACCTGGGCGACGACGGGCGCGAGGTTGAAGCCGATCAGCATCACGACTGCGCCGGTGACGACGGGCGGGAAGACCTTCTGGATCATCCCGGCACCGGCGAAGTGCACCAGCACACCGACGAGCAGCAGCACGATCCCCGCGACCATGATGGCGCCGGTGACATCGGCGGAGTCTCCGCCCTGGGCGCGGATCGCCACGACGCCGGCGACGAACGAGGCGCTCGTACCGAGATAGCTGGGCACGGCGTTCTTGACCACAAGCAGGAACAAGATGGTGCAGATGCCCGAGAACAAGATCGCGAGGTTGGCGTCGAGTCCCATGATGATCGGGAACACGAAGGTGGCACCGAACATCGCCACGACGTGCTGGGCTCCCAGGCCGATGGTTCGCGGCCAACTGAGGCGCTGGTGCGGCCCCACGACCTCACCCGGCGGTGGGGTGGAACCGCCGTGTACTACGTCCCACTTGAACATGGACATTGATGATCTCCTCAGTCAACGAGCGCATGGTCATCCGACCCGATGCCGTGACGATAGTGTCCTCGATCACTACGCCGCATGAGCCACAACTGCCAAATATTGACGATTATGGTGTCAGCAGTTGCCCGCCCGACCTCCCGCCGGAGGAATAGGGGTCAGCCCATGTGCAGGATCTGCAGTGCGACGGCGACGTCGAGCCGGATATGTGGGTCGGTGGTGAACGGGCCGAGGAGGTTCTCCAGCTTGGTGACGCGGTAGCGCATCGTGTTGTAGTGGAAGTGCTGCAAGCGGGCGGCCTCGGCGACGTTGAGGTTGGTGTCGAGCAGCACCTGCAGCGTGCCCCGAAGGTCAGCGGCGGTCGCAGTCTCCGCGGCAAGCGTCCCGAGCACCTCATGCGCGAACGCGGTCAGCTCGCGTTCGTCGTCGATGAGCGACAGCAACCGGCGGATGCCGAGCTGGTCGAAGAACGTCGTGCTGCCACGTCCCTTCATCTTGCGCCCGACGTCGACCGCCTTGCGGGCATGGGCGTACGCCTCGGGCAGCGCGCCGACGTCGGTGACCACCCGGCTGATGCCCGCTGAGAAGGACCGCCGACCACCTCCCTGGTCGCCCCGGACCGCAGCCACGGTGCGACGGACGTACGCCAGCACGGCGTCGTCGTCCGCTCCGTCGACGACTGGCAACAGAGTCACGACCTCGGCGGAGAAGTCCGCGACGGGCGTCGTACGGTCCTGGCTCTCCGCCACCTGACGCCAGGCGGCGGCGAACCGCTCCTGCCACGAGCGCCTCGTCCGCCCCGATACAGGTTCTTCGTCCGCGGTCAGCGGGTCGAGCTGCGCGACGACAACGACGACGGGCCGGTTGAGGTCCCATCCCAGCCCCGCCGCATGCTCACTTACGTAATCCTCGCTGCCGGCCCGGGACTGGAAGACGTCCCGCAGGAAGTCACCGCGGTACTTGCCCTCGACCGCGTTCACCGCCTGCTGGCTGGTGATCAGCAGCGCGGCGACGGTGGCCGCCCGCTCCAGCGCGTAGACGTCCGACGGCGACAGCCGGCGATCTTGGCTGAGGACCAGCATGCGCGCCAGCTCGGTGCCAGAGGCGGCCACGTGCAGCAGTCTCACCTCACCGTCGCCCAGCAGGAGGGGCGCGAGACGTACCCGCTCGACCCGGATCCGGCCGGTCTCGTCGACGAGGTCCGCCGCGGCCAGCGCATCGCGCTGCGCCTGCGTCAGGGCGCTGGCGCGTTCGCGACCGTCGGTCGAGGTGATGACGATGCCGAACGTCAGCACCTGTGCGACCTCGGCTGCGATCTGGTCGAGGTCGCCACCCTCGAGGACGATCATGGTCAGCGCCGCGTGCAGCGCGTCGATCTGCTCCAGGACCGTCGTCTGGAACGCGTTCAGCTCGGCGTAGACCTCCTTCAGGATGTCATCGAAGGCGACCCGGTCAGGCAGCCCGATGATCGGGAAGCCGAGCGAGTCCGCGACGGCGAGCGCCTCACGCGAGATGGTGTCGAGGTAGCGACCGAGCTTGATGCCGAATGCCGTCACTCCGGCCTCGTGCAGGCCTCGCACGAGCTCGGGCAGCGTGTCGGTCGCCGACTCGCCGCCGGCGGAGACCAGCGGAAAGCCCGTGGTGAGCAACAGCTCGTGCGGCTTGACCCAGGACAAGATGTCCGGGACCTCCATCACGTTGAGCCCCGCGACGACCCCATCGACGCCGCCACCGCCGGCGAGCACGACGCTGCCGTGCAACGCACCCACGCGCAACACGACGCTGAGCGGCAGGCCGTACGTCGGAGGTGTCAACTGTTGGGCCTGCTCGGTCGGATCGTTGGCAGAAGTCACCATCGCCGCACCGTACCGGACCGAACTAGCCTTTCGTGACCGGCACCGTGAACCATCCCCGAGTCGCAGGAGCCCGACATCACTCTCGCGCCACCATTCGCGACAGCGACCGAGACAGCGGCCGCCGCGTCGACGCGGGTACGTGACCGCCTCGACGGCCCCGACCGCGAGGCGAGGGTGATCGCGTCCGGTCCACACGCGGTGTACCTACAAGATGCCGGTGGTGTCCTCGCCGTTCTCGGCCGGTACGCCGCCGCGGTGCCGTGCGGACTGCGTACCCAGGTCGAACAACTCCCACCCACCGATGCCGCCGTCATCGGAGGCGGTCACTGCCTGCTCGGCAACCTCGACGTGGTCGTACGCCGGGTCGTCGACACCCGCGTACCCTCGCTCGGCCCGATCGCGGCGAACGCATGGCCTTGCGACACCGACCTCGAGGCGGCGACATGTGAGCTCCCCGCCGATGCCCTTCAGCGATTGGGCGAGGGCGACGCCGGGGCCGTCGGCGACCTGCTCGGGCGCGGTAGCGGGCTCACGCCCACCGGCGACGACGTCCTTGCCGGGTGGCTCGTGACCGCCGGCGCGACCGGGCTCGACCACGCCGGCGTCGCATCGGCCGTCGCGGTGCACGCCCCCTCCCGCACCACCGCGATCTCCGCGGCACTCCTGCATGCAGCCGTCCGCGGGGAAGCGATACCGCAGCTGCGCATCCTGCTGCTCGCGCTACGCAGCGGCACCGCGGTGCCGCAGGCACTGCGGCGGCTGCTCGCGGTCGGCCACACCTCCGGAGCCGGCCTCGCGCTCGGTGTCCGCCTCGCCCTGCACCAAGCCCGACCCAGGAGGCACCCTTGACAACGTCCAGCCCGGCCGACGACGCAGCGGCACGGTCCCACGTACAGCTGAGGACCGGTGCGTACGCCGACTCGGTCACCCTGCTCCAGGTGAGCAAGGACGTCGCCGCGACCGACGGTGTGGAGGCGGCTCAGGTGGCGATGGCGACGCCGCTCAACCTCGACACCCTCGTCGCGATGGGTTTCACCCTCCCCGAGACCGGCCCCAACGACATGGTGGTCGCGCTGCGGCTGGCACCAGATGGTGACCTCGACGCTGCAGTCGCCGCCGTCGATGCCGCGCTCCTCGCCGCCACTCGACGCGGGGCATCCGGTGAGGCGCAGGCCGCACCCGCCCGTACGGTGACGTCGGCGCTGCGACGTGCTGACGCCGGGCTGGTCCTGATCTCGGTGCCCGGCGAGCATGCCTACGTCGAGGCGATGGATGCCGTCGACGCGGGCCGGGACGTGATGATCTTCAGCGACAACGTGCCGGTCGAGCAGGAGATCGCGCTCAAGCGCGCCGCCGCGGCCTCCGGGCTCCTCGTGATGGGGCCGGACTGCGGCACCGCCATGGTGGGAGGCGTCGGCCTCGGATTCGCCAACACGGTTTCGCCCGGCCCCGTCGGGATCGTTGCCGCGTCCGGCACGGGGTGCCAACAGCTGATGACGTTGTTCGACCTCGCCGGGGTCGGTGTCAGTGCCGCCCTCGGCGTCGGCGGCCGCGACCTCTCCGCTGCCATCGGCGGACTGTCGACCCGGCGGGCGATGGACGTCCTCGACGCCGACCCGGCGACCGAGCTGATCGTCGTCGTCTCCAAGCCGCCGGCCGGCGAGGTCGCCGACCAGATCCACGCGCATGCGGCCACCTTGTCGACGCCGGTGCACTTCGCGCTCCTCGGAGCCGGTGAGCCTGACCTCACGCACGCCGCCGAGGAGGTCGTGCGTGCCCTCGGGCACGCGCCGCCAGGTTGGCCGCGGTGGGGCGACGGCGTCGGTGATGTACCGGCCGGCGACGGCTATCTGCGCGGGCTCTTCGTCGGCGGCACGCTCTGCGACGAGGCCATGCTCGTCGCCGGCGAGACACTCGGGCCGATCCACAGCAACATCCCGCTGTCCCCCGACCTTGCGCTCGACCGCGGGCTCACCGCGCGTACCCACCTGATGATCGACTTCGGCGACGACTCGTTGACCGCCGGCCGCGCCCATCCCATGATCGACCCCACCCTGCGCCTGGCGCACCTGGAGACCGTGGCCGCCGACCCCGACACCGCCGTGGTGCTGATGGATGTCGTCCTCGGCCACGGCGCCGAGACCGATCCCGCTGCAAGCCTCGCACCGGCCATCGCGGCCGCGATCGAGACCGCCCGCTCCGGCGGCCGCTCACTACCGGTGGTCGTCACCTGCGTCGGTACGGCCGCCGACCCCCAGGGCCTCGACCGGCAAGTGCGGGCCCTGGCCGACGCCGGCGCCGTCGTGCACGCCTCCAACGCCGCGGCCACGCGCCACGCGGTGTCGCTGCTCGCTGCCGTACCCACGACCGGAGACGCCCGATGACCGACCTAATCACAGGCGAGCCGTCCGTCGTCGCCGTTGGCGCCGACCTGTTCGCCGACGCCGTCGCCGCACAGTCCGTACCCGTCGAGCGGGTCGACTGGCAGCCGCCCATGGCCGGTACCGCCGCCGACCTTGCCACGGTCGCCGCCGACCCCCTCCGTGCCGAGGCCAACGCCCGCGCCGTCGCCGCGATGCTCGAGGTCCAGGCCGGCCTCGTCGACGTACGACGCGCGGGCGAGCTCCTCGGGATCGGCCCGGGTGACTTCCTGCACGCCGGCCCGCCGATCACCTGGGACCGCGCCTCCGGCCCGATGCGTGGGGCGCTGATGGGCGCGGCAGCACTCGAGGGGCTCGTCGAGCACCCCGAGGAGGCTGCCGAGTTCTTTGCGTCCGGCAACGGCTATACGCTCGACCCCTGCCACCACCACAGTGCCGTCGGACCGATGGCCGGGGTCGTGTCGGCGTCGATGTGGATGTTCGTCATCGAGGACGCCTCCACCGGGAGGCGTACGTACTGCTCGCTCAACGAGGGGCTGGGCAAGGTGCTGCGCTACGGCGCGTACGGGTCCGATGTGCTCGACCGGCTGCGGTGGATGTCGAAGGTGCTCGGACCCTTGCTCGGGCATGCGACGCGCGACACCGGGCCGATCGACGTCACCGCGATCCTGAGCCAGATGCTGCAGATGGGCGACGAGGCCCACAACCGCAACCGGGCCGGCACCCTCATGCTGTTGCGGGACCTGACACCCTCGATGATCACCTCCGGCGCGCCGACCGACGACATCGCCGATGCGGTGCGGTTCGTCGGCGGCAACGACCACTTCTTCCTCAACCTCGCGATGCCCGCATGCAAGCTCGCGCTCGACGCGGCCCGCGACGTCGACGGTTCGACGATGGTGGTGGCGATGGCCCGCAACGGCACCGACTTCGGCATCCAGACGTCCGGCACCGGTGACGAGTGGTTCACCGGCCCGGCGCAGGTGGCGGAGGGTCTTTACCTCGGTGACTTCGGTCCCGATGACGCCAACCCCGATATCGGCGACTCCGCCATCACCGAGACCGCCGGCATCGGGGGCTTCTCGATGGCCACCGCGCCGGCGATCGTACGACTCGTCGGCGGCACCGTGCCCGATGCGTTGGCCACCACGCGGCGGATGGGTGAGATCACGCTCGCGGAGAACCCGCGCTGGTCGATCCCGGTGCTGGAGTTCCAAGGCGCACCGACCGGCATCGACGTCACCAAGGTGTGCCGCACCTCGATCCTGCCGCAGATCAACACGGGCATGGCCGGTGCAGTCGCCGGTGTCGGCCAGGTCGGCGCCGGCCTGGTGACGCCGCCGGTTGAGATCTTCCCCGCAGCGCTTGCCGCCCTCGCCGCCCGCGCCCGCGCTCGCGCCCGCACCTGACCGTCCCTCCCACCTCCAGTCGTACGGTCGCGCTGCCTTTGCCACGCTTCCCTCTCGTGTTGCCAACCGTCGAATTCGACCAGGACCTTGTACGTGGGGTCGGCATGTCACCTCGGGCGATGAACCTGCCCAGGGTGTCAACGATGTCGACGTTCGTCAGTGGCTCCGGCAATCGCGCGAAGACCAGCATGAGTCGGACGAGGGTCTCCTTGGGTTACTCGACGCCGGGGCGCACGTATGCGTGCGCCCGCCGAGCGCGGAGAACGCCATCGAGGTGCGACGCTTTCACATAGTCGCCGAGCACCGCCCGAGTCGTATGACCTCGGTGAATCAGCCAGTCGCTGGCTTGAACGAGCTCCACCCAGGTCAAAGTCGTCGCACAGGACCGAAAGCACGATCCGTGGCCGCGCTTGTGGACAGCCGCCACGATTTGTTGAGTTGGGCGGCGTTTCCGGCCCAGAACTGCCCCGCAACTCGCCAAATCGCGGGCAAAGTGCAGGGGTCAGGGGAGGAGGGCGCGGAGGCGGTCGTACTCGGCGGGGGTGGTGGTGTTGCACCCGAGGTCGAAACCGGTCTTGCCGGTGCCGTGGTAGTCGCTCGCGCCGGTGACGACCAGGTCAAGCTCTGCGGCGACGTCGCGCAGCCGCGCCCGGCGCTCGGGAGCGTGGTCGTTGTGGTCGACCTCGATGCCGGCGAGGCCAGCGGCACGAAGCGCGGCGAACGCTGCACGGTCGAGTACGCGATGGCTTCCGCGGCTCCAGGGGTGTGCGACGACGGTCGCTCCTCCAGCTGCGGCAACCAGCCCGATCATGGCGACGAGGTCGGCGGCGTAGCGGTCGACGTACGCCGGCCGGCCGGGCATCAGGAAGCGGGCGAACGCCTCGTCACGGTCCGCGACGTAGCCCAGCCGCGTCATCGCATCGGCGACGTGCGGCCGTCCCGTCGCCTCGGTGTCACCGGAGACCTCGCGCACCTGCTCGGCGGTCACGGGGTAGCCGAGCTCAGCGAGCCGCGCAAGCGTCAGCGGCAACCGCGCCCTGCGGCCCTCGAGCACCCGCTCGAGCTCGGCCTGCAGCCGCGGGTCGGCGGGGTCGGGTTCGTACGCCAGCAGGTGCACGCCCGCGCCGGCGTACCGGCAGGAGATCTCCAGGCCGCGGACCAGCACCACATCGGCCGCGGCAGCGGCATCCTGGGCCTCGGCCCAGCCGGTGGTGCAGTCGTGGTCGGTGATCGCGAGGACGTCGAGACCGGCGCGTACGGCGTTGGCGACGAGCTCGGACGGGCTGTCCGTCCCGTCCGAGCGGGTGGAGTGGGTGTGCAGGTCGATCAGCACGTCAGCCTGGTTCGGTGAGCACTGGCCGGCCGGGCTGCTCGCCGCCGCGCGCCTGCAGATAGCTCTGCTTGGGCACCATCACCTTGCGCCGGAAGACACACACCAGCGTGCCGTCCTGGTTGTAGCCCTTGGTCTCGACGTAGACGACGCCGCGGTCGTCCTTGGACTTGCTCTCCCACTTGTCCAGCACCACCGTCTCGCCGTAGAGGGTGTCGCCGTGGAAGGTCGGTGCGACGTGCTTGAGGGACTCGACCTCCAGGTTGGCTATCGCCTTTCCCGAGACGTCAGGGACGCTCATGCCGAGCAGCAGCGAGTAGATGTAGCTGCCGACCACGACGTTCTTGGCGAACTGCGTCGTCTGTTCGGCGTAGCTGGCGTCCAGGTGCAGCGGGTGGTGGTTCATCGTCAACAGGCAGAAGAGGTGGTCGTCGTACTCGGTCACGGTCTTGCCTGGCCAGTGCTTGTACGTCGCGCCGACCTCGAACTCCTCATAGCTGCGACCGAACTGCATGGCGGGCTCCTCCCTCACGGTGGTGGACTGCCTCTGAGTGTGCCGTGGTCAGGAGTTCCAGGTGACGATCGCCCTGAAGTCGTGC